>ERZ1034365.40-NODE-40-length-62956-cov-10.319280_pt1 | contig 62956 bp, 91 predicted proteins | sample MGYA00520615_ERZ1034365 | MGnify/ENA primary metagenome ERZ1034365 (study PRJEB33736, sample SAMEA104284505) | Azolla filiculoides | biome: Urban; feature: Water surface; material: Ditch water | place: Netherlands | collected 2015-10-28 | depth 0-0.1 m ...
TCCACTAGATAAATTTGCACTAGTTAATGAGCTGGTGTTTATTGTTCCGCCCGTTAATACTGGTGATCCAGAAGTTGAGTTAAAGCTTAGGGTTCCTACGGTCAAACTATCTGTTGTAGTAATAGTGGAAGATGCTGTTACAATTAAAGTCCCTGGAAAAACAACTCCATTACTGGTAAGAGTAGCGCTAGAGGTTACCGTAATAGTACCTGTACCAGCACAAGTCATACCCGTACTAAACGTAAATCCTGTTGAACAAGTTAACGTGGAGTTAACTGTCAAAGTACCTGTATAACTTGAAGCAGTAATACTGGTACATATAGAAGCTACGTCTACCGTTATACTAGCATTGGCACTAGCAGCATCAAAAATAACTGTGTCTGCTGCAACGGGAACACTTGCTCCAGCTGCACCGCCGCTGGTAGCTGACCAATTGGAAGTTGAGTTCCACTGACCATTACCACCGGCAACTAAATATCTATTTGCCATATTACACTACCTTGGCTGCTTCAAGTATTAAACGATTTTGTTCTGATACTGCGCGGTTTTCGATACCAGCAAGAATACTTTCTTCAGATTCTGGCATAAAGTGGGCAACTTCAACAACCACGATTTGACCATCAAAGTCATACTCAACAGTTGTAAAAACAGTTTGTTCAGTTCTTCTGGATAAAATTTTATAAGACATTTTTAAACCTTTGTTGTATTAATACTTAAGTGCACTCTTTTTACACTTGTGGCGGACTCAACGCTAAACCCAATAACATCACCTGCATTAATTGTGGTGGACCACGCAGTTACACTTAAATTTTGGTTTTTTACGGAATTTACTAATGTAGGCTTTTGGGAACCAGCAATACTATCTGCACTAGTAGGTGGGTAGTTAGTATATGAATCTTTCCATACATCTACTACTAAACTGCCGGATACGTCTGCGATTACAGTCCAACCAGTTATTGTGCAGTTATAAGGTACTGTAACGTATCCTTTAACTCCAGTAGTTATAACAGAACCACCACCATCAATAGTAATACCAAAACTAGCAGTTTGTCCGGCAGCAGAACCGCCTCCCGCAGAACCACCACTGCCTGCCGTTAAACTTTGTACAGTATTGTCGCTTCGTTTATAGTAAAGAATGCCGTCTGCATAGTTTAGGGCTAATTCACCATATGCCAAATCCCCTGTGGCCGGCACACGGGCTGGCACAGAAGATTTCTTTAAAATTATACTAGTCATCAATGACCCCTAAAAAGGATAGAGTAGAACTAAAAAGCCCTACTATTAAAATTAATATGTGCCGCCGTCTACTTGAACAATGGTCACAGCAGCGGACACATCAGCAGAGCCGTCAACGTTTAACCAACTTGCAGTAATGTCGCCGGTTAAACTCAAGTTTCTAGCAGTAGCCCATTTTGTAGCAGTGCTAGCATTGCCGCTTAAACTACCATAAACAGTAGTTACGTTTAAGTCTTTGTTTAAATTCCAGCGATCGTCTGTGCTGGTATACGTAAGGGTTGCAGCAACCGTAGGACCCACAACAGTTAGGCCAGCGCCATTAGCTCCAATAGCTGAGGTAGCGTCTTTGGCTAGTACAATGTTAAGATCGCCAACTGCTAAAGTTGTTGAATTAATAGTGGTTGTTGTACCTAAAACGGTTAAATTACCTGTAATAGTTGCATTACCTGCAACACTAACGTTGGCGGCAGTGATATCATCACTATTAAGTGATCCACTGACTGTTACGTTATTAAAGGTTACATTAGATGTTACGCCCAATGCTTGTGGAAGTGCTAAAACTAAGGCATTTGCGGAAACAACCGCACTAAGACCGTTGCTACCTAGTACACTAAGGGTAGACCCGCCGGCTACTGGTGTAGTACCAGAGTCGCCGGTTAAGGTAAAAGAAGTAGAAATACTAGCAGTACTTACACCGGTTACTAAACCTTTTGCATTAACTGTAACAATTGGCACAGATGTAGCACTACCGTAAGTACCTACATTGGAGTTTACTGTGGCAAGCGTTATTGAAGTACTATAATTGCTGCTACCATCAACACCACTAATTACGGCGCCAGCATCGCCAGTTAATGTAAATGTGCGTGCTGTAGCCCACTTTGTGGCAGTGCTGGCATTTCCTAGCAACGACGCAGTAATAGCATTAGCTGCAAAATTGCCACTTTCATCACGCTTAACTAGTGTATTTGCAGTATTAAGTGATGTTGCTGCAGTTATTTGATCTGTAAAATACTTACCACCAATAACAACGTGATTAACTGCATTACCAGCAGTTTCGGTGCCTGTACCAATATACAGACGATCGCCACCATTGGAGCCGTTATCCGTTAAAGCCGAATAAGCTAACTCACCTGCACCTAATACCGCAGGGTTTCCAGATGTTTCTGATCTTTTTATCTTAATAACTGATGTCATTATTTTGTTCCTTTAATATTGACCAGCTTCAAGTATCTGGTTATTTAAATTATTGCCAGCTTGCCATTTACCTGTTAATGCTGAATATATTAACAAAGAGCCATCTGCTAAGTTAGTCATGTCCACATCCGTTAGTGTTGCCAAAGTAGTACGCGTACCGTCTTCCCCTTTTGGCCCCAGTAAACCTGTAATTACAGTTACTGACGTGTCAACATCAACTACAACTGTTTCTGTTTGACTTATAGTTACTTGTTCCATTATCTGGTTACCTCACGTTGTAAGGAGATATTACCTGTGGCAAATGGAATTATTCCCGAACTATGAATTAGTTCTAGCCCGTACACTGCTGATAAGAATTCAAATTCAGTGGTAACGCTTGCAGGAATAGATAGTGTAATAGTTTTTAGTGTATTGTCAAACGTAATACCCCCGTTTTCAGTAGTAAGCGTATGCAATACTGTATCAGAAGTTAGCTTTTCACGAATCTGCATGCGAGCAGTATAATTTGCTAAGTCTACTGGAGTATTGTACTCTAGTACTCCACTGGTTGTATAAGCTGTATATCCCAATGAGTTAACTTGGTTAAATGTAACTGTATCGGAAGTTTTGTCCGTTACAACGCTGTACTCGGTAGAATTAATTTCTTTCATACCACCAGCGTTTGTAACACGAGCACGCCAACCTAGTGGAATTTGGTGGTTTGGTGCAGTAATTACCACAGGTGCGCTTTTTGAGATATTTGTAATTGGTACGTACACACGCGTACTTGATTCCCAACGCAGTACTTGTTTAAATGTACTGCCTTGATATAATTTTAAGTTTAATTTAATTGGTGCTGCCATTTAGGTCTCCTTTATGTAGCACGGACTGAAATCTTGCCACTTCTCTGGTTAGTGTTACAACTTCTGCTTGTAAACTTTGGTTTTCTAAGGTTAATTTTTGTAGGTGCTTGTTAAGAGCGATAACCTCTTTGTGTAGTCTTCCTAGCTCTAAGCTTAGGGCAGTATTCTGTGTGCTCATGCGTTCTAACTCGGAATGCATAAGACTAATCACCGAAGACTCTACGCTGTTGCTTTTCCAATCTTTCAATAATTTTTGTGAACCAACGATAACAGCAATAACAGCTACTGCTACCATGCCAAGTACTTGAATAAAGCTGTCTGGGCTTGTTTCTAACATATATAGTATCTCCGTGTCTATTAGCAGGGTCTTATTGCTATCTTTTCAAAGTATAGTGTATTTGGAGTCATAACCGTTGCTGTCTTTTACCAGAAAAAACCGAACACCTATAAATAATTTGTACTATTATACCACAATACCAAACTGTTGACAACACAAAAAAATACCTGCCCTTTGTGGGGGCAGGTATTTTTATTTGCACAGGTTTAGGGTCTAAACAATTTATGTAGGTTAAACCGGAGCTTGTGGCCAGGTCACTTGGTAAGGATACTCTGGTTGTAGGCTAATATCGCGCAATTGCTGACGATAAGCTGCCCAAGCAGGCTTATCCGCAGGGGTATCTGGTAGTTGTGTCCAATCAGAATCGCGAAGTAGTTGATTTTGCTTACCTAATGCTTCTAAGTTTAGTAAACTATACTCTTGATCAAGTTCTGTTTGAGTTTTTTCACGAACTAGCCAATTGGTTCCTGTCCAATCGGCAATACTAGTATACGGTATTGCCGGAGGGTCAGATACTGGAATAAAACCTATTGCTTCCAATTCACTGAGACTTAGGGTAGATAAACCTGTACGAGTACTACCGTCTTCTAGACGTACTCTTTCTGGTAGCTGGTCTGGGTATTTATTTTTGAAACTAAACAACATAGTTATCCTTAAATAGTAAATAAATTTCTTGCATATAATACTGTATTAGGAATTTGTGGGTGTACTGGAGTTCCTACATATGTGTAAGGTCCTGGTTCAATAGTGTTGCCATTTATTGAATATTCACATAAGTAGCCTCCAAGACTTAAAACAGTCATAGTAGTTCCACTACTATTAAATAGAGGGGTACCAAATGAACCTACATCTCCTGTTGTCTGATATAGTACAGTTGTAGTCATATTATTAAGCCCAACTACAACCAACCTTCCGCCAGTAACAGTAGTATTATAGTAGCTAAAACTAGAGTAAACTATTTTTGAACTGTCCGGACTAAATTCAGCTGCATGACCATAGTATTCGCCTGATTGTGGAGTAGGCCAGGTATACGGTACTGTAGTTAAACTATTATCTAAAGGGTTAAATTTAAATATACTTAAAAGACCTCTACCACCATTAAGGGCTGCTGTAACTGCTAAATACTCGCCATTTGGACTAAAAACAACTGACGTTGGGACAGAGGTATTTGTAGCTCCAGCTCTAAAATTAGTATTTATTAAGACGGGAATACCTGTTTCAATACTGTATAAATATATTCTATCATAAGCTGTAGTTAAAGCTATATACTTATTGTCGTAACTAATGTCTGCGCTACCTATTTGAAGGTTGTTAGTAATAATATTGGTTTCTGTTAGAGGCATCAACGTATATGTTTCGCCTGTTCGGCTATACAGCCTAAAACTGCTTCCTGTAACAGTGCCACTTAGATTAACAGTAGTATTGTAAGTAATTAATAATTTACCATCCTTGCTATACGTACCCCGTATGGAGTTTGCTTGTAATGCTTGGATGCGCGCTAGTTCAGTTTCAGTAACTGTATTTGATATAAGGTCTAGTTCTGTGATATTGCTTAGCCTATACATACCTAAATAATGTCTAGCCCCTCCAGTAATGTACCTATCTTGCGCATAAAATACATGAGTTATTCCGTCCACAGTACTACTAGGTCGATGCGCATATGGAAAACCTCCTCCAAACATTACTGTATTTACGTCCGTAGCGTAAGCATACTCCCCAGTAATTGGAATAGGAAGAAATGTACCATCGTCTCCCATATTTGGAGCAGGTACATACCCAAATAGTTGAGTATACGTGTGCACGTACAGCATATTATACCAATTATGAGGCCAGATGTTTGATTCTGAGGTAATTAACTTATTACTACGAAACTTATCTAAACTAATAACACCCGGTTTACTTGTGTTTCCGCCCCTATATTTGGCAACTTCATTTAAAGTAAATAATCCAGTGGTTTTTCTCAATTTTGAAACTAAAGAACTTTTTTCTAAGTTGCCTATAATTCGTAGCATTAGCTAATATCCTCGTAACTACATATGGCATCTAGGTAACCAGCAATGCTTCCAAGTATACTAATACGGCAACCTTCTTCTAGGTAAATTGGACCGTCTCGTCCCAGTACTAAAACTGTAGTGTCAGCAGGAACAGTAACAGTTCTTGCTAAATACTTAGGGACTAACGGGACAAGAGTAGAGTCTGTATACAAAATTACGCTAATATCAGCGGAAGCGGTTCCGTTCATATTGGCAACGTATAGCGTATTAATCTTTAAGACTTTTCCACTGTTTACAGGATTGTCAACTAATGTAACTGTAGCAGTAGTAGCACTTACTGCTACAGTTTTTCCATAAATTGCATTTACGTTAATAATATTAGGTGCTGTCATTTTTAATCCTTTAAATAGTTACTAGAGTCTTGTGGAAATCGTTGTTGGATTTCATCCATACAAGATAGTAAAGCACTAAAACAATCGCGCGCTTGTTCCGCAATATCTGGAGTGCTTCTGAGTTGTTGAAGCCCTTGTAGAGCTATTTTACGATCGGCCCATTCAAGGTGTTGAGTGGGAAAGTTTTGCAATCTACGTCGCATAATTTCTCCGCCCATTAAATGCGCGCCAGTAAGTACATACGCGGCACCTGCAATAGCTTGTGGATTAATTAGTGTTTTAGCATATAAATCTGCGGCCAATACTGGAGCAATTTTAATATTTAAACTGTTAATATCTTGTTGGATATTATTGACTCTGCCAAGTTCAGCCGGTAAGCTTAAGTCTACTACTGAATGGATTTGAAGCAAAGCTTGTAACCATGCTGCATACCAATTTACTGGTGGGTTTCCTGTTGCCATTGCGGCACCTACAGGATGTGCCTCGCACGCATGATGCAAATCGCGTGTTGCTGTCCAAAGTGGGTTCATTAACTTAATACTCCAAAAACTTTGTATGGGTTGTTTAAAACTAACAGTTTTAATAGTGGATCATCATTTGAGATTAGGTACATTCGGTACGGTTTTGCTCCAACAAGTTGAGGAGTAGACCAATCACTAACAATACCGTTAGGACCACGATACCTTGCTCTCCAGTACTTACTTCGTGCAACTATGTTTGCAGGAACTGTTAGTGTAGTTCCAGTATTAATAGCAGAATAAAGAGGTATACCTATAAAATCTTGTCTTGAATTTAACACCCATTCAGTGCTAACATAAGGTATTCCTTCAATAGTAGCATAATTAGATATTTCCAACAAACCACTAGTAGATCCTTCTGGCGAAACGGCCACAGGTGTTACAATACTATTAAGAACTGGGCGCGATTGTTCTTTGACTGCACTATATAAACTAAAACGATCGTCTTGTCCACGATACCTGGCTTTCCAATAAAACGTAACACCTGGTGAAATATAAGGTGTTACGTCTAATTTAGTACCTGAAGTTATAACAGTTGCTACAGGGGAACTGGTTGGATTTGTGTATAGCAACCACTGTGTTTCAACATAAGGTACCGCGTAAGGGCTGTAGTACTCAGAAATTTCTAACTCAATAGCGGTTGTATTGGGTATACTTAGTACATTAGGCTGCGATATTGTATACGGTTTAGTTTGACGTTGTAATTCTGTCCAGTCTGATTCATATCCATTAATAGGAATGTATCTTGCTCTCCAGTAGTACTTAGAACCATCTACCGCTACATCACGAGGTATTGTAAGGGTAGACAATAGGTTAGTAGTTGCCAGTAGTTTAGTACCACGAGTACTGTTGGTACTATAAACTTCCCACTCAGTTACACCATAAGCAATACCCAAAGGGCTATCAAAAGGCGAAATATTCAGTGTAATTGTTTCAGCATCGTACGTTGTTAAAGCTACTGGATTGGCTGCAGATGGTGGCAGTACAAAATAGTTTAAGCCAGTATACTCAGAAGATACACCAGTTGTTGTGGTGTACCGGGCTCTCCAGTAAATAGGAGCTAATTTAGCAAGTAAACCCAAAGTAGCCAAAGTACTTTGTAAATTCTTTTTATCTACGTTACGTCCTGTAAGCACTAAAATAGGACCGCCTACTAAACTATCGCGACTATAAAATTCCCAACGAGTGCTATCGTATACCAACTCAAGCGCGCTGTAATAAGGAGAAATTTGAAGTTCTTTTGCTAACGTTCCGTTTGGGGTAATACTAACCGGATCTTCAACTGGCTTAGGTTTGGTAAACGAAGCAGTATTACTCCAAGCAGATAAACGACCTTGTTGACTTGAGTACCTTACCCTGTAATATGAAGTTGTACCAACGTCTAACACAAGAGTTTTATAGTAGTAAAACGAGCTTGGAGAACTAAGGGAAGTTGTAGTGGTAAATATTGGCGTACCGCTTAAATCTGGGGTGCTGTATATTTCCCAAATTGTTGTAGCATACGTGTCTCCGTACGCTCCAACAAAGCTGCTGATACTAAGTGAGCCGCTGGTAGTTGTTGAAGCAGCTACCGGAGTATCAATAATGGCCGGAACTACTTGAGAAAAGGTTTTTGAGAACTTTGATTCTTGGCCTTCTGTGGCAGTATACTTGCCGTGCCAGTAAAATGTTTGCCCAACTGTTAGGCCGCTGTCCGCCAAATCTTGCAAAGTTATGTCGTAACGGCTAATACTAGTGCTAGTAATATTTCGCACTAACACTGGGTTTGTCATGTTTGGACTTAAACTTACTTCAAAAATAACACTAGTTTGTGTATAAGTTAAAAGTGGGCTAGCTACCAAAAATCCAGTTAGTCTAAGCTGTCTTTGCTGTGTGCTATTAGTGGGAGCTAGTGCACTAGGAGTACGAATAACAGGGCCTTCACTAATAGTCCATTCGGCGCCGTTTGAGTAGTACATTATACCATCACTACTGTAAGCAAAAGAACCTTCATAGTAAACAGGGTCTAAGTCTACAGGATCACCTTGACTAGCAGCGTATCCGATAACAACTGATTTGCCGGATAATAATTTTTGATCACTTAAATTACTCATGCTGTATTATACCTCGTAGGTGTGTTCTGAAGAAGGCTTTTCTTCTCCTGTGCCCCATAAATCAAGGCTGCCAGCAGTTTCTGCTCGCATTTGTATAGTATCGCCCATTGAGCTTGTGTGGTCGCGCTTTAGTAAACTTCTGCCCTGTACTGGAACTAGGGCAGTGTCGCCTGCTGGAACATTCATTTTGCCTGGGCAGTCTACAATAGTTCCGTTTTCTAATACTAGTCTTACTTCCACCCAGCAAGCACTTTGTGACTTATTGCGAGCAAAAAATGGCGTCATAAAAAATATTTCGCCAGGTCTAATTGCGCGTGAATCATCAGTTTGATCTCTGGCAGCATACAATTTTCGTGTATCTGGCACAGAAAAGTCAGGAGCTTCTGCTACCACGGTCCAGGCAGTACCCAAACTAGGTACAGTAAAGTTTTTAATACAGCCGGTTGACGGTGTTTTACATTTAATTCTTATCATTAAAAGCTCCTTGAAATTGCTGACCTTGTAGCCACTCGACGCACAGCTTGATCAAACGGTGGACCGCCCAGTTCACCAGTGTCAGCACTAATTTGTAGACCACCAACAAACAGTGCGTTACCTTGGTCGTCCTGACCAGAAGCAATAACCACACCGTCGCTTTCTTCAATAATAGAATCTAAAATAGTAGTATTATTGTTGGCAGGAGGTATTTTTGTAAGTGCAACGCCACCCATTACAGCAGTCCAAGTATGTCCAATAGCAGTAATACGACTAGGGTCTTTTACTGTTGCTGGGTTAGTAAACGTAGTAATTAACGCATTAAATAAGTTAGTTACCATTGTTTTTGTACTAGCGGATAAAGTAGGCAGTTGATTTATCGTGTCTCGTAAATATTCGAAACTAAATATAAATGCAGGTACTTTTGAAGGCGTTGTTAGTGTATTAATTAACGCATCTATAAGTGCAGCCACTAATTGGTCAGCCGTATCGGCAACTCCTGGTAGTGCTATGATCGCGTTTTTCATATTGTTAAAAGCAAAAATAAAGCCAGGTAGTTTACTTTCAGCAAATACTTTTCCACCAGAAGCATTGAACAAGCCCTTTGCAAAATTAATCATTGGCTGCTCATTTGCAGTTAATAGAGTTTGCTGAATTGTTTGCAATAGGTTTAAAGCGTCTCTGCGAGTGTACGTTTCATCTAAAGTGGTCCAACCAATAGTAAGGTTATTGCCTACTAACTGATCCCACATGGTATTAATAATTGTTTGCTCGGCTGCTTTGATTGCAGCGGCTGCGGCAGTTTGTGTTGATAGTGCAACTGCGGATTTTGTTGGAATAACATACGCAGGCTTTCCTAGTGGGTCAAATAAACCTTTGGCAAAATCCAGCATTGGTTGTTCGTTGCCAGTTTGTAAAACCCAGATCAAACACTGTAGTAGTAGTGAAGCGTCAGCACGGGTGTTGGCTTCTTGTAGGGCTGTCCACGTAGTATTGTATCCACCAACAGACAAAGCCGTCCACATAGAGTTTACTAGTGCAGGAGCATTTGCGGTAATAGTATCGGCATCTGCTGTTTGTATGCTAATAGTTCCAGCGGCTTTTGTTGGCACTACAATGTTACGGCCGCCGCTAGCTACCAAGGTGTAGTCTCCGAACTGCGTAGAACAAGCAGACAAAATAACTTGACCACCGCTTAGGGCCATAAAATGTTTGTGTGCCCAAATAGACACAGCGTTAACAGCGTTGATTAGTCCGCCATTTTTTGCACAGTAACCAATACCGTTTGGTAGTACTGGAGTAGCACCCCAAGTCATAATGTTTGGGAATATACTGTACTGTGAGCAAACCAATCCGTCTGCTAATACTACTCCGCCACCACGAGGAACTAGCGGGTTACCATTTTCTACATCAAGTGGTGGAGGAATTCTGCCCCAAGTAGGAATAGAACGCACAGCAATTTTATGTGCATAAGGTACACGAGTAATAATTGCGCCAGGCCTAAAACTAACTGCAAAACCTTCTGTTGGATTTGTTAGGCTGTCTACTCTCCAGCCTTCAAACATTACGCCTTCTAAAAAGCAACCACTTCCCATACGAAAAACATTGCGTTCTTCATATCCAGGTTCGGGTCTCAAGAACACTGTTCGGTGTGTGGCTTTTATAACGCAATTATCGGGCATGTCTAAGTGCCCTTTGGTATATACTACACTTTCTGGAGCCCACTCAATTAAGGTTGGAACTCCACGTAGCGTAGCTAACTCTAGTGCTTTTTCAATAGTACGTACGGCACTGTTCCAAGAACCGCCATCAAGGTTATCATTGCCGTTTGATTTAACGTGAATAACATTATCTACTGAATATTCTAAGCCGTTAATACTAGGATAGCGTTGTATTTCTCTGGCGGTGCCGTCTTCTTGGTGTCTGTATAGTATCAGGTATTCACGATTATCCTCAGAAGGAACTGTGAAATATCTTCCAATCATTGTAGCAGCTAAACCCAATGAAATATTATCATATACCCCGGCAGACAGCGTTGCTGCATCTCTGGCCGCTTCACTTGCTGCACGCGCTACATTAGCTAACTCTACTTGTGCTGTAGTAGTAACTACATCGGCATGAGTTAATAGTACATCGTTGTGAGTTAAGGTAACATTAGCTGCACTAGCAGCAACACTAGCGGCGCTTTTTGCTACATCAGCTGCAACTATTGCCATGCTATCTAAAATAACGTTGGCTTGTACGTTAGTAGCAATATAGTCAGTAGTAGCTGCGTCTTCTACTGCTAACCCTACGGATGTTTGAGCACCTGTGCTACTATTATAAAGTTGTTGCAAATAGGCTGATGGTTGGCTCATATGTATACCTCTGTATTTTTGTGTCCCATTATATCATGTATATACACCGGGGTCAAGTTAAAAAATTCTTGACCCCGATATAAGTCAATAAACATGTGTGTTTGACAAATATGCATGTTAAGTTAGTTTTCCTAGTATAACTCTGCGTATGCCGTTATTCCATATTTCAATTTTATCGTTTGTGATAACAGTTCTGGAAGGTTCGCCACTGTCCAGTGTTATACTACCGGTAAAGGTAGCGCTACCATCAGATCCAATAGAAAAGGTGTTAAGCCCGTTTTTCTTGGCAATAATTCCGCCTCCGAAAATTGCCACGCCTGTACCAGGTACTATGGTTCCGTTAGGTAAAACGGTATCGTTGTAGTTATTGGTTTTTAAGAAAAAGTCGCTGCGCATTATGTTTTCAGCGTCGTTGTCTACTTTTCTGTTAAGCAAGACCTGAGCATTCATAGCCGCAGTTGTTACACTAGATATTTGAGTGTTGTAGGCAAGAGTAATGTCCTCTACTCTAATATCTTGAATTTCTACACGGCCACCGCCTGTGGTAGGGTAGCCCATGATAGTGTGCACAGAAGCAAAAACAGCGTCTGGATTCAAACTGCCTGGATCAAAATATACGGTGTACCTTTTGAAGTTTGTTGTAAGAGAAGATACAGGAATTTTTCCCCGTAAGTATCCGCCCCAATTATAGTGCGGAACTAAATCTTCGTCAAACTCCAGTAGTCCAATATGTACTGTGCCTGTGGTAGCGGCATCAGTTTTTCTTATCAATGCAGATAACTGATAACGTTTTTGTGGAGTAATAGTAAAAACGTAGGGAGTTCCTGTACTAACACCTTCAAGCAAGTGTTCTCCGCTAGAACCAAACAGTGCAGTTGTTCCGGTTACTCCGCCAAGAATACCTCGTGCAATAAAGTTGTCATCCCAAACCAAGGTATTGCTACAGCTAGGGTCAAAGTTAAGTGTACTACCAGCTGTTGCATTTGCTGCATATGGTGCAATCTGACTTTGTAGGGATTTACCTGCATCTAAAATCAGGTCATTGCCGTCTTGACTATAAATACTTAGTCCATTAGCATCAATTTGCAAAGCAGTTATTTTGCCACGAATAGAAGATGATGCAAATTCAGCATCACCTTCAGGAGTTAGTGCCCAACCAGAAAGCCCTTGAAAATAGTTAGAACTCTTTAACTGGCCTCCAATTGTGCCATCTCCAGCTGTAAGCTTTAGGGCACTGATTGAGCCCACTTTAGCGTCGTCAATTGCAGCTTCAGCTATTTTTGCGTTTGTGATCTGTGCATCAGCAATAAATGACTGGGTAGCATAAGTACCTGCTGGATAAGTTACTCCATCAATAACGGTAGTTTCTGTTACAACCGTAAAAGGCTTTCCAGGGCCAGTCATTGCAGCAACTAATTTAGTTACATCTTGACCTGTGGTAGCAGAATAGCCATTTGCACCACCTGCCGGTGTTACGCTAGCTATACCGTCTTGAGTTACCCACTTTAACCAAATTCTCCAAGAAGTACCAGGGTCTGAGTTAAAACTACCCAAACTACCCGAAAACTCTGCTACAAGTGAGGCGTTCTCAAATAGTGGAGTTTGATTCTCATCATACTTTAAGGCATAAACTTGCGTTTTATCATGACCATGGCCCACAGTGTATGCGGGCGCATCTTGTTCTACAAACACATACGATATACCAGAAGTAACTACTACACCAGTAGGTGTAGGAGGTGGGGTATAATCTGGTGTATCTAGATCTTTGGGTACGGCGTTATATTGTGTAGATATGTCATACTGTGACGGATCAATATCGCTTATAAGAGCGTATCTAATATAATAAGTAATTCCGGCAGTTAGCCCAACTATGTTAGCTGTAAGTCCTGGGCCTTCATAACCTATAAAACCTTCCGAAGGTGGACTAAATCCAGAAGTTGTTGAGTACCATACTTTTATACCCAATAAATCGTCTCGCGCAGTTACACCGTCACTTTCATACGGTTGTGCTATATTAACTACTATTGAGTTAACGCCTGAAATAATTATAGCGCTCATCTATTTTTTCCTATTAAAGTAAAGTAGCCCGTAGGCTACTTTTATTATGGGTATATTGTATACAAAGTAATAGAAGTTAAAGCACTTACCTTACTATAATTACCAGAAGTATCTAGGGCACGACAAGCTACTCTATACTTAACTCCTTCGTGTAATATTCTAGGAGAATCAAAGATTCTTGTGTCTATGGTTACAGCACCTATGCCTGTAAATACTTTTATACCTGGATCAGTACTATCCCAAAAATCACCAATACCGCCATTTTGCCATACTTTTATTTCATAGTATTTAAAGTCGCTATTTATAAACTCAGCATAGGGCGTAATTACTAAATTACGTTTTGATTTGGTTACAGTCACGCTGTCTACTACTTGATAGTTTTCAGACTTACCAATAATAGTATGTGTAACAAAATCAGTCCAAGACCCTGTTTTACCGTCTTTGCCTACATAACGTAGTCTAATCTTATACTCAGTATTAACGTCTACGTTAGTAAAAGTAATACTTCCACTGTCAAACGGTGCCATAAAAGATTTAACATCACCGGATTCTTGCGCATTAGATAAGCTTATTTGGGCTTCTACGCTTTCAGCAGTAATAGGTAAATCCACTGGGTTAACAAAAGATAGTTTGGCTGTGTATCTATAAACACCAGAAGATATTTGTTCCATTACAGAACTGTCACTAACAATGCTAACTATACTAGGAACTTTAGTTCCAAATGCGTTTAACAATTGAATTGCTGGACGAGTTATGTCAGTTTCAAATATAATATCTGAGGTTAGTGTACGATAATCTGTAAATATATTGTAGTCAGAGGTAACACCATAATCTACTAAAGTTAGTTTAGCGGATTTATTAGCACCAGGTTCTACTGCTAGTACGATTAAATCTTGTGCTTCTCTTAAATATTCACCATATAAAAATAAGTCGCTGGGAGCTATTTCGGATACGGTAGAAGTGCCAAGTACTTGTACTACAGTATAGTAGCCAGTTTGCATAGATACTAAACCACCTGCCCCTACTGGCAGTATGTTTGCTCCTACACTTTTAAAACTAACTGTGTTAGTTGTAGTGGCCACTACCTCAACGTTTTCTGCGTTAACAGAAGTAGTTCCTGTAAGGGCTACTTTAATGTAACTGCCTACTTGTATAGGGTGTGTTCCTGTTAAAGTAACGGTAGCTACGCCGTCTGTACGGGTTACTCCAGTAGCTGTAAACGTGGTATTAAGTGTCCAAATACTGCTACTGCCTGTGCTACTACGTACTCTTAATGTATAAGAAGTACCTAAGTTAACTGGCACGTCTTCGTCCAACTCAAAAATGTTAGAAGTAATACGGTTTTTAATACGTCCGCTACCTAAACCCCACATAGGTACATCATGCATTACTTTTACACGATCGCCTCGATTACATACTATATATTCAATATCAGTATTTAAAGAGTATATTTCTGGTCGTAATTTAGCTTGAGCTAAATGCCATCTAGCATGATCAGCTACTGCACCTTTGTTGGTAACTCCGGGTAACTGTATAGACTCAAATAATTCGGCATTGTCTACTGTTTTATTTGCGTAACTTATAATTAATTCTGCGTCTTGGTAGTCATGTGCTTCGTCGTAGTACTGTATTTTTAAAGCGTCTGGTAATCTTGGCAAACCTTTTGTAGATTCAAAACCCCAACTGTTATGAGGAGTAAAATGCTGTACAATTTGCGGCTTAGGTTCATCAATAACCACAGACCACTTACCATCAATCATAGCAGGGCTGGCTCTGCCTGCCGCACAAATATCCCGTAAAACTTCTAGAATACTTCGTTGTGCTCCCAGTATACCGTTGTGCTCAAACTTGTAAGAGTGCGTAATATTATTAAGAACTATGGTACGAGTTTGATTGCAGTAGCTGTACCAATACTGAAGTTTAGCTATATCTATTTTACTAACAATGTCTGCGGCAAGTACTCGTTGGGGGTTACCCGAGTGCATTAGCACATATAAAAATAAATCTGCTGGGTTGCTTGTAGGACCATAAGTACTAAAACTGTTAGTTGTAGAATTCCAACTTGTTATATTTGGTGCCCATGTTTGAACTAATCCATTAATGCCTTCAATTTGACCATTTAACTGTGCTGAAGCTTTAATAGTCAGTGCAGTTTTAGCTATTTTGGAATTAGGCGGATCATTGGCTGGGTTGGTGTTTTTATAGCCAGTTAAGGTGTGTAGCTGTACTGTGTGTGTATAACGATAGTCTTTGTTAGGTTCTGTGCCATCACCTGAATGTCTACGAACACGTACCTGTACTAAATCATTTTCATTCCAGGTGCGCTGTTTGGTTATAGTCCAAGTAAACCCATCAGCAATGTACGCCCCGCCAGTAATTCTGTTACCAGGATTAGTTACAGTAGTCCAATATTCCGGAGTATAAACTAAGTCTCCGATACCGCCTTCTCCACTATTAGAGCCTGTATAAGCTCCTGGAACTAATTGTTGTGTAGTAGTAGTGTTTGTACTATTAACAGTTCCACCAATAGTTTGAGTAGTCCAAGGCTGCCAGGCACCACCATTAATACTGTACTCAAAATCAATTGTAACAGGTGCAGGTAAATTAGCTCCCGCTTCATCACCCTGTACTTTTACAGCACGCAATCCTTGCGGAAAGTGTAGGGCTAAGGTAAACTTGTCGCAAGGTGTTGTTAAAGCTAACTCGGCCCAAGGACCTGGTGTAGTAATAGGGTCCCAAGGATAAGGGTAACCAACTGGAGGCAATCCGCCTGTAGGCAGTCCAGTAACCGGATCATTTGGCCCCGGACAAGTTAATACTAAGCCACTGTATTTTTGCTCAACATCAGTTCCATAAATACTGTTAAAGTAGTTTAGCTGATCTGCAGTAGGCTCAGTTTTTCTGTCTAGAGTAATACGTCTTACTTCATTGGTGGCTGTGTCACCTTCAAAGTTACTTAGTGCAATGCTACCTACTCTTAGACTTGAGTCGTCAATGTCCAGTGGACCGTATCCCCAAGTTAATAACATGTCCAGGTAGCTAGTAGTGGCATTTTCCACAATCCCTGAGGAATTAGGAGTACCAGAAAATCTAGCGTAATTTTGGGCTCCTAGTGGTGGAGTAACCCGCATACGCCCTAAAATAACTGGAATAGCTCCATATTTATTGGCAGTGTTTGATGCACCGTTAATTAATGTTTGACTATTTGAAGAACCTGGATTTGCTGAACCTGGGTCTGCCGGTGGTCTAATAGGGGCAATTACGTTAACTAAATACCCGCCAGCCATAGTAACGGCAGCAGATGCTGCTACAAATGCTGCTTGAGCACCAAGGCTAGCCCCACCAAGACTGCCTGCGGTAACTGCTGCACCTTCAATAAAACCTGCTGCCGCTAATCCCGTTTGTATAGCTATGTATGCTACGGCAATAGTTAGTACTAATCTAACCGCTTCTTTTTGTGGCACAGCGCGGTATTCAATAGTATCAGTATCTACAACTACGGTATGCGCCCACTCTTCTTTTGGTACTACTCGTCCGTTAAGAATAATGTGCACATTTTTCTTAAGTTTATCCGAAATATTCCATTCTTGATTAACTACTTCATATACTAATTGTAGTGTACTACCAGGCACTACTTGCATAGTAACACGTTCTGTGCGAAGCGGGTGAGGCACAGCATTCATTACTATGCTGGTATTTTCACGATATTTAAAGTAACCAGCAATACGATTTTTCCACTCTACACTAGAAAAGTTTTCTACAGCGGACGCATACTTTTCTCTGGCGTGCACAAATTGGGTGGCACTAATGGCAACCCCAATGTGTGACTCTGCGCCAAACATACGAAATACTACTATACACCCTTCTTCTGGGGTGTATATTTGTTGCCAACCTTCTTTGTGTTGCACAATCATTTCTTGTAGCAACTTAGGGTCGTTAATGTCGTATTCACCAGAAAAACTAGGTAGTTCAATATTGAACTCTTCTTTATAGATTAACCTAGCTAAACCCCAACAATCCGCACCCTCTAAGCTTCTGCCTCCGTCAATAAACGGAATATTTATATATTTATTTGACCACATTAAAATAATCCTGGAAAGTATTTTGGGCTAAATGAGTGTTGAGGAAAAGGCTCGCGCTCATAATCAATCATTGACAATTCAGCAGATACAGTATTAGCATTGTATGTAATACTGCTTATATAAAACCCACTAAAACTAGCCTCTACTACGTTAGGTGTAGTAGATAGTACTAATTCCATTAAGACTTTTGGAGGGCCGTTAATTGATCGTATTAATGGAGTAACGTACCTGGTAACATCGTTTAGTGTTAAAGTGCAACGAGGCGCTTGAGCCTCGTTTTCACTTGGTAAGGTTATCTCCATTGGTAAGAATACAAAGTCATTATTACGACTACGAACGCCATAAACAACTTCATCAGCTGTTTCAACAATACGGGTAGCCACACCAGTAATAGGGTCAGAATAAAACCCATCACTTAACCTAGCCACTACTTGTGTGGGGTCTTGTGGGTCATATATAGTTAATAAAAAGTATAGGTCTGCATCTGCGTCTGGTGAAAATACAGCACGTAGTGCTGCTGGCGACATAGTCGTTAATCTACTCATGGTAATATTTCTAATTGAAAGGACACTGTCCAGTATCCTGGTGCTAAATATGTGGTAGTGTACATAGTACCTCCACTTTGGGGCACTATTCGTACTTCTACCATTACTGAAGTTCTTGGGTGTTTAAAGCCGTATCTAGCTGTTCCACGTAAAGTATCTTCTACAAATGATTCAAATGTAGCTACTTGTTCGGTTGTCATCATAAAAGTAACCTGCATATTAGCAGGGCTTTTACCCCTGCGTCTTTGTTTAGCAGGCCCAGAATCTGTAGGAGTTCTTAAAACAAGAACCCCTCCAGTTTCTGAGAAACCTTTTTGAGGGTTTTGTGGTAAACTAGCTGGCCATACGTAAGTATATGCCAATGTTATCTCCTAATTAATTGTGGGCGTAAACCAAAAGTTCCGCCTACTGCTTTTTGCGAAGAACTACCGCTACGTACCATATCAGCTGCAGCTAATTCACCTACAATTACTTCAATTTTACGATTACCGCGAGAATCTGTGGTTTCACGAGTTTCGGCTTTTTCTGTGCTGTAGTTGTTTACTACTATTTCCACATTAGAACCACCACCTCGAACACCTAAGTTTCCTTGGCTATCACGCTTTAGGGGCATAATAGCTTCTGGGCCCGCTTCACCCATTAAACCTGTGCCTTTGGCAAATTTAAACAGTGTAGGTGTATTTACAATAGAATTAGTAAACATTCCGCCTTTGGCAAAAGCCTCAACACCGTAGTCATAAGCCCCACCTTTGGCTTTTGGAACTAATTCACCGCCAAGTTGTTCTGGACCAGCACTTATGCCAAAAAAGCTAGATAATCCTGCTGAAACAGCTGGGCGTAATGCACTCCAGATACTAGAAGTTTGAGCTCTTAGTTCGATACGTGCAATTTCTGTAATTATAGAATTAGCTAAGTCGCCAAAACTAAATTTACCAGTTTTTGCAAATTCTATCAGGGTGTCTGCCATATTGTCAAAAGCTGTTTTAAAAACTTGCTCGTAACTTTTTTGCTTTTCTGTTAAACTGCTTTGTATGTCTATTAGATCTTTAGTTCTATCGTACATTTTGTTGGCACCTTCTACACCAGCAGTATACGTAGCCTCATACAATTTTTTCTGTGCTTCTAACACTGCATTTGTTTTTCCGCCTTCTGCTGTAACGGCTAACTGGTATGTTTGTTGTGCAGCTGTTTTTGCCTCTGTTAGTACACGTAATTGTTGTGTTCTTTCTATAGCGGCTTCTTCTAACTTTAGCGATCTTTGTTTATCTGCATACTCTTGCGCACTTAAAGCCCCAAAAGAATTTAAGAAGTTTAACTGTTCAGTTTTATATGCAATATCAGCTTTACTAGCTGTTTCTTCTGCCACAGTTTTTAAGTTATTTATGGCATAATTAGCATTAGTAATGTCATACTCTTCTCGCTTTAACTTAATATTAACAGCCAAATCTTCGTTAGCTTTTTTGACTCCTGAAGCATTGGTAGCTAAAGTTTTAGAAGTAGTTTCAGTAGCATTTAATTTTGTAGTTCCTGCGGCAATTACTCCGGCGTTTCCTACTCTAGTACTAAGTGCCTGATTTAACTCTCTGTTACGAGCTGCAGGTAAAGTTTCTTGCTGTCTTAATTGCTCTGTACGAATTTGCTCATTAAGTGCATTTCTTGCGGCATCTGCTTCTGCGGTAGTACCTACTACAGCTTCTAATCTAGTATTAAGACCTTTAAGTATATTTTCCGAGTCTTTTATTAAGTTATCATACTTTAAATTAATTTTGCCTTGTGTTTCAGCAGTATTAATTTGTTTTAACTGAATATCATACCCAGCATTAGCTAAAATTGCTCCTTGAACGGAATCAATTAGGCCTTTTAACTGTGGGTTTTCATAAGCTAATTTTTTAAGAGTAGATACGTCTTTAGTACTATACGCAGTAATTGCTGAGTCTGCATTAGCTACTCTGGCCGTTAGCATAGATTGACGACTGCGTGAAACTTGGTCTGATGGTTCTTTTGATATTTTTTCTAATTCACGTAGATCAGCATCTCGCTGTACTTGAACAGCTAGTAAGTCTAGGGATTTGACTAAAGTTTCGTTGGATTTAAATGTTAGTTTATCTATTTCCAAAGACTGTCTTTGTAAATCTGCGGAATATTTAATAGACGCTTCTGTTTTTACTGGTAATTCCGCTACCGCAGAAATTTTATCTTTGAGTTTTAATTGATTAATTTTTAAGCCTGTTTGCTTAATACTTTCATCAATTTGTGCAACAATACTTTCTTTAATAAGTGTTTGAGCTTGTTTAGTAATTTCTTGTAGTCTAGTATTAACAGATGCCAAGCCTCTTTCTGACTCAGATATAATACCTTTTAACTCAAGACGTTGTGAACGAAGCTGTGCATCATACCAAGTATAATTACCACCCTTTTGAATTTCTTTATTTATATCAGCAACTTTACCTTTAGCAACAGTTAAATTATCACTAAAACGCTTTCCTTGATTAGATAAAGCCGAAGCTTCTTCTGCTAAAGGCATTATTTGTATTGCAGTGGCTTCAGTTAAAAACTGTGGCTTAAGAACACCGCTAGCTAAGTCTTTTAGTACTACTTGTGCTGCATAAGTATCTTTTAAAGCTTTGTTTAAAGCTAAAGCTTGTTTAATACTAGTAGACATAAAAGTTGTTAGCGGATTATTATCCTTAACACTATTACTTAAAGATAGATAAGCTTCAGATACTCCTTTAGCGGTGTCTTTAACGTCTTGTGTTAGTGCCTGAGAGTTGTTTAAAACCTTTTTAGTAGCATCTAGAATATTATTTATCTCTAGATTTTTTGCCTGAAAAGCACTTTCACTTAATTTACCAAAAGCTTTTGACAAGTCTTTTTCGGTTAAATTTACCGCACCAGTAGCCTGTTTAAGTTTAGCCTCTAAAGATGATTTAATTTCACCTTCTGGTAATAGCTTTATAGCACCTAGAATACTGCCGGTTAAGCCCTCTTCAACCTTACTTTGTAGATCGCCACCCCATAATTTTTTAACATTGTTAACAATAGAATCAAACCAACTTGAAGCTTTCAATGCTGTATTTAGTTGTTCTGATGTTTGTTTTACACTATCTGCTAATGTTGTAAAAGAGGTAGCAATTGCGTTTATACTCTCTGTGCTTAAGGTATTACCATATTTAGCCGCAACATTATTAGCAGTTTTAGTGGCTTCTGTTAAACCTTCTAAACTTGATTTTAAGGCATCAACTTCTTTACCATTTTTAGAAAAAGCCATGTTTAAAAAGGTAAACGTAGCTACAGCAAGCTCTAAATAAAAGAATGCAGCAGACAAAGCTTTACCTAATATGCCTGCAGCAGTTCCTATAGCTGCAAACGTACCTATTGCTTTTGTTTTTACTTTATCAAACTTACCTAAATCTTTGTTTGAGTTTACTTCTGTGTAAAATTCTCCCAAACCGCCAACTAAACCTTGTTGCTCTACTTTAGATCCGACACCTGCTAAAGCATTTAGTTTAGCTGCTTTAGCACGCTCGTTGGCAACAATTTTTTCACGCTGCCACTCTTCACTTAGTACTCTTGACGAAGTACTAGAGCTTTCTATTACTTCGTCGTAGGCTTTGGCACGTTCTTTAGTTAGTTCAACAATTTTTTGTTGGGCTGCTTGTACGTTGGTCAAACTTAAGGCGTGCTTAAGTTCTGCTTCGGTATTAAGATTAGTCTTTTTTGTTATGTCTGTTTTAATTGCAGACAACTCTTTGTCATTTAAAAGTCTATCTTGCTGCAATGCTTTTAAGGTTGCATTAGGTCTTTTATATACATTATCTAATTCAACAAACTGTTGTTTAGCAGCTTTAAACTCTGCCTCTGCTTGTTGAATAGCAAGATCTATTTGCGGTATTCTTTGCTTAATTTCTGCACGCTTAACAAAAGCTTCACCAAAACTAGTGTTAATTTCGCTGGCGCGTTTAGCAGCATCTTGAGCTGCGTCTGCTAGTCCTTTTCTCCATTGGGATAGAGCCGGCATTGCTTGTTGTGTTATTTTTAGTGCAGCAGCAGCTATTGCTAACCCTATAAGTTCTGTGTTATTGGCAAATAGTTTTGCTATTGGACCTACTATTGAGTTAATACTCTCTAGAATCCCTTGTGCCACATTTTTTAAACTTGCTAATAACTTATCGTAAGGGTTGCTTTCTTGTGCAATTTCACGGAATTTTTGCTTACCTTCTTCTAATACTGCATTTGCAAAGGCTTGGCGTCTTTCAAAGTCTGTTAAGCTAGCTGCGGATTTACCAACACTACGAGCATAGTCTTCTGTGGCTTTTCCTACTTTTGTAAAGATACCTAATTCATCTAGTAATTCTGGTTCAAGTTTAGTAATACCGCGAGTTAGTCGACTAACGGCGTCACTCATGTTTACGCCTAATGCTTGACTTGCACCTTTAGCAACCATTCCAAGCTCTAAAAATTGTTTGCTGCTTAAGCCACTTGTGGTAGCTTTAGCTGTGGCTTCCATAGCCTCACGTAAGCTAATAGCACCATCACTTGCTTGAGCAAATTGTTTAGCTAAACCACCCATTGCTACACCACTTGCTGCGCCAAGCTGATCTAACCCACGTATCATCATAGTGGTATCCATTGCTTCTCGCAGTGCACCAAAAGCCGCACTTACAGCAAATAAGTTAGCAGCATAGGTAGCGTATAAACGAACTAAACCGCCCAGGCCTTGAGCTTGGTTGGCAAAATCGCGACCTGCTGCACCGGTACCGCCAGATGCTCTTGCTTGACCGTACTGAATGCTTTCCATAGCGGTGGGTGCTAATGCGGCCTTTTTAGGATTGTTAGCAATACCTCTGCCTCTTTCAAGGCTTTTATTTAATTTTTCTGACTCCGCTGTAGCTTCCTTAATGCCTTCGGCACGAAGTTTTAACTTAGCGGTTATTTCGGTTTGTGAAGCCATCTTTTCTCCTTCGAGACTTTATACCAAAACTGGTATGCACGTGATTATTCATGTTATTATAACATAAGGGTTGGTATGTGTCAACCCAAAATTTTTTAGGTAACAAAAAAGCCTTCAGACTGGTTAGTCTGAAGGCTTATTAGTTTTAGTGTCTTGCTTGATAAGCTTGGCGCGCTCATTATCCATAATTTTAATTATGGTAATAATTATTCGTTGCTCGGCTTTTTCTAGGTCGTACAATTCAAAGAAATTAAATATGTTGCTAGTATCCTTGCCAATGTAAGTACCTGACATTGGTTCCCATATATCCCTTAATAGATGATATATACCAAACGCTTCTTGTACAATTTCTGGTAAATCAGAAAGTTCAACAGGAATTTCTGATTCTACAGGTTCTGTGCCAAGTGCTTCGCATAATTCAAAATATGCGTCTTTGGTCATTGAAACTTGGGAGTTTTGAAAAAAACTAGCTATACCTAATTTTACTTCTTCGAACTGTTCGTTGAAAAGTTTCCCAGGTCTGTGACCTGTTCTGATACAAACGCATCAAAATTAGTAGAAGATTTCATTAAATACAAGGCATTTTCTTCTGAAAAGTCTAGTTCTTGTTCCGTGTCTTGACCAGTTAGATCAATCGGAGAAAGTTGTTCTAGGTACTTTAATTTAAGTCCTGTCCAGCCTTTGACAGCTTCTTTTACGTATAGTTCTAAAAAGATTTCGTCGTTTAATTCTTCCATGGGCTGGCGATTTTTAAACGTAGTTTTTGTAGACTTTTTACGAATAGTACTAAGTACTTCTCGTGAAAGAAAACTAAGGTTAACTTTAAAACCAGGCATTCCTGGGTACTCTACTTCAACTGTTTTTGAAGGAACTAACAAACTTTTAAGAGAAAGCGATGTTGCCATTTGGATTTTTATCCTGTTATATAATGAAAAAGGAGGAGCGGTGATCAAGCCGCTCCTTGTGTAAAATTACACTAAATTAAGCGTAGTAACGAATTGCGATATCGTTTGTTTTAGACAAGTCAAACACGTTACCATCAAGCGTAGAGCTTGGAACGTAAGCTTGAGCGTTAAAGTTAATAACTGTAGAAACAACTTGCTGAACATCTACTGTAGGAATGGTAATAGTAGCAGCAGGCATATCTAAGGCAATTTTAACCTGATTTGAACCACCACCAATAACAATAGACAGTGCAACCATAGGTTCAATTGTTGTAGAGGCTGCGGCTAGCATGTCAGCTAGTAGTTTACCAGTACTTTCAACGCCACTGCCAGTTTTTAAGTACGCATTCATTGTACCTGAAATAGCACGAGTACCTGTGTAGTAAGTAACTGGAAGGTTAACTGCACCAAGGTTAGCTGGAGTAATGTATGTGATATTGTTGTTGATGGTTAGTGAACCACCAGTTAAGGCAATAGCATACTGATCACCAGCATCAGCTGCTCCAATAGCGTTTACTAATTTCATTGAAACCGTAGACAGCTTGTTGGTAATGTAGTTAGCGTTGGTAACTTTGGCTTTTGCACTTCCTGCAAAGTCAGTTCCAGTAAATGTGTTACCACTTAATGAAGTAGCAATTTGACGTAAGCTAGTTGCTTGACCAGTCCAAGCTAGTGTAGCAATTGCGTCTAGCCCAAAATCAATAGATACTTGGCTAAGTGCTGAATTATCTACAGCATAAGCCACAGAGTCAACCATGAAAATCAAACCAAATTTTTGTAATTGATTTGAGTTTGAGTATGCAGCAGTTGCAACAGAGTAACCAGCTGAAACAGGGGCCCAAGCAGACTTGTACAATTTAACAGATGCTGGAGTTGTAATAGTTGTTGCTGTGGTAATAGGGTTTACTAACTCTAGAGTAATGCTAGTGCCGGTAACTGTTTTAACTACTGCAGCAGAATTAATTGCTGTGTTGTTAGCAGCAGGGCTTGTAGTAGAAATGCTACCAATAGTAACAATGTCTCCAACGGCAATACCAACTGCTGTTAAGCTAGTACCTACAATAGACACAGTACCTACACCATTTGTAAATGTATAAGTAACGCCACTAATTGTACCACCAATAGTTACTGATGCAGTACTAATAGGTGCTGTACCTAAAAGTGCATTCCATAACACGCTTTCTTCTGCAGTAACTGCGCTTCCGTTGTTGTATGGACGGGCATAAGTACTAAAAGAGAAGTCTACTGGAGCCAGTGCAGTGTTAAAACTACGTTGACCACGTACTGGAGCACTACCAGCTTCGCTGATCGTTACTGTGTCAGCAGTTGTGTTTTGTGAGAAGGTAAATCCATCTAAAACTTGAATCTCAAATGTATTTGTGTCGTCTGCTCCGGTGGCCAAGATTACGCCTGTAGAGCTATTAACGTTTGTAGTAAAGAATACTCTACTATTACGTACTAAATTTAATGCCATAATGTTTCCTTTATGAGTTTGGTACACTAAAGCACTTTGACTAGATATTTATCTGTGCTAATGCCGGTGTGTACTGGATTTTACATTAGCGCGTAGCGCACCTGTAAGTTAACTTCCCCAACCGCATAGGGTGCTAGTAACCCTTCGTCAGTTGTTATTGACTGAATTAATATTTCAGTTGTTTCGAGGTTTTTTGTGTTATCATACACTAAAACTCGGTTTGCATTAATGCAGTGTTCTAGATCTTCTAAGAGCTGCTCAAGTTCATTTTGAGCTTCTTCTCCACGACAATATACTTTAATGCTTATGCCCAAAAATCCCCAAGTAAAATCGCCTGGTAAATACTCGCGCTGTTCTGATCCAGGGGTGCAGTACACACTAGGAAAGTCTTCGACTTCATCCCAAAATTTTAGCTTTGCATAAGCATTTGAATTTAAGTTGGTTTGATAAGGCTCTGAGCCGTCAATTGTTTTAAATTTTTCAGCAAGTGCACGTACAATACTTGTTCTTTTACTCATACATTAACTGCCCTTAGTTGGTTAGCCACCTGTGTTGCAGCAATTTCACGGATTGACTTTGATATTAGCAATTTAGGGTCACGGGTCTTTGGATATTGCTGACGACCGCCTTCGCTGAATGTGGCGTACGGATTTTTCATATACGAATAAAACGCAGTAATCATACCTGCACGACTTTCGCTCATACGCTCAACCTTGGCGCTTGCGGCTAGTCGTCCTGTTCGATAGTTTAGTATATTACGACTACTGCCATTGCCCATATTAGCACTGATTACATCTTGTAATTGGCGGTTAATTAGGTTTTGCAAACTCAATAAATTTGTTTGTTGCGGTTGTTGCAAAGATATTGAGCTGTTAGATACTTTAGTACCGCCGGACTTGCTTTTTAATTTTAACTTTTTAGGGTCTTTTAAAATAGCACTTATTGCAATTGCTGATGAGTTTTTTCCAGTTGCAGTTGATTTTTTAATTACTTTATTTACTGGTTTATTTTGAATAGTATTTGTAAATAAAGAAGTCAAGTATTCTAGTAGTGTAGGTGAAGCACTTGAATTTAAAACAACATCTTGTAATACTCCACCAACGAATTTCTTTTTTGCTTGCTCAACTATAGTAGGTAAAACTGTGTCCCCTATATAAGCCTTAATACGACTTACTTCTTGTGTTCTAAGGGATGAGGTATTATACCTTTGTGGCATTGTTACCACAAAAGAAAACTGCATATTTAACAAATTTGTTGCAGTTTCTGTATAGTTTTGTTCAAACTGTATTGCATAATCAGCATTTAAGTATAAATCAGCAATACTAGTTTCAAGACCTTCCGCTTTAGGGTCGGAGCTAAGAAGGAATTGTCTTTCTTGTGCAAGAGGCATATTAATGCCAATAAGTTGTTTTGATTGTGAGTACGCAGCAGTATGTCCTGCGTTAATAAAATCACCTATCGTAAACCTATTAACTGCGTCTGCGGCATTATATTTTCGTAAATTAATGTCGTAATTACTTTTAAAATTTTTTCGCAAGTAATCATTAAGTAGTGTATTAACTTTTTCAACAGCCAGCGTAAACGTGGGACCTATTACTACGTAGCTATTTGGGCTTAAATTTGATACTAAAGTTTTACCGTCTGAAGCTATAAATACACTGGAACTTTTAAGAATAGATCTAAGCGAGGCCCCAAATTTAGTAGCAGCATTTCGATATCCAACATACGTACTGCGTTTAGATAATGTGTCTAATAGTACTCCGTACTGCTTATTAAGGTCATCTATAACAGGTAAAAAAGGTTTAGAAGGTAATTTTGTTAAAGCTTCTTTTACCGTATTTTCTAAGAAGCTTACTAGCTCTGCCTTTTTTGGGTACTGAGCCTTTATATAATCTTCGTTTTCTTGAAAGTTATTTAGACCAAGACCTTGTACTAAACTGTATACAATTGCATCTACATCTACTACGTAAAAAGTAGGTAAATTACTATCTATTAAATCCCTTAACTTTTTTGATTCTAGTTTTGCTAAGTCAAAGTCTTTGTTTAAAGCACTTTTTTGTATTTTGTTGTTTGCACCGGCTAAAGCGCTTCCGGAAATTATATCCAACAATCTTGAAAAGTGTACGCTTCTAGCCATTAGGTATAGTCCGCCACATAAAGGTCTAAAACGCGCTTGATATGTGCAGGAAAGTTAGTGTTCATGATATACTCTAGTTGAACGCTGCCACCAGCTCCAGGCGATTTGTTGTTGTGTACTGAGCCGTCATTTTTGCGATAGTAAGTAATCAAGTCTAGTACAGCTAGCTTTAAGTCTTCTGGTACAGTCTCGTATCCAGCATAGTAGCTTACGCGGTAACCATTTACATACGGTTTAAATCCAGCCGGACTAACAGCTACTACGTAATCACCACTAGGAGCCCAGTCACTAAACTCTGTTAATTCTGTGTAGGTTTGTCCGTAGTCTGTGCTTAGTTCTAGTGAAAGTACTCTGATTACTGGACTTTCTTTTAGTAGTAAACTACCAAATCCGCCTGGAAATACTTCTGTGCGGGCTTCGTCAACATAGTCGACAAAACTGCGGCGGCAGTAGTTTTTTACCAATTCCGAAACTTTGGGGATTAGTAAGTCAATTTCCGCATCTTGATTTGTACTAGAGATGCCGGCATAGGTTTTGTATTCTTGCTTTGTAATTAAATTTGCTGCCATTAGCACACCTCTCTTGTTTTATAAGTGTACCACATACACTTATAAAACAAGACCCCGAAGGGTCTTGTGTAACAATTAAGCTACGTAACGTAGAGCTGAAACAGCTGCACCTAGGTTAGTTGTAACTTGTGTCATACCAGTACGTAGGCTGGCTACCATAACACGACGCTGTGTTTCCACTAGGTCTTGTGTGTCGATGCGTAGACCACGCTGATTACCAACCAGGAAGTTACCTGGGTTGTAGCAAAGAGCGCCAACAGTACCTGCACCTTTGTCTTCAAACTCAGCACTTACAAGAACTGGTGTATTACCAACTGAACCGATTTGGCCAGTTAGAACAGTAGCTTGTGTACCAACTTTGTCCATTGTCTGGAAGATTGGGTCTTCTAGCAAGTCGTAGTAGTTTTCTGTGCTTACGATGTAAACCAGTTCTGATGGGTCTAGACCCCAGGCACCTAGATCACGACGTAGTAACTGTAGCTTGGCCACAGTCATTTTTGCTGCGTCGCTGATATCTAGTGTAACGGCACTTGCAACGTCGTAGCCAGCTAGACCTTTAACTGGATCGCTACCAGAACCTGCACCACGCATCATTGCACGGTCAACAGCGCGAGCAACACGGCGAACCATAGCGTCACGGATAACAGGCATAATAGCCAGCAAGCTGTCTTCTTCTTCTTCGTAGGCAACGTATTCGTTTGTGGCTACTTTGTAAGCATTTAGAGTGATTTCTTTTAATGCGTGTGTAGCAGTGTTACCAGCTGAAGCTGTTGTACCGAATGCTGTGTTAGCCATCCAAGTTGCAACGCCTGCTTCTGGGTTCACAGGAATAGTCATCACGTTGGTTTGCATTGAGATACCACGTAGGGTAGGAGCAATAACCAAACGACGACGTACTTCGGCTTCCATGTTCAGGCTAACTTCTAGTTCCCATGTGTCGCTTGGTAGGTGAGCGCCATACTTTTGAACCATTTCACGGCCAAACTTAGAACCTTCAATACCTTTACCAATCATCTTGGCTAGGATAACGGCCTTTTCTTTGTCAGCATAAGACATTTCGCCAGACTTGCCGTCTTGGAATTGCATACGTGACTTTGTGATTGCTTCTAGTTCAGCAGCCTTCTCTTTTAGAGCGCTTTCTAGACCGGCAACAACTGATTTTGTTTCGTCAGCTTGAGCAGCAAAACGCTTCTCAACTTCAGCTAACAGAGCTTCTGCACCAGTTGTAGATGGTGTTGCTAGGGCAACAGCAGCTTTAACTTTGGCATCAAATTCTGCGTCAGCAGCGGCTTTGGCAGCCTTTTCAGCAGCAGCTTTTTCTTGAGCAGCTAGCAGAGATTTTGTGGCTTCTTGAGCAGCAGCGGTAGCAGCATCGGCCAACATTTTTTGTACTTGTTCTGGAGTCATTTCCAATTCCTTAATAGTTTCGCTGTTTACATCGCTGGAGGCTTCTAGCCCATTAGCTGAGTCGCTTTTGCTTGCAAACTGCATTTTGAAAGATTTAAATTCTTCGGCTGTTTCAAATGCCTTAGAAAGACTAAATAGTGTATTTTGATTAGCTGGCACAGACACAACTGATATTTCGTGTAGTTCCAGTTCTTTTACAACAAACAGCTCTAAGGCTGAATTATATTCCGCATCAACGATACGGAAACCAATGCTAAAGGCGGTTAGCACGCCGTCTTTTACAAGATTGAAAACGTCTTCAGCAGCAGCAGAAATACGGGCTTTGACATAAAGACCCTTCTCATCAACTCTGTGATCCGTCATTCTACCCACAGGCTCACTGTGATCGTGGTATGCTAAAATTACAGGATTTTTCAAGTAATTTTTAATACCAGCTTCCCACACGCTTGCAGGAACAATATCGCCGTGTCTGTCAACGTCATTGGTTGAAGCGTAGCCTTCGATGGTTACGCTATCAATTTTTCCGTCAGCAGTTGGTAGAGGTTCACTCTTAGTAAAAGAACTGTTCAAAAACAGGACTTTATTTTTATCTACCATAATACCCCTTTGTGTTATTCCTTAGCGGAGGCGGGACGTCCTCCAGTGCTAGGATTTGCTGCGCTTCCAGCAATGTTTGCTGGAATACGTAAATCATCGTTACCAGCTTTAGCTTCGTAACGCAATTCTGTACGTGCTTCGTTGGCGGAAATAATGCCCGCGTTTACCAGTGTTGAGTGGTAAGCGGCAATGTCTTTTAGTTCTGGCTGTAGTGCACTTACCGAGCTGGTAATAGCTTCTACGTCATAACCAAAGTAGCGTTCAACGGCACTGATAAATTTACGGTTAATTGGCAATACCGTTTCCAAGTAGAACAATCGAAGGTTAGGCGCAATGTTAGCATTGTTACCACCTTGCAACAAGATTGGCGGAACGCCAACAGCTTGCATGATCTTTTCGCCATGAGTTTTGATTGATGTATCAAAATCCATGTCTTTGAAATTGGTTTCGGCCAATTGGTGTGGCTTTAGTCCCGAATCCAAGATAACGGGCTTTTTGCCGCCATTTTTCACATTGTACTTTTGTAACCAGTAGGCAATTGTTTTTTCTTTGGCAACTTGTGATAGTGTGTTGTCAGTGGTTAGTACTAGTCCAAACACGGCACCGTTGTCAAAGAAGTTTTCTTGAAACTGCTGCATTGAGTACAGCAATTTAATGCTGCGGTCTGCACTTTCCAATCTGCTAGACCCACGGTATATCGAGTCACTACTAAGATCGCGGAAGTAGAAAACTTCAGATTCTTTGAAGTCTACCATTCCGTTGTAGCGAAAGCCGCTGATAAAAGTTTTGGTGTCTGTTAAGATTTCAACTTTGTCAGCTGGCAGGTGATACATAAACACGCCGTCAAAGTGTACAAAAGCGTTGCCTTCGAGTACATAGTCTGTGAACAGCGAACTTCGGAACTCTTGTGCCGATTGGTACGGGTTAGGTCGGAAGTTAAGTAATGTATTTAATGTTTTTTGTCTAACGCCTTGTACAATACCATCATGAACTTTGTCCTTGATATCGTAGTCTAGGCTAGCGGAAGCATTAACTAGCAAGCTAACACTGCGATTAACTGATTCAAGTTTTTTGAAACTTTGAAAGTAAGTTAATTTAGCGTCAGTACCAACTTGGGTTCCGGCTTCTTGTGCAATTCGGTTTTGTGCGGGGTTTAATTTTTCTGAAACCCAGCTTTGTGCTTTTGTAATCCAACTCATTGGTTTTCCCTATATAAATCTTGAGAAAAGCGAGATGTGGTTTTGCGGGATTACTGATGTTTCACCATGAACGTGCTTTTGGCGCTGTAATTCGATCCAACGCTGCTGTTTAGGTTCGGAGCCTGTTTGAGGAGCTTTGCCGTAAACGGCATGTAGCGCTACATGATGCGGATTACATAGGGTGTATACCTTGTCATATAACTCAATTTTATGTTCTTCAATAAACTCATCACGAACAGCTAAAATGCCCTCGTCAGTTGAAATATCGTAACCTTTTCTTTCAGCCCACGTTTCCAAGAGTATTGTAACTGAGTGCAAATGATGCAGCTCTAAGTCTTTGGTGGTGTCACAAATATAACACTCTGTTTTTTTATCGTATGCTGCTTTAGCACGATCACGAACCCACTTTACAGGGATTCGTTTATTGGTATTTTTGGCCATTTTTTTATTGAAGCCTTCTTGTGATTACTAGTATTATACATGGTATGCTAACAAAAGTCAATACCATATTTTTTAATGCAGGTCAAATCCTTGACTTGACGTACATAGCCAAAAACGATATAATAGAAGATTAAGTAGAAAAACCGATTATAGCGTGTACGTGTAAAGCGCGTAACGGATAGCATCAGCCATGTGCGAGTAGTCGTCATGCTTGGGACGTTCTTTTTGTAAACCCTCTTTGGTATCCCAGCGGTACTGGTCAAACACTGCTAAGCAGTGCGTGCAGTGTGGTGATACTTTTAGGCGGTTTTGAGCCACAATAGTTTGCACATAGGCAATGCCGGGTAACACGTCTTTTTTGGCTTTGGTTGAAGCTACGTCGTAGATGTATGCCAGGTCACTTGCAAACTGTGCTGCTGCCGAGTCAATAAACACTGTTTCAACACCCCAACGTGACATTAAGTTCAAGAACCGCTCTGCATGCTGTTCGGTGGTGGCTTCGTTTTCCAAGTACTCGTCCACAATCCAAAAGCAGTCGGTAACCTCGTCGTAAATGATTACCACAAACGCTGTAAAATCACGATATCCAGGGTCGCAGCCAGCAATGGCTTCGCCACGTAAACCCTCTGGAGGTTCACAAATGTCCGTTTCAGCTAGGCTATAAATCTGACCCTCAAACACAGTAAACGATGCCAAGTATTCTTGCTCAAACTCAGCACGCGACATTGACTTGCGAGCTTCGGCCACATCGGATTCAGCCATTCGTGAATTCTCCGAATAGTCTGCTTGCAAGCTAACCCACTCAGGAAAGTTATCACTAAAACCACGATTCCAAAACTGACTAAACCAGTTGTTGCGACCACGTGGTGTGCTAATAAAAATTGCCTTTGAATTAGGCTTGTCTAAGGTTGGGCGTAGTGCTACGTTAAAGGCGGCTTCTCCGTCTGATCCAAGCGCTGCTTCGTCGAATATAATAAGATCGTAGCTACGACCCACACAACTATCGACAGTAGACAAACTGCCCATACGAATAGTTGAACCATTTGAGAGTTCAATGATTTTGTCCTTTAGGTTGTCACGACTAACTTCTAGGTCAAAGTGCTTGATTAGTTTGCGTTGTAGCTCAAACGAAATACCTGACAAGTTATAGTTGGGCGACATGATTAAGACATTGCAGCCGGGTACTAGCGAGACCAGTTGCCCAACCACGTTGGCAATGTAGGTTTTTCCCAATCTGCGTGCTAGTGCAGCGCAAACAAAACGGTACTTAGGGTCGTTGACTGCGTTGATTAGTGCGATTTGGGGTCGGTTGATGGACTCGTAAATGCCTAGGAGCTTTAGGTAGTTGGTGATTGGCAGCTTGATAAAACGGGTTGCAGCATCAAACTCGGCGATTTCATCACAGTTAACGTCACTTCGACTGATTGTTAGCATTAAACCCCGTCTCCACTAATAAGTCGCGAAATAAGGCTAGAGTACTTGGTGCCATCATCATTGATTTGCACGTTGACTTGCTTTTGCGGTTGGATAGATTGTTGTGCCTTGGCTAACTGAATTTCACGGTCTAGCAAGTCCATGCTCATTTTGTGTGATAAGGCAAGTAGCTCGGTGATATCCTTTGTGCTTCCCACATCGGCTTCGTGCATTTCCTGAAACTTCTTTTTAATTAAGGCATCCATGGCCGCGCGCATTTCAAAACGGTTGTTGAAGCCGGTGTCCATGAAAACATGGTCAACATACGCTTTGACCTCGCGTCGGGCTAAGATTTCGGTGACCAGTGTGACCGGTAAGTCTAGTTCATCTGCAACACGACGTGCGTCTTGCAGTTGTAGGTAGCAATTGGCTACTTCCAGTGCTTCGGGTGCAATTTGTACAGTTTCTGCAGGTAGGTTTTGTTGCATAGTGTGATCCTTTGGGGTGATTATAGCATGGGGGCAGTTGGTGTGGCAAGTGGTGTTTTTTGGTGGGGTTTGGTGCAGTTGGTATGGGTTAGTGGCACCCAAAGTTTTTTGAGTATTTTTCATTGATAGGCCGTGTGGGTGGGCGGAGCTGCCTATGTGAATACTTTAGTCTACTAACCGCCCCTAGTCAGTTTGTTTTCAAATCGGGTATAAATGAGTACTTTTGTTTCTTGTGTGAATCTGTGAACTCAGGTACTAACGTGTAACAATATGTAACAATTCAAAAATATTTGTGCAAAGGCTTGCCAAGCCCTGAAACCGTGATATAATAAACCCATGACAACGAAAATCGAAGCAACCCAAGCAATCATGCAACATAGCCCAACGGCTTACGGTGTTGCAGATCATGGCAACAATAATTTTTCAGCCCGTATCGGTTATATGACCGCATACTATGTTATAATTGACGGTGTAATCGTTGGAGATGTTTGGTATGAGTAAACAAGAATTTTTTGATGGTTTGGCCTGTGGTGCTTTACTGGCCTTGCCTTTTGTGTTATACTTTGTTTTTGTGATGAAACCTTGAAAGGAAATGAAATGACTACTAAAGCTGTCAACTACACTGCCGAGCAAACGGCCAAAATGGTTGCTGATTATCAGGCGGGTGTCGCTGTGGAGACAATTGCAAACGAAATGGGTAAAACCGTTCGCTCAATTGTGGCCAAACTGTCACGCGAAAAGGTTTATAAAGCCAAGACTTATGTTTCCAAAACTGGGGAGGCAGTAGTCAAAAAGGACTCAGTTGCCGACTACATTGGCGAAGCATTGGGCTTGTCAGAAGCCGATACAGAATCGCTTACAAAAGCAAACAAAACGGCATTGAAAATGATTGCCGATTTTATCCGGGCTGAAAAGACCTGATAATTGTAGGGGCTTCGGCCCCCTGCCTCAAAATTGTGATATAATTGATTTTTAAACTGGAGAAAATGATGAAATTGTCAGCCCCTGAAAAATTTGACCGTAAACAATTCAAGAATATGATGACTACCCGAAATGGTGAAATGTTCACAGATGAGGTCTTTGGTACTACTGTGGTTGTTGTGCCTGCTTGTGGGCGTGTGGACTCTGAATTTGTGCAGGTTGCCGTGGCACAATGTAGCCCCGGCGATACATTCAAGCGCAAACGGGGCGAACTGGTAGCCCTTGAGCGTTGGGCTGATGGTTGCGTGGTAAGCGTTCGCCGAAATGGGCGATGCCTTGAAGATGTTGCACGAGATACCGTGGCCTTTTTGACAATGTAAACTAAGGTTTGCAAACCAAGGTGAATACTTTGGTTTGCAGGCTGGCGCCACGAATTTGTACTACTTTTGTTTTCAACAATTATTGTGAACCAAGGTATTACACTTGGGTGCGCCAATATTATACCACATAATATTGGCCCGTGTCAAGCGGTTTGTGATTGATTTTTTTAATCGGGGCAATAGATAAAATCAATGATCTAATGCTTGATTGCCTGATATAATAAACGCATACACTGAAAGGTTCAAAATGACTTACACTGTCAAGGCTCAAAAAACATCAGGCGGCGCTTTTGAAGCCGTGGCCGTTTTTTACACTGAAAGATCAGCCGTTATTTTTAAAAATTTAAATGCACAATTTTATTGTGACATTTACGTTTCTGTGGTATAATTGACTTATGAACACAAACATCACTACCCAACAACTTGGCGAAATTTCACTTATTATGGGGGACGGGTATCACTTTGCAAAGTTACGTTTTTTGCTTGAAGGGATGCCACATGATGAAAACAAAGAAAAAATTTTAGACATTGTTGAAAAATTTTACAAATTGTGCAAATATGCTGAAAAACTGTGATATAATTACATCATGAACACAAACACTCAAACCCCAAAAATCTTGGTTCAAGATCGCAAGACTGGCGAGTATTACAACCCAGAAGAACGTATGCAAGAATTACTGCAAAAGAACTGGTTTATTGAATTACTCAAACGCATGAAAAACCGTTAAAACTGTGATATAATTACATCATGAACTCAAACACTTACATTTGCTGGAATTTGTCCGGTATTCATTATGATGCAATAATGAACTCATGCCCAAACTGGGTTTGGTCAGACAAAGAATTTGAAGATTATTTTGCAATGATGACAGGATGCTGAAAATGATAGCTGGACATATTACTTTTGAAGATCATACGATCCAATTTAGGGTCAACTACAAAACAAATACAGTTGATTATACTGTAATTGATTCACTTGAAAATACCAGTGAAACATTTGAAAATGTGCCACAGGACAAATTTTTCAAGGCACTGTCCATTATGGTTCACAATGATGGTATGCCTGATTATAAAGCTGATTATCAGGATGCTGAATCAATAATGGGCAAAATCCGCTGGATTCCCTAAACCTTTTGTTTGCAAACCAAATGTAATACTTTGGTTTGCAATTTGCGCCAAAAATTCAGCTCACATCACCACAACCCTATTATAGCACACTTTTGGGCGTTTGTGGGATTTTTAAATGTAACAATCAAAAAATCCTGTTACACTTTATTTTGTGCAATATTTGAAAAAAGCCGCTCAAACCCCAAAAAGCCGGGTATAATTGATACATCAACAATACAGAGGTTCAAAATGGCAAAGATTACAAAGGTTTCGATTTACGACATGGATGGTACTATCGTTTGCAGTTTGCACAGATACCGTACCATTGTTGACGATAATGGCGAACGTATTGATTTAGATTATTGGAGACAAAACGAATATCGTGCAATGGATGATTCATTATTGCCATTGGCCCAACAATATCGGGCTGATTTAAAAGATGAAAATACTTTTGTGATTATTGCCACCGCCCGAGTTTTGCGTGAAGCGGATAATACATTTATTCGTGACATTCTCGGTGAACCCGATTATATTATCTCACGTTGCGATGGTGATACTACTTCAGGCGGTAAACTCAAAATTGCCGGATTAACTAAATTCTTCAACTTGAAGCCCTTTCAAAATGCCGAATTTACATTTTATGAAGATAATACTACATATTTGAAAGCGGTTTGTGACCGATTCAATATCCGTGGTGTTTATGTGCCAAGCAAACAAGGTCACTAAAATATAATCCCCTAGGGGATTATATAATCAAATTAATCTGGAGAATATATAATGGCTGGTATTTATGTTTTAATTGTGATTTTGAATATGGGCGCATATGCTAGGGATGATAATTCGCATATTATCATGCAAGATTTTAGCTCAATTCAAAATTGTAATATTGCGGCTGATATAATCCGACAAAATGCTAATCGGGTTAAAACTGTGCAATGTATTAAAAAATAATCTGGAGAATCAAATGAGAAATTGGGCAAAATGGTTGATTAATCATAATATGCGCTGGGTTTTGTATATTATCACGGTTTTGGTTAATGTACCCTTAATGCTTGGATATAATATATATCTGGCATTTTGTGAAACTAAAAAAGATATTATTTCAGATTTTCGGGCAATTAAACGCGAACCAAAAATTTAACACTTTTGTTTGCAAACCAAAATGAATACTTTGGTTTGCAGTTTGCGCCAATATTATACCACATAATATTGGCCCGTGTCAAGGGGTTTCGCATAAAAACAACGAAAATAATTGTAACAGGCTTGGACACTTGTTACAATTTATTTTTGGGGTATGCGAAAAAATCGGGATTTTTTGGGGTATAATTTCAGCATGGACAAAAAAGCACTTTTAAACCACATCAAACGGGAAACTGTAATGATTTGGGATTCACTTTGTGAAATTTATACACCTTTGGTTCACTACAATGAACCAAAAATAGAACTTAACCCTTACATTTGGCGCACTGCTGGCGTATGCTTTCAAGAAGAAAACCGCATACAAATGGGTTACAAATTTTTCAAAAGTAACCCAGAATACTTCAATACTATGATTGATGTAATACTTCCGCATGAAATTATCCATCAAGCTGATTGGAATTTGTTTGGCCCTTCAGAAAAAATTTGTGGGCATGGCAAAAAATGGCGTGAAATTATGGTAAACTATGGGCTTGACGCTAACCCTTTTCACACAATGGAAATTTCAAAAAATGCTTAATATCTTGTCTTGGTTTGGTACTTTTGTTTCAATTTTGGGTTCGTTTGCAGTTGCAAGCGCAATGTTTAAAATTGGCTATGTTTTGTTTACTTTTGGTTCACTTTCATGGTTGATTGTGGCCTTTTGTAAACGTGACAAAGCTTTGGGTGTACTTAATGGTACATTTTTCATGGCTAACTTGTTGGGAATTTACAACAACTTTTTTTAAATATTTTTTCAGGTTTTTCAGGTTTTTGGCAAAAACCTGATATAATTAATTCATTGGAGCAAAACGCTACAATCTGCGAATTCCGGCAGTATCCGGTAATGTGAGAACCAAATGGCTAAAAAACAATTTTTCTGTATTCTTGACACTGAAACCACAATGGCCGATACCGTGGCCGATTTTGCAATGATTATCGTTGACCGAGAGGGCAAAATTTATAATCAATGCGCTGTTTTGGTGGCGGGTCATTATGGCACGCATGAGCTGTTTCACGACAAAGCCGCAAACGATATTTGGGGATATTCTGGCCTTGAAAAGCGCAAACAAAACTATGTTAATATGCTTGATAATGGCATCCGCATGGTTGCTTCAGTCAATGCCATTAATAAATGGATTAATCAAGCCATTGGCAAATATAATCCCCAATTGACTGCCTATAATCTGGCTTTTGATAAATCAAAATGCCTTAATACTGGAATTGATTTATCTGGTTTTACTCAAGAGTTTTGTCTGTGGCAAGCCGCCGTGGGCAATATCTGCAATAAAAAACAATATCGTCAATTTGCCCTTGATAATCACGCTTTTAATAAAGTTACTCAAAATGGCAATATGACATTTCAAACTAATGCGGAAATCGTTTGCGGTTTTATTAATGGCGAGTTTATCAAAGAACCGCATACCGCATTAGAAGATGCCCGTGATTTTGAATTGCCTATTCTTAAAACCATTCTCAAAAAACGCGATTGGAAAGATAACGTCAAACCATATTCATGGCGCGATTTTCAAACTAAAAACTGGTTTGTTGCAAAATAAATAAAATCAGGGGCTAATAGCCCCTGATTATTTGGAGATAATCAAATGGAATACATTGGATGGATTGGCGGCATTTTATTGGCATTTTGCGGATTACCGCAGGCAATAGAATCATTTAAAACCCAAAACTCGGATGGATTAACTTGGAGTTTTTTGATTATGTGGGGCATGGGAGAATTATTTACAATTGTTTATATTATCCCAAAATGGCATTGGCCCCTGATATTTAATTATACGGCAAACATAATATTTATCGGGATTATTCTATATTATAAAGTTAATCCAAAAAGATAATAAAAAGCCCCAGGTGGGGCTTTTGGCATTTTGAAAACAAAAGTTTGCGTTTGCAAAAATGAATACTTTTGTTTTCAGCGGCGCCAAATTATACCACACAATTTGTGCCCGTGTCAAGAAATATTTATAACATATTTTTTGTAGGGGATTAAAAAACAACGGGTTTTTGTGGTACAATAAGGTGTGGGCGCCAAAAATTTTGTAATACTTTTGTTTCCAGGAATTTCTGCAAACCCAGGTATGCAAAAATATTTTTACATTTATTTTTGCCCACTTGCCCAAAACGCTGGAATCCGTGTATAATAGACCCTATGCCACCCAATGATCGGATTGGGTGGCGGGGTCAGGAAAAGAAAAATAAATTTTCTTTTTTCTTGCAAAACGCAAAAAACCTGATATAATAGAATCTTCAACACTGAAAGGAAATCGAAATGGCAAACGCTAAAACTGTCAACTACACTCCAGAACAATCCGCTCAAATGGTGGCCGATTATCAGGCGGGTGTCGCCGTGGAAACAATCGCCGAAAATTTGGGCAAAACTGTCCGGTCGGTGGTTGCAAAACTCAGCCGTGAAAAGGTTTACAAAGCTAAAACTTACGTTTCCAAAAATGGCGCTCCAGTAGTCAAAAAAGATGCACACGCTGACGCTATCGGTGCAATTCTCAAATTGACTGAGGCTGAAATCGAAAGTCTTACAAAAGCCAACAAAACGGCACTGGAAAAGATTTTTAACGCATTGGCAATGTCTAAGCCAATCTGATATAATAGGGCGAAAGCCCTATTATGTGGGGCGAGATCCAGTTATGAACGATTTATCGTGATATGTCATAACCCCCACATAATAGGATTTTCATTGGAGAATATAATGGATTTGGTTGACCAAATGATGTGGGAAGATTTAACCGAGTTTCTGACATTGGAAGATGCCGGACTTGAAAATTGTGATTATGATACTGTGCCTAGCATAATCAAAACTGAATATTTTGAATTGGAGAACTAAAATGCTTGCTTATGTTGACCAAAATATGGAAAAAGATTTTGAACAGTATGATTCAATAGAAGAAAAAAATAGAATCATTGAAGCTTTTCACGACAAAGCCAAACAAGAAATGCGAGATAATGATTATCTTGAATTCCGTTATGCTATTATTGATTTTGATAAAGATCAATCAACTGTTTATATTATGAATCGCCAAGTAGCAGAAACTTTCTCAATTACAGGATGCTGAAAATGCTTTTTAATTTGCCCTCATTTGCCGATAAACCCGTGACATTGACATTTTGTCAAATTGGGATTAATCCCCAAGATTATAATGGCTGGCGATTTGACCAAATCCGGCCAGAATATATTAATCGGGCGGCCGATTATCTGCTTGATATTACGGGCGATTATGATTATGAGTTATTCGCTCATTATGAATGGGAAATTGATTATCTTAATCAATTAATCAAAATCCCCAGATCTGCTTTTGTTCCCGATTAACACTTTGGTTCGCAAATTGAAAACGAATACTTTCGTTTTCAATTTGCTGCGCCAAAAATTCAGCTCACATTACCACCACATAATTATACCACAAAAACCGTCAAAAAAATATTTGTAAAAAATTTATTTTGGCCGTTTTTTGTGCTATAATAAGGTGTCAGCGCCAAAAATTTGTGACTGCTGGGTCATAATTATACTGGACTGAGCAGATTGTGACTGAACGGTATAGATTGTGACTGAACGGTATAGATTGTGACTGTGGCGTCCAATGAATACTTTTGTATTCAAATCGCATTTAAAATGAAATTTGTGTACTTTAGTACACACGCAGCTTCGCTGCGCCAGTGGGAAACCTTGTCAAGTGCAAAATCTTGTGCTTCCTGCGCCAGTGGCCAGTCAAGTGCAAAAACTCCCAGGTCTGTGCCGCGCCATTATAAGTGCTAAACCTTTGCCGTGTCAAATAAGAAATTTTGATGTTGACCCAGGCCCCGGAGTTTAGTATAATTGTTCTATCAACAGGAGATAATGCAAGATGACCACAACCGAATTTTTCGCAGACTTTCACTACGACCAGTACTCGGAATTTGTGGAAGCAGAACTCCGTGAAATGTTTTTGGATACTACCCCACAAGACGAAAAATTCGATCTTGATGTTCCATTCTAATCACGGTATAATATATACTTAAACAGCGCAGAAACCAACTAAAGGACATATGATGACTAACGAAACCAAAACCAACTACACCGCCGAACAAACCCAAGCATTGGTTGCAGGCTACCAAGCCGGCGAGAGCGTGGAACAACTGGCCACCAGCATGGGCAAAACCGTGCGTTCGGTGGTTGCCAAGCTCAGCCGTGAGGGCGTGTACAAAGCCAAGCAGCGTGCAACCGGCCAAGCCCGCGTGCGTAAATCGGACCTGGTGGACCAACTGGCAGCACAGTGTGGTGTGGCTCCTGAAGTGTTTGAGAGCCTGGAAAAAGCCAACCACGATGTGTTGGAAGCCTTGGTAGCACGCTTGGCCTGATAGCCGCGGTTGAGGGTCAAGAAATATTGGCTTGATCTTCAACTCCGGATTTGATATAATTATATCTTAGAAATTAATAAAGAACCCAATCGGGAATGGCTTAATGTATAGCTGAAATCTTCAGCTGCCAGTTCTGCCCAAGCAGCCGCAACCACTAACCAGTCACTGTATGTCGACACACCTGCGAAGCTAGCCTCTGGGAAACGATTGGAATTTCTTTGTTGACGGTGTTAGTTAGATTTGATATAATATAAGTTACAAAGCAATAAGAACAAAGCAGTTAGCGACAACAATAATTATTATCTTGATTGTGTTAGCTGTTGTATGTTATAATATAGTATAGATTGAATTGGGTGACAGCGGTCGCGCTTGATGTGGCGATACGTCTTAATTGTGGGAAAACACGATGCCGAGCCACAGCCCTTAGCAACCATAAGCAGAAGCTATCAACTATTTGCTGATAGCGGAAACGAACAGATTAGAATACGCACGCCGAGACTACTAGTGGGCACACAAAGTGGTCGTTGATCTACGATGCTTGATGATAGACAATAAGCCGAAAGTGACTCCGACAGCAATTACGAGTCTAAGCGAAAATGTTGAGTCAAGAACTGATCACGGGTGGCCTGATATTTTATTAGTTAGTAGTTTCCTGATAGCTTCTACTTATGGGTGTTATGACGCGGCGCTACAGCCAGATAACAACTTGATGGAGACCGAAAAAGTCTAGTCTCCGCCCACCTTATACGGATGAGATGCTCTAATGGTAGGGCAGCTGGCTGTAACCCAGTGGCTTCGGCAAGTAGGTTCGATCCCTACCTCATCCACCAACCCTCTGATGAGCTGATGCAAGTTCAGCGAAACTCTCAGTGTCGTGTCAATTGTGCGAGTGGTTCCCAACACTCCGATTGCTGCAACTGAGGGTCAGGACGAAAACCCACGATAACGAAAACTGGAATTAGCGATCTGTTGAGCTCCGGCTGATGCAGTGACCTCTTGAAACCTAGTAGTGCTGTGGAACTGAGTAGTTCTAGTGAGCAGTTACTATATAAACTGTCGCCTTATCTGGTACCGGCGTAAAATGGTCTTGGACTCTAGAGTGGTTGACTTTAATAACCCGAGCTTGGTCCTCGTTACTGCGACCCGTACAGGACATGACGAACCCTGGCTGTATAAAATGTCCGAGCAATAGCAACCCGTAAGGTGGCTGACGTCTTGTCAAGACACTAAATTGACCGACCCCCAGTCGTTAAGTGCGGCAGGAGATTCCCCTGATACCCATCCGACATAGTCGACCCTAAGTCGTTAAAAGCAGTGCACAACACTGTGGGAGGACAAACCTGTGAAAGCCGACCGTTAGATCCACGGTGTCGTTAAGTAATGTATCCGACCCTAAGTCGTTAAAAGTGCTTGAATTGCAGCGGGAAGTCGCAAACCCGGCATCGGCCTAGGCTGTTGTGTAGAGCGTGCCAAGCAAGTAAGAGCAGAGTGGCACTCGTAAGGCCCGACCCCGAGTCGTTAAAAGTGTGGAAGGCAGTATGTAAGCTCCGGCTGTGTACGTCCACCGACCCCTAACTGCAGCAGTCGTTAATCTATAGCAGTCGACCCTAAGCCGTAGCAAGGTCGTTAAACACCGCTGGTCGAAGGGGGAGTGCAGCGCGAGTGCAGCCAGGGCAGAAGTGCCGAACCAATACTAGTCTCACCTGCCAGAACTACAACGCAACATAACCTAAATTGCGTCGAAGGTGTTCGGTTTAGGGTCAATGCAGTCAGTGCGAGTGGTACTCCCAGTAAGTCGTTGAAGCGAGATAAAAACCCCCGGTTGTTGCAACAGCCATGTGTTCAAAAGCCCCATACAGTCGCTCTGTATGGGGCTTTTGTTTGGCCTGAACTTTTGTGGTCTGCGCCATTTTACCCCGAAGTGGAAATCCTTGTCAAGTGCGGATTCTTAGGCGTCTGACCCTAAACTGCATCAAGTGTTCAAACAGCGTACATTTAGCCACAACGTGTTCGAATTCACCAACAATTCGAACATGACAATTTTACACGCAAAAAAAAAAGCCCCCAATTGTTGAGATTGGGGGCTTTTTGCGCATTTAAGGGCGATTAACTCGGTTTAGGGTCAGATTGTTGCAGTTTTTGTTCGATTAACTTTAGGACCAATTTATTTACTTTCTCCAGTGACTCCAGGAGCTCCAAATCACAGTCTAGGAGGTCTGCAATGCGTTCGATGTGTTCGGATTTTTTCACTGGCACCTCACCACGCTTGTTGACGTATGTTTTCTTTTGGTAGACTCCCAGGCTTGATAGCTTGGCAATTACACTACGTTCCGGCACCGAAAGCTGTAGGGCGATATTTTGAACTGAAATTCCGGTGGTGTAGTCTTGGACCATACGGTCACAAATTTCTTTGCTATAGCGCATAGTGGTCTCCTTAAGCCCAATCATCTGCTGATTCCTCAGCAATCTGAGGCACTCGGGGCGGAGTAAAACTAATGGGGCTAGGGGCTTTGAAAATATTGATATCTACGAGCGGTGTGGGCATTGTATCCCACTTTAGGGGATCTAAGATCATATACTTGGTTCGGTTTGATGGGTGGGCTGCCCAGGTTTGGCAAAGCATGAGTTTTACTAGGGTATTACAGTGTGAAAGCTCTGTGTCACCTAGACGGTGTAGGCTATATGTGGTGGTAGCGCTACGAGATTTTCCTGCTTGCATTAAACCAATATTGCGTAGCTCAAGCAGTCGTTCTGTGGTAAGCTCTGGTGTTTCTGTGAGCATTGCTTCACAAAGAGCTTCGTTGACCACATAGTGTAGGGATTCTCGTTCCCAACGTGAGTAGTCTACATTGTTGTAAAGTTTGTGAGCGTACAAGATTAGGGGAACTAGAGTACAGTACTTTTTGGCTTCTCCATTGCCCATTTTCTCCAAGTACTCTGATCTGCCGTCCATCATCAAAAATCTGTAAATACCCATGTCTCGCTCTGACTTAGAGTCGAGGTTATCTTTTAAGTATTGCAAACCCGAAATCGTACCATCTGACCCTAAACTGTTAAGTTTGTGCTTGCTGAACTCGGCAACAATTTGGTCTAGGATTTTAATGCCCCATGACTTCAAGTGGTAAGGCTTAACAAAGTATTCGCCAAGTGCAGCATTGCCTGCTTTGGCTCGTAGCTTGCGCTTTTGTAGGGCATCTAAGCGTGGTGGGTTATACTCTAAGTTGAGGTCGCCTTCGTAGCTGGCCTCAGTTTCGTCAATGCCTGCTAGTTGCAGTGCATCACGTCGTCTGGAATTATAATCTGCAGTATAAGCGCTAAGGGCAGCTTCCAGGGTATTGGATTCTGCTGTGTCTGCTGCCTCTTTGTAGATTCTAGCAGCTTCTGACCAAGGGATTGATTCAAGATTGCTAGAAATAGTTCTGGTGTTTAGCTGGTTTGTGGCCGCGCGTTTTTGAAAGTACATTGTGAGCCTAAGTCTCTGTTGGATTGACCCTAAATTGGGTCGGTTTGGAGGGAATAAAAAATTGTATCAAGTTCTCTTTATGCCCAAAAGCTCTTAAAAAGAGCTTGGGTACTTTGATCACTTGATATGAGTTTGTAAAGTTGTCAGTAACCAGGTCCGTGTTCTGAGAAGGTGTGTGTGTTGAATTGCCGCAAGGGGCAAGGGGAACACACACATTCTCTGAAACACGCTGTTTACAACAACTTTAAATTTAGATTACTTACTGAATCATTACATATATTATATCACACTTTTTTATCAAATACAAGGTGTAAATTTCTGCTAGGGGTAAAAATACCTATTGAGCGTGAATTTTATAGCAATTAGCCACTGATTAGGGCTTGTGCTTTGCGTGCAATGTTGTCTCGACTTGGGGTCAGGTCCAGCCATCCTGTGTGCTCAAGAACTCCGAGAATTGCAAGAAAATCTTCTAGTTCTCCAATGAGTTCTTGTTTGTTGGTGGTTGTGCGTTCAGGGTGCTTGTTTTGCTCACCAAATCGGTTGATTTTTGAAACCGCTTGAATCACCTCAGCTGCTTCCTCCTGCAGCTTGCAGATCAGGTATTGTGTTTTGTTTTGCATATAAATATTATAACAGTTTTCGATAGTTGTGTCTAGGCTGGTTTGTAGGGTTCCTGCTAGGCTTGTAAGTATGTGTACTTTGTATGGGTATTTTAATCGAAAGCATGGACTACGTAGTAGCCACCTACATATGCGGTTTGTGTGCTGGTTACATACCGGAACTCGTCATGCACTGTTTCACCAGTAACTGCAATGTATACCTGATACTCGTCAGGCTCTGTGCCAGATGTCTCACAAAACCAGCCCATGAGCTTTTTATCCTGATAGTCCAAGTATACCAGTTTTAGTGTGCCAAAGTGTGCAATGGTGTTAATGCCTTCATGTAGGCGGTGTTTAACGATTCTCATAGCGTAACAAAGTAATCAAGAATTATAACAATGCAGTATGCAACAGCTATGGCTATGGCTAGACCTACAACTGCAGCTGGCACTGCCCAGGCAATTAGCGCGAGTACGGCCAGTAAAAACAGTAGGGCCAGTTTAACGTGCAGGGGCATTTGTCGAAATTTACTCAGCATCAGCATCAGCATCAACAATCTCCAGGAAGCGGTAAAGTGTCATGTCTTGTGGGTTGTATTCAGTACCCTCAATATAAAATCGCATATCTTTAGTGCCCATATCACACTCATACAACCACCAGTCCAGCCAGTCCATAAGTGATTCGCCAATGAACTGTGTGAGCAGTTTTCGATAAGCAACTAGAATAGGCTCGCAAAGGTCAATAATTTGATTGTCCGACCCTAAGGTGCGGAGGGCGGTGTTAAGCATGGCTTCGCCAGCCGATTGTGTAATTGTGGCTTGTGCAAAGTCGTATGCAGCTTGGTGTGTTGGTTTAATCATTTGCTTATTTTGTAAAAGAGGCCGAGTACCCAAGCAAGGGCTAGTACAAAGATGCTTAGGATAAAGAATATGGTATCTTGCGTGCAATTCATCGTGGGTTTTCCTGTTGGTAACGTCTGACGGCGTCTTTGGTTGAAAAACTGTGTATGACTGGAATGGCACCGAATAAGTAGTAGCCGGTCACAGCTTCAGTTGGTTTCACAGTGGTAAGCTCTGGCTTGCCGGTAGAGCTAATAACCCATACGGGATCACCTGGCTTAGCTAACACACCATCAGCTGTGACGGCTGAGACTTGCGAGTCTAGCAGAGCTTGTGCAAACTGTTCAAGTTCAGCCATTTGCACCGGGCCGATATTGGCCCACTCACGAAGTCTGGGAGTTTGACGGAGTAATTTTTTTAGTTTCATGATTTTACCTGTGGTTTGCCATAGAAATGCCAGCTGCAAAAAATGTGGATAGGGTAACTGCAGCAACCCGGATTCCAAAGTCCCAGTTACCTGGGTTAAGGTCCCAGACTACAAAACTGCCTAGGAGGTAGCCTAAGAGCATTACTGCTATAAAAACTGGTATAGAGTGTTTCATTATACTTTTTTCTGTGGTTTGTTTGCCCAAGCTTCCCAGTGGTCTAGTGGTGTATACGGTGCTTGGTTCATTTTAAGAGTTCCTGTGCACGGCGTTCAACCGCTTTTAAGTGTAAGTCCAGCTTGCGTAGTAGGGCTAAGCGTTCAACACCAACAAGTTTATTAGCCGCACTCAGCATCGAATAGGCGTCGCTGTTCTTGGCAAGCACATGGTGCTTGTATTTTACATAGTTGTTCATAGTAGTCCTTTAAGTCTTCAGTGGTAGCATCCCGCCATTGAAAGTATTTGTCACCGTACCAACGACGGCACATGATTTTACGTTGTAAAATCAGCTTGCCACGCCAGTTGGTGCGAAATCTGTAATTGGTCATTTGTACCCTAACTGTGGCAGTCTGTACCAAACCCAGGCAATAAACCAACCTGTGCAGAGTCCTAGTAAGTAAATTAATATTTCCATTAGAGGTTCTTTCGTTGTAATATGTATATATTATACACTACAAACACAAAAGCCACAAGTGCAAGATTGCAATTGTGGCAAAAATTTGTTGCATAAAAACAACACTTTGTTTGTTACCGCCCCATTGACTCGCCCGAAATCTGCCAGCCCATTTCAAACACTTGCTGTTCAAGGTCTTTGGTTCGCCGTCGTAAAAACCAGACTTCTTGTAGCAATTCGTCATAGGTTGGTGGAGGCGGGCCGCTGGACTGAGCTTGTTGAATTACTCCGTGCTTTTCTAGTACCTTTACAAGTGCCTCGCGTTCACTAACAGTCCAGGTACGCAACATCTCTGGAGTAACTGGGCCAGCACTAACTGCCAAACCGCTGGACTCGTTGCGTTTGGCAGCAAAAGCTTCGTAACCTTCACGAGTACCAAGGCTATAGCCTTTGCTATCATGATGTGCCTCAGCTTGGGCAAGTTGTTGTAATCGTTTTTGTGGTGTCATTTTAGTTCCTGATGTTGTGTGCGGCTTCTAGGTCATTAACTGCTGCATACCAAGCAGTTGGTACTGGATTGCCAAAATACTTTACATAGATACCTGCTTTTGCAAAGTTACTTAGCGGTTTCTGCTGTGCTGGTGCTTGTGTGTAGAGCTTGTCGTTGTGCTGTGGTTTTGTTATCCATCCAACTTGGATTTGACCCACGCCGTCAACAGCAACAATTGCTACCGGCTCCTGCTGCGGCTGTAGTGGCACACAGCCAAAGGCTCTGCAGTGTTGGACGGTTTCACAACTGTCACAAATTTCGTATTTAAATATCATGTTAACTCCAAGTTTTATTAGACTGACACGCTTCAATCACGCCAGGTGTCAGGAACAGTTTAAGGGTATTGCCCATCATTGCCTGATTATGTGCCAAGCTGCTGTGCAACAATTCATGGTAGTCGTGTTCGTATTGACGGAGGCGGTTATTTTCAAATTCAAGGTCACGAATTCGTTCGTGCATTTCAATGACTTGATAAGCAAAATCTACTACATGCATGTCAGCTCCAAGTACGGTGGACTTCAGCAACCCACTCGATTCCATCATATTCCATGATTGTCCAATTCACATCATCTGGAATGGTCACAATCTTGAGTTTGGCGTACTTGCCACTGGCCTCGTCGCCAAGTGCTTGAACCACCGCAACCAGTCTGGAACAGTCTCGTGAGATCTCGCCGTCATATTCTATGACTGGGCCGCCAACTTCCAGCTGAAATTCGTTGTACAAACTCAGGGCGGCTTCGCTTAGGCCAAAGCCACCGTGTCGTACATTAATTACAATTTGTGTCATTATGCTTCCAGTTTTTGTTTGAGTTCTAGGTAAAATTGGTGATATTTGGCCATGCGTTCAATGTCTTTGGCAGTAACACCTTTTAGTCGGCGTACATCAGTGTTGTGTCGTAAGTCAGCCATTTTAACTTGCATGGCGTCACGATTGGCAAACACCTGTGCTTTATACTGGTCATAGGTATAACCACGCTGCTTGGTTAGTGCAGTAACACCAGCACAAACTCGTAGTGTCATGCCCGCTTCAACAAGATCAATATAACAGGTATTGGTGTCTTCAATCACGTCATGCAGCAGTGCAATACATTGCAGTTCTTCGTCATCAGACTTTAAAAAGCTCATAACTCGCAATGGGTGCAAGATATAAGGCTTGCCGCCTTTGTCAAACTGACCGTTGTGTGCAGTGGTTGCCAGGTGAATAGCACTGGCTAACATTTCGCCGGGTTTCATACAGTCTCCAATATTTTGTCCAAGGCCGAGGTTAGTAGTGTGTCTGGGTCTGTAAATGGATAGAGCCATTGTGCACGGCATCCGGTAAACTGGTTACCCTTGCTGTCATGCAATGCTGGCTCAATCCAGTAAAAGATATCTCCGTCAGTATCGGTACGTTTAATACCGTTGGCAACTACAACACTGCCGTTGAACTCATGTCCCAGATGGTCAGCTGGCACGCCACGAATCATACAAATTGTTCCAGGTTTAATCATTTTATTTCCTTTTTAGCGTTTTTGAGTTTACATTGTCCAATTGCCTTGGGTGCTGTTACACCAAACATTTTGCACCAGTCATTGGCTTTGCTGTGGGGCGAGTTAGTTGGGTGTCCAGAATTGTGGTGATGTACACAACCTTTGCAATGTTTTTTCATGTTAAAGCTCCACGTAAAGATCGCCACAATTCATGTCAAAAGCATCAAACAAGTCAGTCTCGTCTTTTTGAACATTACACAGTTGTGGTGTGGTAATTGCATCATAAACTAACCCGTCACAAGGGTCGACGTACAGCACAGGAATGTCGCCCCTACCACACTGTGCACGAAGCACATCAAGATGAAAAATAAGTTGGTCAAGTGTCATTGATTTTTGTCCTTTGTAGCCTATATTATACCCCAGAAACACAAAAGCCACAAGTGCAAGATTGCAATTGTGGCTAGAATTTGTTGCTGAAATACAACACTTATTGTTTGAATTGTCGGCACTGCGGCTGACACTGTTCGGTTGTACCAGGCCAACCACAAGTGCAGGTTCTGCCTTGATTACAGTCATGGGTACAACCATTAGAGTTGCACACAATGTTTTGATCTTGTAATGCAAACCACACAAGTGTACCAATAATAGTTGCAATTGAAATAAAGATTACAGTGTAGATAAGAGTCATATCAATCCCATAATGCTTGGTAGTATTTGCCGAATAGTCGGAAACCGTTTTGTTTGCGAGCTTGTACTGCTTGCAGCTTGACATCATCACACTTGATGTTGCCAAGTAGCTTTTCAATACCCGAACCTTGGGCTGGATAAGGCCAGCAAGCATCTGGTACATCATGCTGCCAGCACTCAGCTTCAGCTGGATCGTCTGTAACTTCTTGGCGATGTGCCCAGATGATTTCGTCTAGTACCCATTCCCAGCGATCAAACCAAAGTAGATCAGTGTCCCAATCATGTTCTTTGGCCGGAGCACTGGTAGACTTCAGGTACTCTGGTACATCACTGTCATCAACGTGTGGTGCACCGTGCTTTTGCAGCTTGAGTTTTTCAAGCAGTGGCAGGGCAATCAAGCTCAGTGAGTGGTCAGCACCCCACACATCGTAGTTGTCAATGTGAACATAAACACTGCGCTGGCGCTTGTCCTGAATCCACTGACAAAAATCACTGACCCAGGTATCTGCCAGCCATTTGCCAAACTGTTCGGAGTACTTGTGTCGCCAGGTATTTTCGTCACTATACTTGTCAGGCCAACCAAATACTGCATCAGCAATCTGATAAGGCCCAACCCAGTTAAGGTGCGGTCCAATCTTTACTTTCATAAACATCCTCTAAGATATGTGTTCTGCAAATTTCACTGGCCTCATCAAATGTGGGCCAGCGTTTGTGTTGGTCGTAGTAGTGGTAGGCTTCGCAAACTATACAGCCACGAAAGTACTCGGGACAGCGTTTGCCATAGCCAAAGCCACGACGCTGATTGGCACGGCGGCGCATCTTGCGTAGTTTCATGGAAACAGCCTTAGTTGTTCGTTGATGTGATAGTGCAGGTTTTGTCTGGCACGGTCATAGACTTCACATGGCTCAAGCATTTCAGGGTCAAGACCCTCGCAAGCAGTTGCATACTGTGCTAGCGCATAGTTAATCTCATCCCACATGGCTTTGGCACCTGCATCAAATGCTTGTTGCATCCAGTAGTCTCGGTTGCTGGAGTTGTGTGGATTACCATACATATATACTTGGCAACGGTTGCTGCCCAGCTCAGGGTATTGTTCAGTAAAGAACCAGTCGTTGAATTCACGTTTGAGATTAAATTTAGGTTTGTTCATTGTTTGCTGTTGTTAATTATTGCACAGGGGATAGTAGGGATTTGTCGCCAGTACCATTCGTCTACAATATCTTGTAGGTGCAGTAAAAGCTCCATAGTGTCAAGGTGCGTTGTATCTTTTCGTAGTACTAACTGAACCTCAACAGGCAGTTTTATTTCTTTCATTTGTCAATTCCAAAAAGGTCGCCGATTTCCACAGCCATAAAAGGATCGTCCATGTCAAGTGCAACTTGAACGCAACGGCGTGCTACAAGCTGTGCAAGCTTCTCAGTGTATCCTGTAGGGATTCTGTCTGAAATTCGGAGTCCGCCATTATCAGCTACCCAGTGCATGGTTTGATTATGGAGTTCTACTATTAGTGGGTTCATTAGTAAGCTCCGGTTGAGTTGTCGATTGCGTTGCACATTTCTGGATAGAACTGGTCAACAACCTTTAATACATCAGCATCTTCGCCATGCTTACGAGCAGTTCGCAGTGCGTTAAAAAAGTCGTCAATTAGTGCAAGATACTGCTGTGCGTTAAGAACCACACGAGCTTCTTCAAGGGATTCACATTGGATTTTAAGTTCTAGCATATTTGTTTAATTGTTTGAGTGTTGAAAGATCAGTAACTGGCTGGTAGTTTGACTTGGCCATTGGCACAATACAGTGTTTGAACTGTCTGGCAACAACCTCGCCACAAGGCAAACAAGTATGGTGCCCCAGTGCCCAGCGTTGTGGGCGTACGTCGTCTGAACATTTTACGCAAAAATACATAGCTGATCTCCTATCTAATAAATTATTATATAATAAACTAAATAGAAGATCAAGAGTCTATTTTCGCATTGCCCTAACAAGATTCTCAGTTAGATGGCGAATTGCTTTTCGGTAGCTTTGAACTGCGTTAAGCTGACCTGGTAACCACTCAGGTCGTAGTGTAAGTGCAAGTGTATCGTCGTCAGTAACCAACACTGGCTTAACTGATCCGTCTTTCCAGCGTAGTCTTTCACAGTAAATGGTTACTACTTCAGGCGGCTCAAAGTCAACAGGCTCGTTTTGCAGTACAGTTCTTGGTGGTTTGCGAACAGCTACACGCACACTGCCTTGTTCTTCTAGCCGATCCAGTAACCAGACTGGTAAGTCTAGTACAGTAATCGGCTCAAAGTCATTGCTGTATAAGACTACATTCATTTACCAACGTGCCTCATTTGGAATCAACTTACGGTGCTGAATCCAACCACGCAAATTGCCTGACCACAAGCCACCGTCCATTGTCATATGAGTGATACCAAACTGTTGCAAGTGTTCTGGAGTTTCATGCACAGTTTCATATGCCCAGTCTTCAATAGGTGTAGCTTGATGCTCAACTGGGCTAGCATGTGCAGGCTCTGACTCAATCAGCATTTGGAAGACTTTCTGAGCCTTTTCCAATGTATCATCGTTCTTACGATACGACACTTGAGCACAACAGCTAGCGCTGATAATACGAGCCTCATCTGCGGTAATAACACCGCCTGAGCCGTCAAGATAATGCAGCATACCAGTATCAGCATCTCGGTTAGTGAAAACATAAGGAACATGCCATTCTCCTGGGTTTAGTAGCTGCGGTGTACTGGCATCATAAGCATCACGCATTTTGCGAGCCAGTTCTGCAATTTCTGGCTGTGCGTCTGGGTGGTCACGCAACCAAAAGAAGTTTGCCCATTCAGTACCACTAATAACAGTTTTCATAATCATCCAAGGTTCTGTGATACGATTGGTGATTTGTTTGTGAATGTTCAAGTCAGCCAGGTCAGCACTATAACCAATAGCCATGTCTCGTGCTTTGTTCCACAAGTACTTGGCCCAGCTAAGGTCAGCTCCAGTGGCTTCTGTTTTGGCCTTCATGCCAGGCTGATTAATACCCCAGTAAACAGGGCCGGCAGTGTTGGCACGAATATGCTCATGCATGGCTTTAACAGGAATAGCACGGCTAGAAGCACTATTCTTTGATAGCATACGGTGAGTGTTGAGTTCAGCCAAGATAAAGCGGGGGTATTCGATTTCCATTGTGGTCATACGAACACCATGGGCATTAATACTGTCGGCTAGGATGCGTGCTGTGATAAGGTCTTTAGGTGAGATCATTTTTGGTAATGGTTAGTGGAATATAGGAATTGGGGGTGTCTGAGAACAGGGCAAAGTATTCACAGTTGTGAAAGGTGTCTAAGTAGTGCTCAACAAATACCTGGGACTTTCCTGCCTGCTTATAGCCACAGCTAACTAAATGGCAGTTGTCACGAATTTCGTAGTATGAATCATTGGCCAAAGCATTGTCCTTCAAGATAAGACTTAACTGTGTTTTCGTCAATATCACAGGGACATTGACCCTCAAACGCACGATTGGGAGTATTCCACCAATTGACCACCAGTTCATGGTCGCCAATCAGTGAAAATAGCATTGCATTGCAGTAATCTGAGAGGTTTTTCATACTTCAATAGTCTTGAATGGATCAAATCCCACACCGTCGTTCATAGCATTATAATAACCATGAGGGTTGGCAACCACACGAGTATCGCCAAGTACAATGTCAGTAGCGTCATGGGTGTGTCCAAACAGCCAAGTAGTATCAGACATAGTGGCAATATAATCACCAAGATCGTTAGCAAAGTAGTCATTTAACAGGTTTGCTCCACGGTATCTGGGTGCAATGCACTCACGTGCTGGTAAAAAGTGTGTGACAACCACAACTTTATTGTCGCCACGCTGCTCATACTGGTCTTGAATAAAATCCAAGTGTTGGTAGTAAGTTTTAGCACAGCGATTAACATCAAAGTCACGAATAACACGAAAATCATTGATGCCACGCTTGGCTGCCGACTGGCTAAAGGGATTGTCTGCAAAGTTAGTCCACAGTGTACCGCCCACAAACTTAACACCATCAAGGGTCACAGTGCCGGGGTTTAAGAAGTGCACATTTTCAAATTCCATGCACTTGTTTTCCATTTTGGCGTTGAACTCGTCAAAGCCAGTGCCATAGTACTCGTGGTTGCCTGGCACATACACGATTTGTGGAAAGCCACACTTTAAAAAGTGTTTGATAACGTCCATGGTGTTGGTGCTGCCGGATGCAATATCGCCAGCCAATACCAAGACGTCTTCACCGCGATATTCCGACATGGCATGAGTTTTATACGGAAGTCGAAATTCCGTGTGTAGGTCTGATAGTAGTCTGATTTTCATAATTTTGTCCTTAATCTATTATTATAACAGATTAGCAGGGCTGGTTCAACTGTAAAAAATATGATTTCCAATCACAGCCACAATTTGCTTGTTTTTAGCCCAACTTGGTCGAACCTTTGGCGTGTGGTAGTAGTGTGCCCGAAAATCTGGTAATCTCACGCTTTGTGTTAGCACAGCACGAGCAACCTCAACGCTAGCGGCCCAGGCTCGCTTATCACGAATACGTTTGGTTTTATCCAGTGTCCATGAGAACTGGCTGGGTGCATAAACAACTTTACACACAGTGCTAGGGTACTTGCTGCTACGTACACGGTTAAGTGTAACTTGTGCAACAGCAATCTGACCCTCAAGTGGTTCACTTCGAGCTTCGTGGTAGATGTTCTTTGCCAAGCAATCAATATCCTGAGCTTTAGTAGGCTGAATTTTACGGTAGGCGTGACTTGCTGTTCCCAGTGTCACTGTGGACGCCAGACACAGGCTGATTAGTGCGATTTTTAATTTCTTCATTTAGTATTTCCATTATCAGGTCAAAGCACTGCTGTTCTAGACTAGTACCCTTTCCTGTGTCAAGCTTTTCAGCCAGGTGTTGGAGTAGTACTAGAATCTCGAAGCGTTTGGTACTGGTGATTGAGTTCATCTAGTTGACGTTGTAAGTTACTGATTACCTCTGCGGATTGTTGAATTTGATTGCTTTGTTGCAAAATAACTTCAGCAGCTTTAATCATTAGGGTGTTTGGGGGACGGTTGACTTGATAAGGGTCGTTATCCCCATCTTGAACCACGTAACTATCTCCGTGCCGAAGACGTTGTACTAGCAGATTAATATCCATGTTTTTACGGTATAAAATATAATCGAACCCCAATTATAACTCAAACGACCATGCGTGACAAGTCAAAAATTCACAAACGTATGCGCCAAAGCTCAAAAAATTTATATGTTGACTTGGAGTGGCCACAATGCTATAATAGACGATCTGGTACACCTGGGCTTTTAAATATGACATTCAGTGAGTTTATAAAAACATATGCACATCAAGCATATTTAGACTTTTGCAAACGAAATCGGCTAACACCCAAAGTTGATGTTGTGCCAGAACCCAAAACAAAACTCTGTGCACTTGTAAAATCCAAAGTTGATATTACAAGTTAGATTTGCTATAATGAATACTCGCCGACCATATAAACCAGGGCCAAGTCAAATTGCCCGATACAAAGCTAACACAATGCTACAACTAGACGAAAATACAGAATACAAAATGATGTTTGGACAGTTTCCCGCAAACACATACACTGATTGTGTTGTAGACACAGCCAGAATCCCTAAAGAAACACTTGATGCAATCCAAAAACAGTTTGGCTCAGCACTAAAGTTTGATGGTGATAAACTGCCATTACACCTGCTAAGCACAGAGGCCATGAACCAAACAGCAGCAGTGCTAAAGTTTGGTGCACAAAAATACGCAGAACACAACTGGCGCAAGGGCTTTGCCTGGAGCCGACCCTTAAGCGCAGCAATGCGACATATCACAGCTTTTAATGCAGGTGAAGATACTGATCCTGAAAGTGGCCTATCTCACTTGGCTCATGCAGCCTGCTGTATTATGTTCCTCCTTGAATTTGAGAAGACTCACCCCCACCTAGATGACCGATACAAACCCGACCTACCGCAGACTAACTAAACAGTTATCTGGTACACGTAAAACACTCACACAAGCCTGCATAGACGCAGGTATTGATATTGAAGACATTGATGATTACCTGCTAGAACAGTACTGTGCTGAGTGTTCGCACTGCGGAATCTGGGGACAAGACCACAAACGGGATAGTGATGAATTTCCTGTTTGTAGACTGTGCTTTAGCTTAGTAGGCCGATAAATTTAGATTTGCCGTCAGGTGTTAGTTTTGTTATAATTGTTGCTATGACATATTTTAATCAAACTATCAATCGCATTGGCTTTGCCTGCAAAATCCAATCGGATCACGACAAGGCTAATCCAGACTTGAACACCAAGTCTACTACGATCACGTACCTGGCGCGTCAGACCGAAGACGCTGCACGTGCCAAGCTGTGGGATTTGCTCAACTACAACTTGCCAACATTCTACCGCCAGCTAAAGTGGGTTGCGCAACAGCCTGCACATCAGCGCATGTTTCGCATTACTTCGGACCTGCTGCCAGCATATACTCATGACGACTATATGCCGTTTTACTTTCAGCCTGACGTAGTTGCCAAACTTGAATACTACTTGAGCATGTGCGGCGAGTTTGCTCGTGCCAACGATATTCGTCTCAGTTTTCACCCAGGCCAGTTTTGTGTGCTTGCATCGGAAAATCCTGGTGTTGTTGAAAACTCCATCGTCGAGTTCGAGTATCATGCCGACCTGATTCGTTACATGGGTTATGGCAAGCAGTTTCAAGACTTCAAGTGCAATGTGCACGTTGGCGGTAAGCTAGGCCCGGACGGCATCAAAGCTGCTATGCGTCGCCTCAGCCCCGAAGCACGCAATTGTTTAACAATCGAAAATGCCGAGTTTACCTGGGGTCTTGATGCTAGCTTAGAGCTAGTTGACACCTGTGCACTTGTTTTAGACATTCACCATCACTGGATTAATAGTGGCGAATACATTGAACCTACTGATCCTCGCTTTAAGCGTGTGTGCGATAGCTGGCGTGGTGTACGTCCTGTGGTTCACTATAGTGTTAGCCGCGAAGATGTACTGGTTGCGCACTGTGCAACTACTAGACCAAATCTTGCAGAACTTAAAGCTGTAGGTTTTACAGCTGCCAAACTTCGCGCTCACAGCGACTACTACTGGAATTCAGCAGTAAACAACTGGGCCTTGACATTTAGCCCATTTGCCGATATAATGTGTGAATCAAAACAAAAAAACTTGGCAAGCACACCACTTGCAAAGCAATGCCTTACTCAAACAGTTACCTAAATTCAAATAAAATGACTGACAAATATTTTGCTCCAGGAACACGAAATGCCTCTATCTTTAAAACTAGCGCTCCCTACGACAACCCTTATCAAGGTCATGCTGCTCGCTGGCTTTTTGTGTGCAGTGCTGGCCTCTTGCGAAGCCCAACCGGTGCCACTCTAGCCGCACGACATGGTATCAATGCTCGTAGCTGTGGAAGCAACTTCAACTACGCACTTGTGCCCTGTTCGGCTAACTTGATTCACTGGGCTGACAAGATTGTGTTTGTGAATCCGCACAACAAAGACGAGCTTGAGCTGGAATTTGTTGCTGACTACGACTTGGTTGAGTTGATGAATCGCAAGGCCATTGTCTTAGACATTCCAGACAACTATGATTACATGAACCCACAGTTGGTTGAAATCTACAACCGTGAACTTTTTGATGTTTACAAACCAGTAACCCGGAGCTATTCATGATGAGCGAATTTACTACTTACTACCCCAAAGCAATTATTGTGCCACGGGATGAAACCAATCCAATGTGGGCTCCTAAGCAGGCTGTGTACGTTGAGCAAGTAGATGAAGGTGGTGGCGTGTTCTTGGAAATTAGTCAAATTGACATACATGACCGCGAACAAAAGCTACGTTTGACTTATGCAGAACTAGAAGAAGTATATGCTGTTGTTCGCAGAATGATGGTTATTAACACTCCTGGTATGGCGTAACTTACAATCCGCCTGTGGTCTAACGGATAAGACAAGGGTCTTCTACACCCTGAGATGTGGGTTCGATTCCTGCCAGGCGGGCCAATAAATTCTGACTTGAATTAGTTGCCTGAATCAGATTATAATATAGTCTGATTTGGAGAATTAATATGACTAAATTAGAAGTAGCACAGCAACAACTAAACTTAATTACTGATGCAATTATTGCTGTAAAATTTGCTGCTGCTGAAGAACGAAAAATTACTCACGCCAAGCACATTGACCAAGACTATCTAGACGCACTAAATTGCTTGGATTTAAAACTCACAGGTGCTCGTGCATATGCATACCGTGTACAAACAGTTGGAAGATAAAATGAGCGAATACACACCAGACGTTTGGGTAGTCTTAGAACTCGCCAACTCAAAAGAAACCGTTCGCAAAGTTTTTGGTGGCTGGTACGGTGGTTACGCCGGTAGCAACAGCTGGAAACTTAATAGTGGTATTACCGCTGTTCGCATTGACGACGAAGGACATTATGAATTTGATGGTTATTCTGGTAGTACCTATTACTGCCATTTCAATAATTATCACATGAGCAGTCTGATGCAAAGCGTATTAGCCAACTGGCAAAAGCAATCTGAAGAAAGCGGTACTACAACGATCAGAATTTTGAGTATTGACGAGATTGTTGAAACTTAGTATAATATAGGCTGATTTGGAGATATTAACATGACAGTTCAAGAAGCAATAGAAGTTTTAAAACATATGCCTTCTGATATGCAGGTAAAATTAATAGTTCCTGGACAAGACCAGTCCTATGCTCAAAGTACACCAAGTTCTAGCGGTCAGTTTGCCTCGTGGTATGCCCCTAGCGGTCCATATAACTAAATATTCACTTGATTTAGTAAGCTAAATCATTATATAATATAGGCTGATTTGGAGATATTATGCTATACATCATTTACGCAGAATCGGCTAACTATTGTGGTTATGGTCAACATTTTGTTGTTGAAGCCGACAATGTGTTCCAAGCCGAGGAACTGGCAGAACAAGCTTGTGACGACTACTTTCGTGAGCAAGACGAAGAACAGCTTGAAGAAGAAGGTTATGACCTGGACGGAATGACGTATTCCAACATCATGACAACCGAACTGTTCAATGCTGAACATGATTCTTGGAAATACTACCAAGACCCTAGCCAGGCAGAGTTTTATATCAAAGTAAATTTCTGACTTGAATAACTTGTGTTTTCTTGATATAATATAGGCTGATTTGGAGATATTATGGCAGGCTATTCACGCGACTTTTTAATTGATGCCTTCATGAGCCGGTACATTAAGTGTACTTCGATTTCAATCGAAACACTTGTCAGGCTAGAACAGATGGCAAGTGATCTTTATGATCGAGTAGGTCGCGATAGCTTCCGTAACTATGCCAGCTTAGATGCTGATGCAATTCGAGTCTATAAAAACAGTGTTGACTGATCGAAGTTAACGCTGTATAATTAGTTCTTTAAACAATAAAATAAGTCCCGCCATGCTTGTTACCACATTCCCTAGTGGATAGCAGCACACTTCGGTCGAAACGGGTGTAAGTCCCGTCTTTGTAAAATAAACGCCCTGCCGCTGTAGAAGGGATGTTTCGGATTTCTAAGATACAGCAGGATTGTCGTCCTGGTCCAAGACTATATGTTGACCATTTAGGGATGGTCTCCATATATTAGCGTAATTGACGGTATGTGTTCTGCAAGAGTGCGGGGCCCGTATCGGTGGGTTTGACGGCCTGCGAAAAGCCATGCGTCAACATGGTAATATTGATTATGCTAATATATGGATAGGGTTCATATAAAAGCACATACTGTTTCGCCCGATAGTAAGGGAGATAGCGACTAGCGTTGAAGAACTGTTTAAATGTGTTTTTATATGGATCGGTAGCTTAACGTGGTTAAAGCACAAAGCCGGCATACCTCCCTTTCAGACAACGATTACCCTGCCAACCCTGCGCAACAGGTGTTCACGGTGACTAGCTCTGGGCTGATTTGCAATATACGCTTTTGGGAAGTATAATTTATGGAAGCAGGTTCGAGTCCTGCCCGATCCACCATATTTAAACTTACTATAGTTTGTAAAACCAACGAGTGCTAATCCTCGCGCAGCCAAGTTTACTTGTCTAGTGTCATTGCGTGCCGGTAGTTGGGCTTTAGTAAGTTTAAATATGGTATGGTGTAATGAGAATGCACGGGAGGGCCACATAAGCCACTTTTAATAGTGCGGTGGAATAACCTTCAGGTACGGTAAAAACCCGTAACCCATATTTAAGTTGATTGGTTAGTGTAAGGGTAAACACGCAAGGGCCAACACGAGCAATCGTATGGTTGGAATCGCCAGTGTAATGCAGAGTCGATGCCTGCATCAATCAATTTAAATATGGGCACTTCACTGATAAAGAAGACTGGCAGGCTGTATTCAACTTGCTAGTGCCCACCAAAAATTCTTACTTGTTTTTGTTTTGCAAAACGAGTATAATAATTATTCTTTCAAGGAAATACAACATGAGAGTTTTTACCAAATTAGACGGCAAGTTATCTTGCTGGGAGGTCGAAGACCTTGAATATGCTGAAGCAGTCGAACTTGTTCGTAGTGTAATTCAAGCAGAGTCTGGTGTGGAGCATAAAAACACAGTGTTGGCCCTCGTTAAATATTGACTTGATTTTGTAGTTTAAACACTGTATAATTAATACTTATTCAGCGATAGTACTGTTCTTGACAAAAGACTACGTTGATAGACCAGAATAATGCGAGCCGTAGTAGCCAATCAAGATATTGCTTTAAGTAGCAGAACCTAAGGTGAGGCAGAAGCACTGGTCGGAACCTCAGATTACCAGCTCTGAGTTATCAAAAAGGTTCTCTCGGTGTAGTGAAATGGCATCACCCGTGCTTTGGGAGCATGAAGCGCAAGTTCGATTCTTGCCATCGAGACCATATTGTTATAGCTTTTGCTAGTGGCCAATTCAGTTTGGAACCTTGCAAATTTGAGATCTGTGCGTCCTAGGAACCGTACAGGGTATGATTTGTACTTTATCACAGGCCTGCGTCATGAACAGGATAAGTTAAAGTCACGGCCTTAGCGGGCTGGGTAGTAAACAAAAGCTATAATAATATGAATTATGCGTCAGTGGTGGAATGGTATACACGTTGGTCTTAGAAGCCAATGCCGAAAGGATTGAGAGTTCGAGTCTCTCTTGACGCACCACAATTTGGGCTGTTAGTGATAATGGTAGCACAGGGCCTTTGCAAGGCTTAGGCGGGAGTTCGATTCTCCCACGGTCCACCAAAGGATTATTATGAAGTCACCAGTAAATAGAGCCGGCAATGTTAAATGTCGTGGTAAAAAGACAAAACTAATGTCTTGCCAGTGCTGTATGATGATTGATTTTAGATGGGACTACAAGTTCCGCAAAGCCAAAGAAGAATTTTATGAAAACACGAAAACCTCGGAACCACGTTGCACTAGCGTTATCTAAACGTGGCGGCGCTGGTTCTCATCAAAAAACCCACAAGCAGCTTCGTGGTCAATGGAAGCGCAATATGGACGTATAACTTAACGGCTAAAGTAGTGGGCTTTTAACCTACAAATCAGAGTTCGATTCTCTGTGCGTCTACCATATAAAAACACATTGTTACGAGTATATAAGTAGCCTGGGAACTGTCGAAGGAACCCTATAACATTATATCGGTAGTCTGCGGCCGCAGCAGTGTGTTTCTATATGGTGCGGTCCTATAATGGTATTAGAGCAGATTGCTAATCTGTCGCTCGGCGTAATCCGGGTTCTGAGTTCGAGTCTCAGTCGCACCGCCAATTTATCGTGCAGCAGGTAGTGTAATGGTAGCACCCGACTCTGTGAAAGTCGTAGATTGAGATCGAAACTCAACTGTCTGCCCAAAATTAATGCAACTTTAGCTGATGTGGTCATAGCGGTCGCCTGAAGAGCGATGGAAACAGGTTCGATTCCTGTAGGTTGCACCAAGTATTTATAAGTTTGACCCTAAGCTGGAATGATTCTCCAGTCCCTTACAAACGGCTTAATCACCCTAGTAGTTATATGGGCCAAGGTTGCACCTCATAACGGCAGCATAGTTAGGGTTAAACTTATAAATATTGACTTGAACACACTGGTTATATTTGATATAATTATTGTTCTTTGATAGATTATTGTTTGTTAAGCTGTATATTAAAGAAAGCCTGAGTGATCTTCGACGGAAGTGAGCAAAGGACGCGATGAAATATTGATAGGTAGCCAATGGGCCCTGCGGAGATTGATTCAATATGGATGGCATAGATTACCGTTCGTGGAGAACGGAGGTGCTCACAGTGAGCTGGCTTAACAAACAATAAACACACTCCGGTCGTCTAGTGGCTAGGACGCCAGCCTTTCAAGTTGGAGAAGCGGGATCGAAACCCGTTCGGAGTACCAAATTAGTTCCTATCGTCTAGCGGCGAAGACAATGCCCTTGTGGGGCGAAAACGCTGGTTCGACTCCAGCTAGGAATTTCCGAAATCGCCTAGACTGGTGGCGTACAATGAGATAAGTAGCCAGTCACAAATTTCACTGGGGTAGCTCAGCGGCAGAGCACTCGCTTGA
>ERZ1034365.46-NODE-46-length-61419-cov-4.605425_pt1 | contig 61419 bp, 55 predicted proteins | sample MGYA00520615_ERZ1034365 | MGnify/ENA primary metagenome ERZ1034365 (study PRJEB33736, sample SAMEA104284505) | Azolla filiculoides | biome: Urban; feature: Water surface; material: Ditch water | place: Netherlands | collected 2015-10-28 | depth 0-0.1 m ...
TTACGACCACCGCATCATTGACGGCCGTGAGGCTGTCTTGGGCTTGGTGGCCATGAAAGAAGCGCTGGAAGATCCATCACGCTTGTTGTTTGACATCTAAATCACATTAGGAATTAGCATGAGCAAACAATTTGATGTGGTCGTCATTGGTGGCGGCCCCGGCGGTTATATCGCCGCCATTCGCGCAGCCCAATTGGGTTTCCAAGTGGCTTGCGTTGACGAATGGAAAAACTCCGCAGGGGGCCCAGCCCCTGGCGGTACGTGCACCAACGTCGGTTGCATTCCTTCCAAAGCATTGCTTCAGTCTTCTGAGCACTTCGAGCAAGCCAACCATCACTTTGCCGATCACGGCATTGAGATGAAAGGTGTCAGCATGGACGTGGCTAAGATGATTGCCCGCAAGGACAACGTTGTGAAGCAAAACAACGACGGCATCTTGTACTTGTTCAAAAAGAACAAAGTGTCTTTCTTCCACGGCCGCGCTGCGTTCAGCAAAGCTGTAGAAGGTGGCTACGAAGTCAATGTCACAGGTGCAGCAAATGAAAGCTTGGTGGGCAAGAACATCATTGTGGCCACAGGCTCCAATGCACGCGCATTGCCAGGCACACCGTTTGACGAAATCAATGTGTTGTCCAACGACGGCGCCTTGAAAGTCGGCGCAGTCCCCAAGAAATTGGTGCTCATTGGTTCCGGCGTCATTGGTTTGGAAATGGGTTCTGTTTGGCGCCGTCTGGGCTCTGAAGTCACCATCCTCGAAGGTTTGCCAACCTTCTTGGGCGCAGTCGACGAGCAGATTGCCAAAGAAGCCAAAAAAGCATTCGACAAGCAAGGTTTGAAGATTGAACTCGGCGTTAAAGTCGGCGAGATTCAAAACGGCAAAAAGGGCGTCAAAGTGGCCTACACCAATGCCAAGGGCGAAGCCCAAAGCATTGATGCAGACAAATTGATTGTGTCGATTGGCCGTGTGCCCAACACCATTGGTTTGAACACAGAAGCCGTGGGCCTCCAATTGGACGAGCGCGGTGCCATTGTGGTCGACGCCGAATGCAAAACCAACCTGCCTGGCGTTTGGGCGGTCGGCGATGTGGTGCGCGGTCCTATGTTGGCGCACAAAGCGGAAGAAGAGGGCGTTGCCGTGGCTGAGCGCATTGCGGGTCAGCACGGACACGTGAACTTCAACACCATTCCTTGGGTGATTTACACCAGCCCCGAGATTGCTTGGGTGGGTCGAACAGAGCAGCAGCTCAAAGCGGACGGCGTAGCTTACAAAGCAGGTACGTTCCCCTTCTTGGCCAATGGTCGTGCACGTGCCTTGGGTGACACCACGGGCATGGTCAAGTTCTTGGCCGATGCCAAGACCGACGAAATCTTGGGCGTTCACATCGTTGGTCCGATGGCCAGCGAGTTGATTTCTGAAGCAGTTGTGGCCATGGAATTCCGTGCCAGCGCTGAAGACATTGCACGCATATGCCACGCACACCCCTCTTTGAGTGAAGCCACCAAAGAAGCTGCACTGGCAGTGGACAAACGGACTCTGAACTTCTAAGTTTTTGAAGTCTCGTTAAACTACGAAGCCCGGGCCTGTCCCGGGTTTTCTCATTCCACAGAACCTTTCTTTTAAAGCAATTTCACATGTCCGTTCGCTCAGCCTATGACCAAGAACTTCTGAACAGAGGCTATCAGGCTGACCCTGCGCAATTGCGTGCTGTTGAAGCTTTGGAGCGCTGCGCACAAGAATGGGCCGCTTATCAAGAGAGCATCAAGAGTCCCTTCAGATTTTTAAAGAAAAAACCCGAGCTGCCCCGCGGCGTCTACATGTTTGGTGGGGTGGGGCGCGGCAAGAGTTTCTTGATGGATTGTTTTTACAACGCCGTGCCTGTTCAAGATAAAACGCGTTTGCATTTCCACGAGTTCATGCGTGAAGTTCACAGAGAGCTCGCTTTGATGCAGGGCACTGTCAACCCCTTGGATGAGTTGGGCCGGCGCATGGCCAAACGCTACCAACTCATTTGCTTTGACGAATTTCACGTGGCTGACATCACAGATGCCATGATCTTGCACCGATTGCTGGTGTCACTTTTTGAAAATGGCGTGAGCTTTGTCACCACGTCCAATTTCAAACCCGATAACTTGTACCCCGATGGGTTGCACCGCGATCGTTTGTTGCCCGCCATTGCCTTGTTGAACCAACGCATGGAAGTGCTGAACGTAGACAATGGGACGGACTATCGCCGCCGGACCCTTGAGATGGTCAAACTGTATCACTGTCCATTGGGCGCGGACGCAGACATTGAGATGGCGGACGCATTCAATCGTCTGGCCAGCAGTCATGACGAAGATCCAATTTTGCACATCGAAGCGCGCGAAATTACCAGCAAACGAAGAGCTGGCGGCGTGGTCTGGTTTGACTTCAGAGCATTGTGTGGCGGTCCACGGTCCCAGAACGATTATTTGGAAATAGCGTCGCAATTTCACACGGTACTGCTCAGCAATGTGCCCATGATGCCGCCCAGATTGGCATCAGAAGCAAGGCGATTTACGTGGTTGATCGATGTTCTATACGATCGCCGTGTTAAATTGATTCTTTCTGCAGAAGTTGTACCCGAAGCACTTTACACAGAAGGTCCTTTGGCGCACGAATTCCCCAGAACGATTTCCCGTTTGCATGAAATGCAATCTTCCGAATTTTTAGCCCTTGAGCATCGCACAGTCGACACCCAGATCACATGAGAGCGCCATCCTTCTTGCTACGGCTGATTTTCTTGACTGGAATGTTGGCAGGATTAACGATACATGCCCAGACCACTGAATCGTCAACAGATGCACTGGCTGTGATTCAGGCAAAAAGAGCAGTCATTGCGCAAGAAAAAAAGCACGTCTTAGACGAATTTCAAAAAACATCAAAGACGTGTTGGCAGCAATTTGCAGTCAATGATTGCTTGTTTAAGGCCAGGCGTCAAAAATACCAAGACCTCGAACCTATCGATCAACGTGAAATTCAACTCAATGTGCAAGAACGCACGTTGAAAGAACTTGAACGCCAACAAAGACTCACGGACAAGGCATCCAGCAAAGGCAAGCTTTGAGTTCCTATTTTGAAACTGTGGCCAATGCCTTCACTCTTTCGGGGGTGCTTGCACAGGCCAACGCCCAATTCAAACCCCGTTATGGTCAAACCGAGATGGCCATGGCAGTGTCGGAAACCATTGCAGGCGGTGGTGAGTTGGTCGTGGAGGCCGGCACGGGTGTTGGTAAAACCTACGCGTACCTTGTGCCAGTGTTGTTAAGCGGCCAGCGCGCCTTGGTTTCTACCGCCACCAAGGCTTTGCAAGACCAGTTGTTTTCTCGGGACATTCCCAAGCTGATCGATGCGTTCAATTTGCCCATCCGAGTCGCCTTGTTAAAAGGTCGGGGCAGTTATTTGTGCACTCAACGTTTGTTGCAGGCGCGTCAAAGCCACGATGCATCGTTGCGCATTCATGCCCATGCGCTCAGCAAAATTGAAACTTGGGCGCAGTCCACACGGACGGGTGACCTGTCAGAGTTGTCAGGGCTCGATGATCGTTCGCCAGTTATTCCGTTGGTGACATCTAATCGTGACAATTGTTTGGGCTCACCTTGTCCACATTTCAAATCTTGTCACGTCAATTTGGCCAGAAAAGAAGCCATGGCTGCAGATGTCGTCGTCATCAATCATCATCTGTTTTTTGCAGACTTGAATGTGCGTGAAACGGGCATGGCCGAGCTCTTGCCTTCGGTGCAAACGGTGGTGTTTGATGAAGCGCACCAATTGAATGAAATTGGTATCAATTTTCTGGGGCGGCATTTGAGCACCAGTCAGTTGTTAGAGTTAACGCGCGATATTTTGGGGGCGGGCGTTCAATTGGCCAGAGGCTTGGTCGATTGGAATTTAATTTGCAGCGTTCTTGAGAAATCAATACGTGACCTGAGGCTGACAGCACAGCACGCCAGGCCCGGTTCGCGCTTGCGCTGGGCAGAGCCCATTCCCGATGACATTGAAACGGCTGAATGGCTGACCGCCATGGCGCAACTTGCAGTTGCTTTGAACGCAGCCCAGGCCGCACTTGATACTGTCAGCGAGATGGCCCCAGAGTTTGTGCGCTTGCATGAGCGTGTCACCTTGCAATTAACAACATTGCAAGACTTTCAAGAGCCATGCACTGAGGGGTCTGTGCGTTGGGTTGAAGTGGGCTCGCAACTGCGGTTGGTGGAGTCGCCACTTGACATTTCACGTGCTGTTCAGACGCACATGATTCATCGCACAGAAACAAACCAAACGCATGCGCCTGAAATCTCGCCCGCTCCGCCCGCTCCGCCTCAGCGTGCATGGATTTTTACATCGGCCACGCTGGGCGAAGACGCTCACATGCGTTGGTTCACAGAGCCTTGTGGCTTAAGCGATGCCCGAAAATTGAGAGTGGCCAGTCCGTTTGATTACGAGTTGATGTCGGCCATCTATGTGCCACCCGGTATGCCAAAACCCAATGACATCAACCACACGCGCGCCGTTGCCACGTGGGTCGAAAAGTATGCCAAGCAACTGGGAGGTCGCACCCTTGTGTTGACCACAACGCTGAATGCCATGCGCAACATTGGCGAAGCCTTAACCGCATCGCTTGGACACAGCGGAGAACTTGAAATTTTGGTGCAAGGTCAAGGACCCAAGCGACGCTTGATGGAGCGTTTTCGAGAAGGCAATAGTCAAGGTGGTTTGGGATGCGTGCTGGTGGCCTCCGCTTCTTTTTGGGAAGGCTTTGACGTGCCGGGGGATGCATTGCAATTGGTCGTGATCGACAAACTGCCTTTCCCGCCCCCCAACGATCCATTGGTTGAAGCGCGCGCGCAACGTTTAGAGTGTTTAGGAAAAAGTGCTTTTTCGGATTACAGCGTGCCAGAGGCTGCTGTTGCGTTGAAGCAAGGCGCAGGGCGCTTGATTCGCAGTGAAACCGATACAGGTGTGTTGGTGGTGTGTGACCCTCGCCTCACAGGGATGTCATACGGCAAGCGGTTGATGGCTTGTTTGCCACCCATGCGCAAAATCAGCAATGAAGCCGAATTTGGCTTGGCTTTGACTCAACTCACCAAATCTTCCACCACGCCGACGACTTTTGAGGCTCAGTCATAGGCTGTGCTGGAAAATTTTTGGCCAGAACACGCTTTGCGTCGTCCTTTAAATTATGCATGCCCAATGCATCGTAAGAGTTGATCAAAATCTCTAGCGCCTCTTTGATGGCGGGTACCCCAGGGTAGTCTGTGATAGCCAGTTGCGCGCGATTGATGGCCGCCACGTAAGCCCCTTTGCTGAAATAAAACCGTGCAACGTGGACTTCGTAGGATGCCAATGAGTTGACGATGTAAGTCATGCGTTGACGTGCATCCGGACTGTATTTTGAGTCGGGAAAACGGGTGATCAATTCCTTGAAGGCTTCAAAGGAATCTTTGGCCGCTTTTTGGTCACGTTCAGATAAATCTTGTTTGGTGAGGAATGAAAAAAGACCAAGGTTGTCATTGAAGTTGACCAAGCCTTTGAGGTACAAGGCGTAATCAACGGCAGGACTTGCTGGGTGCAATTTCAAAAACCGGTCCAAAGTTGCAATGGCCTGTACCTTTTCCGTCGCCCTGTATTGTGCATAGGCTTTTTCAATTTGAGCCTGTTGGGCCAAAGGTGTTCCTGCAGCGCGGCCTTCCAATTTGTCGAATAGCATGGCGGCTCGATCCCAAGCGCCCGCATTGACTTCATCGCGTGCTTCACTGTAAATCTTGTCTGGACTCCAAGCTGCCGTAGGATCAGTGGGAGTGCTTGAACATCCCGTGAGGAATGTTGCAACGGAGGCGATAAGCGCAAGCGCAAGCACCGATAATCTGTGATTCAACATCTGGCAACCTTGGAAATAAACCAAATTGATTATATCGAGACCCTCAGATCTAGACGAGACAGATGATCTTGTTGATGAATCCTTGACCGATCCGGGGGGGCATGTGCCTCAGGTCGAGATTCGCGGCATTGTGGTTGCCCCCGAGTTTCATGGTCAGCGGCTTGACCGAATGTTGGTTGCATCAGTTCCTGAGTTTTCGAGAAGTTATTTGCAACAACTTTTGGAAGACGGCGCGGTGACCCGTTTGGGAGAGCCAGTACGCAAATCGTCTTACAAGGTCAAGGCAGGGGAGTCGTGGTCCATCGAATTAAGAGCGACGCCCCAGTCCCAAGCATTCAAGCCTGAAAAGATGGCGTTGCGCGTGGTCTATGAGGACGCTTACTTAAGAATTATCGACAAACCCGTTGGCATGGTGGTGCATCCTGCACCCGGTCATTGGTCAGGCACCTTGATGAATGGTTTGTTGGGGCTGGATGCCCAATTGATGGACTTGCCCAGGGCCGGCATTGTGCACCGCCTTGACAAGGACACCAGCGGTTTGATGGTTGTTGCTCGAACGCGCCAGGCGATGGATGCCTTGGTCAAAAAAATTGCGTCACGAGATGTCAAACGACAATATTTGGCCATCAGCGATAAGCCTTGGCTTGGGCCGAAGCAAAAAACGGTGGCATTGCCAATCGGCCGAGATCCCGCGCAGCGCCTTCGAATGGCGGTGGTTGATTTGACCAAAAACTCTGGCAAGCCTGCCACGACGCACTTTCATCTGCTGGACCAAAGTGACCAGGGTCACTTGATCCGTTGCATTTTAGAGACGGGCCGAACGCACCAAATCCGCGTCCACATGGCCTCTTTGAGGTGCCCATTGGTGGGGGACAGCCTGTATGGTGGTACCCCCAATCAACTCATGCCAAGACAAGCCTTGCACGCCGAGCAACTGGCCTTTGACCATCCCATCACAGGCGAAAAATTAGCTTTCAAGTCGCCATTGCCGCAGGATTTTTTGGATTTGCTGAAGGCCTGGTCGCTCAGTTACAATGAAAAAGCCTAAGACAGGCCTGAGTTGTTCATGTGAATGGCTCGAATTCTTTTGATGTCACGCACCCAGGGGCTTTGTTCTCCTGTTGGTCCCCAACCAACCCATGTGTGCGTGTCAGTTCGCGCTTCCGGCGCATTTATCCCGAAAGATTGACACCATGAATACGGCTCAGGCCAAGCGTGTCCTTGAAACAGCGTTGCTTTGCGCGACCCAGCCCGTCACAGTGCGTGACATGCGTGTGTTGTTTGAAGACGCTTTAGGCGCAGACACCCTCAAAGTACTTCTTGAAGAGTTGCAACTCGACTGGGCCGAGCGGGGCCTAGAACTGGTATCTGTTGCCACAGGTTGGCGTTTTCAGAGCCGCCCCGAGATTCGCGTCTTCTTGGACCGACTCAATCCCGAGAAACCACCCAAGTACACACGGGCGGTGATGGAGACTTTGGCCATCATTGCTTATAGGCAACCCGTGACCCGGGGCGACATGGAAGACATTCGCGGCGTCACGATCAATACCCAAATTTTGAAGCAGTTGGAAGACCGCGGATGGGTCGAGGTCATCGGGCATCGAGAGTCAGTGGGGCGTCCTGGCTTGTACGCCACCACGCGTCACTTTTTGGACGATTTGGGTTTGTCCTCTTTGGATCAATTGCCTTTGCTGGCCAGCGTGGACGCCCAAGCTGCCGTTTTGGCAAGTCTTCAAGCACCGGGCGAAGACGCCAATCAAGCCACTTTGTCATTGGACGATGCCCTGATTGCTGTGGACCCTGAAGCTGTGCCCGATGTGCCCGATGTGCCCGATGCGGCAGATGCGGCAGATGCGGCAGATGCGGCAGATGCGGCCGTGGCAGCCAGTCTGCCTGAAGATGCAACAGAACAGCCCGAGGTCAGTGACCTCAGTGAAACCGATGCGCCATCTGCCGATGCATCAGAAAGCCCCCCCCATGACTGAGTTGCCCGAGGTGCCGAAGAAGCCTGAGACGATGACAGAAGCCGACCACGATATTTTCCGGCCGATTGCCATTGAGGATGTGGTGTCGGGACAGTTTGACCAAGAGGCGGATGGCGTGGTGTCACCACTCTTGACCAAACGTGTGTTGGCGCCCCAAGCTGAATCGCCCAAGCTTCACAAAGTGCTTGCGCAAGCCGGACTCGGTTCGCGTCTTGAAATGGAGCAGCTTATTTTGGAAGGCCGCATATCGGTCAACAATGAACCTGCTCACGTGGGTCAACGGATTCAATTCGGTGATCAAGTCAAAGTTAATGGGCGTCCCATTCGTGTTCGCATTGATCCACCACCCGCACGCGTGATTGCCTATCACAAGCCTGCTGGTGAAATTGTGTCTCACGATGATCCCAAAAACCGACCGACCGTGTTCCGCAAACTGCCACGCCTTCAACAAGGCAAGTGGCAGTCCGTGGGGCGTTTGGATCTGAATACCGAAGGTTTGTTGCTGTTTACAAGTTCAGGTGAGTTGGCCAACCGTTTGATGCACCCGCGGTTTGGTTTGGAGCGCGAGTACGCGGTTCGGGTCTTGGGGGCATTAAGCAACGAAGAAAAACAAAAACTGCTCGACGGTGTCATGCTAGAGGACGGCATGGCCCAATTTGGTTCGATCGAAAACGGGGGCGGCGAAGGCGCTAACTGCTGGTATCGCGTCACCATCTCGGAAGGCCGTAACCGCGAAGTGCGCCGAATGATGGAAGCTGTTGGCCACGCTGTCAGCCGCCTTATTCGCATTCGATATGGCGCCATGGTGTTGCCCCATGGTTTGCGTCGCAGCACATTCATGGAACTTGACGAGGCCGACATTCGGGCGCTCACGCATGCTGCCAACAAGGCCGGTTCAGCGCGCGAAGAAGACGACGCAATCGCCCCTAAGCCCAGCCGTGCGCCAGAGAGACGTACGCAGAATCCTCGAAATCGAGCTTTTGGTGCGAAGAAGCCCACTCAAGCTGCAGGTTCACAACGTCGTGGCAAAGCCGATGGTGCGCAACCCGACCCCATGAAGACTTCAGTTGGGTACATCGGAGCCGATAGTTTCAGTCGACAGCGCAAAGAACAGGGTCCCGGTGGTCGCTCGGGTGGACCACGCCGAAACGGTGGGCGCAGCCGATAACCCAGACCTGGCGGATTGGCGCAACCCATCGACCAGTCACATCGGCCTACAAATCCTTTTCGCCTCTGGGGGATACCCTTGGGTCGGGTTAGAATAGAGGGCTTGCTTAAGTGCAACCCCGCATTAAAAACTATGTTTTTAAGATCCATTTTTTAAAATAAAACTGAGGAATCTCATCATGGCAATCGAACGCACACTGTCCATCATCAAGCCTGACGCAGTCGCTAAAAACGTCATCGGTCAAATCTACGCCCGTTTTGAAGCTGCTGGCCTCAAAGTAGTGGCTTCCAAAATGGCGCACTTGTCACGTGGCGAAGCCGAAGCTTTCTACGCTGTGCACAAAGAGCGTCCTTTCTTCAAGGATTTGGTCGATTTCATGATCTCCGGCCCCGTCATGATCCAGGCTTTGGAAGGCGAAGGCGCCATCTTGAAAAACCGCGACCTGATGGGCGCAACAGATCCAAAGAAAGCTGCCCCTGGCACCATTCGCGCTGACTTCGCTGACAGCATCGATGCCAACGCTGTTCACGGCTCCGATGCTGCTGAAACTGCCGCTGTAGAAATCGGCTTTTTCTTTGCTGGCATGAACGTTTATTCACGTTAAACCAGGCTGAACATTTTCAGCGCTTGTTTGCGGTACAGAACCCACATTCTTCCGCTATGACGGCCAACCTTCTTGATTTCGACCTAGAAGGCTTGGCCGTTTTTTGTGAAGGGCTGGGCGAAAAACGTTTTCGCGCCACCCAGTTGTTCCGCTGGATTCACCAGCGCGGCATGGCTCAGTTTGACGACATGTCCGACTTGGCAAAATCTCTCAGAGAGAAACTCAAAGTGCATGCCCATGTGGCTGCTTTGCCCATTCTTTCGCAACAAATTTCCAAAGACGGCACCATCAAATGGCTGTTTGATGTGGGTGCAGGCGATGCCGTTGAAGCCGTCTTTATTCCAGAAGATGATCGCGGCACGCTGTGTGTCTCTTCACAAGCCGGTTGCGCTGTTGGCTGTCGCTTTTGCTCAACAGGGCATCAAGGATTTAGCCGCAATCTCAGCACCGCTGAAATCTTGGCGCAGCTGTGGTTTGCTGAGCATTTTTTGCGCAAACACCTGAACCAGTCTGAACGCGTCATCTCCAATGTGGTCATGATGGGCATGGGCGAACCACTTCAAAACTACAACGCACTTGTGCCGGCATTGAAGACCATGTTGGACGACCATGGCTATGGACTGTCGCGCCGTCGTGTCACCGTTTCAACGTCAGGCGTGGTGCCCATGATGACGCGCTTGTCGCAAGACTGTCCTGTTGCTTTAGCGGTTTCTTTGCACGCGCCCAATGATGCTTTGCGCGACAGCTTGGTACCGCTCAATCGCAAGTATCCGTTAGACGAGTTGCTGGCCGAGTGCACTCTTTACTTGGACAAAGCGCCTCGTGATTTCATCACCTTTGAATATTGCATGTTGCAAGGTGTGAACGATCAGCCAGAACATGCGCATCAATTGGTGCAGCTCATCAAACGCCATACCGCACAAGGTTTGCGTTGCAAATTTAACCTCATCCCATTCAATCCATTCAAAGCATCTGGCTTGTTGCGATCGGATGACGCCACGGTTGCCATCTTTGCAGAGATACTGATTCAAGCTGGCTTTGTCACCACAATACGCAAAACGCGGGGCGATGACATTGATGCGGCCTGCGGGCAACTGGCTGGTGATGTCAAAGACCGCACCGATGTGGCGCAGCGCATAGCGCAACAACGTGCTGTACCGGTTCAGTGGGTCAACGTACCCAGCAGCCTGTCCGCAGGGAAGGCCTGATGCGCCGCGTTTCAGCCCTACCTTCCTTTGGGAAGGTGGTGCAGTCATTGCGTTTACGTTTACTTGCAAGTCAATTGCTTTTACTTACCTTGTGTCTATTTGGGTGCAATTTCGCCGCAGCCGATCCAAGCGAACGTGCGCAGGCTCGGATGGCATTGTCCTCAGCCTACTTGCAAGCGGGTATGTACCCTTTGGCCATGTTGGAGGCTGACAAAGCTTTGGCTGCCGACCCAGAATTGCCTGAAGCCATGACCTTGAAAGCCATTATTTTCTTGAAGCAGGGGCGATTTGACATGGCCGATCGTTATTTTCAGATGAGCAGCCTCGTGGCGCCTTTGAATCCCATTCTTTCCCACAATTGGGGCGTTTCTGAATGTCAGCAAGGACGCTTTGAATCTGCATTCGTCAAATTTAACAATGCAGTCCAGTTTTCCGAGGGCTTGAGCAGAGACAAAAGTCTATGGCTTTGGGGCGATTGTTTAATACAAACCGAGGAATGGGCGGGCGCCCACGCCAAGATGTCAGAAGCCTTGCGCCGCCAGCCAAGCTTCATTTCTGATGGTTTGACCTTAGCCCGTCTCAAAATTAAGCTGGGACTTGATTCAGAGGCAGAGAAAATTCTAGATGAGGTGAACGATTCTCCCTCTGTGAGTGCACAATCGCTATGGTTGTCTGTGCAGCTCGCGCAGCGTCAGAATCAAGATAAAAAAAAGAACCACTGGGGCAAGATGTTAGGACTTCTATATTCAAATTCAGCGCAATGGCGCGCATACCAAGAAGGGGCACCCCATGACTGAATCCTTGAAGGAGGCAGCCATGCCTCTCATGCCGACTTCACCTGGCGCGCTGATCAAAGCGGGCCGTGAACGTGCGGGTGTCCACATGGCTGTGTTGTCCGTTAATCTAAAAGTCACGGTGAAGCAGTTGGAAGCGCTGGAAGCCGATCAGTTTGATTTTTTGTCAGGCCCGGTGTTTGCGCGTGCTTTGGCAGCCAAGGTCTGTCGCTTTGTCAAAATGGACCCAGCACCCGTGTTGGCACTCATGCCTGCCAATGCCAGCGGCCTTAAACCCTTGAACATCATTGGGGCAGACCACGCGCCTGCCTATCAGGCTCACCACTCATTCAGTCGCAATGTGTTCATGGGTCGAAGCATTAAATTGTGGCTTTTGGTGTTACTCGTATCGCTCTTTACACTTTTCCTAGGCAGCAATTGGATCGTGTCCGTCTTTCAGTTGGAGGCGTCACCCGCCGCCATGGAAGTTGTGCCCAGTATGCCGCCTGCACAGGAGTCCACTGCGCCAGATGCAGCACAAAACGAAATGCCCAAGGCCATGGTGTTCGACAGTGTCAACAATGCACCCTTGACACCTGTGGCGCCGTCGCCCTCTGTGGTTTCGCCTCACTTGATCCCCGCAAGCGTTAATGTGCTTGCACCCAGTTTGATCACGCCAGCCGCCACTGAAGACAAAAAATGATCGAGCCTGTCGCCATTCCAGCCGCATTTCCGCTAACCAGACGCAGCTTGCAAGCCACTGTTCAATGGGGGCCTCGCATTGTCACTGTTGGCGGCGATGCGCCAGTGCGTGTTCAGTCCATGACCAACACCGACACAGTGGATGTGATCGGCACTGCCATTCAAGTGAAAGCGCTGGCGCATGCAGGATCAGAAATGGTTCGCCTCACGGTCAACACCCCTGAGGCTGCCGAGGCTGTGCCGCACATCCGCGACCAGCTCGACAAAATGGGCATTGACGTCCCCCTCATTGGTGACTTTCACTACAACGGTCATCGGCTGCTAAGTGATCACCCAGCCTGCGCGCAAGCCTTGTCCAAATACCGCATCAACCCTGGCAATGTTGGCAAAGGCGACAAGCACGATTTGCAATTCGGTCAAATGATCGAAGCCGCAATGAAATGGAACAAGCCTGTTCGCATCGGTGTCAATTGGGGAAGCTTGGACCAAGAATTGTTGGCGTCACTCATGGACCAAAACAGTCAACGCTCAAAGCCTTGGGAAGCCCGCCAGGTGATGTACGAGGCGCTCATTACATCGGCAATTGATTCAGCCGACAAAGCCCACGAAATGGGCATGTTGCGCTCACAAATTTTGCTGTCTTGCAAAGTATCTGGCGTACAAGACCTGATTGCGGTTTACCGAGAACTTGGCCGACGCACGAATTACCCTTTGCACTTGGGACTGACAGAAGCCGGTATGGGAACAAAAGGCACGGTGGCTTCCGCCTCTGCGTTGGCCATTCTGTTGCAAGAAGGCATTGGCGATACCATTCGTGTGTCTCTCACACCTCAACCTGGCGAAGCTCGCACGCAAGAAGTTGTGATTGCCAACGAAATTTTGCAGTCACTTGGCCTGCGTATTTTTGTCCCTAGCGTCACGGCATGTCCCGGTTGCGGTCGAACCACCAGCAGTACCTTCCAGGAATTGGCCAAGCAAATTGATGATTACCTGCGTGGTCAAATGCCAGTTTGGCGTCAGCGCTATCCAGGTGTCGAAAATTTAAAAGTGGCCGTCATGGGTTGTATTGTGAACGGCCCGGGTGAAAGCAAACACGCCGACATTGGCATCAGTTTGCCTGGGACAGGCGAAGCGCCGGCAGCGCCGGTTTTTATAGATGGCGAAAAGAAACTAACCTTGCGCGGTGACAACATCGCACATGAGTTTCAAGATCTTGTTGCAACGTACATTGACCAACGGTTTGGCAGCAACCCAACAGCTGCTGATTGAATTTTTATGTCAGACATTAAACCTACTGAAACAACGACCAAAGCCAGTGCTTTTAAAAAGCTGACTGCAGTCAAGGGCATGAATGACATCTTGCCAGTCGAGTCTGCCAAATGGGAATGGCTGGAGTCCAAAGTTCGCGGCTTGATGGCCGCCTATGCCTATCGCAACATTCGCACCCCCATCCTCGAGCCTACGGCTTTGTTTGTACGCGGACTGGGCGAGGTGACAGACATCGTTGAAAAGGAAATGTATTCCTTTGAAGATCGTTTGAATGGCGAAGCGCTAACCCTACGCCCCGAGAGTACGGCGGGTGTTGTCCGTGCGGTGGTTGAACACAACATGCTTTATGAAGGTGGTAAACGGCTCTATTACATGGGGCCCATGTTTCGCCATGAGCGTCCACAACGTGGCCGTTACCGTCAATTTCATCAAATTGGCGCGGAAGTGTTGGGCTTTCAAGGTCCTGAAATTGATGCGGAAGTCATCTTGCTGGCCCACGACCTCTGGAAAGCCATTGGCTTGAAAGATGTCCGACTCGAGCTCAATAGCCTGGGTCAGCCGCCAGAGCGTTTGGCACATCGTTCCGCCTTGATCACGCACTTTGAAAAACACCAAGAGGTGTTGGACGAAGATGCAAAACGTCGACTTTATTCAAATCCCCTGCGAATTTTGGACACCAAAAATCCAGCCATGAAGGCGGTGGTCGAAGCCGCCCCTCAATTGCTTGATTTTCTGGGCCCTCAGTCGCTTGCGCACTTCAATGCGTTGCGACAAATTTTGGATGCCAATGGTGTCAAGTACACCTTGAATCCTCGTTTGGTTCGTGGCATGGACTATTACAACCTGACAGTCTTCGAGTTCATCACTGACCAACTCGGTTCTCAAGGAACTGTGTGCGGCGGGGGGCGCTACGACTATCTGATTGAGCAAGTTGGCGGTAAACCAGCACCTGCGGTGGGTTGGGCGCTGGGTGTTGAGCGCGTTCTGGCTTTGCTTGAGGAGCAGGGCGCATCACTGCCCGATTCTGTGCCTGACGCGTATGCCATCGTGCCTGATGTACAAAGTTTGCCTGTTGTTTTGAGTTTCCTACGCCAACTGCGTGCCCTGGGTGTCAAGGTGCAAATGCATGCGGGTTCGGGCGAGGGTGTTGGCAGTATGAAAAGTCAGTTCAAAAAAGCCGATGGCAGTGGTGCACGATTTGCCCTGATTTTCGGTGCCGACGAACTGGCTCAAAATACGGTTTCTGTCAAATCGCTGCGCGATGGTGATGGTGCTCAAAGATCCGAATCCTTGCAAAATCTCAGCGCTTGGGCGCTCAGCCTACAATCGACAACTTGAATTAAATCTGAATATGGCCTCACACCTCGACCTCGAAGAACAAGAGCAGCTTGATGAACTCAAGCACTTCTGGAAGCAATACGGCAATGCCATCACCTGGTTTTTGATTGTGGTGATGGGTGCGTACGCTGGCTGGAATGCATTTCAGTATTGGGAGCGCCAGCAATCCACCAAAGCATCCGCTTTGTTTGATGAAGTAGAGCGGCAAGCGGTTGCTGGTGATGCCGCCAAACTTGAGCGTTCATGGAATGACATGAAAGAGCGTTTTCCGCGAACCACTTTTGCGGCGCAGTCAGCCCTGCTGGCAGCCAAAGTGTTTCAGCAAACCGGTAAAAACGAAGCGGCCCAAAGCGCGTTAAGTTGGGCCAGCGACAATGCCTCAGACGAAGCCAGCGCGCAACTTGCACGCATTCGATTGGCCAATTTGATGGTGCAGCAGAAGTCGTATGACGACGCCCTGAAAACATTGAGCAAGCCTTTCCAACCCGCTTTTGCTGGATTGGCTGCAGATGTGCAAGGTGATATCTTGATTCTGCAAAATAAACCCGCTGAAGCTGTCAAAGCGTATTCAAGCGCTTGGACTCAGCTGGCTGACAATGCAGAATACCGCCGATTGGTTGCAGCCAAATTGAATGCTTTGGGGGTCGATCCTGTGCAAGCCAAAGGTGCTTCAAAATGAGCTGTAACAGCTTCAATGTCAAGCGGATTTCTTCCGCGTTGCTTACTTGGACAGCCATTTGTGCATTCAGCGTGTTGAGTGCTTGCTCCAGCACACCCGATAAACCTGCACCCACAGCATTGGCAGACTTCAAAGCACAGTTGGATGTTCGCAAAGCATGGTCTGTTCAGTTAAACCCTGTCGCGCCCCCCCTGACGGCTGCGTTGACCAATGGCCAATTGGCCATTGCCAGCACCCAAGGACTTGTGACGGTCTTAAATGCTGACACAGGGGCCGAGAGTTGGCGCGTTGCCTTGAACACACCCTTGACCGCAGGCATCGGTTCTGATGGCATTCGTTTTGCAGTCATCACGCAGTCCAATGAATTGATCGCCCTGAGCCAAGGCAAAGTGATCTGGAAAGTTAAATTGCCAGCTTTGTCGTTTACTGCACCTTTTGTTGCTGGCGGGCGTGTTTTTGTTCTAACGGCCGATCGCACTGTGATGGCCTTTGATGGTGCTTCAGGTCAACAGCTGTGGCGTCAGCAGCGCACGGGTGATGCGTTGGTTCTCAAACAGTCAGGTATCCTGACAAGCTTCCAAGACAACTTGTTGGTGGGTCTCTCGGGTCGTTTGGTGGCCCTGAACCCTGCCAATGGTCTCACCAAGTGGGAGCTCAGTATTGGCGCTTCCCGTGGTACCAACGAAGTCGAGCGTTTGGTCGACTTGGTCTCTGGTGTGTCACGTGTTAACAACACCATCTGCGCTCGCGCATTTCAAACGGCGGTCACTTGTGCTGACGCCAATTTGGGCCGCACACTTTGGACCCGTTCTGCCCAAGGCTTCGTCGGGCTTGCCGCTACTGCGAATGCAGTTTTCGGCGCGGAGTCAGACAGCAAGCTCATGGCCTGGAATTCCAGTACAGGTCAAGTTCTGTGGCAGTCCGAAGCCCTTCGTTTTAGAGGTCTTACGGCACCCGTTGCATCGGATGGCCAATTGATCGTGGGCGATGAGCTTGGCTGGTTGCACTGGATTGACACCCAAAATGGCCAAACTGTGGCCCGAATACAAATTGACGCATCCGGCATTGCAATGCCTGCGTTGCGACATGGAAAAACTTGGGTTGTGGTAACAAGAAGTGGCTTGGTTCAAGCCCTGCGTGCCGAATAAACTCAGCTGAAAGATTGATTTGAAACCCGTTCTGGCCCTTGTTGGCCGCCCCAATGTGGGCAAGTCCACTCTCTTTAACCGTCTGACCAAGAGCAGAGATGCCATTGTGGCCGACTTCGCCGGACTCACGCGCGACCGCCACTATGGCCAAGGTCGTCAAGGTCGGTACGAGTACATCGTCATTGACACCGGCGGTTTTGAGCCCGATGCCAGCGCTGGCATTTACAAAGAGATGGCCAAACAAACACAGCAGGCTGTCGCCGAGGCCGATGTCGTGGTGTTTGTGGTCGACGCCAGGGCGGGTGTCTCCGCACAAGATCACGACATCGCCAAGTACCTGCGCCGCATTGGCAAGCCTTGTTTGTTGGTTGCCAACAAGGCTGAAGGCATGCGTGAGGGGGTACAAATCAGTGAATTTTATGAGCTGGGATTGGGTGATGTGATTCCGGTTTCAGCCGCACATGGTCAGGGTGTTCGCAGCCTGGTGGAGTTGGCCTTAGACCCCTTGATGTTGCCCGAGGACGAGCTCGATGCCGAGGTTGACACCTCCATCGTCAAATTGGCGGTGGCAGGTAGGCCCAATGTCGGAAAATCAACCTTGATCAATACCTGGTTAGGTGAAGAGCGCTTGGTGGCATTCGACATGCCAGGCACCACACGTGATGCCATCACAGTGCCATTTGAGCGAGATGGTCAAAAGTTTGAGCTGATCGATACAGCGGGTTTGCGTCGCAAAGGCAAAGTGTTTGAAGCGATCGAAAAGTTTTCTGTGGTGAAAACTTTGCAGGCCATTGAGTCTGCCAATGTGGTTTTACTCTTGTTAGACGCAACACAGGGCGTGACTGAGCAAGATGCACACATTGCTGGTTTTGTGTTGGACAGCGGCCGAGCGGTGGTGTTGGCCGTCAACAAATGGGATGCCGTGGACGACTATCAACGTGAATTGGTTCACCGTTCCATTGAAAATCGTTTGCCATTTTTGAAGTTTGCCAATTTGCACACCATCTCAGCAAAAAAACGTCAAGGATTGGGCCCTGTTTGGAAATCCATTACACAGGCACACAAATCCGCCATGGTCAAAATGACCACGCCTGTTTTGACGCGTTTGCTGTTGGAGTCTGTGCAGTTTCAAAGCCCTCAGCGCGGCGGTATGTTCCGACCCAAACTTCGGTATGCACACCAAGGCGGTATGAATCCTCCGGTCATTGTGATTCACGGCAATTCCTTGGAACATGTCACAGAAACATACAAGCGCTACTTAGAAGGTCGATTCAGAAAAGCCTTTGACTTGTCTGGTACGCCTTTGCGAATCGAGATGAAAACATCTCAAAATCCTTACGCGGACAAAGATTCAGACTAATTTGTAAGGATTTGTCTAAATTTGGCCGGCCAATTCGTCTGTCATGTGTTAAGGTAAAACCCTTATTTCAATTCAGAACACGGAGAATATCGTGAACAACAAAGGGCAACTTTTGCAAGATCCCTTCCTCAACGCACTGCGCCGCGAACACGTGCCCGTGTCCATTTATTTGGTCAACGGCATCAAACTTCAAGGCCAAATTGAGTCCTTTGACCAGTATGTCGTGTTGCTTCGCAACACGGTCACACAAATGGTTTACAAGCACGCTATTTCAACCATTGTCCCCGGACGCGCTGTCAACCTTCCCGGTGCCGATGCGTCGGAAGACGTCGCCGCTTGACCATCTCCTTTGAGCAATGACTCGGTAAATTCAACGCCTGCCTTGTTGGTGGGTGTTGATTTTGGTTTGCCACATTTTGATGGCGAACTGGAGGAGCTTGGCCAATTGGCGCTCACGGCAGGCATGCGGCCAGTCGCCAAAATAAGCTGCAAGCGCAAAGCGCCCGATGCCGCTTTGTTTGTAGGTTCGGGTAAGGCCGATGAAATCAAATTCATGGCGGAACAAACCGGCGCTCGCGAAGTTTTGTTCGATCAATCGCTGTCACCTGCACAACAACGCAATTTAGAGCGTCACTTGGGGCTGCCGGTCAATGACCGGACCTTGCTCATTTTGGAAATCTTTGCGCAGCGAGCACGCAGCCACGACGGCAAACTGCAAGTGGAGTTGGCCAGGCTGCAATACCTCAGCACCCGTTTGGTTAGGCGGTGGTCGCACTTGGAGCGTCAGCGAGGTGGTATTGGCACGCGCGGTGGGCCAGGCGAAACTCAAATCGAATTAGACCGACGCATGATTGGCGATGCCATCAAACGTACCAAAGAACGATTGAGCAAAGTCAAAAAACAGCGCTCAACACAACGCCGCCAACGCGATCGCCGAAATTCATTCAATGTGTCATTGGTCGGCTATACCAATGCCGGCAAATCCACCTTGTTCAATGCCTTGGTTAAAGCCCGTGCGTATGCGGCCGATCAATTGTTTGCAACCCTGGATACCACCACACGTCAACTTTACTTGGGTGAGGCGGGGCGCTCGGCATCGATTTCAGACACCGTCGGATTTATTCGAGACTTGCCACACGGCTTGATTGATGCGTTTGAAGCAACACTTCAAGAAGCTGCCGATGCCGATTTGTTGATTCATGTGGTTGATGCATCAAACCCCAATTTCCCAGAACAAATGTCGGAAGTCAAACGGGTTTTGCATGAAATTGGCGCAGATCAAGTGCCTCAATGGTTGGTTTTTAACAAGATTGATAATTTGCCCCCAGAGCGTCGCCCCGTGTGCAGCCAAGACGTATACGAAGTCGACGGTCAAGCCTTGACGCGGGTTTTTGTCAGCGCTCAATCCGGTGAAGGTCTTGGCCTCTTGCGCCAATTGCTGGCGGAGGAAGTCATGAAAAATGCTTCTGAAGCCGAGGTCACTCTAGACCCGCGTTTTGCCCTTGATAATTCCGGGGAAAATACAGATGAATTCTCATAATCTTTGATGTGTTTGGGCACAATGTACTCAGACAGATCAATACGCTAGAAAAACGAATGAACTTCAAACCCCGTGCCCTAGGCTGGACAGCCCTTCCGCAGCGACTTCGCGGCATGTTCAATTTGAACGATCCGCGCTGGGGTCGAGGCGATGACAAGCCATCGCAAGATGGTCAAACGGGTGCAAATCCCCAAACGCCGCCGCCTGGCGCTGCGCAGCCTCAACAGCCTTCACCGCAGGGCTCTCACGGCAATAAGCCTGGTCCATCGGGTCCACCCGACTTGGACGAGTTGTGGCGCGATTTGAATCGCAAGCTGTCTCAGTTTTTGGGCGGTAAAAACGGTGGTCCGCCGCACAAAGAACCCCCCATGGGCTCAGGCCCGAGTGGCATCCCCCCCATCTTTCGAAATTTGGGTGTGGGTGTTATTTTGGGCGCGCTGGTATTGATTTGGATGGGTACTGGCTTTTTCATTGTGCAAGAGGGCCAGCAAGCTGTCATTACGCAATTTGGCAAATACAAATCCACCGTCGGGGCAGGTTTCAACTGGCGCTTGCCTTACCCGGTACAAAAACACGAATTGGTGTTTGTGACACAAATTCGATCCGTCGACATTGGCCGAGACAATGTCATCAAGGCCACCGGTCTGCGCGAGTCAGCCATGCTGACGGAAGACGAGAACATTGTCGAAATCAAATTTGCAGTGCAATACCGGCTGAACGATGCACGTGCCTATTTGTTTGAAAGCAAAAACCCCACGGAGGCTGTTGTTCAGGCTGCTGAAACAGCTGTGCGTGAGGTGGTCGGCAAAATGAAAATGGACTCGGCGTTGGCTGAAGAGCGCGACCAAATTGCGCCGCGTGTTCGATCCTTGATGCAAAACATCTTAGACCGATACAAAGTAGGTATTGAAGTTGTTGGTATCAACCTTCAACAGGGTGGCGTTCGCCCGCCAGAGCAGGTTCAAAACGCTTTCGATGATGTGCTTAAAGCAGGCCAGGAACGTGAGCGCGCCAAAAATGAAGCGCAAGCTTACGCCAATGATGTGGTTCCGCGTGCTGTCGGTGCCGCATCACGTTTGAAGGAAGAATCGCAGGCTTATCGTGAACGCATTGTTGCGCAAGCAGAAGGTGATGCGCAGCGATTCAAAGCCATCTTGCCAGAGTATCAGAAGGCGCCCCAGGTGACGCGTGACCGCATGTATCTGGATGCCATGCAGCAAATTTACACCAACGTCACCAAAGTGGTTGTTGACAGCAAGCAAGGTTCCAATTTGATGTACCTGCCACTTGATAAATTGATGCAAGTGACAAGTTCACCCCTTACGCCTTCTGCTGCCACTGAGCAAGCTGCGAATGGCAGCACTTCCACGGCACCCGTGCAAAGCAGTGCGCCTGTAGATCCAAGATCCCGAGACAGCGTTCGCACTCGTGACCGTGAAATTCGTTAAGGAATCAGCAAAATGAACCGTATTGGAATGTGGGCATCGTCCCTGTTGCTGGTTTTGGCTTTGGCCAGTTCCATGTTGTTTGTGGTGGACCAACGCCAATTTGGTGTGGTGTACGCATTGGGCCAAATCAAAGAAGTCATTACCGAACCCGGCCTCAATGTGAAATTGCCGCCCCCTCTTCAAAATGTCACCTACATTGACAAGCGCTTGTTGACGTTGGACAGCCCTGACACCGAGCCGATGCTCACTGCTGAAAAGCAACGCGTGGTCATTGACTGGTACGTGCGTTGGCGCATTACCGACCCCATGGCCTACATCCGCAATGTGGGTTTGGATGAGAAGGCTGGGGCCAACCAATTGAACCGCGTGGTTCGAAATGCCTTCCAAGAAGAAATCAACAAGCGCACGGTCAAAGATTTGTTGTCCCTCAGCCGGGAAGTTCTCATGAACGATGTCAAGCGCGAAGTGCTTGAAAAGGTTCGCGGTGAGAAGCCTTGGGGTGTGGACGTCGTGGATGTGCGCATCACACGTGCAGACTATGTGGATGCCATCACAGAGTCGGTTTACCGCCGAATGGAAGCGGAGCGAAAGCGCGTGGCCAATGAACTGCGATCTACCGGGGCTGCTGAAGGTGAAAAAATTCGCGCTGATGCCGATCGTCAACGCGAAGTGACCATTGCCAATGCGTACCGCGATGCACAAAAAATCAAAGGGCAGGGCGACTCTCAAGCTGCTCGCATCTACAACGAGTCATTTGGCCGAGACCCGCAGTTTGCACAGTTCTATCGCAGTCTGGACGCTTACAAAGCCAGCTTCGCCAAGAAAAGTGACGTCATGGTTTTGGACCCCTCTGGTTCAGAGTTTTTCAAAACCATGCGTGGCAACAGTGGCACGCCGGGGGCTGCCGCGCCCAATAAGAAATAAGTGAGTTTTTGGCCATCTCTTTTGGGGGCATTGGCCCTTGTCTTGATTTTTGAGGGGCTTTTGCCCCTCATTTCGCCGACCAGATGGCGAGAGATGTTCTCTCAGCTTCTCCAACTTGAAGATGGTCAAATCCGATTTTTTGGACTGACCACCGTCTTACTGGGCTTCTTTCTTTTGCTTTGGCTCATTTAGAACCTGTTTGAGCCGGTAAAATCCCTGTTTTAACAGCCCCCTTATTTGCCATGTCCGCTTGGGTCCTGCCGGATCACATCGCCGATGTCTTGCCTTCAGAAGCAAGGCACATCGAAGAACTCCGAAGATTGCTACTCGACACTGCCCGAAGCTACGGTTTTGAGTTGGTGTCTCCGCCGTTGCTTGAGCACATTGAGTCCCTGTTGACGGGGACAGGCAAAGCACTTGATTTGCAAACCTTCAAATTGGTGGATCAAATTTCAGGTCGCATGATGGGCTTGCGGGCAGATACCACGCCGCAAGTGGCCCGCATCGATGCGCATCTTTTGAACCGACAAGGCGTGACGCGTTTGTGCTACTGCGGCCCTGTCTTGCACACCCAACCCGACAGACCGCATGCCACACGTGAGCCGCTTCAATTGGGTGCCGAAATTTTTGGCCACGCCGGTTTGGAAGCCGATTTGGAAGTGTTGCAGTTGGCCCTTGACTGCCTGCAAGCTGCCCAAATGGGTGAGGTTCTGGTCGACTTGGCCGATGCTCGAATTGTCAGCAGCCTGCTAGAAGGCTTGTCTCTAACAGACGACATGCGCGGCGAAGTTTATGCCGCGTTGGCCTCTAAAAACGCTTCTGCTTTGGCTGAGCTTTCGCAAAAGTTTCCCGCAGACATTCAGGTCGGTTTGATGAACCTGATCGATCTGTATGGCGACGCCGCCGTCTTGCGTCTTGCCCTCGAAAAGTTGCCTGCCAAGCCGCAAATCCAATTGGCCATTGAGCAATTGAAATGGTTGAGTGAGCAGTTGCCGGACGTTCAATTTAAGTTTGACTTGGCCGATGCTCGCGGTTATGCCTATTACAGTGGGCTGCGGTTTGCCATCTACGCAAAAGGTGCCAGTGATGCGGTGGTTCGTGGTGGGCGATATGACGGCGTCGGTGCCGTATTCGGCCACGAAATCAGCCGTGACCGACCTGCGGTTGGTTTCAGTCTGGATTTGAAACAATGGGTCGGTGTGGTCCCTCAGTTGTCTTTAAAGGCCGCCATTCGCGCACCATGGGGAATCTCCGCTGACCTGCGGACGGCCATTTCCAAACTTCGCCAATTGGGCGAAACTGTTGTCTGCCATCTACCAGGACACGACAGCGAAATTGATGAATTCCAATGCGATCGCCAGCTCACGGAAGTGGCGGGGCAGTGGGTAGTTAAAGCCATTGAAAACAAAGCAAAATGAACATGACCAAAGGACGAAACGTTGTCGTTGTAGGCACCCAGTGGGGCGACGAAGGCAAAGGCAAATTAGTGGACTGGCTCACTGAAAGTGCACAAGGTGTTGTGCGTTTTCAAGGGGGTCACAATGCAGGCCATACATTGGTCATCAATGGTGTCAAAACTGCATTGCATTTAATTCCCAGTGGCATCATGCGTCCTGGTGTGAAGTGTTACATCGGCAATGGGGTGGTGCTTTCTGCTGGCAAATTGTTTGAGGAAATTGCTGGACTTGAAAAAGCGGGTGTTGAAGTGCGTTCGCGTTTGCGCATCAGCGAAGCTTGTCCTTTAATTTTGCCTTTTCATGCCGCGCTTGACGTTGCTCGCGAAGCTGCACGCGAGCAAGGGGGCACCGAGAAAATTGGCACCACAGGCCGCGGCATCGGCCCAGCATACGAAGACAAAATTGCACGACGCGCTTTGCGTGTCCAGGACCTCAAATACCCAGAACGTTTTGCAGGCAAGCTCAAAGAGCTGTTAGATCTGCACAACCACGTACTGACCACTTACTTGGGCTCTGAAAAGTTCACCTTTGGTGACGCTCTCACGCCTTACATCCAAAATGGCCAAGTGCAGTTTGATGTGGTTTACAAAGAAGCCATGGAACACGCTGAATTGCTCAAGCCCATGATGGCCGATGTTTCGCGCGAACTGAATGATGCACACCGCCTGGGCGCTAATTTGTTGTTTGAAGGTGCACAAGGTACGCTGTTGGATGTCGATCATGGCACTTACCCCTATGTCACCTCCAGCAACTGTGTTGCAGGCAATGCGGCCGCCGGTTCGGGTGTTGGTCCAGGCATGTTGCACTACGTTTTAGGCATTACCAAAGCTTATTGCACACGTGTCGGTGGCGGTCCTTTCCCTACTGAACTGGAATGGGAAAAGGAAGGCACGCCTGGTTGGCACATGAGCACTGTGGGCGCCGAAAAGGGCGTGACCACGGGGCGAAGTCGTCGGTGCGGTTGGTTTGACGCCGCCTTGCTAAAGCGCAGTGCGCAAGTGAATGGTTTGTCTGGCTTGTGCATCACAAAACTGGATGTGCTCGATGGCTTGAAAGAATTGAAGCTCTGCACAGGTTATCAGCTGGATGGTGAAGTGGTCGACATTTTGCCAATGGGCGCTGATGACATTGCACGCTGCCAACCCATTTATGAAACCATTGAGGGTTGGACAGACAGTACGGTCGGCGTGACGCAGTTGGACAAACTGCCTGTCAATGCACGTTTGTATTTGCAGCGCATTGAGCAGGTCACAGGCGTGCCCATTCACATGGTGTCAACCAGCCCCGATCGCGACCATACAATTTTGATGCACCATCCTTTTGTGGCGCCTCTTTAAGACAATTTCATCATCTCATTGCACAGTGGTGTGCAGTGTTTCAACTTTTGGAGAATTTTCATGCTGACTGAAGACGGCAAACACCTGTACGTAAGTTACGACGAATACCACAACCTGATTGAAAAATTGGCCATCAAGGTGCATCAGTCTGGTTGGGAGTTCGACACCATCTTGTGCTTGGCTCGCGGCGGCATGCGCCCTGGCGACATCTTGTCACGCATTTTTGACAAGCCCTTGGCCATCATGTCCACCAGTTCATACCGTGCCGATGCAGGTACAGTACAAGGCCATTTAGACATCGCGCGCTTCATCACCACCCCCAAGGGCGAAATTGCAGGCCGCGTTTTGTTGGTGGATGATTTGGCTGACTCTGGTCACACGCTGAATGCCGTGGTCAACATGCTCAAAACAAACTACAAACCCATCACTGAGTTGCGCAGTGCGGTTATTTGGACCAAGGGACTGTCAGGTTTTCAGCCCGATTATTCAGTGGATTATTTGCCCACCAATCCTTGGATTCATCAACCCTTTGAAGGCTATGACAGCCTCAATCCACAAAAATTAATGGAAAAGTGGAAGGTCTGAAGGTAGGATGTTGGGATGACTGAAAAAACTGCATCCCATCCATCTACCCAACTGATTCATCACGGCTACACGCCACCGGCTGATTTCCAAGCACCTCAACCGGGTATTTTCAAAGCCTCAACGGTTTTCTTTCCCAATGTGGCCGCCATGCGCCAGCGCGAGTGGAAGGACAAATCGGCCTACACCTATGGCACCCACGGTACCCCCTCATCCTTCATCCTTGAAGAACGCCTGTGCACTTTAGAGGGGGGCAAACACTGTGTGCTCACGCCCAGCGGGCTGTCGGCACTCGCTGTCGCTGCCTTTGCAGTTCTGAAAACGGGCGACCATGTGCTGTTGCCAGACAACTCCTACGGCCCTAACAAAAGCTTGGCGGAGGGTGAGTTGCAGTCTTTCGGTATTACGCACACCTACTACGATGCTTTAAACCCACAAGACTTGATGGCCAAATTGCAAGCCAATACCAAAATGGTTTGGCTCGAAGCGCCGGGTTCAGTCAGCATGGAGTTTCCCGATTTGCTTCAATTGGTCCGAATTTGCAAGGATCGATCTGTGGTCACGGCGCTCGACAATACATGGGGTGCTGGCCTGGCCTTCAAACCATTTGATTTGACTGGGGATGGCAGTTTGTCAGTCGATCTCACCGCGCATGCACTGACCAAGTACCCCAGTGGGGGCGGTGACGTGCTCATGGGCAGTGTCATGACCCGCGACGACGACTTGGCCTTGAAGCTCAAGCTCACCATGATGCGTTTGGGCATTTGCGTCGGTCCAAACGATGTTGAAACTATTTTGCGTTCATTGCCAACTATCACTTTGCGCTATGAGGCGCAAGACCAAGCGGCACGCAAACTGGCGGCATGGTGGAAAAATCAAACAGCGTGTGTGCAGGTGATGCACCCCGCCATCGAAGGCTCCCCGGGTCACGCCAATTGGCAAGCCTTGTGTGCGCCAAACGGTGGCCAGGGACTTGCAGCAGGACTGTTCAGTGTCATGCTCAGTCCAAAGCTTCAACAAAACCAAGTCGATGCCTTCTGCGACACCTTGAATTTGTTTCGAATCGGCTACAGCTGGGGTGGGCCCGTCAGCTTGGTCGTCCCTTATGACATCGCCAGCATGCGGTCTGAGTGGCCCTCTCATTTGCAAGCGGGTTATTTGGTTCGTTTCTCTACAGGCTTTGAATCACCCACAGATCTCATTGCAGATTTGCAGCAAGCCGTGACGCATTGCCTGAATATTTAAACAAATGCTCAAGAGATGGATGGCAAGCTGATACAGTGGATGCCATTCATCAGAAAGTAATATCTTGGCAACTCCCAATTACGGCTACGAAAAACGTCAAAAAGAATTGGCGAAGAAGCGCAAGAAAGAAGACAAGCTCAAAGCCAAGGCCGAGCGTAAAAATGATTCACCGGACGGTGAATCAAGTGAACTCAATACGCCAGACGACCTTGCGTCTGATGGTTTGCAGCCCGATCCTCATCAGCCCTGATGAGAGCCAAGGCTCAAGGCAGTCCAAGAAGCATTTTCTTTAGCTGCGGCCAAACGTTGCGCATCATCATGCCTTGGGCTTTCTCATTTGGATGTATTCGATCGGCCTGAAACCATTTCAGAGGATCTGGATCGTCGGCCACGCCTTTTAAAAACACCTGGTTCAATTGCGCGCCGGTGCGCTTCGAAACCATTTGGTAGGCAGCCGTCATTTGTTGTAAATACTTGGTGCCGTAGTTGGGTGGCACTTGCATGGCAATGATCAATACCTTGGCGCCTGTCGCCTGACTGGCTTTCACCATGGTTAACAGATTGTTTTGGGTCATGTGCATGTCGAGGCCGCGCAGTGCATCGTTGCCGCCAAGTTCAATCACCACCAAATGAGGCTGGTGCATTTTTAAAAGGGCCGGCAATCGCGACACACCACCAGAGCTTGTGTCGCCGCTGATGCTGGCATTGATCCAGCTCACAGACGTTGATTCCTTTTGAGCTTGCTCTGACATGAGCGCGACCCAACCCGTGCCACGCGTTAAGCCATATTCGGCACTCAATGAGTCACCTACGATTAGCACTTTTTTGGCTTTCGTGGCGGTTTGAGATGCGTTTGCATCCAATGCAGCAAAGCTGAGAAAGAAACAAATACCCATGACCCACAGGCCCACCACAAGGCGGTTAAAGTGATGAGGTCTTAAAAAAGGTTGGTGCATGTCAGAAACAATCATTTCAATTCGGCACGTTAGCAAGTCTGTGCAAGATGTCAGTGGAAGCTTGTCTATTTTGCGTGATATTGATTTCTCCGTAAACGCTGGGGAAACTGTGGCCATTTTGGGTGCCTCCGGTTCAGGCAAAAGCACGCTGCTGTCTCTCATGGCAGGGCTTGACTTGCCAAGCACGGGTGAAGTGGTTTTGGCGGGTCAATCCTTGTTTGCGATGTCGGAGGACGAGCGTGCCGCATGGCGTGGGCAACAACTTGGCTTCGTATTTCAAAACTTTCAACTGATGGGGCACCTCACAGCGCTTGAAAATGTGATGCTGCCTCTTGAGTTGTCTGGTCGCAAAGATGCCTCACAGCTGGCCAAGGCCATCTTGCAACAGGTGGGACTGGCAGAGCGTTTGAATCATTTCCCCAAAGTACTCAGCGGCGGTGAGCAGCAACGCGTGGCGTTGGCCAGAGCCTTTGTGGTGCAGCCCAAATTGTTGTTGGCCGATGAACCCACAGGCAGCCTGGATGCGCAAACAGGTGAAAGCATTATGGACTTGATGTTGTCCATGAACCAAGCACGTGGTACCACCCTCATTTTGGTCACGCACGATCAAAAATTAGCGATGCGTTGCAACAGAACACTCACTTTGCAGGCCGGACAGCTCATATCCCAAGGATAATCGGGTCATGTCATCTCCCAAAGTTCTTTTCGGTTTTCATGCCGTAGGTGTTCGTTTGAAAACGGCGCCCCAATCCATTGTCGAAATCTATTTTGAAGCCACACGCCGCGATGCGCGCATGAGACAGTTCATCGAACGGGCCCAAGAGGCGGGCGTTCGTTTGATAGAGGCCGATAGCATGCGTCTTGCCAAGTTGGCTGGCAGTCATGGCCATCAAGGTGTTGCGGCGCGTGTCGAAAGCTTGCCGCAAGCGCACTCTTTGGACGACTTGCTCGACCAAGTTCAAGGTCCGCCGCTTTTGTTGGTTTTGGATGGCATCACCGATCCACATAATTTAGGTGCTTGTTTGCGTGTGGCCGATGGTGCGGGTGCCCATGCAGTGATTGCCCCCAAAGACCATGCGGCAGGTATCAATGCCACGGTCGCCAAGGTGGCCAGTGGCGCAGCAGAAACGGTTCCATATTTCATGGTGACCAATTTGGCCCGCACCCTGGGTGAGTTGAAAGAGCGTGCCATTTGGATCATCGGCACCAGTGGTGATGCCCCAAAGAACATATACCAAGTCGATCTCAAAGCACCTGTTGCCTTGGTGCTGGGGGCAGAAGGCCCAGGCATGCGACAACTCACGCGTAAAACATGTGACGAATTGGTCAGCATCCCCATGCAGGGTGCTGTTGAAAGTCTCAATGTATCAGTGGCCAGTGGTGTGTGTCTGTTCGAAGCCGTTCGTCAACGTTTGGTTTAAAGCAAACCGGCGGCACCCAAAATGCCGCCGAAAGCCACCAACCACAGTAGGTGGATTTTAGTTTTCATCATGAGGAGGGTGGCTACAGCTGTGACCAGCCACAGTTTCCAATCCTGGGAAAAATCTTGGTGCGCTACCGACAACAGCCAGCCCGTTGAAACCAACAAGCCAATGACGATGGGTGCCATGCCCGTTTTAAAAGCGCGCACAGATCTTAAGTTTCTATTTTTGTGGGCCCATTGGGTGGCTTTGTAAGTCAGGATGGACGAGGGCAACATGATGCCCACCATGGTGACCAGTACGCCCAGCAAACCCAAGCGCCATGCATGAGGGCCGGCTGACAAGCCGCCCCCAGCATTCAAACCAACGTTCCAGCCCATCAATGCCACAAACAGCACATTGGGACCGGGTGCAGATTGCGCCAGTGCGATGGAAGATGAAAACGAGGCTTCGGTTAGCCACTGCTTTTCGTCCACCAGATAGCGATGCATTTCAGGTGCCGTGGTAATGGCGCCGCCAATGCCTAGCAGCGACAGCATTGAAAAATGTAGAAATAAATCAAACCAATCCTGTGCGCTTAAATTCAACATCAACGTCATGGTGATTCCTTGCTGTTTGGCGCCAATTGCGGTGTTGAGTCGATGGCGCGGTAAGCCAGAAAATAAGCCAGACTGCCCAAACACAGCAAAACCCATATCAAGGGAATTCTCAAAATGCCGACAGCGGTAAATGCCAAGGCTGCAAATGCAATGGACTGCCAAAGGCCCATGGAATTTTGTGGCAAGGTGGTGCTGAGTTTTAAACCTGTGGCGATGATCAATCCTGCAGACACCGCACCCATGCCCTTCAGGGCACCTTGTGCCACGGGGCTGTCGGAGACGCCACCAAACAAAATGGCCAAACTCAGAACCAGTAGCAGTGGGCCGCATAGCAAGCCACAAAGGGCCGCCATGGCACCCGCTAAGCCAAAGTACTTGCCCCCCAGCATCAGACACAAGTTGACCACATTGGGCCCAGGCATGACCTGCGCGACAGACCATTCCTCTACGAATTGAGCTTGCGTCAGCCATTTTCTGCGTTCAACCAATTCGTGTTGAACAATGACCAACACACCGCCGACACCTTGCAGGGCTAGCAATGTAAAAACAATGAACAACTCTGTTTTAGATTGCGGTTGTCGCAGTTCGGATTCTTCAATGACCATGTGAGGATTATCGCTGAGTGCCTGTTCAATTTGGGCTTGCCACCCAGACCAACTTGCCTTGGCCAATGTCGTTCAAGGCTTTTTGCCATGCTGTCGATTGTGTGAGAGGCAATTCAAACGCAAATTGAACCAAGCTTTGGTGACTGACACTCAAAATGGTGACGTTGGCGAGCTGTGCTTGTCGCCTCAGCCAACCTTCCATGTCGTAGGGCACCAGGCACATCAGCTGCGCCTTGACCACGATGGGCACTTTATTGGCCAACAAGAGTGCCTGCGCCACTGCATCGGTGTATGCGCGAACCAAACCGCCGGCGCCCAATTTAACGCCCCCAAAATAGCGAACCACAGTGGCCAATACGCTTTCAAGGTCTTGGTGACGCAAAACCTCCAGCATGGGGCGCCCGGCTGTACCGCTGGGTTCGCCATCGTCTTGTGCGGCTGAATCACCGCCTGCCAACATGGCCCAGCAGACGTGAACAGCATCGGGGTGGGCCTGTTTCAGTTGTTGAACCAAGGCTTGCGCTTCTGCGCGGTTTTGAACTGGCTGAACGCGGGCCAAAAAACGGCTTTTTTTGATCACCAATTCGTGGTCAACTTGGGCTAACAAAGTCATGGGCATGCCCTCATTATCGGATCAGAAAGACCTTTCAAATGACACAAAGCCTGTCAAGGCTCTAAACTCGGGGATTCCTTTGAATTTCGGTCCATGAACGCCTTTGTCGATGTCTCCTTTTTTCCGCGTGAAGCGAAACCCCTGAACACTTATCGAAAGTTTTGGGCGTCGCGCTTTGGCACCGCTCCATTTTTGCCAATGAGCAGGGCAGAAATGACACAGTTGGGATGGGACAGCTGCGACATCATTTTGGTCACAGGCGACGCCTATGTTGACCATCCGAGTTTTGGCATGGCCGTCATTGGTCGCATGTTGGAAGCGCAGGGTTTCCGGGTGGGCATCATTGCCCAACCCGACTGGCAAAGTGCCGAGCCCTTCAGAGCTTTGGGCAAGCCTAACTTATTCTGGGGGGTGACGGCTGGCAACATGGACTCCATGATCAATCGGTACACAGCCGATCGAAAAATCAGATCGGACGACGCCTACACGCCCGGAGATGTAGGGGGCAAGCGTCCTGACCGTGCTGCCATTGTGTACAGCCAACGCTGCCGTGAAGCATTTCCAGATGTGCCCATCGTCTTGGGCGGCATTGAAGGCTCGTTGCGCCGCATTGCGCATTACGACTATTGGTCTGACAAAGTTCGTCGCTCCATTGTGGTTGACAGTAAATGTGATTTGTTGCTCTACGGCAATGCCGAACGCGCAGTGGTCGAGATTGCCCATCGTTTGGCTGCCAGAGTGCCTGTGCAAGACATTACCGACGTGCGGGGTACGGCATTTGTGCGGCGCCATACCCCTGAGGCTTGGTTTGAAATCGATTCGTCATCGGTTGACACGCCTGGCCATGTGGAGGCGCATGTCAATCCATATTTGATGATCTCAGAACAGGCCAAAAACAATGGTGCCACTTGCGCCCGTGAGGATGAGGCTCAAGCTGTTGCAGATCAGCAAAATCTAAGTGCGCCCAAAACTGCTTTGGCAACTGTGCAGCCCCTTCAATTTGTGTCCAATCCGCTCATGCCTGCTTTGAAAGGCAAGGGCTTGCACAAAGTTCCGCCACGTGATCGAAGTGTGATTCGTTTGCCCAGCTACGAGCAGGTGAAAAGCGATCCTGTTTTGTATGCCCATGCCAATCGTGTGTTGCACCTCGAAACCAATCCAGGCAACGCACGCTGTCTGGTCCAAGCCCATGGTGAAGACCATACGGCGCGAGACGTTTGGATCACACCGCCGCCCATTCCCTTGACCACCGCCGAAATGGATGCTGTGTTTGACTTGCCTTATGCACGCAGTCCGCACCCCAGCTATGCCGATGCCAATGGTTCGCACGATGGCGCCACCAAAATTCCTGCATGGGAAATGATTCGCTTTTCTGTCAACATCATGCGTGGGTGTTTTGGGGGTTGCACGTTTTGCTCCATCACGGAGCACGAAGGGCGCATCATTCAAAGTCGAAGTGAAGCGTCAGTTCTGCGTGAAATTGAAGAAATTCGCGACAAAGTCAAAGGCTTTACCGGCGTGATCTCAGACTTGGGCGGTCCTACAGCCAACATGTACCGACTGGGCTGCAGAAGCCCCGAAATTGAATCTGCATGCCGCAAACCCAGCTGTGTCTATCCTGGCATTTGCAGCAACCTCACCACCGATCATGGACCCTTGGTGCAGATGTACCGCAAGGCGCGCAGTTTGAAGGGCATCAAGAAAATTTTGATTGGCTCGGGACTGCGTTATGACCTGGCAGTGCAAAGCCCAGAGTATGTTAAAGAATTGGTCACCCACCATGTGGGCGGCTATTTAAAAATTGCACCAGAGCACACCGAGTCAGGGCCATTGTCCAAAATGATGAAGCCCGGCATTGGCACTTACGATCGCTTCAAAAGCATGTTCGACAAGTTCAGCGCCGAGGCGGGTAAGAAGCAATTCTTGGTGCCATATTTCATCGCTGCGCATCCTGGTACCAGTGATGAAGACATGATGAATTTGGCCATCTGGCTTAAAAAGAATGGTTTCAGGGCGGACCAGGTTCAGACTTTCTACCCCAGTCCTATGGCCAGTGCGACAACCATGTACCACACCACACGCAATCCATTGCGCAAAATCACCCGCGACAGCGAAAAGGTCGATGTGGTCAAAGGCGAAAAACGACGTCGTTTGCACAAAGCATTTTTGCGTTATCACGATGCCAACCATTGGCCATTGTTGCGCGACGCCTTGAAGGCCATGGGCCGAGCCGACCTGATTGGCAACGGCAAGCACCATCTGATCCCGACGTGGCAACCATTGTCGGAGGATTATCAAAGTGCACGTCGCAAAAACAGCACGCCGAGCGGTTCACCCCGCAAAGGCCAAACTCTGACGCAACACACCGGTTTGCCACCTCGAAAAAAACGCTAAGCGTTTCATGCGGCCGACTCAGGCGAAGGCGGTGAATCTAAAGTCTGCAGCTTAGGACTGCAAGACTTGCAGCAATTCTGTCTCGATGGCAATTTGTTCGCGGTTGTGCTGAAGCGCTGCGCCTTCAATCAAGAAGGTGTCTTCCACCCGTTCACCCAAGGTACTGATCTTGGCCAGTTTTAAGCTAATGCCGTGTTTGGCCAACACGGTGGCAACACTGTAAAGCAAGCCTAAACGATCGCTGGCCGAAATGCCCAACAACCAGCTTTGTGCTTTTTCATCTGGGTGCAAGGTGATTCTGGGTGCAATTGGAAAGTTTTTGACACGGCGCGATACCCGTCCCTTGGTGGGGGCGGGCAGTGTGCCTTGGCGATCGATGGTGGTGCCGAGCCCGGACTCCACCATGGTGATGAGTTCACGGTAGTGCTCTGGCAACAAGGATGTCACCACTTGAAAAGTGTCCAGCGCATAACCATTCTTGGCGGTGTGAATTTTGGCATCCAAAATACTGAAGCCGGCTTGGTCAAAGTAGCCGCAAATGCGTGCAAACAAGTCGGGTTGGTCGGCGGTGTACACCAAAATTTGCAGCCCTTCACCTATGGGTGAAATGCGCGCCCTGACAATGCTTTTGCCGGCCAAATCGGCAATCGCTGTTTCGCCAGGCTTGGCCACATAGCGCGACAATTGCCGTGCGTGCCATGCAATTTCACTCGCATCGTGGCGCATAAAGTACCCCACGTCCAAGGTGTCCCAAAGGGCTTTTTGACCTTCATGCGGCTGGGAGTGTCGAGCCAATTCAATCAAGGCGTCGCGCTTGCGGGCTTCAATGTCTGCATTGGCGTCTGGTGCTCTTCCGCCCAATACCCGCAATGTGTAGCGGTATAAATCTTCGAGAAGCTTGCCTTTCCAGGCATTCCAAACCTTGGGGCTGGTGCCACGAATATCTGCAACTGTCAGGAGGTACAAAGCGGTCAGGTGGCGCTCGTTGCCCACGCGCTTGGCAAATCCGGCAATGACATCGGGATCACTCAAGTCCTCTTTTTGAGCAACATGGCTCATGGTCAGGTGTTCTCCGACCAAAAACGCGATCAGTTGGGCATCTTCAGTGGGAATGCCGTGTTGCCTGCAAAAACTTTTGACCTCAATTGCACCTAATTTTGAATGATCGCCACCTCGTCCTTTAGCGATGTCATGAAACAAGGCTGCTGTATACAGGATGTAAGGCTTGTCCCAGCCTGCTGCCAGTTGCGAACAAAATGGATATTCATGGGCATGGTCTGCGATGAAGAAGCGCCGCACATTTCGCAACACCATCATGATGTGTTGGTCCACGGTATAAACATGAAACAAGTCATGCTGCATCTGACCCACGATGTTCCTAAAGACCCACAAATATCGACCCAAGACCGAGGTCTGGTTCATTAGGCGAAGTGCATGGGTAATGCCTTGGCCTTGTTGAAGAATTTTGAGGAAGGTACTTCTGTTGACGGGATCACGGCGAAATTTAGCATCCATCACGGTGCGCACGTTGTAAAGTGCACGCAGCGTTTTGGCGGACAAACCTTTGACGCCGTGCGTCTGTTGGTACAACAAAAACGTTTCAAGAATGGCATGGGGATGCTGCTGGTACAAATCATCTTGTGCCACTTCCAGTAAGCCATTTCTCTCAAAAAAGTGCGCGTTCAAAGCGCGCACTTCTATGCGAATGTCACCGCGTTGCGATTGCAAATGGGCTTCAATGTTCAACATCAAGATTTGATTCAACTGCGTCACAGCTTTGGCAGCCCAGTAATACTGACGCATCAAAACTTCACTGGCACGTTGCGTGTGCTTGCCTTCTGGGGTGCTTTGCGCCTTGTAGCCAAAGCTTTCGGCCAACGCATGTTGCAAGTCAAAGACCAAGCGGTCTTCACGCCGTTTGGCCAACAAGTGAAGCCTTGCACGAATGAGACTCAAAACGGCTTCATTGCGTTTGATTTGCTTGACTTCCAGTGGCGTGGCCAAGCCCTTTTGTGCCAAATCATCCCATGTGCTGCCAAGCCCTGCAGCCCTTGCCACCCACAAGATAATTTGCAAATCTCGCAAACCACCCGGCGACTCTTTGCAATTGGGTTCTAAGGAGTAGGGTGTATTTTCGAATTTGTTGTGGCGCTGTTTGAGCTCCAAAGACTTGGCCACAAAGAAGGCCTGTGGGTCCAAGGCCGCTTGGTAACTGCTTTGGAACTGCGCGAATAAATCTTTGCTGCCAGTGATGTAGCGACTCTCAAGTAGAGAAGTTTGAACCGTAATGTCTTTGGCAGACTCGTCAATACAGTCACGCAAGTTTCGAACGCTTGAGCCTATTTCTAAACCACTGTCCCAGCAGCTGCCAATGAATGATTCCAAGCGGGCTTTAAGTTCTTCTGACTCTTCAGGCTTGGCATGGTCTGGCAGCAAGACCAGGACGTCAACATCGGAGGAGGGAAACAGTTCGCCTCGGCCAAAACCACCTACTGCAATGAGGCTCTCACCGTGCGCGAAGCCTGCTTGGTTCCAGAGTTGGATGAGTAACTTGTCGGCCAAATGTGCAAGACGCATCAAGCTGCGCTTGAGCCCGCGGCCATTGGCAGCACTGCTGGCGATGTGAGTCCAAAGCGCTTGCTTTTCTTGACGATATTTGTCTCTGAATACCGACAAGTCGCGCATGCTTTTAGCCTTTGATGAATGCAGGTATGGGGGGGCTGCCCGCGGACAATGTTAAAACTTCGTAACCGGTTTCGGTGACCAAAATGGTGTGTTCCCATTGTGCGGACAAGGAGCGGTCTTTGGTGACGATGGTCCAGCCGTCGCCCATCTCTTTGATCTCGCGTTTGCCCGCATTGATCATGGGCTCGATTGTGAAGGTCATGCCCGCCTTCAGTTCGTCCAAGGTGCCGGGTTTGCCGTAATGCAAAACTTGGGGTTCTTCATGAAAAACGCGACCAATGCCGTGACCACAAAACTCGCGAACAATGGAAAAACCCATGTTTTCTGCAAATTTCTGAATGGCCCAACCGATGTCTCCCAGCCGAGCGCCAGGCCTCACTTGCGCAATGCCGTGCCACATGGCTTCGTATGTGACATTGCACAGACGTTTGGCAGCAATCGACACGTCGCCCACCAAGAACATTCGACTGGTGTCACCGTGCCAACCGTCTTTGATGACGGTGATGTCGATGTTGACAATGTCACCCTTTTTGAGGGGTTTTTCATTGGGGATGCCGTGACAAACCTGTTGGTTGATGGAGGTGCAAATGGATTTGGGGTAAGGTGAATAGCCTGGAGGCTGGTAGTTGAGCGGGGCTGGAATGGTTCCCTGAACATTGACCATGTAGTCGTGTGCCAGCTTGTCCAGCTCGTTGGTCGTTACGCCGGGCACCACAAAAGGCGTCAGGTAATCGAGAACTTCAGAAGCGAGTCGGCCAGCGACACGCATGCCTTCTGCGCCTTGGGGGTCTTTAGGGGTGATCGTCATGGGTGGTGATTATCCCATTCATCCGGCATATTTGCCGAAAGTGCCCTTGCCAGCGGTTAAAATATTGACTCGTTCAATGCCCCAGTCAGCGGCATTTGAGACACTTTCCCTTCAGCCCTCAAGGCCACCCTGTGACCCTGCATACTCTCATCTTAGACGGCGGCAACGCCCTCAGTGACTTCCGTGTTCAACAACTGCTGCCACGCCTTCAGGCCATCTGTCCTGATGTCGTTGGATTGTCAGGGCTCTTTCTGCATCTTGTGGCCAGTGAAACGGCCCTTGACGGTGCGGCTCAAAACAGCCTGCGTCAACTTTTAACATATGGCGATCCCGCCAAGTCATCGACCAGGCCTGCGGCCGATTGGCAAGTGTGCATTTCACCGCGTTTGGGTACGGTGTCGCCTTGGGCCTCCAAGGCCACGGACATTGCCCACAATTGTGGCTTCAAGCTTCGCAGAATTGAACGTTTGGTTGAGTACCGTCTTCAATTGACCTCCGCTGAATCGGTTCAAAGTCTCAGTGCCGATGCAAAACTAGCGTTGTCCGATTTGTTGCACGATCGAATGACCGAGTCCATTTTGTCGCAGCGTTCAGACGCACTTGCCTTGTTCACCGAACTGGATGCACAAGCTCTGCTGCATGTTGATGTGCTCACAGGCGGGCGGTCCTCTTTGGTAGAAGCCAATCAACAATTTGGATTGGCCTTGGCTGAAGATGAGATTGATTATTTGTTAAATTCTTTTCAGCATTTGGGCCGCAATCCCAGCGACGTTGAATTGATGATGTTCGCGCAGGCCAACAGCGAGCACTGCCGGCATAAAATTTTCAATGCACAGTTCACCATTGATGGACAAGCGCAAACGCACAGTTTGTTCGGCATGATTCGTCACACGCATCAGCAACATCCGCAACACACGGTGGTCGCTTATTCAGACAATTCATCGATCATGGTGGGACATGATGTTGAACGCTTTGTTGCAAAGGATGGTGGTGCATATGTCAAAGAACAGGCGCTGCATCACGTTTTGATGAAAGTTGAAACACACAACCATCCCACCGCCATTTCACCGTTTCCTGGTGCATCGACGGGCGCGGGCGGCGAGATTCGAGATGAAGGTGCAACTGGCCGAGGCTCAAAACCCAAAGCAGGTCTGAGTGGTTTTACTGTTTCAAAATTATGGGCTGGTCCACATGGAAAGCCAGATCACATTGCCAGTCCTTTGCAAATCATGACAGAAGGCCCTTTGGGCGGCGCTGCATTCAACAATGAATTCGGTCGACCTAATTTGTTGGGTTATTTCCGCGAGTACGAACAAGAAGTTGATGGTGTGGTGCGTGGTTATCACAAGCCCATCATGATTGCGGGGGGTATGGGTGTGATTGACAACATTCAAACTCAAAAGATTCAATTTCCTGCTGGTACATTGCTGATTCAACTGGGCGGACCCGGTATGCTGATTGGCATGGGTGGCAGTGCGGCCAGCTCTATGGCGTCTGGTACCAATGCAGCCAATTTAGATTTTGATTCGGTGCAGCGCGGCAATCCAGAAATTGAACGTCGCGCACAAGAAGTGATCAACCATTGCTGGGTCATGGGCACACACAATCCCATCTTGGCAATTCATGACGTAGGCGCTGGTGGCTTGTCAAATGCTTTTCCGGAGTTGACCAACGATGCCGGCCGTGGTGCACGTTTTGATTTACGCGCAGTACCATTGGAGGCGTCTGGTTTGTCGCCCAAAGAAATTTGGTCAAATGAAAGTCAAGAGCGTTATGTTCTGGCCATTGCGCCAGAATCACTTGACACCTTCAAGGCGTTTTGTGAGAGGGAGCGGTGCCCATTTGCAATTGTCGGTGTGGCCACTGAAAACCCTCAATTGGTTTTGGCAGACGACCAAGCTGCATCCCCCGACGCTCAAAAACCAGTGGACATGCCCATGAATGTGCTTTTGGGCAAACCCCCAAAAATGCACCGAGATGTGAAGACCGTGCGTCGCAACATCACCCCCATTGATCTCACCGGTATTGACTTGCAAGAAGCCGTGCTTCAAGTGTTGAGTCACCCCACCGTGGCTTCCAAACGATTCCTCATTACCATTGGCGACCGCACAGTAGGCGGCTTAACGCACAGAGACCAAATGGTCGGCCCTTGGCAGGTGCCCGTTGCCGATTGCGCGGTTACATTGGCGGACTATCAAGGCTTCAAAGGCGAGGCCATGAGCATGGGCGAGCGCACGCCCTTGGCCAGCATTGATGCTGCAGCTTCTGGCCGCATGGCTGTGGCAGAGGCCATCACCAATTTATTGGCTGCGCCTATTGAGCTTGATCGCGTCAAACTCAGTGCCAATTGGATGGCCGCCTGTGGTGAGCCTGGTGAAGATGCTGCGCTTTATGAAACCGTCAAAGCAGTTGGCCTTGAATTGTGTCCAGCATTGGGCATCTCTATCCCAGTGGGCAAAGACAGTTTGTCGATGAAAACCCAGTGGTCTGTGAACGGAGAAACGCACAAAGTGACGTCACCGGTCAGCCTGATCGTGAGTGCTTTTGCCAGTTTGTCCGATGTGCGCGGCACGCTGACGCCACAACTCAATGCCAGCCTAGATGACACCTCGCTTATTTTGATTGATTTGAGCAATGGCCAGTCGCGCATGGGCGGCAGCATCTTAAGTCAAGTGCTCAATCAATCGGGTGATCAGGTGCCCGATTTGGAGACGCCAGCAAATATCGTCCAACTCGTGAAGGTCATCAACAGTTTGCGCAGTCAAGGCAAGCTGCTGGCCTACCATGACCGCAGCGATGGTGGCTTGTTTTGCGCGGTGGCGGAGATGTGCTTTGCTGGACAAGTGGGTGTTGCGCTCAATTTGGACCTGCTCGTCACTGAAGGTGATGGCATTTCTGACAGCCGCGCAGACCACGGTGATGCCAAAAATTGGGCGCAGCAAGTGAGCGCACGTCGCAATGAACTGACCCTTAGAGCCTTGTTCAATGAAGAGTTGGGTGTGGTGATTCAAATCAACACACAAGACCGCGCCGATGTGATGCAAGCCTTGCGTGAACACGGATTGTCAAAACACAGCCATGTCATTGGCAAAACGCGACCCACACAATCGACTGTGCAAAAAGGGGTCGGCGCCTTGAGTATTTGGCGCGACACACAAGAAATTTTCACTGCGCAATTGGAAGACCTGCATCAAGTTTGGGACAGTGTCAGTTGGAAAATTTGCCAGCAACGTGACAATCCTGATTGCGCAGACAGCGAACACGCCAGTGCCGGCCAAACTGCCAATCCTGGCTTGCATGTCGCATTGAGTTTCAAGCCTGAGGAAAACGTGGCGGCACCTTGGTTGAGTCTGCGCAAACCCAAAGTGGCCATTTTGCGAGAACAGGGCGTTAATTCACACCTTGAAATGGCTTACGCTTTTGCAGAGGCAGGTTTTGAGCCACACGATGTGCACATGACCGATTTGCAAAGTGGTCGTGTCAGTTTGAAAGACTTTCAAGGTTTGGTCGCCTGCGGTGGTTTCAGTTATGGCGACACCTTGGGTGCAGGCATTGGCTGGGCCCGCAGCATCACTTTCAATCCATTTTTGTCAGATGCGTTCAAAGCTTATTTTGCCCGTTCAGACACCTTCGGTTTGGGGGTATGCAATGGTTGCCAGATGTTTGCTGAATTGGCCGACATCATTCCTGGCGCGCAAGATTGGCCTCGCTTTACCACCAACCAAAGTGAGCGATTCGAAGCCCGTTTGTCGATGGTGGAGGTGTTGCCCTCGCCAAGTTTGTTCTTCCAAGACATGGCTGGAAGCCGCATGCCTATTGCAGTGGCGCACGGCGAAGGGTTTGCAAACTTCAACTACCGTGGCGCGGCCAATCAAGCCATTGCCGCCATGCGCTTTGTCGACAACTGGGGGCAGGCGACAGAAACCTATCCAGCCAATCCCAATGGCAGCCCGGCTGGCTTGACCGCTGTCACCACCGCTGATGGCCGCTTCACGGCCATGATGCCGCACCCCGAACGTGTATTTCGCAACGTGCAGATGAGCTACACCCCGGGCAATGTGTCTGAACACAGTCCTTGGTTGCGCATGTGGCAAAACGCACGCAGATGGCTTAAATAAAAAAAGCACTGACACCTTACGGTGTTCAGTGCTTTTCAGACTTTCGCCAACCTCAAAGCATCGAGGCTGGTCAGCTTGTGGGATTTATTGAACCTTGGCTTTGGCGCGCAGGTCTTCTTGGAATTTACCCAATTTTGACTGTGTCAGTTGCTGTGTAATTTGTGGCTTCACTTCTTCCATTTTGGGAAGTTGTGCGTCACGGACGTCGTCCACCCGAATGATGTGATAACCAAATTGGCTCTTCACCGGCGCCTCTGTCATTTGACCTTTTTCCAGCTTCACCATGGCATTTGAAAACTCAGGCACGTAGCTGGCGGCATTGGCCCAATCGAGGTCGCCACCATTGGCGCCAGAACCTGGATCTTTGGATGCTTTTTTGGCCAAATCTTCAAATTTCCCGCCTTTTTTGAGGTCGGCAATCAGTGCTTTGGCTTCGTCTTCTTTTTCAACCAAGATATGACGTGCACGGTATTCTTTGCCACCATTGGCTGCCACAAACTTGTCATATTCAGCTTTGATTTCTGCGTCAGTGACAGGGTTTTTCTTTTGGAAGTTGGCGAAGAGTTCACGGATCAGCAAGCTTTGGCGTGCTAACTCTAATTGGGCTTTGTAATCTTCGCTGGCATCGAGACCGCGCTTGCGAGCTTCTTGCATGAAGATCTCACGGGCAATCAATTCTTCTTTAATTTGCGCCAAGATTTCTGGCGTAACGGGGCGGCCGGAGCGTTCGACTTGCTGTTTCAAAGCTTCAACGCGTGAGCTTGGAACAGGCTTGCCATTGACCACGGCAATATTTTGTGCTGTTGCAGAAAAACTCAGTACAGCGACCAAGCTCAAAGCCAATTTGGAAAATTTCATCAGTGTCCTCAATTGCAAATCAGTAAAAATTCATCGAAATTCGATGGCCAAGGCATGAAGCCCGTTGTCCAAGAATTCTTGGAGCGAATCATACACAAGCCGATGACGTTGAACGCGGCTTAGGTTTTCAAATTGAGCCGCCGCAATTCGAACCCTGAAATGGGTGTTCATACCACGGTCGGATGCGCCGGCGTGCCCCGCATGTTGATCACTTTCATCGATGACCTCTAAAAAAAGGGGCTCAAATCGCTGCCGAAGCAGCGCTTCCATCAGGGGTTGCCATGGGGTATCGAGAGTAAGAGCGTATGTCATTGTTGTGAATCACCAGCTTGATCGTTTGCCGAAGCAGTCTCAGGGGGGATATTTTTTGCAATGTAAATGCCGGTGCCCACAATAAATGCCAACGGAAAGACATAGCCCCATATTTTGAAATTGACCCATTCTTCGGTGGTGTAGTAACTGGCCACATAGGCATTGACGATAGCCATGAAGAAACAGTAGAGAATCCAGGCCACACTCAACGTGCCCCATTTGGCTGCTGGTAGATTTACTTGCGCACCCAACATGGTTTTCAAAAAGTTTTTCTTGAGCAAAAACTGGGAGATCAACAAGCCCATGCCCATGCAGAAGTAAAGCAGGGTGGGTTTGAATTTGATGAAGCGTTCGTCTTGAAAGAAAAGTGTGAGGCTGCCAAATATCAGGATCAATGCCAAGGTGGCCTTTTGCATGGTGGCCAATTTGCCATCCATTTTGTACATCCACAAACTTTGTACAAGCGTTGCAGCCATCAAAACGCCCGTGGCCAAGTAGATGGTGCCAAATTTATAGGCGGCAAAGAAAAGCAAGATGGGAAATAAATCGAGTGCAATTTTCATACTATTTTTTTTCAAAATTCAAGGAAGCAGAATTCATGCAATAACGCAAGCCAGTCGGCTCTGGACCATCTTCAAATACGTGTCCTAAGTGGGCCCCACATTGTGCGCAAACACTCTCAACACGGCGCATGCCGTGGCCATGGTCTACCCTTTGTGCGATGGCATTTTCATTTGCGGCTCTGTAGAAAGATGGCCAGCCGCATCCCGCATCAAATTTGGTGTCTGAGTCAAACAAAACGGCATCGCAGCAAATGCATTTGTACTGGCCTGGCTCCCAATGGGTTTCATATTTGCCGGTAAACGGGCGTTCGGTGGCCGCTTTGCGAGTGACTTCAAAAGCCAGCGGCTCAGCGTTACGGACGCGCAACCATTCACGCCATTCTGAGTCGGTTTGCGGTAAGGGATTGTTTGGCATGATCGGTTTTTTGCGAAATATTTTTAAGAAGAGCAGCTGATTTCAATGTCAGAAGCCCATGCAGGCGGCAGCGCAGAATAGTGATCAAACGCAGGCTGCTCATCAAAGGGCGACTTTAACAATTGAAAGAGTGTATCTACCTCGGAGTGATCGCCTTTTTTTGATTTTTGAATGGCCAATTCAACCAGATGATTGCGCAAAACGTATTTGGGGTTGACAGCCAACATATTGGCGACAGCGGCTTGGTCCGCTTGACTTTGGAGTTGTGCCATGTAACGGTTTTGCCATTGCTTGAATTGCCAGGTGTCAATGAACATGTCTGTGACGGTTTGCCAAGCAGCATCTGCCTGGTTCGTCTGTGGCGCGGCATGGCTGATAAGACGCCAGAAGAGGGTGAAATCTGTTTTTTCTGCCGCCATGAGTTGCAACAAATCTTGAATCAATCCCATCTGCGTTGGCATTTCGTCGATGTGCAACTGAGAAAGTCCCAATTTCATCGAAAAATTGCGTGTCCAATGTGAAGTGAATGCTGCTTTGTAAGGCTCTAGCGCTTTCATGGCCAGCTCTTGCTCGCCTATCAGAGGCATCAGGGCTTGGCCAAGGCAAAAGAGATTCCAGTATGCAATTTGCGGTTGTTTGTCATAGGCATAACGGCCTTGATGATCGGAGTGATTGCATATGTGCTGCGGATTGAAGCCGTCGATGAATTGAAAGGGCCCATAGTCAAGGGTTAAACCCAAAATGCTCATGTTGTCGGTGTTCATCACACCATGGCAGAAGCCAACGGCTTGCCACTGCGCGACCAACTGTGCGGTGTTCAAGCTGACCTCTAAAAGCAAATCGGCATAGGGGTTGCCAAGGCTTTCGGCCTGCCCGACAAAATGGTGAGCGAGTGTGAAGTCGGCCAGTTTTTTCAGCGCACCATTTTTGGAGGCTTGATTGGCGAAATGCTCAAAATGTCCAAATCGAATGAAGCTTGGCGCTAGCCGGGTTACAACAGCAGCGGTCTCAACTTCCTCTCGAATGACCTGCAAGGGTGATGCGGTGAGACACAGCGCACGGGTTGTGGGGATGCCTAGACCAGCCATGGCTTCACTGCACAAGTATTCACGGATGCTGGAACGGAGAACGGCGCGCCCGTCGCCCATTCTGGAAAAGGGCGTTTTTCCGGCACCTTTGAGCTGAATTTCAAAATTGCCCATCGCGCTGGCATATTCACCCAAGCTCAAAGCCCGGCCATCACCCAATTGGCCCGCCCAATGCCCAAATTGATGCCCGCTGTAAACGCTTGCGCTGGGCGCCATGCCGTCCCAAAGTCCATTGCCACTGAAGACCGACAAGGCTTCAGCTGTGCTTAACCAATGGGGCGGAAGGTCGCAAGTGGCCAATAGATCATGATTTTGAGCCACCCAAGAGGGTGCGGGTACGGGTGTCGGCTGTACTTCCGTTGAGAAGTCTGGCCCTAAATTGGCAAAGCTGTTTATCCATGTCATTTACAGATTGTCGATGTCTTTTGATGCACCCATCAGGACACAGGGTTTACACCGTTAGCAGATGTCTCGTGCTAAAAAGAGGGGTGTTCTACGTCAGAAGTAAAGGTCGTTATGTTCGGACTCATGCAGCAGCAATCATTGCTCATTTCATCCCTGATTGAATTTGCCGATCGCCACCATGGCGATGGCGAAGTGGTTTCAAGGCGCGTTGAAGGTGATGTTCACCGCTACACATGGTCACAGGTGGCTGATCGTTCTAGACAAGTGGCCCATGCCCTTGATGCGCTTCAACTTGCGCAGGGTGATCGGGTTGCCACGCTGGCATGGAATGGTTACCGACATTTGGAGTTGTACTTTGGTGTGAGTGGTTCCGGCCGTGTCTTGCACACACTCAATCCGCGCTTGCATCCAGACCAAGTGGTCTGGATTGCCAATCATGCAGAAGATCAAGTTTTGTTTTTTGACATGACTTTTTTGCCTCTGGTGCAAGCGGTCCATGCGCGGTGTACCACAGTCAAGCACTGGGTTGCCTTGTGTGACACAGCCAATTTGCCAACCGATACGGGTATTCCAAATTTAACTTGCTACGAAGCATTGATTGAGAAACACGCGCATCACTACGATTGGCCTGATCTGGATGAAAACACGGCATCTAGCATGTGCTACACCAGCGGCACAACTGGCAATCCCAAAGCAGCGCTTTACAGCCATCGTTCCACGCTGCTGCACGCTTATGCAGCAGCCTTGCCTGACGTGATGTGTATTTCTGCAAAAGATGCCATCTTGCCAGTGGTGCCGATGTTTCACGTCAATGCATGGGGCATTCCCTACAGCGCCGCTATGACGGGGGCTAAATTGGTTTTTCCGGGGCCCGCCCTCGATGGTAAATCTGTTTATGAATTGATCGAGGCAGAGAAGGTCACTTTTGCGGCAGGCGTCCCAACGGTATGGCAAATGTTGTTAAGCCATATGAAGCCTGCCAATTTGAAATTTTCATCACTGACGCGTACCGTGATTGGAGGGTCCGCTTGCCCACCTGCCATGATCGACGCTTTCCGTGATGACTATGGTGTAGATGTGTTGCACGCTTGGGGCATGACGGAAATGAGTCCCTTGGGTACTTTGTGTACCTTGAAAAACAAGCATTTAAATTTGCCTGCAGAAGCGCAAATGAAATTGCGCTTGAAGCAGGGCCGTTCTATCTTTGGCGTCGACATGAAAATTGTGAACGACGCCGGCGAAACACTGCCTCACGATGGCAAAACCTACGGCGATTTGTTGGTCAAAGGACCTTGGATCATTCGAGAGTATTTCAAACAAGAAGGGCCTTCGCCCTTGGTGAACGGTTGGTTTCCAACGGGTGATGTGGCCACCATTGATGAAGATGGGTTCATGCAAATTACCGATCGAAGTAAAGATGTGATCAAGTCTGGTGGCGAGTGGATCAGCTCCATCGACATCGAAAACATTGCAATGGCGCACCCTGATGTGGCCATGGCAGCATGTGTTGGCATGCCACATCCCAAATGGGATGAGCGCCCGATCGTGTGTGTTGTGAAAAAACCAGGCAGTTCACTCACAGCATCCGATCTGTTGAAATTCTACGAAGGAAAAACGGCCAAATGGCAGATTCCTGACGACGCAATTTTTGTAGATGCCATACCGTTGGGGGCCACTGGCAAGATGCTTAAAACCAAACTCCGAGAGCAATTGGTCGGCTACAAACTGCCCACGCTTTAATTGCTTCAAAATCAGTACCCGTGTGTGAGTCACGTCGGCGATACCGCCTAGGGCAAACCCCGACCGATAAAACTTACAAAACAGTTACGCTGACACCGTTAGAGTTTTTCATAACAGTTGGAGCTAAATATGAAATTTGCAGTTCGTTCTATCGCCGTCGCCTCGTTGGCAATGTGTGCATTTGGTGCATTCGCTCAAAAGGGTGAAACCGTCAAAATCGCTTGGATTGACCCTCTGTCTGGTTTGATGGCGCCTGTGGGCAACAACCAGCTCAAAAGTTTTCAATTCTTCGCTGAGAAGTACAGCAAGATCAACGCAGCAGGCGTCAAGTTCGAGGTGGTCGGCTTCGACAACAAACTCAGCCCTGCTGAAAGTTTGAATGTTTTGAAGGCCGCCACAGACCAAGGCATTCGATACATCACCCAAGGCAATGGATCTGGCGTTGCTGGCGCCCTCATTGAGGCTGTCAACAAGCACAACGAACGCAACCCCGGCAAGGAAATCATTTTCCTGAACCACTCTGCAGTAGACCCAGACTTTACCAACAGCAAGTGCAGCTACTGGCACTTCCGCTTTGACGCAGACACGTCAATGAAGATGGAAGCGCTGACCACCTTCATGAAGGATCGGCCAGAAACCAAAAAGGTCTTTTTGCTGAACCAAAATTATTCACACGGTCATCAGGTGGCCAAGTTCTTCAAAGAAGGTATCAATCGCAAGCGTCCCGACGTTCAAATCGTCGGTGAAGATTTGCACCCATTGGCACAAGTTCGTGACTTTGCACCTTACATTGCCAAAATCAAGGCATCCGGTGCTGACTCCGTTGTTACCGGCAACTGGGGCTCCGACCTGGCATTGCTGGTCAAAGCTGCCAACGAAGGTGGCTACACAGGCAACTTCTACACATACTATACGGGCGTGACAGGCACCCCCACTGCTTTGGGCAAGAGCGGCGAAGGTCGCGTCTTCCAAATCGCCTACGGCCACTACAAAATGGGTGGTCAAATGGACAAGTGGCAAGATGAGTTCAAAGCCAAGTTCAATGACGACTTCTACACAGGTTCAGTCCACAGCATTTTCGCAACATTGGGCGATGCAATGGCCAAAGCCAAATCGACCAACCCTGTCAAAGTTGCCGCTGCACTAGAGGGCATCAAGAGCACCAGCGTGTTCAATGGTGAAGTTGAAATGCGAAAATCTGATCACCAGTTGCAGCAACCTTTGTACCTCACAGTCTGGAGCAAAGTTGACAAAAAATACAACTACAGCGTAGAGAACACAGGCATGACTTTGTTGCCAGTGAAGGAGTTTCCTTCCTACATTTCAAGCACGCCAACCAGCTGCCAGATGAAGCGTCCAGCTTAATATTTGTGAGTCTTCGGAAGGGCCCACTCCTTTGGGGGTCGGGCCCTTCTTGTTTTGTGTGACTTGCCATTGGTGGCGGAAAGTGGTTTTATGGAGTTCTTCATCATCTCCATGCTCAATGGATTGAGCTACGGGTTGTTGTTATTCATGCTCAGCTCGGGTTTAACCTTGATCTTCAGCATGATGGGCGTTTTGAATTTTGCCCATGCATCCTTCTACATGATTGGTGCCTATTTCGGCTACACCCTCACCAGTGTGATTGGTTTTTGGCCAGCCTTACTCATTGCGCCCATTTTGGTTGGCGGCGTCGGGGTTCTGTTCGAACGCCTGACCTTGCGCAAGGTGCACAAATTTGGCCACGTGCCCGAGCTGCTCGTCACATTTGGCTTGTCCTACATTGTTTACGAGTTGGTCCAACTCATTTGGGGCAGAACTGCCGTTGAGTTTGTCCCGCCAGATTTGCTCAAAGGCTCGGCCTTTACCTTGGTAAACCACTCTGTTCAAGGTTTGCAAATGGTTTGGGGCGCTGCGCCAGTTGAGATGTGTCAAACCACAGATGCCGCCATCCGGCTCATTTGTACACCATTCCCTGCTACACGTGGTTTCATGATGTTGGTGGCTTTGCTCATGCTTGTTTCACTGTGGCTTCTGCTTACCAAAACACGCATTGGTTTGGTCATTCAAGCTGCGTTGACCCATCCAGAAACGGTAGAGTCATTGGGACACAATGTGCCCCGTGTGTTCATGATGGTCTTTGGTGCAGGTACTGGCTTGGCAGGCTTGGCCGGCGTCATTGGGGGCAGTACATTCGTCACAGAGCCGGCCATGGCCGCTACGGTGGGTTCCGTCATATTTGTGGTGGTGGTTGTCGGCGGCATGGGCTCATTGTCTGGCGCCTTTTTAGCCTCTGTCTTGATTGGCGTGATCCAAACCTTTGCCATTGCATTTGATTATTCCTTTGTCAGTGTGGCCAAAGATTTGGGCTTCACCTTGTCAGATGCACTGGCCAACAACTCTGTTTTAAAACTGACCGTATCGCAAGTCGCACCGATCTTGCCGTATTTGTTCTTGGTCTTAATTTTGATTTTCCGTCCGAAGGGACTTTTGGGTACCCGAGAAGGATGATGTGATGAGTACCTATAAATTCAAACCATACAACGTCGGCAGATGGGTCATTTGGAGCCTGTTTGCCATTGTTCTTCTTTCTGCACCTTTGGTTTTCACCAGTAATTTATCTGGCACCATGTTGGCGCAGATGGGCATTGCCATCATTGCCTGTTTGTCCTACAACATGTTGCTGGGCCAAGGTGGCATGCTGAGTTTTGGCCATGCGGTTTACACCGGACTTGGCTCATTTGTGGCCATTCACGCACTGAACGCTGTCAGTGGTGGTCAGTCCAACATACCTGTCAGTTTGATTCCTTTGGTTGGCGGTGTTGCGGGTATTGGGTTTGCCGTGCTGCTCGGGTACGTCACCACCAAAAAAGCAGGTACCCCATTTGCCATGATCACCTTGGGAGTTGCTGAACTTGTTTTTGCAATGTCCTTGATGTTCTCAGAATTTTTTGGTGGCGAAGCGGGCATCTCTGGCAACCGCGTTGCGGGTCAAGCTTTTATGGGCATTACGTTTGGACCGCAAACGCAAATTTATTACCTCATTGCCATCTATACATTTGTGTGTGTTGCACTGATGTATGCATTTACCCAAACGCCTTTGGGTCGCATTTTGAATGCTGTGCGCGACAACCCTGAGCGTGTCGAATTCATTGGCTACAACACCCAGCGTGTTCGCTATTTTGCGTTCATCATTGCGGGTTTCTTTGCGGGTATTTCTGGTGGCCTTGGTGCACTCAATTTTGAAATTGTGACTGCCGAAGTGGTGGGCGCAGGTCGCTCGGGTGGCTATTTGCTTTTCACCTTCTTGGGTGGGGCTACTTTCTTCTTCGGCCCCATCATCGGCGGCATTCTCATGGTCTTGGCGTTCGTTTTGTTGTCCGAGTTAACCAAAGCCTGGTTGTTGTATTTGGGCTTGTTATTCCTGTTCATGGTGATGTATGCGCCTGGCGGTATTGCCAGCCTCATCATGATGAATTTGCGAGTGGCGTCGTTTGGCAAACTCAAACAAATTTGGGTCAGCTACTTGGGCCTCTTTGCGACCGCATTCGTAGCGCTTATTGGTGCTGGTGCCATGATTGAAATGGTTTATCACCTGCAACTCAATTCAGCCTTAGGAGACACTTTGAAGTTCATGGGTGTCACCTTGAATGCGAAGGGCATTGACAGTTGGGTTGGTTCAGTGTTTGTCATGATCACTGGTTTGGGTTTGTTTGAAGCAGCCCGCCGTCACTTCCTCATCGAATGGAGTGACATCCAAATCGACATTGAAAAAGAAATTAAACGTCGGGAGACAGCGTGATGTCTTATGCGCTAGAACTCAAAGATCTCCGAAAAAATTTCGGAAAAACAGAAATCATTCGTGGCGCCAATTTGGCGGTGAATGCGGGTGAGCGTGTCGCCATCATTGGTCCCAATGGCGCAGGTAAATCCACCTTGTTCAATTTGATCAGCGGTCGGTTTGGTCCTACCAGTGGTGAAATTTTGCTGAATGGTCAACGCATCGACCACAAAGCGCCCTACGAAATCAATCGCATGGGTTTGTCACGCAGTTTCCAAATTACCAACATCTTTCCAAAGCTCAGTGTTTTTGAAAACCTGCGCTGCGCTGTGTTGTGGAGCCTGGGTTACAAATACACCTTCTTGAAATTTTTGTCTGGCTTAAAAGATGCCAACGAGTTGGCTGAGAAGTACATGGAAATGATTCGCCTCGACAAGAAGCGCGATTTATTGGCCATGAACCTGACCTACGCTGAACAACGTGCACTAGAGATTGGCATCACCATTGCGGGCGGTTCTAACGTTATTTTGTTGGACGAGCCCACAGCTGGTATGAGCAAGAGTGAAACAACACGCTTCATCAGTTTGATCAAAGAAGTGACAGTCGGCAAAACCCTGCTCACCGTGGAGCATGACATGGGCGTTGTTTTTGGACTGGCCGACAAAATTGCCGTAGTGGTGTATGGCGAGGTCATTGCCTTTGACACACCGGAGGCTGTGAGGTCGAATGCCAGGGTCCAAGAAGCCTATCTGGGCTCTCATGTTGCCGACGAACAGGCAGGAGGTCACTGACATGTTGCACATCGACAATCTTCACGCCTTTTACGGCAAAAGCCATGTGCTTCACGGCGTTAGCTTCAGTGTCAAACCCGGTGAAATTGTGGCCTTGCTAGGTCGCAATGGATCAGGTCGTTCCACAACCGCCAAGGCCATCATGGGCTTGGTGGACTGCCAAGGTCAAATTGATTGGAAAGCCCAGCCCATTGTTGGTAAAAAGGCATTTGAAATTGCACACTTAGGCCTCGGCTATGTGCCTGAGAACCGAGATATTTTCCCCAAACTCACTGTTCATCAAAACCTGCTGTTGGGTCAAAAGGGTTCAGGTAAGGGCAGTCGTTGGACCTTTGACGACATGTACCAAATGTTTCCACGTCTATTGGAGCGTCAGCATACGGAAGCCGGGGTATTGTCTGGCGGTGAGCAACAAATGCTGACCTTGTGCCGTACCTTGATGGGAGACCCCGATCTCATCATCATCGATGAACCCACGGAAGGCCTGGCGCCCAAAATTGTGGAGTTGGTGGGTGAATACCTTAAAAAGCTCAAGGACAGAGGAATCTCCGTATTGTTGATTGAGCAAAAACTCACCATCGCCATGAAAATTTCCGACCGAGCGCTCGTGATGGGCCACGGCAGCATTGTGTTTGAGGGTACGCCCGCAGAACTCAATGCCAATACATACATCCGCAAGGAGTGGTTAGAGGTTTGATCTCTCAATTGTGACGATTTCCATCGTCCCATGAGCGACATTTCCCCTACACACAAGCGCAGAAACACCCTAGAATCAGCCAAAATAGAACGCCCGTTCTATTTTGGGATTGACACCACCTTTAGAGGAAAAACAGCATGACCGCTGAATACAAAGTCATTGGCGATGTGGCCGTGATCACCATGAGCAACCCGCCCGTCAATGGACTGGGCCTTGCAACCCGCGTTGGCATTACCGATGGCTTGACCAAAGCCAACAGTGACGCTGCCGTTAAATCCATCATCATTACCGGTGCTGGCAAGGCCTTTTCGGGCGGTGCCGACATCAACGAATTTGGATCCCCCAAAGCCATTCAAGAACCAAACCTGCTCAGCGTCATTCGCGCCTGTGAAAACTCTGCCAAGCCCGTCTTGGCAGCCGTTCACTCCGTCGCCATGGGCGGTGGTTTGGAATTGGCCCTAGGTTGCCATTACCGCATGGCTGCTCCTGGCTGCAAAGTGGCACTGCCTGAAGTGAAGTTGGGCTTGATTCCCGGCGCAGGCGGAACACAGCGTTTACCCCGCGTCATTGGTGTCGAACCAGCGCTCAACATGATTGTCAGCGGCGAACCCATCAACAGCGAAATGCTGGCCATGTTGCCAGGCCAAAAGTTGTTTGATCGCATGGCCACTTCTGCCGAATCTTTGGCAGCTGAAGCCATGGCCTACGCTAAAGAATTGGCCGCACAGCATGCGGACGGTTCTGCTTTGCCATTGGTTCGCAATTTGCCTTGCAAACATCCTCAGGGCGATGCTTACTTCCAGTTTGCGCGCAACATGGTGAAGGGCATGGCCAAGAACTATCCAGCGCCGCCTAAGTGTGTGGATGCCGTTGAAGCCGCCACCAAGAAAAAATTTGAAGACGGCATGGTCTTTGAGCGTGAAATTTTTACCAACCTCATGTGGACTCCTGAGTGCCGCGCATTGCGTCACATTTTCATGGCCGATCGCGCCGCATCCAAAATTCCCGATGTGCCAAGTGACACACCTAAGCGCAACATTGCGTCTGTTGCGGTCATTGGTGCGGGCACCATGGGCGGCGGCATTTCCATGAACTTCTTGAATGCAGGCATTCCTGTCAAGATGCTGGAAATGAAGCAAGATGCTTTGGACCGTGGTGTGGCCACCATTCGTAAAAATTATGAAGCTCAAGTGAAGAAGGGCAAGTTGAAGCAAGACAAATACGAACAACGTATGGCTTTGCTCACCACCACTTTGAGCTATGACGACATTGGCAGCGCCGACTTGGTCATTGAAGCTGTGTTTGAAGAGATGGGCGTGAAAGAAGCCGTCTTCAAGAAACTCGACGAAGTGATGAAGCCAGGTGCCATTTTGGCTTCCAACACATCCACTTTGGATGTCAACAAAATTGCTTCCTTCACCAAGCGTCCAGAAGACGTGGTGGGCATGCACTTCTTCAGCCCCGCCAACGTCATGAAATTGTTGGAAGTCATTCGCGGTGCCAAAACCAGCAAAGACGTGCTGGCCACCGTCATGGCTTTGGGCAAGAAAATAAAGAAAACATCCGTGGTTTCTGGCGTCTGTGATGGCTTCATCGGCAATCGAATGATTGAGCAGTACAGCCGTCAAGCAGGCTTCCTGATTGAAGAAGGTTGCACCCCAGCACAAGTTGACAAAGCCGTCGAAAAATTCGGTTTTGCCATGGGACCGTTCCGTATGGGCGACTTGGCCGGCAACGACATTGGCTGGGCCATTCGCAAGCGTCGCAACGTAGAGCGTCCTGGCATGAAGTACAGCAAAACAGCTGACCTTTTGTGCGAGATGGGCCGTTTCGGTCAAAAGACCGGCGCAGGCTGGTATGACTACCAAGCCGGCAAACGCGATGCCATCCCCAGCACCTTGGTGGTGGAGATGATTGAAAAGCACCGCGCCGCTGAAGGCATCACTCCCCGCAAGATTTCTGATGAAGAAATCGTGCAGCGTTTGGTGTTCTCTTTGGTGAACGAGGCCGCTCACATTTTGGAAGAGGGCATTGCCAGCAAGGCCAGCGACATCGACATGGTCTACCTCACTGGTTATGGTTTCCCCATCTTCCGCGGCGGCCCCATGTTGTATGCAGACCAAGTTGGTTTGTTCAACGTGGCAGAAGCCATGAAACGCTTTGCCAAAAATCCACGCGACGATGCCGCTTTCTGGCAACCCGCACCGCTGCTTGCCCGTTTGGTGGCAGACGGCAAAACATTCAACTGATCAGAGGTATTCCATATGACCAACGCCGTCATTGTTTCGACCGCTCGCACACCTCTGGCTAAAAGCTGGAAGGGTGCTTTCAACATGACCCATGGCGCCACTTTGGGTGGCCATGCGGTGCAACACGCTGTTCAACGTGCAGGCATTGATGCCGCTGAAGTTGAAGACGTCATCATGGGTTGCGCCACACCCGAAGGTGCAACCGGTGCCAACATTGCTCGTCAAATTGCATTGAAAGCGGGCTTGCCCATTTCTGTGTCCGGCATGACAGTCAACCGTTTCTGCTCATCTGGTTTGCAGACCATCGCTTTGGCAGCGCAGCGCATCATTGCTGGCGAAGGCCAGGTGTATGTAGCAGGTGGCGTTGAGAGCATTTCTTGCGTTCAACAAGAAATGAACCAACACATGTTGCAAGATTTGGCCTTGGCCAAAATGAAGCCAGAGATTTACTGGAACATGTTGCAAACGGCAGAGCAAGTGGCCAAGCGCTACAAAATTAGTCGCGATCGCATGGACGAATACGGTGCTGGCAGCCAGCAAAAAGCTTGTGCAGCCCAAGCCGCTGGTTTGTTCAATGACGAAATTGCGCCCATCACGGTGTCTGCTGGCGTTATCGACAAAACCATGGGTCTCATGACGAAGCAAGTGACTGTGAGCGCAGACGAAGGTTTGCGTGAAGGCACTACAGTTGAAGCCATTTCGGGCCTGCGCTCCGCGTTACCTGGTGGCTTGATCACTGCGGGTAATGCCAGCCAGTTCTCTGACGGCGCAGGCGCTTGTGTGTTGATGGACGAAAAGTTGGCAGAGCAACGTGGTTTGAAACCCCTAGGCCGATTCTTGGGCTTTGCGGTGGCAGGTTGCGAACCCGATGAAATGGGCATTGGCCCTGTCTACGCTGTCCCAAAAGTTCTTTCACGTTTGGGTCTTAAAGTTTCCGACATCGATTTGTGGGAACTGAACGAAGCCTTCGCGGTGCAAGTTTTGTATTGCCGCGACACCTTGGGCATTCCACCCGATCGTCTCAACGTCAATGGCGGCGCCATTGCGGTGGGTCACCCCTACGGTGTGAGCGGTCAGCGCTTGACGGGTCACGCTTTGATAGAAGGCAAACGCCGCGGTGCTAAGCGAGTGGCTGTCACCATGTGCATTGGTGGTGGCATGGGCGCTTGCGGTATTTTTGAAGTGCTCTAAACGCACGCATCAAGCTTTCACCCAGCAGCCACGGGCGTCCCGCTATCCATGCCGGCCGCCCGTTTTAATTTTCACTGAGAACTATTTGCCATGAGCCTGCGGACTACTTTGGATTTTTTGTTGTACGAATGGTTGGACGTGAACCAACTTCAGCAACGCGAGCGTTTTGCCGATCACAGCCAAGAAACATTTGATGCGGTGCTAGACACCTGCGAACGCATTGCCCGTGAAAAGTATGCGCCATTCAATCGTTTGGTGGACACAGAAGAGCCACGTTTCGATGGCGAAAAAGTGATCTTGCCGCAAGCCACACACGATGCGCAAAAAGCCTATGCAGCATCAGGCATGCTCAGCGCAGCACAAGATTACGACATTGGTGGCATGCAATTGCCCTACACCGTCGAAGCCGCAGCCAATACATTTTTTGCCATGGCCTCGGTCAGCATGGGCTCGGGTTTGCTCACCGTTGGCAATGCCAATTTGCTCATGGCGCACGGTTCTGAATTGCAAAAACAGGTTTTTGCGCTCAATGAGTTTTCGGGTCGCTGGTCCGGCACCATGTGCTTGTCGGAACCCCAGGCTGGCTCTTCCTTGAGCGACGTGATGACTCGGGCCACACCCGATGGGGCCGCCTTTCAGCAAGACCCTTTGGGTGCCCGCTACCGCCTCAAGGGCAACAAGATGTGGATCTCGGCCGGTGAACACGAGCTCACCGAGAACATCATTCATCTGGTGCTGGCCAAGATCCCCGACGCCGACGGCAAACTGGTGCCCGGCACCAAAGGCATTTCGCTTTTCATCGTGCCCAAGAAGCTGGTGGACACGAAGGGCCACTTGACCGGTGAGCGCAACGACGTGGCGCTCGCCGGGCTGAACCACAAGTGCGGCTGGCGTGGCACCACCAACACGTTGCTCAATTTTGGCGAAGGTAAGTTCAAAGTTTCAACGGACAACACCGACTCCGATGGCGCAGGCGCCGTGGGTTACTTGGTGGGCGAACCTGGTCGGGGACTGGGTTACATGTTCCACATGATGAACGAAGCGCGCATTGGTGTGGGTCTGGCAGCCACCATGTTGGGCATGGCAGGTTATGAAGCCAGTTTGGATTACGCCAAAAACCGTCCGCAGGGTCGCCCTGTTGCGGGTGGCACACAAAAGGTGGTGAAAGATGCGGCGCAAGCGCAGGTTCGCATCATTGAGCATGCCGACATCAAGCGCATGTTGCTGGCACAAAAATCTTATTGCGAAGGTGCGTTGGCGCTTGAGTTGTATTGCGCTAAATTGGTGGACGAGCAGCACACAGGTTCTACCGAAAACGCCGACGAAGCACGTTTGTTGCTAGAAGTCTTAACCCCCATTGCCAAGAGCTGGCCCAGCGAGTGGTGTCTTGAAGCCAATAGCTTAGCCATTCAAATTCATGGCGGCTACGGTTACACACGCGATTTTCCAGTGGAGCAATACTGGCGCGATAACCGCCTCAACATGATTCATGAAGGCACCCACGGCATTCAAGGCATGGACTTGTTAGGTCGCAAAGTGTTGATGGAAGAGGGCAGAGGCGTGAAGCTGTTGGCTGCACGCATGATGGCCACCGCTCAAAAAGCCCAAGCTTTCCCCGATTTAGCGGACAACGCCAAAGCTTTGAGTGACGCGCTTCAAAAAGTGACGAAAGCCACTCAAATGGCTTGGTCAACAGGTCAGCCGCAGGAGGCCCTGGCCAATGCGGTGCCGTATTTGCAAGCCTTTGGTCACTTGGTCTTGGCATGGATTTGGTTGGATGTCAGCGCATCTTGCAGAGGGAACACAACACCAGCACAGACAGGCCGACAAGCGGCGGCTCAATATTTCTATCGTTACGAATTGCCCAAAATTGATGCATGGCTCAATGTGGTCGGCAATCGCGATATGACCTGTGCCAATTTGTCTGAAGAGGCATTTTGATGAGCCAAGTCAACAGCGCCCCACATCGTTTACGTCACATCGTGATGTGGACTTTAAAGGACGAAGCAGAAGGTCAGACCAAAGTGCAGAACATGCAGAAAGCGCGTGAAGTGCTCATGAGCTGTTCCGGCTTGGTGCCTGGCATCGAGCTGTTTGAGGTGGGCCTCAAGACTGACGGCCTTGATTGCACCTGTGATGTGATTTTGAATTCTGTTTTCAAAGATGAAGCAGCCCTGACTGCCTATCAAAATCATCCGGATCACCTGGCCATCAAGCCGTTCATGAAAGCCATTGTTGCGCAGCGACAGTGCATGGATTTTTGGAACTAATTTTTTACAAAGGATTGAACATGACACGTACCGTCAAACAACTCTTCGACTTAACAGGCCAAACCGCTTTGGTCACCGGTGGCTCACGTGGCCTGGGTTTGCAAATGGCCCATGCACTCGGTGAAGCCGGTGCCCGCGTGATGTTGAGCTCACGCAAAGCAGATGATTTGCAAGAAGCCGTGGCCGAACTCAAAGCGGCTGGCATTGAAGCAGACTACATTGCCGCAGACTGCGGCAAGGAAGAAGACATTCGTCATCTGGCGCAAGAGACCGTTAACAAAATGGGCCGCATCGACATCCTGATCAACAATGCCGGCGCCACTTGGGGCGCTGCTGCAGAAGTTCATCCTGTCTCCGCATGGGACAAAGTGATGAACTTGAATGTGCGTGGCTATTTCATCTTGGCCCAAGAAGTGGCCAATTTGTCCATGATTCCTAACGGCCGCGGACGCATTTTGAATGTGGCTTCCATTGCAGGCTTGGCAGGCAACCCACCCGAGATGCAAACCATCGCGTACAACACCTCGAAAGGTGCTGTGGTCAATTTCACCAAAGCTTTGGCAGGCGAGTGGGGACAACATGGCATTACCGTGAATGCCATTTGCCCAGGTTTCTTCCCCAGCAAAATGACTTACGGCTTGCTCGAAAAAATGGGCGCCGATCGCATGGCCAGTCACGCACCCTTGCGACGTTTGGGCGATGACGAAGATTTGAAAGGTTTGACACTGCTGTACGCCAGTGAAGCCGGCAAGCACATCACTGGCCAATGGTTGGCCGTGGACGGTGGCGTGAGCGCCATCATTGGCGGCTAAGCCTTCACATGAGCATTCCATTTGGCGTCCACATTCCATTTGTGGACAACCTCGGCTTCACGCTAGAGAAGTTCAAAGACGGCACCTCGGAGCTGCATTACAGCCCTCGCGCCGAGCATCACAACTCTTTTGCCATTACCCATGGCGGGGCTGTGATGACTTTGCTCGACGTGGTCATGGCCACGGCTGCGCGCAGTGTGGAACAAGAGATGGGGGTGGTCACCATTGAAATGAAAACAAGTTTCATGCGACCCGCCAAAACCACGGGTGATGAACATCTAGTGGCCAAAGGTTTACTACTGCATCGCACCAAAACCATGGCCTTCACAGATGGCAAGGTGTACGACGCTGCAGGCCAGCTGTGTGCGCACGCCACGGGGACCTTCAAGTACGTCAAGCGAACCCCTTCAGTTTCTTCGCCCATTTCGACTGATTAAACAATTTCAACCAAGAGACAAACATGCCTACCAATCACATCATCGTTTTAGACAATCGGCCTGAAGGCGAAGCATCTGCTTCCAACTTCAAATTGATCACCTCAGAAACACCTGCGTTGCAAGACGGACAAGTATTGGTCAAGCACCATTACCTCAGCCTTGACCCTTACATGCGCGGCCGCATGAATGCTGGCAAAAATTATGCACAGCCACAACCCCTGGGTGAAGCCATGATTGGTGGCACCGTGGGTGAAGTGGTTGAAAGCAAGCACGCCAAGTTCACAGTGGGTCAAACGGTGTTGTGCATGGGTGGCTGGCAAGAGTACAGCGTGATCAATGCCGATGCCGTCGGTGCGCTCAAGCATGTCAATGCAGAGAAGATTTCCATCAGCCATTACCTGGGCGCTGTTGGCATGCCCGGCGTAACGGCTTGGTACGGTTTGGTCAAAATCATTCAAGCAAAACCTGGTGCCACTGTGACGGTGAGCGCTGCCAGTGGTGCGGTGGGCAGTGCATTTGGCGCCTTGGCCAAAGCGCGTGGCTTTCGCGTGGTGGGCATTGCGGGTGGCAAAGCCAAATGCGATTACGTGGTCAATGAATTAGGCTTTGATGCTTGCGTTGATTACAAAGAACACACTGACTACATTTCCTTGTCGAAAGCCCTGAAGGATGCCTGTCCGAATGGTATCGACGGTCATTTTGAAAACGTGGGCGGCATGGTGCTCGATGCGGTGATGTTACGCGCCAACGACTTTTCGCGCATTGCCGTGTGCGGCATGATTGCTGGTTACAACGGTGAACCCTTGGCCATGACCAACCCCACCTTGATCTTGAAGAGTCGCATGACCATTGAAGGTTTCATTGTGAGCGAGCACATGGAAGTGTGGCCCGAGGCCTTGGCTGAATTGGCCGAACTGATTGCCAGTGGCAAGTTCAACCCACGTCAAACCATTGCGCAAGGCATTGCTTCAGCACCCGAGGCATTCCTGGGCTTGCTCAAAGGTCAAAACTTTGGCAAACAACTGGTGAAACTGGTTTAAATCTAAACCCATCTAAGAAAGCCAAGCCATGAGCCAACTGATTCTTCACCATTACCCAACGTCACCTTTTGCAGAAAAAATTCGTTTGATTTTGGGTTACAAAAAGTTGGCCTGGCAAAGCGTGATCATTCCCATGATCATGCCCAAACCCGATCTCACGTCCTTGACGGGTGGTTATCGTCGAACCCCAGTGCTGCAAATCGGCGCCGACATTTATTGCGATACCGCTTTGATTGCTGATGTTTTAGAAAAACTGGCACCCACACCCAGCCTCTATCCATCGCCTGTCAATGGCGCTTCCAGAATTGTGGCGCAATGGGCCGACAGCCAAGTGTTCCCAGCAGCCATGGCTTATAACTTTCAGCCCTCGGGTGTGGCCGATGTGTTTGCAGGCGCCCCCGAGGCGGTCGTTCAAGCGTTTGTGGCCGACCGAGCCGCCATGCGCGGTGGTGCACCCAGAATGTCACTGGGTGAGGGCACCAGCACTTACAAAAGCCAACTGCGTCGTCTGTCTGACATGCTGACAGAGCACCCCTATTTGATGGGCGATATGCCCACCATTGCCGACTTTTCTGCTTATCACCCCCTCTGGTTTACGCTAGAGCGAACGCCCAGCGTGGCGGGCATCTTGGACGCGACACCCTTGCTCAAAGACTGGATGGCGCGTATCAAAGCCATCGGTCATGGCCAACACGACAAGATGAAGTCGGATCAAGCCGTTGAGGTGGCTAAGAACGCAACCCCCATCGATGTTTCGCAACTGCCATTTGTGGATGACCACGGCATTGCTTTAGGGTCTGACGTGACCATTACCGCCGACAACTTTGGGTTAGAACCCACACCAGGCATCTTGGTGGCGGCCACCAAAACTCGTCTCACATTGCGCCGTGAAGATGACCGTGCAGGCACGGTCCATGTTCATTTTCCCCGTAACGGATTTATTTTGAAGAAGGTCAAATCATGATTCGCAATTTTGAAAAAAAAACAGCCGTCTTAACAGGTGGTGGCTCAGGCTTTGGTTTGGAGTGCGCACGCATTGCGGCCCGTCTGAAAATGAATGTGGTGTTGGTGGATGTTCAGCAAGATGCTTTGGACAAAGCAGAAGCCGAGATCAAAGCCACAGGCGTGAAGGTTTTTGCCAAGCGCGTAGACGTTTCAAGTGCAGAGCAAATGGAAGCCTTGGCCAAAGATGTTCAAGCGCAATTTGGCGCACCTCACTTTGTGTTCAACAATGCCGGCGTTGGTTCTGGTGGTTTGGTCTGGGAAAACACCGTGGCCGATTGGCAATGGGTGTTGGGCGTCAATGTCTGGGGTGTGGTGCATGGTGTGCGTTTGTTCACGCCCATGATGCTGGATGCCGCCAAAAAAGACCCATCCTACGAAGGCCACATTGTGAACACCGCCAGCATGGCCGGTTTGCTGACAGCGCCCAACATGGGCGTTTACAACGTCAGCAAACATGCCGTGGTGGCCCTGACCGAAACCTTGTACCAAGACCTGAAGTTGGTTTCCGACCAGGTCAGTGCTAGCGTTTTGTGCCCTTACTTCGTCCCCACGGGCATTAGCCAAAGCCATCGCAACCGTCCCGCCGATTTGCCCCATCAAAAGGCCACCAAGAGCCAATTGATTGGCCAAGCGATGAGCGACAAGGCCGTGAGCAGCGGCAAGGTGTCTGCCGCCCAAATGGCTGAAATGGTCTTTGAGGCCATTGCCAACGACCAGTTTTATATTTACAGCCACCCCCAAGCTTTGGGCAATGTCCAGACCCGCATGGAAGCCATTGTTCAACAGCAAAATCCGCCCAATCCCTTTGCGGCACGTCCCGATATTGGCGAAAAACTCAAAGCCGAGCTGCGCAGCTAAAAAAGAGCCACCGGAGTGTGGCAAACTCGTCGGTTGAGTTGTAAAAATCCATAGAAGTTAGCCGA
>ERZ1034365.47-NODE-47-length-61241-cov-4.608839_pt1 | contig 61241 bp, 85 predicted proteins | sample MGYA00520615_ERZ1034365 | MGnify/ENA primary metagenome ERZ1034365 (study PRJEB33736, sample SAMEA104284505) | Azolla filiculoides | biome: Urban; feature: Water surface; material: Ditch water | place: Netherlands | collected 2015-10-28 | depth 0-0.1 m ...
CATCATCAAACTGCTCAGTCTTCGTCAGCAAGTTATACCGCGCACTCAGCACAGGGCGCGATGCACTGGTGGCTTGGAATGCGTGGTTGCCTGCGAGTTCGCGGACGGAGATGTTGTCGATGGTTCCGGTGAACGCCGTTGAACTTTGCGACCGCAAACGAATTCCGCCAACGTCAGTTTTCTGCACGATTACGGTATATGTTCCGTTTGCGCTGAAAACATGCCCGGTATTATTGTAAAAATAAACACCTATCGACCCGGCAGAATAGTTTGAGATGGTAAATGTATAAGAGTAAAACTTTCCAGCCGTCCCGATACTTGGAGATGACGTAGCCACATACTCAAACTGTGGAGCTGATGTGATTACCAAAGCACCACCTGTAATTGCTGCACTTGCACCCAAAGTCCAGCCGGTAGCTCCTTGTGAAAAATCACCGTTATTTAAAAGTTCTACCCCCAGCACCAACCCCTGCGACTTGTCCAGCATCAAGCCCACAGGCTGCTCCACGGCAGTGACTGGCGTTGTGCCTGCTGAGTCTTGAAACAGGGTCGTGAGGTCGCTCGGGTCGTACCATGCGCCCGGTGTGCCCCCAGAGAAAAGAACCGACGGAGTGAACGGCAGCACAGGGCCAAGCGCGGTGCTGGTTGCCGAGGCTGTGCCCAGCATGTTGATGGCCGTCTGGACCACGGAGATGTCGTGCCCAGTGTCGTCCACGGTGGCGGTGTAGCTTGACGCTGTGGCCCCTGAGATGTCCGTGCCCGAGCGCTTCCACTGCCAGCTGGTTGTCGGCGTGGGGGCTCCCGCCACAGGCGCTGCCGTGGCTTGAATTAAATTTGAAACGAACACGCTCATGCTGTAACCCCAATAGTCGGCAAGCCAGTGATGACCGGTGCTGTGAATCCTGTCTTGATCGCCATGTACGTCTCACCGTTTGTGATCTGCGTTGCGGTGCTTGCCGCGCCACGGGCAATTGAGCCGTAGTCGTTGCCGTTGAAAAACAGACTGGTTCCTGCTCGGGCGTAGAAATAGGCTGGGTAGTTGCCGTAGTTGCCTGTGCCTTGGTCTGCGGTGGATTGCGCAACTTGGGTGCCATTGACTCGCAGAGTTGCAAGGTCGCCTGAGATGTTGCCAAGACCTGTGAGGGTGTTGGTGATTGGGGCTGCAAAAAGAAGTGATTCTGCAACAGCTCCTGTGGTAGTTCCTTTTGATCTAAAGAAGTAACCTGTTCCATTGGTAGGCGCTGTAAGTGTGAACGAGCCTATATCCGCAATTGGTGATAATTCCGCAAGCACAGCAAGAGCAGCATCACTCAACTTCCGCACCCCTGCCCACACCGTCATTTTGTCCGTGGCGGTGAAGTTGATCGAGTTCGTCTGCATGAACTGGTTGGAGCCGTTGGGCTTGATGTAAACAGGGAAACCTGTGGTGTCGTAGTCGGTGGACGTGTTGACCCGCTGGTATGCGGGCAGGCCCACGCCTTGGTCGGCGGGTCGGACATCAACACCGGCTACATAAACTGTTTTGCCTGACGCACTGATAAGTATCCCGCTTGCGGCACCGACAGTGGTCCATGTCTTGGTGTAAAAAGCCCAATCCGTTGTGAGCACGAACGTCCCGCCAGTGTTTCCGCTGTCGGTTATTCCTACAACCTCGCCACCTGCACCGCCTTTTAACCAAACGCCTTTTGTGTTGCTAACTCCAACATTTGTGACGTTTTGGTACGGACCCTGAAAAGTTCCCGTTGTCACAATTTTTGTGGAATTTGGAAAGCCTTGTCCAGCAGGCACATCCGGATCAGATGTGATTGTCGGCGTACCGTTCAAAAGCCAGCCATTTGACCCCGAAAGGAGGTCCGTTTTAGTGTGCAAATTCACCCGCGCAGACACCACAGGGCGGTTGGCGCTGCTGGTCTGGAAACGGTGGTTGCCTGCGAGTTCTTTGACGGAGATGTTGTCTACAAACGCCGTGCCTGCATTGTTTACTTGCAGCCAAATGTTCGTTGTTGTTGCCGTGGCCGTATAGACGCAACGCAGCGGAACTGTTGTTGATGACGTTGTTTCCGCATTAACGACACCGCTTGCAACAGCAAATGTAAAACGGTTCGTTGTACCGACCCTTGCGTTTAATGTGAACTGGTACGTTTTGCCGACAACTGTGGTCATCGTCTGACGAACATAGCCAAAACTTGACGCAGAGGTGACAACTCCTTCCCCAGCAACAACAGAAAGGGTGGCGGTTATGTTGCTCCATCCGGTTGTCCCGTTGCTGAAGTCCCCATTCGTCACCAACTCAGGCCCAAGCACCAACCCCTTGCTCAAGTCCAGCTGCAAACCCACGGGCTGCTCGACCGCCGTGACCGGTGTTGTGCCCGCCGCGTCTTGGAACAGCGTTGCGAAATTCGAGGGGTCGTACCACCAGCCCTGCTCGCCGTTGGCAAAAAGGGATGCAGGGGAGAATGCAGCGGACCCTCTGCGGTTCCAGAGGGCGACTTGCGGGAGGCCGACTCCTACGCCCAACATGCTTACACCCCTCCGACCAGAGCGACGATGCTCGTGGCTGTGGTGTTGGTGGCCATCACCTTGTCGAACGAGCCGGTCAAATACTGCCCTGCCTGACACACGTAGGTGGCGACGACGCCATCCACGCCAGCCGCTTTGACTGTGCCCGCGCCGCCGACATACAGTCCGATGGTCGGCCCGATGCGGGCTGTGTCGCTGGGGGTGACGTCGAAGAACTTGGATGGGATGAGGGTCTGGTCCATGATGGGGTCCTTAGTTTTTTCCGAGGATTTTGTTCGCCTTGGCGTTGATCTGTGCTCGAGCTGAGCCGCTCAGGCCACCCTTTTCAAACTGCTGGGTGGCTCGCGCTTTGGCGTTGGCCGCGTGGGAGCGGTCCGGCATGGGGTACTTGCGCTGGCCGGGCAGACCAAAAGCTGAGCCGCGTAGCCCTGCCCGCTTTTTCGAGGTGAGTTCAGCCATGGCCGCGCCTCACTTCAAGAACTTGAGCTTGTACGCCGTGCTGTGACAGAGGGTCAGAACCTCGTCGATCACGTTCTGGCACTCGCTCGAGTCGCAAATCTCTTCCCGATTGGCCTTGACCCACTTCGTCATGCCAGTGATCAGCGACATGGCGCTCGGCGGTGTCTGGTATCCGGGGATGGCAGCCAGCGGCAGCAACTCCAGATACTCACCCTGATACATCTCGGCGAAGCCGTCGATCAGGTCGATGATCCCGTCGTAGAACTCGTTGAGGGCTTTGTGCTCTGCGAAAGAACCGGGGCCTTGGGCGCGCAGGTGCAGAACATGGGCGGCAGTACGGGCATGGAAGCAGCGCATGACGAACTCCGCCGCGAGCTTTGAGTTGTACTTTTCGGCCATAACCTGCTCCAGATGGTGTAATCCGCCCGATGATATCACTTACGCCGCCATGTGTGATGATCCGGCAGTGCCCAAGTTGCTCAGCTTGTCCTTCCAGCTCTTCGTCACGGGCGCTCTGTCATCAGGTGTGGGCGGTGCCTTGCTCACGATCAAGTTGCACGCCCACGCCAGAGCATCGCAGTTGTGCACAAGGATTCCGTTGGCGTAGTAGACCGGGTTTCCCTCAACCGTCAGGTTGTACACCGCCTCGCGCTTGCTTAGCCAGCGCACGCTTCTCACGCTGACGCTGCATGGTCCGCTCGTGGGCGCATTCTTTGGAACAAACGCGGGTGCTAGGTGTGACTGCCGAGAAGACGGTCCCGCACACAAGACAGTTTCGCTCTTCTGGCTGCCAAGGAGTTGGCCGGTATCGGACCTTGTGGCGCTCAGCTTCCCTGCGCCGCTCGTGCTCGATTCCACACGACTCCGAACAGGTGACTGCCCCGCGTGAAGTCGAGAACTCCGCGCCGCACACTCGGCAGACAACATCCGATGGTCCACCGCTGTGGTACCGGTCATGGCACTTTGTGCCGCAGAACTTGGCTCGGTCAGTCTGAAAAGACTCAAACGATCCGCCGCACGTGATGCAAGAGTACTGAGTCGGCTGCTTGCGCTCAGGCGGCGCAGCGGCTCGCTTGGCAGACGCTGAGTTGCGGCTGCTGACTCTTCGACCGGTGTTGGGAAGCCTGTGGGCAAGCCCGTGGTCGGCAGTGGACAGGCACTCGAGGTTGTCAAGCGCGTTGTTGCCTGTGTCGCTGTCTTTGTGATGAACGACATGACCGAGAGGAATGGGGCCGTGAGCGTCCTCCCAAACTCGGCGGTGAAGCGCTTCGTTCGCTCCAGCCCGCTTGCCGTAAAAATACCGGCGAAGGGCCGCGCTGCGACTCTCCGGGTATCGACGGTAAGTGACCCCGTTGTACAGGAATTTTTCGACTGACAAACCACATCCCCTGTGTTGAGCTCACCAAGCGGCACAAACTCGCGCAGCTCTGGAACGTATACAGGGTGGCCAGCTGTGCCGCACAAAACAGACCCGTCAGAAAACGACACTTCTACGACATCTGCAGCAGGTGAGCTGCAGAACGAGGCGGATACTCGCTGAGGACCGGTGGGTGTGAGGACGTAGTCGCCAACCTGTACGTCGATTATATCGACTTTCCGGCTGTCTGCCATGAGAATCTGGGTGTTAGCTACAAAACATTGGTCGTCATGAGCTCCCGCCGGAAATCTTAGCATCTCTTGTTTTAACCCATGCAGCCATTCCGACTCGAGAAAGATCACTCGACCCTGCTGCATCCTGCCCTGCAGCGCACGCGCCCGAACCAGCTTGTCCGTCAGCGGCTTGAGCACCTCATACGGCGGGAACAAGTTCCGCTCGTGCATCCTCATCTCCAACACCGGCTTCAGTGCGCGCCAAATCTGCCCGTCCTCAAACCCAAGCGTGACCGGCGTGTCCGGATAGAGCGACCACTTCTGCAGCGCATTCAGAATCTCCTCGATGATCACGAACGTGTCACCCTTGAACCGGACAATGTCCAGCACGTGCAGGAAATTGTTCTCGTCGTGCAAGATCGTCGCGCCAACGGTGAAGTCGTTCTGCTGCTTCTCGCCAATGGCGAAGTCCCACGCCTGATAAATCCGGCGTTTCCTGATCATGGGAGCCGTCGGCTCCGTCCTGAACCACTCCGCCTTGAAGTACATACCCTCGTCCGGCACGGGATTCTGCTGGTACAAAGCCGACCAAATCCGGGGGTGCATGTTGGCCCGGTAGTTCTCCATCATCTTCGTCGGGTAGCGCTCTGGGTGCAGCGACTCACCCTTCGGGCGCAGGAGAATGCTGCCCTCAGGCGGCGGGTCGAAGCTCAGCTGATCAGGGTCAACCCTAACAATGTCACCGTCCGGGGTCAGATACTCATCCGCCTCGGCCAGAGCCGGGTATTTGATGATCACAAACTGATCCGCGTCCGGCATGTTCATCATCTGCTTGTGCAGCCGACCGGCCAAATCATCATCGTGCCAAAGGGTCTGAATGACCAGCACACCTCCTCCGGGCGCAAGCCGCGTGTAGGCCGTGGACCAGTACCAGTCCCACAAATTCTCCCGCACAACCGCTGAGTCCGCCTCCTCCATGTTCTTCAGCGGGTCATCAATCGTCAGGATGTGCGCGCCTTTGCCCGTGATACCACCACCCACACCAGCCGCAGTGAAGCCGCCTCCGGCTGTGGTGTTCCACGCCTCGACCGACTGACTCTCCGCATCAAGTTTGGTCTCGGCAAACATGGCTTCGTACGCTCTGTCCCGCAGCTGCTCGCGCACTTTCCGGCTGAACTTCATCGGCAGGTCAAGGTTGTACCCGCAATTGATCAGCTCATGCTCAGGATGGTGGCCAAGGTGCCAAGCAGGGAATCGAATGCTGGCCAGCTCGCTTTTTCCAGACCGAGGCGGCATGAGCAGCATCAGTCTCGGACTTTTCTTGGCTGCCACGTCCCTGCTGAACTGCTCCAGCCGACGGCACATGTCCTCGTGCACCCACCCGGCGTCATAGCTTGGGTGGAACCGTTTCGTGTACTGAAGAAGCGAGCGGCGGGCCAAAACCCGAGTCGCCAGCTCCCTTTTCAGCGCAGCTTCACGCTGCCTGATCGTCGTCTGAGGCTTGTTCATCGTCTAAAAGCGTCGATTCGACGTCAATAATTTCGGTTTCTGCGATCTTAAGCAGCTCTTCATCCGAGAGCGTCTCAAACTGGCTGAACATCCGCTTGGCCGACACAGAAACTTCGAGCTTCACCTTCTGTGGCTCGTAGTACCCGCAGATTTTTGCGACTTCACGCCAGCCAGCAATCTGCGCAGAAGGGTCAGCCAGCAGCTTCGCCTGATCAATGGCGTAAAGCATGCCGTCCATGACCTTCTTTTTGGACATCTCGCTCAACTTCTCCGCCTTGGCCCACTCAATTTTGAGCGCAGCCTGCACTGCCGGATGAATCTCAAGCTGATATCCCTTCACGTTTGGCACTGCATAGCCAGCGGCCTGCGCCGCCTGCACGCAATTCATGCCGTTGGCTCGCGCTCTCACGAAAGCCTCTTGACCCGGATTGAGGACGTGGTCCTTTCCGTTAGGTTTTTTGACGACAAGTGTCATAAAAATTTTGAGATTTTTTCTCTGAGTTGGCGGTTGGACAAAGGGGTGGGGTGTTCGGATCGATTTAGTGTACCCAGAAAACGATAGCGCTGGGTGGATATTGATAACTGCTGTGTAGTTAAGTACTAAGTTCTGAGAGAAAAACATGAAATGTCGGTGAGAGTCTAGTAGTTAAGTACTAAGTTCTGGGATAAAAACATGAAATGTTGGTGAATGTGGTCGTGGCTGGGTGCACCCCTGCGCTCCAAAGAGACAGGGGTACTTCGGATTCGGGTCTACGCGCCCGGAAAAAGAATGCTTATAGGCAAGCCGCCGCGCTTTGCGCGTCGGCGCTCTGTTATGTCATTGCCAATTTTGGCTTTAACAGGAGTCTGCGATGACTGCAAACACAACTGGTCACATGACCATTCACGAACTCTTCTTCGGCGAGTTCGCTCACGACGACTTCATCGACCTCGGATGGCGCGAGCCAACGGACGCGGAGATCGAGGCCGAGATCGAGCGGTGCATGGAAGCGCATGCCAACTTTGTTGGCCCGCGCCAACCACTGCACTTTGTGTCGGGTGACGAGGTCATCCCGTTCTGAGAAGAAAGCCCGGCGTTGCCGGGCTTATCTCTGATCTCTCATTGCCAATTCTGGCTTCACCTCCTTTAAGGAACTCTCATGTCCAAAGCTCAAGCAACCATGGCCTTTATCCAAGAACCTAGCGACAAGTCGCCTCAGAACGAGGCGGCTGTGGTCGAGCAGGTCACGCTCAAGCGTCGCGTGCGCGACACAGGCGCACGTCACGGCAAGGCGTTCGGCAGCATAGGCGTTGTCACCACGTCTTATGTCCAAGGCTTTGCCGAGGGCTTCGTGGCCTCGTTCAAGGATTGAGCACTCAGCGCCACTCAGGCGCTCAGGGCCGGGCTTGCGCCCGGCCTTTATAGCTTTTGCCTATCGCTTGGGCTTTCCGATAGCTGCACTGTATATTCGTACAGCTAAATACCTGCACTTTGTACACACACAATGTGCATGGACATGAGCACCGTGCTCCCGCGTGATTAGCAGCTCAGCTTCTGGTCACGAAATTCCTCAACAACTAAGCGTTCACATCACTGGGCGCAGGAGAACTTTAATGTGCAAAGAAAAGCTCGTCGATATTTTGTTCGCGGTCGCGCTGGGCGTGGTCGGTGCGTACTTAGCACTCAAATACTTCGACGTTTGGACTCATAGCTAATTGATCTCAATTCAACACTCTTCATAAGGATTCGTTATGAACGCATTTCTCGGTCACCTCAACTTCATGCCTTTTTTGTATGGAATCGTGCTCTTCTTGAGCGCATTCATGATCATAAAGAATGTAGTGAATGGACGAATAGGTCAAGCCCTCGGCGTCTCAGGACTGCTCTGGCTGGGCTTCTCCATGCATGGCGAACAATCTGAGACTCGGATGGGTGTGGCGATAGCTGCACTCCTGCTCGACCTCACATGGTCGCGCATGTTCAAGTAAACACATGCTCAGGACGTTGTCCTGAGCTTCTCTGCATGTCTGTCGCCAATATTGGCTTTAACTTGGAGTTCACTATGCACCTCAGACACTCAATTTCCATCGAAGACTGGATGCTCATCGATGACACACAGGCAATGGATCCACTGGAAATACTGATCCGTGCCGAGCTTGAACAAGACGCAGACCTTGCAGGCTACGACTCAGTCGACGACTACCTTCACGCCAACCCCGAAATCACCTTCAACTGAAAAAAGGAACTTCACCATGTCCGACATCCTCAACACAACCATCTCCACCTTTGGCAAATACCAAATGACCAGCTACACAGTTGGTCCCGTGTACAGCGCGTGGATCTTCCGCGTCAACAACACCCTCATCAACGCAGTGTCGCGCCTCGTGCGCTTCCCAGATGGCACCGGAATCGAGAACGCACCTTGGGATCAAGACCTGAATGACGACGCCAAGCACGAGATCTCCAACTGGCTCGGCGTCCGCAACCAGATCGTCGACGCAATCGAGGACCTCGAAGGTGGCTACCCACCATCATCATTCGAGGACACCTTCAACTACCTGTTGCGCAGCAACCCTGAAGACAACGCTCGCAGCCTCCAACAAGGATTCGCTGTCGAGTACATCAACCGCATCAAGCGCGGCGAGAAGCTGCACAGCACCGTGCAACAGTACGTCAGCGACCACTACAACCAAGCGGTCAAGAACTACTCAACGCTGCTCGATGTCAAAGAACAGGTCCTGAACTACTTGGAACAAGCCGCATATGTCAAAGAACGTAGCGACTCCATGGAATACAACAACCTGCCAGACTGGTTCGACGAGATGATCTACGTGGTCAGCTCGTCCAAATTCGTGGCCAGCTACAGCAAGAAGCTCATGATGCTCGACAGGTCACTCAGCCCCACTACACGCAAGGCAGTGGAAACGGAAGTATTCCTTATGGAGCAGGTGGCACAAGAGCTGAACTACGACTTACCAGCCCCAGTGGACACCTCAACAGTCGATTCAGCCTATCTGGCCAGCCTCGGCATAGTCGCGTAACGACTCAATTCACGCCCACCCGCCGCAAGGCGGGTGGGCCTTTTCCATTTTCAGTCTTACAAGTTACAAGCTCACGCAGTTCAAGAAAGAATTCGTAAGTCAATTCGTAAGACCCTTTTTCCCTCTGTAGACCCTATCTTTATTACGATATTACATTTATTTATTTATATCAATGATAGATAGGTACTATACATATTTTATAAAAAAACATGTCCATACTGTATATAAGAGTCAAGAAAAAAATTCGTGTTTTTCGTAACTCGTATCCTGTACCCATGAACAGTGTTGCTGGACCCGACTGATATCGAGTACGCTCACGGCTCACCTCACAGAGACCCAACCATGAAGATCACCTTCCTCGGGGCAGCCATGCCCCTGACCAAGTCATACACAGCAACAACGAAGTCTTCCTACCCCAACGCGTATGAGTTCACGTCCCACACTCACGACGTGCACACGCTCACTGACTTCCATGCCCACCTGACCCACCACGCAGCACTTGGCCACTGCGTCCTCAAGGGCACCCTCCAGCGTGAACTGGTGTCCGAATCAAGGGCTGGCTCCACTGAATCCACCACTGACACCGAATGGGTCTGCTTTGACTTCGACGGTTTTTTTTTTATTGTTTCTGTGACCAACTTGATCTACACCCTCAACTCCCCTGACCACATCCTCCAATACTCAGCCTCTCATGGCGTGACCGGTCAACCCAACACCGTCAAGCTCCACGTCTTCATGCTCTTGAGCCGTCCAACCAGCCCCGTGCTGCTCAAGCTCTGGATCCAGCAGCTCAACATGGAGCACCCCCTCCTTCGTGATCAAGCGACCCTGACCAAGACAGGCAACGCCCTGTCCTACATCCTTGACCCCACAGTGGCCCAGAATGACAAGCTCATCTACATTTCCCCACCCGACTGCACCCCACCTACCTTAGACACCTTCGCGGCCCTTAAAACCCCCAGAATTCAGCTCATCCCCGGTGCCACCCCCACACTGGATATAGATACAGCATTCAAAAACCTTCTGAGCAAAGACAAAATCCGCTCGCTGATCGAGCTGCGCATCAACGAGCTGCGCACCGCCTCCAACCTCGGCCCACGCAAGAGCTTCAATTTCAAAATCGACGCAGCCTCTGGCACTGAATACCTTGACAAGCCTGACGCCGTGGCCGTGACTGGCCACAAAACCGACCGAGGCTTCGTGTACCTGAACATCAACGGAGGTGACTCGTGGGCCTACTACTACCCCGAGACCGACAACACCTTCGTCTTCAACTTCAAAGACGAGCCGGTCTACAAGCTCCAACAGCTTGACCCCGGCTTTTACAAGTCCTCCCTGCCCGCAGCACGTGCCGCCCTGTCCCACCAACGCAAAGCGGCTCAACTGGCTACGTACAGCGCCCCGCCAAGCCTCCAAGCCCCGCCAGCAGCCCCGGGGCGGGGCGGGCGGGCCCCCGCGGCCCCCCCCCCCCCCCCCCCCCCCGCCCCCCCCCTCCTCCCCCTCATCCACCGCCCCCTCCACCCCCACACCGCAGCGCATCTATCTAGCTTTCTGTGACAACAAGACCTCCAACTACTACAGAGCCATTTACGACGTCGTCGCAGCACGGTGGGAATCGATCGACCGTGCAGCCAGCGAGAAGCAGCTCTCAGACTTCCTGCTCCAGTACGGTCAGCCAGACTCAGCCGTTGTCCCGCTGTGGTCCCTGACATTCGACCCCTCAGCTCCCGCTCTCGACATCCCCAACAGAGTGGTGAACCTGTATGAACAGCCAGCCATCATCCACAACGCACGTGCACAGCTGGCCATGTCCCCACCGCCAGCTCAAATCCCGCCGACCATTCACAAAATCATCTGGTCAGTGGTGGGCAACGACCAGCCGACCTATGACCACTTCATCAACTGGATCAGGTTCGTGGTCCAGCACCGCCGCCGCTCACAGACCGCTTGGCTGTTCAACGGCGTGCAGGGCACAGGCAAAGGGCTGATGGCCCACCGCATCCTGCGCCCACTGGTTGGCCTGACCAACAGCTCCTTCTTCGACGCAAGCATCTTGGAGGACAAATTCACCGACAGCCTTGAGACCTCCATCCTCACCTTCATCGACGAGCTGACCATCAGCGACCTCGAGGACTCATCCAAAATCATGGGTTCGCTCAAGTCCCGCATCACAGAGCCCACAATCGTTGTGCGCAAGATGCGCACATCCCCGTACGAAGCCCCCAACTACAACAATTACATCGGCTTCTCCAACTCAAAAGAGCAAGTCATGATTGAACAGTCCGACCGGCGATACAACGTCGGCATGTTCCAGACCAAAAAGCTCGTCATCTCTGACACAGAAATCAACGACTTGCTGCCCAAAGAGCTCCCGGACTTCGCCGCATGGCTGCTGGCCACGCCTGCCGATGAAATCCAAGCGCGCAACGTGATTCACAACCAAGCCCGTGCCGACATGCAGGAGGTCAGCATGAACTCCATCGACACCGTGGCCAAGTACATCCTCGACGGCCAACTCGAAGAGCTCTACGCCCTGCGCGTGGCCCAGAACCAAGCCTCAGGCAAGACAATGGAGACCTCCTTCCGCTACAGCGAGCTGATCGACAACATCATCTACCACGACATCCAAGTGCTCCAGCGTGAACAAGTCCAGCTGATCTTCCAGCACTGCGCTGGTGTCACAGCTGACACACCCATCAAATTCACCAAATTTGTAGCCCACCACGGCATCAAAATCCGCCCTGTCAACATGCACGGCGTGACCGTGCGTGGCACAAAGGTTGTGTGGAACGTGGACGACAGCTGGTATCAAGAACGCAAAGCAGAGCTCACCGCCAAGAGAGCTCCCAAACCCAAAACTGAAGACGCGTGAAGTAGCGTAGCGCCCAGCCACCGGTGGCGAGTAACCGGTAGCAGTCAGAGGACAGTTTTTACCTTTCTGCTGTTCGATCTGACCGCCTCACTCACCGAGAATGAGTTGCACAGGAGCTAAGAGCCTGAGCCGACCGGCCCCCGTAAGGGGCCATCATCGTTTTCACCCCCCTCCCTCCTCTCCGCCATGAACCACACCTACGTCTTCACTGTGCAGTTTGACGTCAATGGCCCGTACTGCGACACCTTCCTCGACGCCACCCTTGCACATGGCGTATCCCACGAAGAATTCAGAAACGTCACAGCTGTCGCCAAACGCATGGGTTTGCCAGACGATCAAATCAAAGAGCGTGAGCGCCTTGAGAGACGACTTGGAGGGCTCACGCTCAGAGCCCGTATAACAGGCTCAAGCCTGCACTCAATCCACACAGAAGATGAACTTGACCGCCATCACCTTGAACTCGTCCTTCAGATGAAACAGTACAACCATGAACTCAAAGACTTCCTCGCCAAATCCAAAATCTAAACCCTGCCGCAGCCCTTACTGCGAGTGCACACCGGGCCAGTGCTCTCACCCCGGCTACCACGACGCACGTCATGAGCCGTACAAGCACCCCAAGCCTCCTGCCCAGACTGTGCGCCGCGCATGGCCATTTCCAGTACACCCGAACCCCAAAGACATACCCAACGGCAAAGCACCAAAATTCAATCCAAACAACCACGACGACGCACCGCTATGACCACACGCAAAACATTCGACCAAATCCAAACCGCTCGGCTGCTCACTCTCCGACAAATGCTCATGCTTGAAATCCACGGCCTCAGTAAATCCAAAGGACCATCTGCCTACTCAACACTCCAAATGCTTGGCTACAAAGGTACCCGACAAAAAGTGCTTGAACAACTGAACAAATGGAGAGAGGAGCAGCTCAATGAGCCTGAACTGTAACGAAGGTGACTTGGCCATCGTAGTCCGCAGCGACTCTGGAAACGAAGGAAAAATTGTCCAGTGTCTTGAGCTCATCATCACTGACCGAGCTCCAGACACAACCGGCCAAATGCGTGTCTTCCACGGCGGTGTACAGGCCTTGTGGCGCACAAACAAACCACTCAATGCAATTCACAACATCTCTGGTGTGAACCGGCAAATGATGTACTGCAGAGACTCGCAGCTCAAGCCTCTGCGCGGTGACATAACCAGCGACTCAGCACATGAACAAAAGGAGATCAGCAATGGTTGACGACAACATCCACCTGCCCATCTGCACACGCTGCTACGCAGTGCGTGTCGAACCTCAACGTGCTCGAGCGCTGCGGCCTACGTGCGCTGCCTGCGGAGAGAAACTCGCGACCAAAGTGAAGCACACCATAGTCCCTATGCACAAGTCAAACTACACACTGATCACTGATGCATCAGACCTCAAAGGCATCAACAACAAAGGCGGGCTGCACCGATGACTGCATGGTACGTAACTGTCTGCGTGCTCGACACGCTCGAAGTGGAGGCAGACACAAGAGAACAAGCTGAAGCCATCGCACTGCAAGACTTCGACGCTACAGCCAACGAACCTGAAATACACGATTCATGGGAGAAAGACGAATGACACTATTCGACTACATCATCTTGCTCATGGCAATCTTCTTGTCAAGAGCTGTTCCCCCACTCTTCAGCCTTGTGCTTGCAGCCTGTCTTGGAATGGCTGCATTTATTACAGGAGTCAAAGCATGAAACTGTCAGATGTATTTGCCAAAGCAAAACCCCTACTCAGCACAACTTGGTTGCAAGGCATCTGCTCAGCAATTGAAGGTACCACCGCGCCTGATGTTGACGTGATAAAAGCTAAAGCCATCATTGCGTCAAAACTTGACGGATGGGCATACGCGTCATCATGGCTCGGAGCAAACGTGTTGTATGGCGGCAAAGTCTCTTACCAAAATGTCACCACAAGACAACTCAACTTAATACATGAATGGAGACGAAAACAATCAGTTGAGTCAATTCAAGCATGGCGTCACGCTTGGCTTGACCAGCTCATCGAAGAATTCAAAGCAAAAGGAATGTGACATGCAAACGACCAACAACCGAAGCGTAAAAATAGGCGTGCCAACCAGCTACCGCAACTGCATCATCGTACCTGTCGGCTCAGGCTTTGACGTGGTCGACAAAGCCTCTGGCCGCTGGATGCACGTGCCCAACCAGCGCACCGCCAAATGGAATGCATCGGTCTGGTCCCGCCTGCGTGAAGAATTTGAAGTCAGAGCACCGCTGACCACACTCCCCGAGGTGCAACTCACTGTCGTGCCCAAGGAATACAACTCATGAAAACATCCGAATTGACCGGCGATGCACTTGATTGGGCGGTAGCGATCTGTGAAAACTGGCGTGAAACAATCATGAATGGAGCATTGATGCTCAAAAAAGTTGACGCCAGTGGCGCGCACACAGCTTACCGCTTTGTTGAAGACCTGCCGTACTCACAACACTGGGGTTTTGCAGGCCCGATCATCGAGCGGGAGTGGATAGACCTGCACTGCGTAAACGGATCATTGTGGGAGGCAGAATGCCCCGCCATTGGCGGACTTGCCATGCAAAACGGGCCAACACCACTTGCTGCTGCCATGCGGTGCTACATAGCAATCAGACTGGGAGATGAAGTCAACATACCCAAGGAGCTGCAGTGACCAACCAAGAGCTCTTGGAACAGATCAAGAAGCTGGGCGGTGACTCCTACGAAGACCTCCGCATCCTTGAAGATGGCACCATCATTGGCATCGGCAACCTGATGTTCACACGAGCCATCTACATGGACATGAACACGCTCAGCTGGGGTCGTCGCTTCTGCTTCAAAGACCCCGCACTGGCTGACGCCGAGTACAAAAAAATTACCACCGGTGACGACGAGCCAACCGGCTGGATTGCAAGACGATAAGGAGACAAACATGAGATACACAGGCCCCGCCAAACCAATCCAAACGCACGTGAAACTTGTCAGCGACAGAGCTGAACGAGTAATCTTTCTTCTGTTGGCCATCTTCTTGGCTGTGTACTTTTACGTGAAATGAACACCACACAATCTCTTTTTGAACTGCAGGCCAAACTGGCCGTAGCAACAGCCGCATGTGAGCGCTACGCTCGCCAACCTCACATGGTTCGCAACTGCATCAGCGATCAAGAACACGAGACCGAAGCATGGAACGAGCGCAAACGTCTCGAAGCTCAAATCAACAAACTGACTGAACAAAGGTGACAACCATGTCAAACAAACAGTGCTGCAATAACGACTGCAATCAAGGCAGAGACTGCCCGCACAAACACAGCGCTCTGAGAGTCGGAGACGTGGTGTTCACGGTGGTAATGATGGTGGTCACACTGATTGCCGCTGTGTCACTCTGCTGGTGGCTGATCACCACTGTGATGATGATCATGGAGACAATCAGATGAGCCAAGCACAACGAATGTTCGAAGCCGTTATGCGCGGCAAAGGTTACGACGACTTTGCTAAATCGCCGACAGGCAGGTACTTAAATCCGGGCCTTCAAGTCAGATGGCCCATGTTCCTACTCGGGTGGGAAATGAGAGAGGTGAGCAGATGAACACAGGTGGACCAGCGTTCCCGTCGGGTCTGGTTGACCCGTCAATACCAGAGAATGCACTTCAATCGTTGCACAGCGGAGCGTCTCTGCGTGACTATTTCGCAGCCCATGCAAATCCAGAGCTCTACAAACCGCTTGAGATCTTGACTGCAAAACTAAAGAGACACCCTTCAGTTGGAGAGCTTGCCAACTACATTGCCAACCTTCGCTTTATCGAAGCTGAAGCTATGTTGAAAAAAAGAGAGCTCTGAAATGATTGCAGACAAAGCGTGTTACGAGCGAGGTTGTGCTTGCCACGACCCTCGAGAAAACGATGGCGTAGAAGTCATTGAGAAGAAGCCTTGGGTTGGCTTGACAGAGCTGGAAAAAGACGCGCCAAATTTGCTGTTTGCACTGCACGACGCATGGCCTTATGTGCATCAGTGGTGCACCATCGAGTCACGGAAAAAGAACATCCAAGCGTTGATGCGCAAGCACGGTGATTTTGCTGACACGTTCAAGGAGCCGCCGCAGCGCCAGTGGGTTGATCTGACGGATGCGCAGGTCTTAGATTGCTGGAAACAAGCCTATGAGCCCGGACGCAGAGAACATGACAACGCAACACGATTTGCCAAAGCAATCGAAGCCAAGTTAAAGGAGCTGAACAAATGCTGACAATCAAAGACGAGGTGGCGACGCTCAAGCGTGGCCGCCGGGTGACAGTTGAGCTGGAGCCCAACGAGTACCTGATGAGCTTCAAAGACGGTGCGTACTACCGCCTCGGCGGGCAAGTGGAGGACGTGGTGCGTGGGCACATCATCACTGAAGCGTACCCGGTCTACTGGTGCAGCGTTACACAGAAGTGGGAGGACGCATGAAGACCGTAATCGAACTGGCGCTTGAGGTTGGCTTTACATCGGGAGAAATTGCATGGCACGTTGAAAGGATTGAAGCCTTTGCAGCCCTTGTCCGTGCTGACGAGCGTGAGGCATTTGTGGCAAAGATTCAATCAGAGATTGACCACGCACACCTAAACGAACTTCGCCTGACGCCTTCATTCGGAAAACGTCAAGGGGAGATTGCGGTACGCGCAAGCTCTTTAGACGCAGCATTGGACGCCATCCGAGCAAGAGGAGAAACCAAATGAATATCATCATTTACAGCAAAAGCAACTGCCCCAACTGCACCACCGCCAAACGACTCTTGGACGACAAGGGCATTGGGTACATGGAGTACAGCGCCGATGGGATGACCCCAGAGGCCATCGAAGTTGTGTGCGGGTTGGGCGTCCGCCAGATGCCACAAATCTTCATCCAAGGTCAGCGCGTGGGCGGTTTGGCCGGGTTGCAGCAAGCGTTAAAGGAATTGGGGTTGTTATGAGCACAGAAGCAATGAAGCTGCAAGAAATCATGTCGCAAGCACAAGTGTTTGCGTCAGCATGGTCGCTTGTCGGTGGTCGATTCGATGGCGGCAACGCAATGGATGAGGCGGAGGTTGCAAAGAACGAGTTGCATCAGATGGTTGCTGAAGCACTGGCACAGCCGCAGCAGGGGCCCGATCTTGCAGAGTCATTTCGAGCAGAGCTGGACAAACTTTCTCAGCGTAACTACGAGCTGCGCATGGAAAACGCACAGCTTAGGGCACAGCCGCAGCAGGAGCCTGTGGCAAATAAGTGGCGCAACTTGGCTTTGCAGTTTGATGCCCATCGAATGAGCGCATTGGCGCACCTTCGGATGATGGTGCAAGACCCAAGCAAGCACATGGAAGTTGCGCGTGAATTCCTTGCAGCCGCCCCGCAGCCAGCACCCGTGCAGCAGGAGCCCTTTGGCTACTTTAAAGCAGAGCCATTTGGCTGGACTGATTGCGCTGCAACAGATGAAGGCGCAGTGGCTCTTTATGAGCACCCACCGGCACAGCGCAAGCCGCTGACGGATGAGGAGATCAGAGCGATTGTCCGAAAAGTGGATGAAGAGGAAGGCCACATCATTCACTTTGCCCAAGCCATCGAAGCCGCCCACGGAATCAAGGAGAACACATGAGCATCCCATTGACAGAAATAGAGCGCATCAACGCCTTGCTCCCGACAGAACTGTTCGCAGGGAGCAAAGACTGGCAAGTCGGAAGTACCGCTGACCGGGTCGATTGGCTACTCACCATGTACGCAAGCGCAAAGGAAGAAGTTGAGCGTTTGCTGTCTGCATTGGAAGCACAGCCGCAGCAGGAGCTTGATTGCGTTCTTGTGCCTCGTGACTTGATAGGAGCTGCATGTTCAGCGATTGACCGCAAGCGGGATGCGCCAAAAACTCTTGAGCAGTTACGCCGGTACACAGTGGGCGATCTTTCTACCACTCAGCCAGCACAGCAGGAGCCTGCGGCAACTGCATACTTTGAAAAAATCACCGGCAGAATCGTGCCGCCAGACGACACGCACCGAAGAAAGTTCCCAATGTGCTACCGACCGCTGGTGTTTGGTGACACATCCCCACCAGCACGCAAGCCGCTGACGGATGAGGAGATTGAAAAGATGCGCCATCTGATCGACTGGACTGCGGGATGGTCTTACATCAACTTTGCCCGAGCCATCGAAGCCGCCCACGGCATCAAGGGGGGCGCATGAACTGCAAACACAACTGGATTCCTATTTGGGAACACAAGCACGATTACTTCTACCAATGCGCACGGTGCAACAAGATCACTTTTGCCATAAAGATTGAAACAAAATGACAGCTACTCGATTTGCCCCCGTCACCAACATCTTCACCGGCGAGGAGGTGATCAAGTTCGTGCCGATCCCCCAAGTGAGCACGAAGCGCAAGGGTGAGACGCAACATGACGCCAAGTTCACTACCCTGCTCGACTTTAAGCAGGCCCTGCAGGTGCCCGAACACGACTTTGAGGGGGTCCGCAAGGCCTTGGTAAGATTCATCGCCAACCGAAACCTCAAGTCCACAATCTCAATGCGCCAGAAGAAAGATCACCGCACCAAGACCTACACCATCTGGCTTGTCGATGAACCGCCACAAGGGGTGCTCAAACGCAAAGGGAGCGCATCGTGAAAAAGCGCAGCAGGTACCGACCCAGAGAGCTCATTCTTGACACCATGGCGTGGCTACGTGCAGGCATGACTCGGCTTGAAGAGTGCAGCGACGGCACCACGCTCAAGATACGCAACCACGACGCCATGAACAGCCTGCGCTTAGGTGCCGCTACGTACGAGAGCATCAACGCAATCATCCACGCCATGAACGTGGCTGAGGCTCTGGCCAAGCGCGGCGTCGGTGAAGAGTGGTCAAAGGAAATCACCGCAGCTCAAGACCACTTGTTCACACTTGCTCAGCGCGGTGTCAAGAACGGCTACAAGTTCATTGTGCGCGGTGAAGAGCTCAAAGCTCTCAACTTGGCCATGGAAATTCACGACGCTCAGCTTGATGCAGTGACCGTGCGCGAGCTTGAGAAAGCCATGAGCTACGTGCTTGAAGTGAAGCGTCAACGCAAGATGCGATCAATCGAGACAAAACCAAATGAGCTCGTACAAAACCAGAGTCAATGACCTGACAAAACTCATTCAAGCCTGCAAGCTGCAGGTCATCAACAAAGAAATCTCCGGCAGTTCACACTGCCGTTTTCTTTTGCAGCGCAACGATGGCAAACAAATGCTCTTCTTTGCATCACTTTCACCAAGCGACCATCGTGCGTCGCTCAACAACCGCGCACTGTTGCGCAGATTTGCAAAGGAGTTAACCGCATGACGTACATAACTGTCGACGTGGAAGTAAGTCTCGATGAATTTGAAGACGAAAAAATCGCCGCGCATTTGCGGAAACAAGGCTACACAGTCTTTGATGACGGCAGGAATCAGCCAGAAAACGAGCTTGTCAAAGAGATGTACGAGCTGTACCGCAACGGCAAGCCAATTGACGCGCAACTGCGCAAACTGTTTTACACAACCCTCGGAAGGATCGCTTAATCATGGACAAAAACATCGCTGCAATTTTGCGCAACGACACCAAGACCGTCTCCGTGACGTTCGCAGGCGGCACCAACAAGTGCTACACCTACGTGACCAACCTTGACTTTGACTGCGGCGATCTCGCTATCGTTCAAGTCTCTGGTGACTTCAAAGTCGTACAAATCGACGCAGTCGCTCCCGACCTGCGAATCCCGCCCAACAGCGACATCCAGTTCAAGTGGATCGTAGCCAAAGTTGACCTCACTGAATACAAGCGCAACATGGCGCGCAACGAAGAGATCGAAAACACTTTGTCACAAGCGTACCAAAAAGCAATGCGTGACTCCATGGCTAAAAGCGTGCTGTCAGGTTTGCCTGATGAAGTACGCGCAGCAGTCACACCACTTCTCGGCTGATCTTCAGCAAACAATTTCTCCAACCCTTACCACTCAATCCAAAATGAAATCCATCATTTATTACCATGACCACTGCACTGACGGCTTCGGCGCAGCTTTTGTTGTCAGCCAAGCACTTGACGGCGTCGACACTGAATATGTGGCGTGCAGCTACAACACTGAACCGCCAGCACTTGAGCAGTACAAAGACAGCATCGTCTTCATCGTTGACTTCAGCTTCCCACTCGATGTGATGAAGAGCATCTTTGAAAATGCCGCTCACACAACATGGCTTGACCACCACAAGACAGCGTTCGAAATGTACGGCAAAGACGTCGACACAGCGGTCTACGAGTCCAACGACAAGTACACCATCGTGCTCGACAACAGTCGATCAGGTGCAATGCTGGCGTTCAACCACTTCTTCCACTCCGCTCAAGACCTCCCGCCCATGATTCAGCACATTGATGATCGTGATCGCTGGCAGTTCAGAATTCCCGGCAGCCGTGAGTTCCACGTAGCGCTGCAACTGATGAAGCCGTGGAGCTTCAAGCAGTGGGCTGAACTCGACATCTTGATGGACCACAACTCAGAGTCATACGATGCGTTTATTGAGCTCGGTGCTCTGCTGCTCAAGAACGAAAAGCGCCAGATTCAAAGTGCATCAGAGCGACCACGTCCCTGCAGCATCCTTGGCTTTCAAGGCTTGGCTGTCAACTCCACTGTGCACATGTCAGAGATTGGCCATGAGCTGGCAAATCAATCCGGCACGTTTGGCTTGGTCTATTACATCGACAGCGACAACAGCGTGAAATGCAGTTTGCGCAGCAACGGCGACTACGACGTCTCTGTCAAAGCAAAAGAGTTTGGCGGTGGTGGCCACAAAAATGCCGCTGGCTTCACAACCAGTCTTGAAACCTTGCAACAGTTCCTCTCATGATCCAACTCCCTATCGCGCTGGACATCGCGACACACTGGTGTTCCAGCAATCCCTCAGACATCAAACTTCACTTGGCCGTTGAGTCTCTCATTGGCCATATCCACAAGCTGCGTACCGATGACCTCATCGACTTATCCGCAGCTGCCTACATCGAAACCAGTGAGCTCATCGCTCGTCTTACACGAAAGCCCGCACATGACAACACAGTCTGATTCCAATCTGCTCAAGCGAGTCAACGAATTCATTGAGACCGCCAACCGAGCCTACCCTGTCGAGGTCTATGACCTTGTCTACGATCTGGCTGCTGCCTTGTTTGACCAGCACAAAGACGACACACCTGAAGCCAAGCACACGCGTCTGGCAATCGATGAATTGACCGACCGACTCAGCGATGAGATCAGCAAAAACATTGAGCTGTCTGTTCAGCTGCGCGCCCGCGATGAGCAGGCGACCAGCGAGAACAGTGAGGCTGCCAAGAAGTTCATGAGCAACGTGCTCAACAACCTGTTCCCCAACTCCAATCCATTCAACAAGGAAGCAAAATGAAACCGTCACAACTCCAAGCCTGCCTCGAGGAAGCTCACACATTCAACGCACCCTGCATGATCTGGGGTGCGCCCGGCATTGGCAAGTCGCAAATTGTTCGACAAGTCGCGCAAGAAAATGACATGGGCATCATCGACATTCGACTGTCCACCTACGACCCGACCGACCTCAAAGGCATTCCAGCCATCGTCAACGGCAAAGCCGAATGGCTCAACCTGTCCGAGCTGCCTGATGTCATGCGTGACGGTCAAGAGGGCATCCTGTTCCTCGATGAGATCAATGCAGCGCCGCCTGCCACCACAGCAGCTGCGTATCGCCTTGTTCTTGACCGTGAGATCGGCAACTACAAACTGCCTGACGGCTGGACAATCGTCGCGGCTGGCAACCGTGAGTCTGACAAAGGCATCACATTCAAAATGCCTGCGCCTCTGGCCAACCGCTTCACTCACCTTGAGCTCGATGTCGACTTCGATGACTGGATCAAATGGGCATTCGACAAAGGCGTCGATCACAACCTGCTGAGCTACATCCGCTACCGTCCAGCCAACCTCAACAACTTCGACGCAACTCAGCGCGCATTCCCTACACCCCGCATGTGGGAGCAGGTCAACAAGTACGTCGGCATCTCCAACCACAACACCCGTCGCACCATGATCTGCGGTGCAGTCGGCGAAGGCGTGGGCACCGAGTTCGAGTCGTTCCTCAAGATGGCACACCAGCTGCCTGATCCTGACATGATCATCATGGACCCTGAAAACGCCAAGGTTCCAACCGACCTGTCAGCGCTGTACGCAACAGTCGGCGCGCTGTCTGTTCGTGCCTCAGCCAACAACTTTGACCGCATTCTCAAGTACGGTGATCGCCTCAAGAAAGAATTTCAAGTTCTGCTTGTGCGTGACTCATCCAAGCGCCAGCCCGACGTCGCCAACACCCGAGCATTTGGCGAGTGGGCTATCAAAAACACTGAAATCTTACTGTAAGGAGCAACCATGGCAAACGTCAACATCACACACCCACTTCGACAAATGATCGAACTCAATGTGTGCAAACCATTTGACGAGCAGTACAAACTTGCAAGCAACATGACTGAGGCAGACTCAATCATGTTTTACGACAAGTACCTCGTCACACCAGAACAAGCAGAAATTCTGCCAAAGCTTCCCAGTCATTGGGTGAACGTGTCGCACAGCGATCCGTTCAAACAAAAGATTCGCGTTGCTCACAAATCTGCGGATGGCAAGCTGAATCACTGGCTTCAGCTCACGCTGCCTACCACTCCGCGTCACTACATGTATGCGTGGACATACGATCCAGCTGGCGGCGTCCAAAACACAGAAAAGCCGCACCATTACTGGGTCTCAACTGATCTGCAAGATGCAGGCTTGAGCAAAGATTACATCACACCGCTCCAGCAAATTGTTGTCGACCGCGCTCAAACTCTGAGCACTGTGAACAAGATGCTTGACGGCTGTTCCACGCTCAACCAAGTGGCCAAAATTTGGCCCGCCATCACCAAGTACGTTGACAGTGAAGTCATTGCTCGCATGAACAAAAAAGTTGTGCGCAAGACAGCCGCCAACCTCAACTTGGACCCTGATGCGATGAACCGACTCAGCGTCCACCACATCCGCCAACAAATGACATCATGATGAACACCCTCCGCAAACTCTACAACTCCATGTTCGGCCAGCAGACCGCGCACGACTACGCACTCAGTGAGCTTGCGGAGGCTGAACGTCAATTCCTCAAACACACTTCAGCCGCCGAGTACAGCACCCACGTGGCTGCTTACTACGGCGGCGTTATTGCCCGGCTCACAACCTACATCGAAAGCAAGAAATGAGCATTCACTCAAAAGCGCTGCTGTTGCGGTGTTGCGTCAGCAAATGGGATGGAGCAATCCGTGACGTATCAGCCAGCCGACAGTTTACAAAGCAGCACAACATGGACGAGAACGCTGGCATGTTCAGCAAATACCTTGTCTCCAAGTCAGCGCTTCAACCAATCAACTACGCAGTCACGCAGCTTCGCCAGTTCCACAATCGGATGACCATTCCATGGTCTCTTGACGGCGTTGGCTTGATCACCAATGACAAGCTGTTTGACTACATGCAGGGCATGCGCCTACACAAGGAAGCATTTACCTTTGCGGTAAACAATTTTCTGACTCACTACGACATCCACGTCAACGATGCGCGTCTGCGTCTGGGTGATCGATTCGACCTGTCGGAGTTCCCGTCCAAAAGCGAGCTGCAGGGCAAATTCAGAATTGACGTGCACCCTCTACCTATCCCAAGCTCAAATCACATTCTGGTTGACCTTGCAGAATCAGGCATGGACGCCTCAGCCATTGATCGTGAGGTCGAGTCAGCAACCAACAAAGCCATGACACGGATGTGGGTCTCCATCCACACAAAGCTGGCACAACTCTGCGCTGTCCTCGATGATCCCGAGCATCGGCTACACCGAACTCACTTTGAGCTTCTCAAAGATTACGTGGACAAGCTCGAAGAGTTCAACCTGTTCGACAGCGCGCAGTTCAAACAATTTATTGCATTCATTCGAGTGTCAATTCTTGGCGTGCCAATAGACGACATTCGACACAATCTCGAAGCACGTCAAGCAGTAGCAAATCACGTGCGTGAGGCAATTTCAGCATCAGCACAATTCACAGGAGAAGACAATGGCGACACGGAAAACCAAGACAACGAACGAGCAACAGCTTGAAGAGCGAATCACCAAAGCACGCGCTGCCATCATCATGGACAGCGTGTTCTTTGGCTCGCTCATGGTTCGCCTTGAGCCCAAGATGAACAACGACATTCCGTCCATGGCGACGGACGGCAGGCACATCCACTACAACCCCAACTTCACCAGCGGCCTGACAGACTCAGAGCTCAAGGGTGTCATCGTCCACGAAGTCATGCACTGCGCCATGGCCCACCACGCTCGTCAAGGCGCTCGCGATCCACGCGGCTGGAACATGGCGTGCGACTACGCCATCAACCCTTTGGTCAAAGAGTCCGGCTTCATTCTGCCCAAAGACTGTCTTGAGAATTCGGCCTACGCCGGAAAGTCAGCAGAAGAAATCTATTCGCTTTTCCCTGACGACAACAGCGGCGGCGGCGGCGGCGGAAACAACATGGGTGCTGATCACTGGAACGTAGGCGGTGTGCAGCCCGGCGCTGGCGACGGAGACACATCCAACCAAGCCGACATAGAGCAAGAGCAGCAGAACTGGAAAAACGCAGTGGCCGAGGCTTCAATGACCGCTCGCATGATGGGCAAGATGCCAGCTGGTCTTGATCGCTTTGTTGAAGAGCTCATGGACGCAACGCTGCCGTGGCAAGAGCTGCTGGCCCGCTTCATCCACAACGTGGCCAAGAACGATTTCAACTGGTCTCGGCCCAACAAAGGCCTGCTCCAAAACTTCGGCATCTACATGCCCACGCTGCACAGCGACGCATGCGGCACAGTGGCGCTCATCGTCGACACCTCTGGCTCTATCGGTCAGAAGGAGCTGACCGAGTTTGGCGCTGAGCTCAACGGCATTTTGGACATGGTGCGGCCTGAGAAAGTGCACGTCATCTATTGCGACGCAGCCGTAGCGCACGTCGAGGAATTCACACCTGACCAGTACCCGGTCCAGCTCAAAGCGCATGGCGGCGGTGGCACTGACTTCCGACCGGCGTTTGAGTACATCGACGAAAACATCAGCGACGTGCAGTGTGCGATCTATTTGACAGACATGTACGGCACGTTTCCTGACAGCGAGCCTGACTACCCAACCATGTGGGTCAGCAACAGCACCGTCAGCGACGCGCCATTTGGCCAAGTCATTCAACTCTCAAGGTAATCATGGGCACAGACATTCACATTTATGCAGAGCGCAAGCTCCAAGACGGGCAATGGGCCATGGAGCGAAAGTTCGAAGGGAACAGCGTCAAATCGTTTGACGTAAATCCAGAAGAACTTTCAAATAACTACAGCAGTTGGTGCAGGCCGACTATAAGCGGGCGCAACTACAGATTCTTTGCAGCGCTCGCCGGTGTTCGTGGCGACGGGCCTGATGCACGCGGCCTGCCCAAAGATGTATCGCCGTTTGTTGCCGAAGAGGCGATAAGCTGGGGCGGCAACGGGCACACCCATTCATGGATGTCAGCGAGAGAGCTCATTCCAATTTTCATGCGACACAAAATGCCTGAGGAAGACGTTGTGAAGATTACAAAAGACCGTCTTGACGGAACATCATCAGAGGAATCATTGGCCAATGTGTGCTCTGATTACATCGGAGTTCACATCCCTCGAAAGTGGACTGAAAACACGGAATCAATCGACATAGACCGTGTCCGTTTTGTATTCTGGTTCGACAACTGAAAGAAGAACATGACACCACAACAAACCATGGAACTTGCCGACATTCTCGAAAAAACACCTGACGTGCAAATCCGTGCACGCGAAGCTGCTGTCGAGCTCCGGCGCTTGAGCAAGCACGAAGTCGCTCTGAACGAATGGCTGGCAAAGACAGAATGGGTCCAAGCCACAGCCAAGACACATGAGCTTGGCGTGCACCGAGCCGACATCTTGAATCTTCGGATACACGCACTGCGTGCTTCGCTTCAGCAACTGCTCAACCTGTACGACTCCGCAACACGAAATGAGTACGAAGGCACGTCCATGCTTGAATTACTTTTAGCTGACGCTAACCACGCACGAAAAACACTCAAAGACACAGCATGAACACACGCACTACCAACGACCAGTTTGCTCTGGTCGACATCACCAATCACTGGATTCCAATTGACGCAAAGAATCCTCCGCCTGTAGGCCCCAAGCTTTTGCTGATTGACCAGCGTCTCGGTGTGGCAGTCATAGGTACGTACAGCAAGCACGGCAGCTGGACTCACTACGCTGGTCTGCCAACATTCAAAAAAGGTGTCGCATGAACTTGAATCACTCCAGTGTAAAAGTGACCAGCACACAATTTGCCAAAGGCAAACTTTACGTAAATCGCTTGTACGAATACGTTGTGCCAAAAGATGTCCAGCTCAAATCAGGTCAGATCCTGACAAGCTGGTTCACCAAAGCGCGCAGGTCCCTGCGCATTCAAGGCGGTGATTTAGATCGCCCATTTGTAAAAGCCGGGACTCCATTCAACGGCCTTTACCACAGATACAATGCAGACGACTTTATTGTCAAACGCAGCTATGCAGAAAAAGACTTTCTCAAAGAACACGGGGAAAGAATCTGTCCTTTACGCGACATCATTTTGCAAAACAAGGTTGACCTCAAGAGCATCAGTGTTGTCATGCACAGAGTGATGTCCGGAGATCAAAAACTTGTCAACGTGAAGAACAGATTTCGCACAGAATATCGAGAAGAATTGATGTTCATGCTGCTTGATGCTGATACACTGGAGGACTCTTAAACACAAGGATCCACCATGATCTCAACTTGGTCTTTCTCCCGTCTTGGGGACTTCGAGAAGTGCCGCTTTCTCGCCAAACTCAAGTACGTCGACAAGATTCCCGAACCAGTGCGCCCTCTGCCACCCGGCAAAACAGAGCACGCAAATGATCGAGGCACTCGTATCCACGAAGCTGCTGAGCTCTACGTCAAAGACCCCAATGTAATGCTCGTCACTGAACTGAACAAGTTCAAAGATTGGTTCCATGATTTGCGCGCTCAATACAACGAGGGCAAAGTCATCATGGAGCAGGAGTGGGCCATCGACAAAGACTGGGTGCCAACTGCTTGGAAGTCGTCGACAACATGGAACCGCGCCAAGCTCGACGCATTCATTCGAGTCGACGCAACAACAGCACGAGCCATCGACTTCAAGACAGGGCGCAAGTTCGGCAACGAAGTCAAGCACGCAGAGCAGCTTCAGTTTTACCAGCTGTTGAGCTTCATGCGATACCCAGAACTTGAGAAGATCACAGTCGAGCTGTGGTACATCGACCAAGGTCCTGAGCACACAACCAAGATGACGTTCACCCGTGATCAAGGCATGCGCTTCTTCAAAAACTTCAACGACAGGGGCACAGCAATGACGTCGTGCACTGAGTTTCCGCCGAACCCCAATGCACACAGCTGCCGATACTGTCCGTTTGGACCAAAAGGCACAGGTCATTGCGCTGTAGGTGTTTGACATGATTACACAAGCAGAACTCAAAACCCTGCTCACATATGACCCAAATACAGGTGTTTTTAAGTGGGCAGTAGGGCAGCCGGGAAGACGATTAAATAGCGTTGCTGGCAGCGTGTCAGCTAAAGGCTACAGGGTTCTGCGCGTGAACTATGTTCAATATCGCGCAGCTCGTTTGGCGTGGCTGTACATGACAGGTAACTGGCCGTTTGTCGTGGATCATTTCAACGGAGATACGCTTGACGACTCTTTTGCAAACTTGCGCAATGTGTCTCCACTGCTTAACACTCAAAACAGACACAAGGCCAACAGCAACAGTCTTTCTGGTTTGATAGGAGCTCTCAAAAGCCACAAAGGTTGGAGAGCGCGCATTCACATAAACGGGAAGCGCGTTGATCTCGGCACTTACTCAACACCAGAAAAAGCACACGAGGTGTACATGCAAGCAAAACGACTGAATCACCACACTTCCGCTGTAGGCGTATGAGCATCCGTCATCACTTGGCCGTTTCGGTCATTCAAAACCGTGAGCAGGACCTTAGCGTCCTGCTTTCTTACATGCAGGCTGCAGTCAATGAGTGCAGCCTCATGAACTTGATGCCGCACAGAGACTCCGCAGTCCTTCTGCTGGCGTCTCAAGTTGCGTACGTCACAGGCACCGACACACCAGTGCGAATGAAATACACAGAGCACTATTCAACATGTGCTGAGGAGATGGTCAATGACCTTACCGCTGTTCAAACATCAACAAACGTCAATTGAATTCGGCAGAGATTTGCCAGCTGTTTTTGACACGTCAGACCCCGGCACCGGCAAGACTCGCGTCTACATCGAATTGCTGCAGGCTCACGAAGGCAAGACACTTGTGATCTGCCCCAAATCACTGATGCGTCCTGCATGGGCAGCCGACATCAAGAAGTTTGCACCGCACCTCATCACGAGCATTGCTTACGCAAACAACCGTGACGCTGCGTTTCAAGCACACGCTCATGTGTACATCACAAACCATGACGCTGCCGTGTGGCTGGCCAAGCAGCACCCGACATTCTTCAGAGAATTCACCAAGCTCGTCATCGACGAAGCAGGTGCGTTCAAACACTCAACAAGCATGCGCAGCAAAGCCATGCTCAAAATTGCCAAGCACTTCAAGTATCGATATGGTCTCAACGGAACACCGAACCCAAACACAATCACAGACATCTGGCATCAGATCAAAATCCTCGACGATGGAAAACATCTTGGCCCTGTCTTCTTTGCATTTCGGAATTCCGTCTGCACGCCCAAGCAAGTTGGACCTCAGCCCAACATGGTCAAGTGGGAAGACCGCCCCGGAGCACATGAAGCTGTCAGCATCCTGATCAAAGACATGACCATCCGCCACAAGTTCGAGGAGTGCCTGAGCATCCCTGAGAACTTTGAGTACACGATGGCCTACAACATGCCGCCCAAACAGAAAAAAGCGTACGACCAAATGGCCGTCGCTGAAGTTGCGGCGTTGCCTACCGGAGTTGTGTCAGCCATCAACGCAGCAGCTGTTGTGACCAAGCTCCTGCAAATTGCATCGGGCGCTGTCTACGAGACGGCAGACAAGTACCACGTCATCGACCGGGATCGCTACGAGATGATCCTTGACCTCGTCGAAGAGCGTCAGCACAGCATCACGTTCTTCTTGTGGAAGCACCAGCGTGACCTGCTGACCGAAGAAGCGCGCAAGCGCGGCGTGTCCTACGCTGTGATCGACGGCACCGTGCCAGAAAAAGAGCGGACTGAGATCGTTCGTCGATACCAGCAAGGCATGTACAAAGTGCTGTTCGCTCATCCACAGTCGGCAGCTCACGGCCTGACCTTGACCAAAGGCACGACAACAATTTGGGCGTCACCCACATACAACCTTGAGCACTTCCAGCAAGGCAACCGGCGCATTTATCGCGCTGGACAAACCCAGCGCACCGAGACCATCGTGGTGCTGGCCGATGACACTTGTGAGCAAAAAGTCTATGACGCGCTCATGAGCAAAAACACCCGCATGGACACCCTCCTCGATCTTATGAAGGAATTGAAATGAACGAGCACATTGAACAGCAGCGCACCGCCGTGACCCTTGACGACATCATGGGCAAGATCAAGGGTGCCACCTACACGCTGCTTCCCAACGGGCGCACAACCATCTGTCAGCTCACCATGGAGAACGGCTTCACTGTTGAGGGCATGTCCGCTTGCGTTGACGCAGCCAACTACGATCAGTTCAAAGGCGAGAAGTACGCTTGGGAAGACGCACTGAACAACGTGTGGAAGTTCGAAGGCTACATGCTGGCCGAAGAGCTGTACCAGAAAGGCAAGCGATGAGATACCGCAAAAAGCCTGTTGTCATCGAGGCTCTGCAGTGGGACGGCACACGCGCAGGTGTAGACGACATCCGCGCATGGGCACCCAAGCTGGAGACCATCTCGCTCATCACCAATCAGATTGGTGAAGTCACCGAGTGGCGAATCGGCACGCTGGAAGGCGGGCACACCGTCAGCCGCTACGACTTCATCATTCGTGGTCTGGCCCAAGAGTTCTATCCGTGCAAACCCGGCATCTTTGCCCAGACCTATGACTCAGTCCCTGATTGACGCGGCCAAGCTCGACGGCTTTGACTTGGAGACCAGTGGTCTCCAGCCATGGGCAGGTGAGATCATCAGCATGGCCCACTACCACACCGTTGGTGTGACTATGCAAGAGCCAAGCGTTGCGGCGTTGCGTGAATGGCTTGAGGAGTGCCGCGACGAAGGCCGCACCATCGTCGGCTGGAACGTGATGTTCGACATTGCATGGCTCATCGCCAAGGGCCTTGGCTACCTTGTGCGCCAGAACAAATGGCTTGACGGCATGCTGCTGCTCAAGCGCATTGACGGCTTTCGCTTTTCGTACAGCCTGAAGACCATCGTCAAGGAGAAGTGGCCACAGTACGCTGACTACGCCATCGACGACTTCAGCAAGCCGACCACGGAAGAAGGCTGGCAGAAGATGCTGACGTACAACCTGCAGGACGTAGTGTTTACCCTGACACTGGCCAAGGAGTACCTCAACCAGATGACCGACAAGGAAGTGGCCATGGCCATGACCGAAGCTGAGTGCCTGCCTGAGCTGGCTCAAGCATGGGTGGACGGCATCCACATCGACACCGCTGCGCTGCAGCTGCTCAAGGAAGAGAACACGAGCAAGCTGGTCAGCCTGCGCATGGACCTCGGTGTGTCGACCACCGTCATCTCAAGCCCAAAACAGCTCGCCAACGTGCTGTATGAGCAGTGGGGGCTACCTATCCTTGACCGCACAGAGAAAGGCTCTCCAAGCACCAGCAAAGACGCCCTGCACAAGCTGGCGATCTACGCGCCTGAAGACCAGCGCATCATGAAGCTGCTCGAGATGCGCAGGTGCAAGACCATCCAAGGCAAGTACGTCGAGGCTGTCGAGAAAAGCATCGCTCACCACGGCTCCAACGTCACACATCCTCAGCCTCAGGCTGGTGGGACGTACACCTCCCGGCTGACTTACTCGTCCAAGCAAGGCAAGGGCAAGACCGAAGTCCAGACCGGCATCGCCCTGCACCAGTGGTCCCGAGACAAGCGAGTGCGCGCAGAGCTCACACCTCCGCCCGGCTACCTGCTGGGTGAGTGGGACTTCAGCGGTCAGGAGATGCGCCTCATGGCCGACGCCAGTCAGGACGAGACCATGCTCAGCCTGTTCCTCCAAGGCATCGACAGCCATGCCTACATGGGCGCGTCAATCAAGGAGCTTGACTGGCACTGGGTTCACAACGAGCAGGACAACGACCCAGCGGCGAAGCAGGCACGGTACTTGGGCAAGTTTGCCAACCTGAGCCTGCAGTACCGAATCGGCGTGGCCACGATCCGCATCAGAGCGTTGACACAGTACGGTCTGAACCTCAGCGAGGCTGAGGCGACACTGATTCGCAGCAAGTACGCCACCACCTATCCCGGCGTGCTTCAGTATTGGGTGGACTCAATCCAGAAAGCTGGCCGCCTTGGCTACGCTGAGACACGCGGCGGCCACCGCATCAAGCTCGACGACATGAGTGAGTACAGCCTGCAGCAGACCGCGATCAACTTCCCCATTCAGGGCACTGGCGGGGACATGAAGCTGTTGGCGCTGGCCGTGCTCAAGAACCACTTCCCTGAGCTGGGTGTGCACTTCGCGTGGGACCTGCACGACGCGCTGTTCTTGTACATCCCAGACGACTCGCGTGCAGTCAAAACCGCTCGATTCATCGAGCACACATTGAGCAACTTGCCCTACGAAAAAGCGTGGGGCTGGCGTCCAGCGGTACCCCTGCCGGTGGACGGAAAACTTGGCAAATCATGGGGTTCTCTTAAATCTTACAAGGACTGATCATGTCTCTGGAAATTGGCAAATACATCGACGAAATGATGGCGCTTCGCAATGAGAAGAAGCACCACGAAGCTGAGCTCAAACGGCTTGACGCAAACCTCCGGCTGATGGAGGGCACACTGAAGCAAGCCATGCTTGACCAAGGCGTGACCGAAGCCAAGGGCGTTTACGGCAAAGCAAAGTACGACGACAAGGTTCTGTACCCTCAAGTCGACGACTGGAGCGCATTCCACGAATACATCAAGGCGAGCAACATGTTTGATCTCCTTCACAAGCGAATCTCTCTGACGAACTATCGTCAGTTAGTAGAGGCCCAAGTGGCCGTTCCCGGCGTAGTCCCAAACTACGTCTCTGAAGTCAACCTCCGGAGTATTTAAATGACTGCAAAAACCGCTTCCACCTCGACCGCAATCGCGGTCCTCACACCCGAGCAACTCGCAGCAGAAGCACAGGCCATGATCAACAAAGCTGGCAGCCTTGCTGGCGACGTGATCAAGATCAAGAACAAAAAGTTCGTGCTGCCTGACGGTCGCGAAGCTGACACGTTCGCCGCTGTGATCGTTGACTTCATCAACGTCAACGAGTTCTACGAAGGCCGCTACGACCCCAAAGTCATCAAGCCGCCTGTCTGCGCTGCCAAAGGCTCTGACCCTCAGAACATGGTTCCGTTCGACGAGTCGCCCAAGCCTCAGGCTGACACCTGCAACGAGTGCCCCAACAACCAGTTCGGCTCCGAAGGCAAAGGCAAAGCGTGCAAGAACGGCCTGTGGCTGTCTGTTGTCCCAGCCGACGACTTGGCTGCCCAGCCTTTGACCGTCAAGCTGGCTCCAACTTCGACCACACCGTTCCGCCGCTACCTCACGCTGCTGGCAAGCTCCGGTCGCCCACACTTCTCTGTGGTCACCAACTTCTCGCTCGACAAGAGCGTGGACTATCCCAAGATCGTCTGCGAAGCTCCTGTCCCGCTGGCCATGGAAGATGTGTCCGTCGTGATGAACCGTCGCGCCGACGCCATGAAGCGACTTGGTCAGGTGACCAACTTCACCGTCAACGCGGGCTAAGCAAGTCATGGCTCGCAAAGCCGAGACCACGTTCACAGCAAGTGTCCACCGACACTTGCCGCTGGGTGTGCACCGCGAAAAGATGAACAACCCGTACCGCTCTGGCACGGCTGACGTCTGGTACTCAGGTCAAAAAGACCTGTGGGTCGAGTACAAGTTCATCCCTGCGCTCCCCAAGCGCAAGGAGACCATGATCACACTCGACCTGTCAGAGAACCAGAAGATATGGCTGCGCGAGCGCTACACAGAAGGGCGGCACGTCGCTGTCATCTGTGGGTGCAAGACCGGAGGCGTGCTGTTTACCGACCTCAGTTGGGAGGAGCCCATCCAGACTTCCGTGTTTGTCGCTCGAACGGTGACTCGGCAAGTGCTGGCCAAATGGCTTCTGGACCACACTGGAGAGGTAAACCATGTCACCACTCAAAATCCTGATCGGAGTAGCGTCATTCGCTAACCCGATCTACAAAATCGCCTTCAGTGCAGTGATGTTTTATTCGCTGTACCACAGGCATCAACAATTCAAGGCAGAAAATGAGCGACTCAACAGCAATCGGCAACGAGGTAACGATCCTTCGCGAGAAGGTCTTCCATGACGTTGCCAAATTCATGCTCGCATGCGACCACCGCATCAAAGACCAGCACACGTGGGAGCTTTACTGGAATCTCGCCGGTGAAGAAATCAACGAGCTGATGGAATCTGACAGCCTTGTTTCTGAGCTGGACGGCATTATCGACTCCATCTGGACATTGGTCGGCTACGGGCTTGCCCGTGGCTACGACATGGCTGGCGCATGGGCCGAAGTGGCTCGCTCCAACCACGAAAAGATTGGGGCCGACGGCGTCTGTGTGAAAGACATCAACGGCAAGGTGCAAAAGCCTGTTGGCTGGAGCGCTCCAAACCTGCTCCCCTTCGTCCCCGAAGAGAGCAACATCATCACGATCAGCTGATGACTGAGTTAAAGCCTTCAAACCCGAAGGATTCCGTGGGAGCCACCAAGCTCCCACTGAATCTCGTGCCTGCAACTGCAATTGCAGTGGCTTCGCTGGCTCATCTTGACGGGGCACTCAAGTATGGCTTGTGGAACTGGCGCGACACAGGTGTGCGCTCATCCGTCTACATTGCAGCGGCACTCAGGCACATCCAGAAATGGAACAATGGAGAAGAGTTTGACAAGGATTCTGGTGTACATCACCTCGGACATGCACTCGCGTGCATCAATATCCTGATAGACTCAATGGCTCAGGGAAACCTGACTGATGATCGACCTCCGTCGATTGATATCACAGCATTCATGGACAAGCTCCAACTTGACGTGAAGCGGCTCAACGAGTTGCATGCTGGGAAAACTCCAAAACACTTCACTATTGAGGACTCAAAATGAAAAAGCGTATCTACATCGTATCCAGCCCTGCTGGCCAGACACTCGTCGAAGCAACCAGCCAGTCTCAAGCTGTGGGCATCGTCGTGGGCACTCTCTACGACGCCCGCATCGCCAAACCCAAAGAGATCGTCGAATTGATGCAGGCTGGCAAGAAGCCGTCTGAAGACGCACATGTCAACGTCATCGCGAACAATTAAGTCCGCACTCGACGCCGTGGGGGGCTTAGGCTCCCCGAGCAAAATGCCGTGCTACTCGTACGGCATTTCTGCTTCTAGGTGCAACACTGGTGGCAAACTGCGTCAGGTCGAGGGGTCTGTCTGCTCTGACTGCTACGCATGCAAAGGCATGTACCAGTTTCGTGTGGTCAAAGATGCACACGAACGTCGATACGAATCCTTGTTCACACCCAACTGGGTGGCGAACATGGCCTTCCTCATCAGCCGCAAGAAAATGTCGTACTTCCGCTGGCACGATTCCGGGGACCTCCAGAACATGCAGCACCTGATCAACATTGTGGAGGTTGCCAATGCCACACCAGACTGCCAACACTGGCTCCCCACCAAAGAGCTCGCTCTGGTCAACAGCTACCGGGCGCAATTTGGAGACTTCCCTATCAACCTCATCGTTAGAGTCTCTGCGCCTCTCATTGACGCAAGACCTGTCAAATCGCAGCCTTTTACCTCAACCGTGCATCTCAGCCGTCCAGCGCATGGACAGGTATGCGTTGCACCTCAACAAGAAGGCAAGTGCGGCGACTGCAGAGCGTGCTGGGACAGAGGGGTCGCCAATGTCAGCTACCACCATCACTAAAAACTGTGCGATAAATATTGACCACAATCTTGGCCGCTCAGCTGGTGAGCTGAGTGCATGCTGGGTTTACCTGAAGGACAAGGACGGCAGACTCCTCGGCTTGGAAGGCGCTGCCTACATCTACACAACGGACCGAAAGCTCGTGCCGTTGTGGACAGTGATCTTCTACGGCGGCAAGACGCTTGAGCGCCACATGGAGCTCTACAACGCCCAGAGGCCTCACTTGGACAGCCGCACAAGGCGGCTGATCAGGCAGGCCATTGAGGTCGACCTGATCAGAGAGAAGATGCTCGGCAAAGCTCCGAAAACTGATCCAGACCCGGACAGAGGCATCTACGGTGACGCCATGGTGTACGGCACTGGCGTCTCACGAATCATTGTCGATGAAGTCTCGATCAGCCAGTCACCAGTGACGGTAGATGCTCTGAAGAGGTAGCGCTTTTTCAAACGAGGTGGTCAAGTCCTCGTCCTTGAACACCGCATCAAGCGCCTGCTGCACAGTGGGGCCAGCCAGACCAAACGGGATTTTCTCAGAGATTGCTCCCGGAATTCCTGTCAGGCCAGCCCCCTGTACAGCACGCTTGACCCAATCAACCAACGAGTCCTGACCCTTCATCCAGTCCGGCTCGTCACCACCGCCTTGGATGAATGCGCGAATGATGTTCGCTGCGAGCATCACAGGCACATAACCAGCTGCTGCAACCATCAGCGGATCGTAGTTCCCGTTCTTCGCCTCGTGGTACATCCTCTGAAGGATCACCTTGTGGAACGAGTACGTGAACTGGTTCAGGTGGAACAGCAGCGCAAACTTAGGATTCGACGCCCATGCGGGACGCTGAGCAGCGTTCGGGCGAAGCACTGCGCCGTCCACCCAGCGCATGATCGCGAACTGTAAGCGCTTGTCTGTTGAGGACAAGTCCAATGAGCCGTCATTTTTTAAAACAATGTCATCGGCAGTGAGGCCCAATTCTTTCAAATAACGCTCTGTGTTCTGGTCCGGATTCGTCTTCAACTTCTTGATGAACTCAACTGCGGCCACAGTCGCCTGTGTGCGCATCGCACGGTTCCAGCCTTCCATGCCATTCAGCCGGAAGAAGAAGTCGTTGATGTGGCGCGCCTTGCCGGTCATGTACATCGAGCCGTAGGTCTGGCCCAGCGAGTCGAGGTACGACGATGGCTCCAGCGTGCCAAGCATCTCGGCCATGGCCACATCAGGGTCTTCAGCGCCTGACATCTCGCCCTTCCAGCTCTTGACCACTTCGCCAAGACCACGGGTGAACGCCCTGTAGGCCTGCTTCATCTCGCCGCCGCGCACCACGATGCCGAGAGGGTCGATGAACGAGGACAGCAGCGCCAGCGGAATGGTGCGGATGTTCTGGTAGGTCATCATCACGCTGTTGAACTGGCGCAGCTCGTTGCTGATGTCGTGACCCAGCGTGCCCTCGAGCGCCATGACGCCAGCGCGGTAGGTCTCGAAGTCCTTTCTGACCTGCTCAGCGATTTTGTCGTACGTGCGCGAGTAGCTGTCAATCGCATTGTCAAGAATCTTGCGCTGATCTTTGCTGGTTTCAGAGTACGAACTTGCGCGATTCCGTAGTCTGTCAGATAAGACGAACTCATCAGAGCCGCCGTGCCCTTGAGCGACGCCAATCATGTCAGCCGGGGCAAGATCCACGTACGACAACTGCCCAAAACGCCGAGCTTTGTTAATGTCGGTAGTGAACCACATGCCACCTTTGACCGAAACACCTGCGTTGCCTGCGCCTTCGCCGCGATAAACGCGAATTACACCGGCAGCAGGGGGAGGGGTCGCACCAGCGTCGTTCAGGGTCTTGCGCTTGATCCGCTCGTACTCCGGACCGTACTCAGTACGCATGCGCTTGTCTACTTCATACGCCTCAGCCTGCTTCATCAGATCCTGCAGCATTGCGCCGTCAGAGCCGAAGCGCTCAGAGTACTCAGCGCGCTTGACTGCCTGATTGATGTACTGCGTCATGGCGAAGACCAAGTCCTTCTGCAGATACTTGGAGAACACCCGCATGTCGAGGAACTTCAGCACGCGCTCGTTGGCCGAGTTCATGGCCGGGCTGAAGCCCAGCACGCTCTCCATTTCGCTGAGGCTGGTTTCTCTGCTGTTCGTGGCGTCATCCAGCACACCGTTGCTGCGCGTGAGCTTGGACAGGAGCGCCTCGGCGACCGCCTGCGCGTCGACACTTGACGTGATGCCGCTCTTGGCGTTTTCCGCGTTGGCGGATGCAGCGATGCCGTCCAAGTCCTTCTTGTGGTTGGCCAGCAGGTCGGCCACGAACTTGTCGCCGTTGGCCACCAGCTCATCCGTGTCCCACAGGCGCGGGAAATAGTTCTCGATGCGGCCAACTGGCTTGCCTTCCCAGTTGGTGACGCCCTTGCGCTCCATGTAGGCGTACAGTTTGTCCAGCGTGGAGCGCACGTCCTTGACGACGGCGCGCACTTCGGAATCCCTGATCAGGTTCGGGTTGCGCTCTTGCTGCAGTTCCTCCAGAGCAGCGTCCAACTTGGCTCGGTCGTAGCCTCGGAAGGTCTCTGTCAGCTGGCTGATCAGCCGGTTGCGCGCCTGCGCCACTGCGGCGTAGAAGCCCAGCTCGGTGCTCTGGCCAGCCACGTCGTTGTTGAACTTGTCGATGATCTCGATCAGGTGCGGGTTGTCAGACTCACGAAAGCGAGAGTCCACGGAGTCAGTCAGCTTGCCGAGGCGGTCCGTGATCGGCTTGGCCACAGCCGTGAACTTCCGGTAGCCAGCGGTGTCAAAACCTGTCAGGGTCTCGTCACGGCTGATCGGGTCGCGCAGCTTGCCTTCGTTGAACGCAGTGAACACCTTGGTGGCCATGTCGACGTCGTCAAACACACCGAAGAAGTTCTTGATGGCGCGAATCACCCGGTCGAAGAACGACTGGTTCTGTGGCCCGATCTGGATCATGTCGTGCATCCAGAACTGGAACAGGTAGGCAGCCGCCTCTTCTGGGTCAGCCAGCTGAGCCTGAGCAGCTGAGTTTCCATCCAGCAGGTTGTTGAGCTGGCGCTTGATCGGCGCACTGGCAGCCACGCGCTTGAGCGTGTCGAGCATGCCTTGGTGTTTACCCTGAGACAGCACGGAGAACAGGTCGTGGATCGCTTCGTGAAACGCCACGCCCAGCGGGTCGCTGGCGAACACGTTGATCTTGATCAGCGCTTTGCCCACTGCGTCCTTGCTGTATGAGCCGGACATGCCGCCCAGCTCCTTGACGAACTTCACTGTGGCAGCAGGCACCACGCGGTCCAACCACTCCTGCACCTCTGCCATCTCTTCTTCGCTCATGGCTTCGGTCACGCCGGGTTCGACCGACGTGAACTTCAATCCTTTGAGCGCCTCGCCGCGATCTTCTGTGCCTCTCTTGGCCAGCTTGGCTGCGATGTCTTTGTGCTGGAACTGCGCCTGATCGGGCGTGATGAGCTGGTTGAGGAGTGCAGCGCGCTCAGCTGCTTTGATGCGAGCGCGCATGGCGGCCTCTGGCACCTCATCGTTCGTCGCGGCACTCAACTCCTTCAGCACGGTGCGCTTGATTGACGACGCTGGTGCACCGCTCACGGCTGACGCCAGTCGACGGGCGCTGGCAATCAGCTGGTTGCGCGTGGAGTCTTGGCTGCGGTGGCTGGCCGGGTGCAGCAGCGCGCCGGTCTCTTCTTGGAAGACTCGAACGCCGAGGTCTTGCGCCTCGATGTCGCCTCGGGTTGACTGGCCACGGCCAGCTGTGCGCTCAAGCGAGTCCGTGTTCTGGGTTCCGCCCTCTGGATCAGGGGCCAGCGTGGTGGGGGCGACGGAGGTGCCGCTGAGCAGTGCCTCCCTGATGGAGTCGTTGCTGGAGTCCACACCGTCTCGATTCAGCCGGTAGCGCACTTCTTCGCGGATCACATCGATGCGCTTCTTCAGCCGTGACATGCCGCTCTGGTCGCTCAAGGCCTGAGCGTTGCGGTACATGCCTGCGGACTCAGCGTAAACGTCGCGCAGCTCAGTCAGGCCCATCTCACGAATCTGCGGTGTGGTCCACTTGCGCTGCGGCGCGTTGGGGCGAACACCCTCAGCCTCCATGCGCTCATTCAGCGCTTTCTTCGCGTCACCGACTGTCACGCCCTGAAACAGACTGAAGTCGTCAGGCATCTCAGACAGAGGCACGTACTGGCCGTCCTTGTTCATGATCTCGACGCGGTCGAACGCGGGCTGGCCGCTCTTCTGCACATCGAGCAGCGCAGCCATGGCTCGGCTGAAGTCGCTGGCCGCGCTCTCCGCGCCCTCGAGACCACTGGTCGTGTTCTGCGCTCTGCTGCGCATCTGCTGGATGATCTTGCCGGGCGTGGTGATCAGAGTGGCGGCTTTCTTGCCGGGCTCGTACAGCTTGATGGCACCAAACTCTGAGCGCCACGGGCTGCTGCCGCCCACCAGCTCGTCGTAAGTCACCTGCTCAGTCTCTGGCGAGCTGGTCTGGTACACACCAAGCACCTTGAAGCGCTCGTTCAGCTCAGCTGGGGTCGCACCGGGCATGGCTGCCTGTGCTTTCTGGAGCGACTCGGTGTCACCAGTCAGGCGGGCATACTCCGCCACGCCAGTGGGTACAGCTTCAGAGAAGCCGCTGCGGGTCAGGCGCTCTGAGTTGCTGGCCAGATACCCCATCTGGGTCTGGTTCTGGGTGTCGTACAAGTCCTTGGTCTGGTTGTTGGCGAAGCTCCAGCTCACGCCGCTCGGACTTTCCTTGGCGGTCATGCCAAGCGCGCCGAGGTTCTCGGCGGCTGTCGGAGTTTCGACACGCTCAGCTGCATCCACTGTCGGGTTTACAGCACCGGTCTCGACAATGTCCTGCATGCCGCCAGCCTTGGCCAGCATGTTCGTCGCGCTCTGCGGCAAAAGTCCCTGCATACCTTCAAGGGCACGCGGCGCGTTCTTGCCAAACGCAGTCTGCACGGCCTGCATGAACGAGTCGCTCTGGCCGGGCGCGACCGACGTCTCAGCGGCCAGTGACTCCAGCACGCTGGCCAGCTTGTTCATCTCGCCGGTCTTGAGCTCACCGTGCTCTGGAGACAGGTTGGAAGTGATCAGGCTGCGCCACACCTTCTGGCGCTGCAGCACGTCGTCGATGACGCCGTTGTAATCCGCCGCCGTGGCACCTGTGCCCAGCAGACCCATGCGCTGCATCATGGTCGTGGCCGCACGCAGGCCTTCGCGGGATCGGTTCGGACCGAACAAAGCCAGCATGCCCACAGGCATCTTGGCTTCTGGGTTGTCGTTGGCCGCTGCGAGGTAGTCGCGGATCAGCGGCACGGTCTGCTGCACAGTCTCTGGGTCTGAGTTGCGCAGGAATGGAGTTAGGGTTTGTACCAGTGGCGTGTCAGCTGGTGTCAGCGGCACGTTCATGGCGCTGAACTTCTCGTCGTTGCCGGGCGTGCGCTGGCCGAACATGCTGCGCATGGCGGCGGAGCCGAGGCGCTGAACTGCCTGACCTGCTTCGAGCCCACGCTGGTGCGCCATGGCCAGCCCGCTGAACTCGGCCAACTGGTCAGGGTCGCCACCGCTCTGAACCAGCGCCTGCGCACGCTCGCGCACACCGGCTGGCAAGCTCTCGTCAGCCGCCACACTGGCTGCTTTGGCCAGCACGTTGTCGATCTGGCCGGAGTCGCGAATCCAGTTGGCCACCGACTCGCTGCCGCCAGCCGCTACGTCCGCTGGAGGTTTGAGTGTGTCGACGAACTGACTCAACTGAGGGTTGCGCGCTGTGTCGATCAGCCCTTTGATCGTGTTCTGTTTGTCTGGCGTCACAGCGTCAGCAGCCTCGCCCATCTTGGAACGAGCCACCTGCACACCTGCGCCGACACCGCCCATCACTTTGCCGGGGATCAGCCCGCTGAAGAATTGAGTGGCGGCTTCTTCTGGGGTCATGAGCAGGTCTTCGCTCATTGGCGCGGCCAGCTTCATGGCGGCTTGACCGGTAGCGCCTTGAGCCAGCTCGGTGAGACCCTCCAGCCCGCCAGCCTTGGCCGACTCTTTGCCGATGAACTTGGCCGCTGGCACAAAGCCCTGCTCCAGCGCAGGCGCAGCGCCTCGCGCAATCTTGCCCATGACCATGGCCGGAACCACGTTCTCCATGGCGGACGTCACTGCACCCTTGCCTGCTGCGATGGCCAGACGCTGGCCGGGGCTCAGCTGCATAGCCTCTGGCGACTCGTACATCTGAGCTGCACTCTCACCTGCCTCCTGAGGGAAAACCCCAAGCGCACCACCAGTGAATTCAGCTTGGCCGGGTGTCATGCGCAGGCCAAGCGCTCGCGCACCGAGACGACCGGCCAGCGCACCGCCAGCGGCTGTGGCGATGGTGGGCAGAGCCTGACCCAGAGCGTAGCTGGCGAACTCTCCGACGTCGTTGGCGTTGCGAATCTGGCCAACTCGAGACACGGTGCCTTGAGGCATCTCGGCCTTGATGCGGCTGATCTCGCTCAGTTGGGACTTGGCGTATTCAGGAGCTCCGACCACCTCAGCTGCATTGGCAGTCAGGGCGCGCAGTCCAATCTCCGTGCCCAGCACACCGGTGCGCAAGCCTGACTCAAACGAGCTGCGTCCGGGCTCGATGCCTTGGACGCTGCGGCGCATTTCACGCAGGCCAGTGCCTGCGATGGGGCTGAAAGTTGGCTCCGCCAGCCGCGTGTTGAGCGGGCTGGTGGTCGGTGCGGAGAAAAGGATGTCGTCTGCCATGTGAGTACCTCAGGTCACCGGCATTATCCCTCTTATCGGTCAGCCTTACTGGAGCTTTCCTTGAGGCTCTTGACCTTGAGACTCATGTCTGGCGAGTTGAGCCATTTCTCGTCAAGGAATCTGATTGGCAGGACTTGCGTCTCGAGACCATCGGTCACGACAATTCCGCCCTTGTCGAAGACACCTTCGCTCCAGCTTTCTTGGCCTCGATCTCGACCAAATATCCGGCGCATAGCTTTGAGATCGTCTACATACTCAGTGCGTTCAGGCAGGATAGGTCGAGTGAAGTTGAAGCCCTTGCCGGACTTCAGGGCGTACTCCTCAGCTGCGCGGTTCAAGCTGAAGCTCAGCTGAGCTTCAGCCTGCAGCTGAGCTGGCGTCAGTTTCTCGCCGGGATTGGCCTGTGCGCGCTGCTGCGCGTACTTCGGCATGTACTGGCTGTTGAACACCTCGGTCAAGTCCTTGCGCTCAGCGCCGGGGACCACTTTGGTCGGGTCTTTGGGGTCAAGCGTGGCAGGGTCGAAGATGTTCACCTCCGACAGCTTGCCAGCCTTGGCTGCAGCGGACACTGCGTTGGTCTCCCGCTCAGTCAGGTCGCGCAGCACGGTGGCCGCACCTTGGTGGCCCATCATCGAGCCCATCGTGGCCAGCCCGCGCAGAGTCAGTCGTGGCGCAGCGGCCTGTTGCTCGGCTTTGGCGGCAGGAGTGGCTGGCTGTGCGGCAGGGCTCACTGCCTTGGCCGACTCAGCTGCTCGGGCAGATTCCCACTTGCTCAGAGCTTCGCCTTTCTCGTCGATCTGGCTGGCCAGCGCGCCGCCCAACGCAGCGCCGCCGATGGTGCCAGCATACGGGGCAATGCCAGAGCCGATGGCACCGCCAGCGTACGGCAGTGCTGCGCGTGCGAAGGTGCGAAGCCCCTGCTGGTACTTCTCGTGGGCGGGGACGCTCGGGTCGTTGTAGAACTCCGAGGGCATCTCACTCAGCGCCATGCCGGTCGCCAGCGCGCCGCCGATGACGGGAGCCGCACCAACGCCCATGTTGCGCAGAGCTGCTTGGGCTTTGCCGACGTTTTGGCCGACAGATTGGCCAGCTTCGTACGCCACGCCACGGCCAGTAGCTTGAGCTGCCTGAGACGCCTGAGCCGCAGCCTGACGCTCAGCCGCTGCGTTGATGTAGCGCCCCATGTTTGGATCGCTGGACGCCACGCCGGATGGCGTGGTGTAGATCGTGCTGCCGGGACCGACAGCGGCTGGTGCTGGTGAGCCCATGACCGACGCCGTACGAGCGGCGGTGGCGGCCTCCGACGCGGACGTTGGCGCTGCGCCAACTGTGCCAAGATTGATGGCACCTGCGCTCGGCATCAGCCCGCGCAAACCTTCAGCGGCGCGGCCACCCATGCCTTTGGCTGCATCCCAGCCACGGCGCAGAATGTTCTCGTCGCCGTCAGCGGCGTAGACCATGTCGGGGTCTTGCATGGGCTGCAGCGCCTGCACATCCTCAGTGCCCATGGCGAAGCCCTGAGCTGTCAGGCCGAACTCCTGACGCAGGCGGGCGGTGTCACGCGAGGGCGACACGGAACCCTGCTGGCCAACGGCCTCGAAGCCCACTGGTGTGCCTGCTGGCACAGCCTCGTCGATCTGGTTGCGGTCACGCTGGCGTGCGAAGTTGTCGAGCTCTGTTTCGGACTCAGCAGGCACTTGGTCAATGCCGTCAGCGTAGCCACGCACACCGACGAACTTAGCGCCCATGGTGCGGCCACGGCCACCCATCGTACCGGCCATGTTCACAGCGCTTGGCGAGTCAGGCGAGCCGTGCCCGCCAGCACCTGCGTCGGATGTGCCGTCGGCGTACTTCATGACTTTGGCCGTGCCGCAGCGCAGGCCGACACCGATGCCGCCAGAACTCAGTGGCTGGGCCATGTGTTCAGCGTCGTGCTCAGGGTCACGAGGCTCCATGTACTCAGTGGGGTGGTACTCAGCATCGTTCATGGGGGATGTGCGGGCGAAGTTCGTGCCATCACGGTAGCTGCGCTCGACTCCGGTGAACGGACCCACGCGCCCGCCCTTCTTCATGGATGTGCCCATGCGGCCCATGTCCATGTCGCGCAGGCCCTGCTTGTTGAGCTCGCGAATCTCGCCGCGACCCATGCGCTCAGCTGCACCAGCGTTGAGGACAGCCTCGCCCTCAGCCAGCATGGCGGGCACGGTGTCGACGCGGGGGTGGCCGTTGCCACTCTCGTCAGTGACGCGAGTCTCGCCCTGCTTCATGACTTTGGCCGTGCCTTTGTTGAACCCGGCGCGACCGCCGACGCCGAACAACAGACCACGCACTGCTGATGGGTCGCGTTTGGCTTCCTCTGCAGCGGGCTGCAGGCCGTACCTGTCGATGAAGTCGCTGACCTTGTTGCGATATCCAATTTCTGACGCCTGCTGGCCGCGCAGGCCCGCTGCGGACTTAACCTCCAGAGGGTGCATGCGGGCGCGCTGGTTTGCGTATCCAGCTTCTTCCATGCTGAGTCCTGCCTGAGCGTTGCGCAGGCCAGCCTGCGACACCACATCCAGCGGGAGCACAGCTGCCTGAGTGTTGCGCAGGTTGGCGGTGGCTGCCGCCTCCATACCTTGGTTGGAGGTCTGGGCTTCTTGGTTTGCGTACTTGCGCTCGAGCCAAGGAGCCATTTCTGACATGCCGCCCAGCGATTTCGTGATGGCCATAGCGGCTCCTTAGACAGAATAGTTGTAGTTTTCGTTCTTCGAGGTCGAATACGACTGTGCGAACGAGTTCGAGTAGCTGTTGCTGGCGCTGTTGTTTGCGCTGGCGCTGTACCCGAAGGTGTTCGAGTAGCTGTAGTTGACAGCGTTGAGAGACGCAGCGGCAATCTGGGCCGACACCTGAGAGCCAACCTTCGCAGCGTCAAGCGCCAAACTGCGGGTGGTGACGTACAGCTCGCCGTTGGCCTTGGCCGACGCGACTGCAATCTCCGACACACGCTGGGCTTGGTCGATGGACACCTGCCACTGCTTGGTCAAAGTCTCGTTGTAGCCAGCCACACCTGCGACCTGAGCTTTGTAGCCTTCGATCAAGGTCTGGTTGCCAGCCGTGATGGCCTGAGCACGAGCTGCCTCGCCTTGGTAGGCTGCTTTGTAGCCCTCCCACTCAGCGGTCTTGGCCATGACCCGGCCCTTGTACTCTTCGATCTTCGCCTCGATGGTCTTCACCGTGGCGTCAACCTTGGCGGCGTAGGCTGCGACCTGCGACTTGTACGCATCCTGCTTCGAGCCTTCAGCCTGCACCGTGGCGCGGAAGCCCTCCACACCTGCGGTGTAGGCGCTGATCTTGGCGGTGTACGCACGCACCTGCTCGCCGAAGATGTTGATCTTCAGCTTCTCGAGCTCTGCCTTGGACTGGATGGCCATGACCTGTGCTTTGAACACTTCGACGTTGGCCAATGCCGCGTCAGTCTGCACCTTGAACTGGTTGACCAGCGCGGTGTTGATCTGAGCCTTGGTCTCTTCGGCCTGAACCTGAACCTTGTACACCTCGACCTTGGCCAACTCGCCGCGAATGCGCGCTTCGTAGATGGCGACCTTGGTCTTGTACGTCTCCAAGTATGCGGCGTACGCACGCACCTTGGCGTTGTAGATTTCGATGCCCGCCTCGGTGGCGTACTTCGACGACTCGAACAGACGCTGCTCGACTTGGTTGTTGTAGTTGACCAGCGTGCCTTCGAGCTGAGTGGCGACTTCCAGCGAGCGGCGGATGTTCTCCATCTCCAGCTCTGCCTGCTTGATCATGATCTCGCGGCCAAGGCTCATCTGGCGAGCTCGCATCTCTGTGTTGATGCGGTAGCGTGCGTCCATGTACACACCCGGCGGCAGCGCGTAGCCCAGCGACTCCATGCGCTCAAGGTCACGGATTGCGTCATCAGCCACGATGAACTCGCGCTCACGCTGGCGATCCCAAATCGCGTTCTCTGCTGCGGCTGGAATGCCGGTGCCGCCGTTTGTGATGCGGTCGGCCAGAGTGGTCTGCAGGCTGCTCAGCAGCGAGGAGGTGTAGTACGCACCGGGCGTGTAGTCAACGACGGTCGGAGCCACAGCCGTCAGCTCAGTCACTGCTTCGTCAATCGTGGGCAGCGTGACGCCGTCGAACTTCGAGACGTTCAGCGAGAGCAGTCCGGGCGCGGCTGGCAGCGTGAGCGTCAGCTGCGGCATGGTGTACGAGACGTCCACGCCGGGCGCGTCAGGGGCTGGCTCAGAGAAAGGCAGTGGAGCTGTGCCGAACAGCAGCAGAGGAGGACTCTCGTCGAACGTGGCTGGCAGCAGGTTGTCGATGCTCAGCGTCTCGCTGAGCGGCGCGGGCGACGATGGCGGCGTGACGATGACGGGCTGAACAGTCGGCATTGCGGCCTGAGCTGTGGCCGGTGCGGCAGGGCTGGTTGGGAAGACTGGCGTGATGACGGGCGGCTGCAGGCCAGCCGTGGCTACGCCCAACTGCGCCATGTAGTCATACGCAGTTTGCGCCGCCGCCTGCGCGAAGTTGATCGCCTGATCTGGCGACCGCATTTGCGGCTGTATGTACGGGACCATCTGTGCGTCTGCCATGCCATCACTCCTGATTCATCGGGCGGATGATACCATGCAGGGGTATTTTCGACCTCAGAAGTTGACCCACTCTTCAGCTGGTCGAAGCGACGAAAACTCCCCGGTATTTGGGTCGAGCGCCACCCAGACGATGGTCGGCCCATTGGCAAGGTCCCACTCATCATACTGATTGAGCTCCCCGCCTCCGAAGCTGAAGTCCGACAGAAGGAGCGGCTCGACCGTACCAGCGGAGCACAAAATTGAAGACCCGCTGACAGGCGGCGCACCACCAAGCCAAGGAGGGGCCAGAGTACCGAGATACACAGACGAGTCGCTCGAAGACGTGTTGGCCGGTATGTAGCGTGGGTACAAAGTTGAAGCCAGCCCGTAGGATTTGTTGTACGGGTCGTAGTTCGACACCTGATCAAAACGAGCTGAGAACCCTATCATGGCAGGGCACGTCGGACGCCCGTCTCTGTGCAGCGCTTCGACCAGAATAAGCTGACACGTGCTGGTCTGCGTGTATTCTGCGATCTGCTCGTTCTCCACAAAATTCGCCCCGGACGTCGCATACGCCCACTCGATCAAGACACACTTGCGCCGAGATCCTCCGAACAGCTCACTACCGTAACCCATGCGCACGGTTGACGTGATCTCTCCAACGTATGTCACTTCACCGACCGTGAAGCCGATAGCAGGCCCTCCAGTCAGAGTGAAGCGAGGCGATCCAAAAGTGTATGACACTGATGGGGAGCTCTGCGGAAACCCGGCTGAACCGTCCACCACGCTCGTAGGGAACGCCGAGCCGCCAAATGTTATCTCGTAGAAATCGGATATACCGATCTCGGTATAGCTCTGCCCCTTGACGACCAGCGGTACGTCAAAGTTCAGCGGGACTGTGCCGGGTGTCGACAGGAACTGCCACCCGTAGTACTCAGGCTGGTAGACAAGTGATCGGGCTGGGCTGATATCGAGCGTAATGTTCGGGAACACGTCAGTCAGCAGCCCGTGGACACCGATCTCAGGGAACCAGCACGCAACTGGCGTAACCGGCTTTTCGACCTCTGGCTTCTTCTCCTCGACAGGCGGTGCGAGCTGAGCGTAGATCGTGATGTACTCCGCCCCGCCCTGATTCACGTACTGAACGCCGAGGTTCGGCGCGAGCTGCACAAAGCCACGGGACTGAGTGTTCACGCTCAGCGAGTGGTTGTGAGCCTGCTGCATGTGGAACGCTGTGATGGCCGAGCCGTACATGTCAAGGATTGCCTGCCCGTCTGCAGTCCTTGGGTCGACGCCGACCCAGCGCACGATGGGTGACGCGACGACGGTTGTCGGGAAGAGCTGTGTGCCCTTCTGAGTCGGGAGGTAGAACTTAGACACGACGCGTTGACGCGAGTGGGATGAACTCCACCGACTCGAGGTCAAAGTCAGCGCCGTCGCCGATCAGCTCAAATGAGACGTAGCGAGTGCGCATGCCTTTGCCGAGCGGAACGCGGACCGTAGCCATGTTCTGTGCATCGAACGCGTAGTCGTAAACGTCGCCGTCGCCGGTGGCGACACGAAGAATGAAGCAGCCATCTCCGCGCATGCCGATGTAGGCATCGCGGATCATTGTGAAGCGTGAGGCCGTCAGTTGAGCGAGACCGCTCTTCACACGAGCCACAATTGCTTCGCCGTCGTCGTCAGCGCCGCTGAGCTCGTACAGGCCGGTCTCGTCAGCACCAATGAACATCTGGCCGAACTTGGCGAAGCTGTTGAACGCGTAGTTGTCGTACTGACTCACGGAGCCGCTGACTGCGTTGATGTTCCACACAGTCACGTCACCGGACGGTGACGTGTAGACAGCGGCGAGGTCCACACTCTCTGTGATGTTGGCGTCGTAGATTGCCTTCAGCACCTGTGCGTCAGTCAGGTGAGCCATCTCATCGACGGTCACGCGCAGCAAGAGATTGCCGGACAGAGCGGCAGCGACGTTCACCTGCTCAGCAAGTGACTCGAAGCCGCGCCATGAGCGTGCGAACGTATCCGTCATCGACACGGTTTCAACCACGTCGCCGGAAAAGAACCTCGTCAGGCTGTCGATCAGGCGCACAGCCTCGACAGCTGTCACGCCAAACTTTGCGAGGTCGATGAGTGTGTCGGACAGGCCGAGCGCCTCAAGAACTTCCAGCGCACGCACAGACGACAGCGCGTCAGTCAGCCCAACGGCCTCGGCAATCACGACCAGCTGGCTGAGCGTGACCGCGTCGGAAAGAGCCACGACGTCAGTCGCGCTTGGCCTGAAGATGGCGACAGCGAGCAGAGAGTCTGGGAACGAAACACCTGACTCAGCCAGAGCTGTGCGGAAGAAGTCGTTGAGGAGTGCGTAGGACATCGCGACCTCGTCGGTCGCGCTTGCGTTCATGAGGTGAGCTGAATCGGCGGACTCACCGACTAGCGACATGTTGAACGCGTCATCCGCGCTCGCGAAGTCAGGCTGAACGTCCAGCGCGTAGGACGCGTAGACGTAGTCAACACACGAGAGCGCGTATATTGCCATTCAAGTAAAGGCCTCGAGAGGCCCTTCCTTAGACTGCGGAGGCAGTGACTGTGTAGGTCACGAGCAGTTCGTCACCAGACACGACGGAACGCGAGGTACCGAAGCGAGCTGCCGAGAACAGAGTGCCGGTCGTGCCGCTCTTGGTGTTGGTCGAGACCAAGAACGCGCCGTAAATGGTCTTTGTCGCGTTGAACACGAAGCTGGCACGGCTGGCGCTGTTCGTGGTGGACTGAGCGGTCGAAGCTGCTTCGACATATTCAGGGCGAGTGGAGCTGGCGTAGGCGGTCGACTCGGTGGCCGACGATGCAATGGTCGCAGCGGTCACGGTGGCCACGGGGGTGTAGTTGCCCTCGAACACACCGACATACCATGTGGTGATCTGAGCCGCGCCGTTGAACATAACGTTCAGCATGCTGTTCAGGCCTTCGTTGACCACGATGTTGTCTTCTGTCCAGTCTTCAATCACCTGACCGTCGCGGACGATCTGGCAGTGGTACTGACCTTGAGTCAGGATACTGGCTTCCGGCACCGAGGTGCCCACTTCGCCGTGTTGCTTGCTGTCCATATCAGGCTCCTTGAAAGCGTCGGATTTCCGCGTCTACAAAATCACCGATTCGAGACGCTGCTGTTGGTGTGCCGCCACTGCTGGCCACAGCCACATATTGGTTCATGCCGTCCTGCAGCCTGTACATCGGAGCTACGCGGTCGGATACCGGGAATTCTACTCGAGATTGTGTGATGTTGGTAGCGACGCCGCCGTCGAGGCCGTTGAACACACCGAAGCGCGTCATGAACATCACAGCGTTTCTGCTTGAGCTGCCGCCGCGCACAACGTCGGCTGGCACCTCGACCATGGACCCGGCAACCATGCCAACGTCCGCCAATTTGATCCGGGCCATCTGCCCGAACGCGCCGGACAGGAAGTAAACAGCGTCCTCGGTGCCCACATACAACCCGTCTGTCACCGCCGCGACACCAGTGATATTGGCCTCGAAACTGATGAACGTGCGCGTCTTGTCAACGTAGTCGTACAGGTACAGCTCGGTGGCCCACAGGGTTTTGCCAGATGCAAGGTAGATGCGCCCGTTGAAGTAAGCAAGGTAGTCCGCGTTGGGCGGAGCGCCGAGCAGCTTGCCGCGCACAGCGGGCACGTAGTCGGTCGGGTTCACCACCGGTGACAGCCAGCGGCCTTGACCGCCATCTTCTGGGTGACCCCAGTCGCTGACCGTGCCGGGCAGCGCGAGGATTTTGCCGGACGTTGTGCGCGACGAGAAGTAGACCGAGTCGTCAACCTTGACGTAGCTCACACGGTCCGCGCCAACGCCAGCTCTGAGAATCTGGGTCGTGTAGTTCGGGAGCAGGCGGCACAGGTCGCCGTTCTTGACCACGTAGACAGCCGTCTCGGATTGCCACAGGCTGTGATAGTTGCCGGTGCCGACTCGCGTGCGGCCTCTGCGGCGGCGGATCTGGCCTGCGTCGTCGATGTCGACGTTCAGCGCGGCAGCCAGCTCAGCTCCCAGCTTGCGGCCAGTTCTGTCTGTGCCGCCCATGGACAGGCGCTCCTCCGTGAGCGTGTTTTTGATCCCGGAGAACTTGTCGAATGTGACTGAATCTTTGGCCATGGTGGTGGGTGGTGTGAGCCGCGTGTCTCAGGCGACCTGCGACAAGTTGAGAATGACTCCGGGCGTGGCTGGAACGCCGTCGTAAGCAGCGAGTGACGGGATGGTCACGCTCGTGCTGTTCGTCTTCCAATACAGCTCAACGTGATCACCCACGTTCTGAGATGTGCCGATGAAGTCCACAGTCGCCACAGCGTAACCGTACTCCGATGAGCTCTTGCGGGCCGGGACGTGGAAACGCGTGTTGCTGAACGGGTAGTTTTCGTCGTTGTACTTGAGCCAGATGTCCGCGTAGTGGATCGCGTTGTCCGTGTTCATCAGCTGGATCGAATACGTCAGCTTGTACGTGCCGATGGCATTCAGCACTATGCGACCGACGCCGCTGCGCGACATGCCGATGGCAGACGTCGTCGCGTTGATGCTCACTGGCTGTCCGGTGAGCGGGCCAGTCTGAGTGGTGGTGTCGTAGAACGAGCCAAAGGCCGCGCTGAAAGGCTCCGCCAGCTTCTCGACCGGAAGCTCGACGAAGACGATGTCGCCGGGCACTTCCACCACGACGGCATCCTTCGCGCTTGAGACTACGAGGATTTCGCCGCAGGTCATCGAGTCACCTCAGGGGAGATCAGCGCACGGCCTTGGAGCAGCCGCTTGACGAAGCCGGACGATGTGTTTGTCAGCTCAAGGTCATAGACACCGTACTTCGGCTCGGTGACTCCGGTGACCGCAGCCGCGCCGCTGATGCTGATGGTTCCGTCAGCACCGCCGAGAGTGATGGTCCCGCCTACGGAGCTGAACGTGAGCAGTGCATTCGCGTCGGCATACTTCCAACGGACCTGCATCTTGGCGGTGTACCCGGTCAGGTTGACCGGAGTGCCGTCAGCGTTCTTCCATGTGATGTTCAGAGAGAACGTAGCGCCCTGCTCGATGGTGATGTCGACTTGCTTGGCGGACATGCCGTTCTCCTAGGCGTAAATGCGCCGATTATAGGCGATAGAGGTCTCGGCAGGGTGCGCAGGCTCCGCCTATCAGCCTGCCAGACCACTCGCCGCACATGTCGCACTCGCCGGGGGTGCCGGGAGGAATCTCGTAGGTCTGAGACGAGCGCAGGCGGAGCTTGGCCTCAGCCTGCACGTCCTCGTCGATTTGGGCGCGGTCAGCGTCGTCCACTGGATGTGATCATTTCATACTGGGCGGCGCACTGGATGTAGGCGGCGCGGATTTCATCGGCTCTGGCAGCTTCCCGGATAAGAAACGAAGCATCGGGAGCGTAAAGTCCTGCTCCAGTACATCCTTTGGGAGCGCTGTCAGCGCTGGGTGTCGAGGGGCTGGCAGGGTCGGGTCTGGGCGGGCGGCTGCGCAGCTCCACAAGAGCGGCAGCAAGGCGAGCATTGACAGAACGGATTTCAGCATCGCGTGTCTCCTTCAGTTTGTCGGCAACAGCCTGCCACTCCCGCTCTTTGGCCTGAGCGGCGGCAGCGGCCTGAGCATGCTGCTCGGCGCGAGCAGCGTCAGCCTTGGCGATCTGCTCGATGTAGCGCCCGCCGTTGACAAGCCAGCCAGCAGAGAAAGCAGCGGCCAGCGCAATCAGCCAGAGAATGCGTGCGACAGGCACAGAGTCTCCTCGTCATGTCGCCGCTTGGTCAAACCGGGCAGCGGTACGAGCACACCGGCCACGCGGGCTTTGTTCCAGTTGCGCAGCTGGTGACACGCAGCGGTCCAGTCCTTGGCAGCCAGCAGCCGAGCCGCCGTGGACTTTTGAGTGTTGCAAGCGATGGTCGGCCCCATGTTGTAGACCGCGTCGGCGAACGCGGCCAGCACCTGCACCGGCGCGTCGGGCACGCACTTGTCGACATGGTTGGTGGCGATCATCATCTCGTCGTTGAGCCAGCCACGGCACTGCTCAATCGTAGCCGTGTCGCCCATCTCGACGCCTCTCGTGTATCCGAAGCAGATCGTTGGGATGCCGACAGGGTCTCGATACGCCACTTGGCGCAGTCCCTCAGCCGGAATTGCGAGTGCGATTGCCAGCGTGGCGGCGCGAACCCGCTTGGACGCGCCGACCATCACAGCTCCTTCTGGGCTACCAGCCGAGCGACGAATGCAGCTCCAACCGAGAGACCGGACAGAGCAGCGAAGACGCCGTTCGGCAGCGCACTCTGAAAGAAAGGCAGTGCCACTTCGACGCCGGACAGAACGCCAGCTGCGGCCATGAAGCGCACGCTCCACGCCCTGCGGACGATGTCTTTCCAGTTCTCGTAGAGGCGCATCACAGAATCCCGGACTTCTTCAGGAGCAGGATCATGATGATCCCGATCCCTGCGGTGACGGTTTTGTCCACCCAGCTGCTGGTGCGCTTGTTGTTCACGTTCGATTGCTCAAGAACGGAGAGGCGCTGCTCGACTCGCTCAAGCGCTTTGAACGCTCGCTCAAGCGATGCGCTGGCGGTGGTCTGGCGCTCTTCAATCAGAGCGAGTTTGATGATGGCGTCCGACAGCTTGCCGAGCGCCGACTTGATCTCACCAACGTCCGAGTGGAGTTGCTCCAATTTGATGTCGAGGGCTTGATTGTCGGGCGGCATAACTACTCCGTCTGGTCACAAGCCGCCGTAGGCGACTGTTCGATTGGTGTGGCGGTAACGCTCCCACTCTTTCCACACGAAGTCGCAGTACGCTCTGAAGCGCATCTCGCTCTCTGTGGAGGTCTTGGGGTTGTAGGCGTCGCCATCCTGCTTATTGTAAGCAAGGTGCTTCATCCACTCGATGAGTGAGACGTGGTGCTCGTCTGGCACCTCCAGCACGAGCTGTGTGTCGCTCAGGCTGGTGAGAGGCATTCTGGCGATGGCCAGCGTCACAGTTGCATCCGCAATCGGCACGTTGATCCAACGGACCTTGCCACGCTCTTCGCCAACCACCATGTAGCTGACTTCGCCGGGCGTGTCTTGAATGCCGGGGTTGTGATAGATGCCGTAGTCGACAGATGACAGGGAGTTCGTGTCAGCAAGGCTGATGATGCGCAACTCTCGCTTGTAACTGGTCGCAGGGTCGACGTAGTACGCCTTGCGAATCTCGAGAACTGTCGGGTGAAGCGTCGAATACTTCTGCCCGGCAGTGATCGCCACAGTACACGCAGCTGACGTGACGTCATAGATGCCGTTCGTCAAGCGAATGAACATCTTCTGAGCCTCGTTCATGTAAACGAGAATCTCTGAATCAGACCACAAGTAAGGAGCGACCTCGTCGCGCACCTGTGATCTGAAATAATCTGACAGCTCTGTGGCGTTCATGGCGGATTACTCCGCGCTGATCTTCGACGCGATGTACTTTTCCCACATCGAATCACGCTCGTTGTTGACGACTTGAAAGCCGACAAGTTTCTCGAGTGTTTTGGAGTTCGGCAGACCAGATGCCGTGAAGTCACCGCGCTCGTTGCGCTCTTCGAGCGAGGCAAAAGCGTCAAAATATCGCTGCTGGCGCTCAATCGGATCGTGAGTGACTGTGACAGTGAGTGGTTCATCATCAGGGAGGTCCGATTCAGGGACTGCTCCGGCAGCCTGAACTTCTGACCACATTTCGCGAGGCACTTCAGTGGGCTGGCCTTTGACAAAACGGATGAAGTGGCCGGATGTGCCGCCGACGACGCGGTCTTTGAGCATTACAAAACGCATGGGAACTCCTTGTGGGTGGTGCTCGGAAATTATACAGAGAAACGGGAGCGCGAGGCTCCCGTTCTCAGTTCACTTCACCACACCACTCGATCAGTTTGGCTGGACTTCGTTGGTACGGTTGCGGATCGTGTATGTGACACGAACCGTAGCCTTGCCAGTGGTACACACGTCGGCGTTGGTCAAAGTCAGGCGGAGCGAACTACCATCAGAGACGAAGCCGGTGGGCACCAGAGCTGTGCGACCCACGGCCTTGCGGTCGGTTGCGCCCAGATAACGATCAGCGGTGGTAGCGTCACCAACTTTGACCGACCAGCTGGCCGTGTCAAAAGCGGTCTCGACAGACACATCGCCGCCAACCACAACCGCGCCGTAGGGCAGGTTGATGATGTCGAACGCGGTTTCCGCGACGTTGGTCAGACCGAAGTCCTTGGAAGCGCCGTTGATGTCGGCCATGGTGTCGTCAAAGTTCAGTGTGAACTCCGCGACGAGGGGCCACTGAGCCCCACGGTTGATTTTCAAGACAGCCATTTCGGTTTCTCCTTATTGAGCGACGTAGCAAGACAGGACGCCGAAGTCTTCAACAGACTTGTTGGTCTCATACAGCGAGCTGAACTTGGGCTTCAAGAAGCCAAGGATCTTGGACACCGAGATACCTTGCGAGTTCTCGTAGTCGAAGCCCTTCTCAACCCACTCAGGTGCGCCGATGTCGGCCATACCCAGAGCTTGAGCGCCGCAGAACAGAATCTGGCAGCCGTTCACGTTGCCGCCACCCCACTTGGAGCCAGCAGCGGCACCGGAGGTGTTGTACACGTGACGGAATTCGTGCAGATACAGACCGTCGACCTTGATGCTCGAACCTGTGAACAGGCTGTTGCTGTCGCCGCGCTGCAGGCTGTGACGCATGTTCAAGATGAAGTTGGACTCCAGCTTCAGCTTGGCCATCGCGGCGGGGGTCAAGAAGACGTGGTAAGTTTCCTCACCGCCAGCTTCTTTCACGCCACGGATGTAGTGGTCCTTGGCATAGGCCTTCAGCTGAACCAACATTTCCCACGATGGGGTGTCGGCAGTGGCCACGTCGCTGGTGGCGGCGGATGTCACCAGACCATCGACGGCGTCCCAGCGCAGGCGGCGGTTGGCCGTAGGCGCAGACACGTCAGCAGCGAATTCCAAGAATGGGAAGTCAGAGCCCAGACGAGTGCCGCCCTTGTTGGTACGGGTGTACGACACGCCGGACAAGGTCAGGAAAGCCAATTGGTCGATACGGTCGGACAACCAGTAGGCCAAGACGTCTTTGGAGTTGCCACGGAATTCGACCACAGATTTCTGGTCAGCCATGCGGCCTTCGTGACGGTTGGCGTGGCGCAGTTGGTCGATACGGATCACTTGATCGTACGACTTCATCGCCTCTTCGTTGCCTTCCAAGGTGCGGTCGCCAGCAACGCCGTCGCCTTCCAAGTCAGCCAACAGTGTGATCACGGCGCGAGCGCCCTTTTCAGACTTCTTCAATTCGGTGATGTGTTGCACCAGCGAGTTCGGGCCTTTGCCCAAGAACTTGTTGATGAAAGACATGTTGCGGGCTTGCTTCCACAAGTCCATCGACCAGACGGTCTTCTGCTCGTTCGTCAGAGCAGCAAAATTGGTTAAGGCCATGACAGGCACTCCTATAAAGATGAAGGTTTATCGTCGTTGCGTCACGCCGCATTGCGGATTAGCTCAATCTCAGAAAGCTGCTCTGGCATCGTTTCTACGTGCATGCTCACGGATGGCATTAGTTTAACCACAAAAAGCAGTACCTGTCAAACGAGCGCGCAGAAAAAAGCCCGGAGGTCTGAAGCTCCGGGCTGAGTCTCGAGGAGAAACTGGCGGTGTCAGTTTAACACTTCCACGCCCTCAAACTTTTGTTGATCCGGCTGTCTGGATCGTTCGCTGTCTTGGCGCTGGTCAGTTTCTCTTTCATGCCGGTCATCCGGGCACAGAACGAATCACGTCTCGGACCGCCCTCTGGCTGCGGAGCCCGAAGACCCTTGCTGTTTGGGTGAGCTTTGTTGTACGAGGCTCGGCCCTTGGCGTTCAAGCCGCCAGACTCTGCCTGTCCTTCTTTTCTCTGCCACGCGGGGGTCTTGGCCATGATGTGCTCCAGTTAAACGAAATCTCCACGCATTTTAGCGAGTGCGTCGTCGGACAGCTTGGAGAAGTCGTCCTGACTCATCTTCAGCACCGAGTTCTCACTGATGTCACCGCCAAGGACGCTCGAATCCGCGCCGATCTTGACAGCGTTGGGCGGCTGAGCTCTGGCTGCCGCCGCGTTGCGGTTCTTCGTGTCGAGTGTGCGCTTCAGACCAGCAACCTTGGGGTCAACCACGTCACCTTTGTCGTCAGCCTCTGCGACAGCAGCGCTCTCGCCGCGCTCGGCCATGACGTACTTCACAGCGCGCTGGATGGCGGTGGCCGGAGCCAGCCCGCGACCGACCAAGGCGGTGTGCAGCTCGATCACTTCCTGTGCGAGTTCTCCGTCGAATTCCTCTGCGTCTGGGTTGAGTGCAGGGTAGCGGGCCTCGATCTGAGCCACAGTCGCGTCGTAGGCCAGCTCAGCCTTGACCGCGTCTTTGGCCGAGGCGGCTTCTTGGCGGGCTTCGGCAATGCTGATGGCCCGCTCCATCTGGCGCATCTGCTGGCGCACAGCGGCTGCTTCTTTGGCGGAGCCGTCCAGCAGGAGCTGGGCGTACTTCTCCTCCATCGCGGACAGCTGGCTCTCAGCCTGTTCGAGGTTCTCCGTGGTCTTCGAGACGGACGTGGCTTTTTGGAGGTCGGCGATCTGGCGCTGGTAGTCAGCCTCGCGCTCTTTGTTGCGACGGATCAGCTCCTGAATTCGCTCGTTGGCAGACTTCTTACCGCCCTTGGGCTTGTCGTCGTCTGCTTTGTCTGGGTCAGCTGCTTCAGCTTCGCCCTTGGCGGCATCTGGGTTGGCTGGGTCGTTGTTGTCACCCTTGTCCTCGGCGGCTGCAGCGGCTGCTGCTGCGTCGAGTGCTGCCTTGTCGGCGGCTGGGTCTGCGATGTCTACTGGCAACAGGTCGTCACCACGGTCAAGGTTCTCAAGTGCTCCGGGCATTTCGCCACTCCTCGGTTTTACGCTTCTCAGCGGGATAAACAAAGCGACCCCGGAGGGTCGCTTTGTCGGAAATCATTCCTCTTCAACAGGCTCCTCTTGCATAAAGGACTCAGCCTGTTTCTGAGCTACCTTGATCATACCCTCTCGCTGCATCTGCTGCAATTTCATCTCGTTCTGTTGGCGGGTGAATTCCAACTCAGCGCGCAGCTTCTCCATCTCAAGCTGATGGCGCTCACGCGCCGCCTGCATCTCGAACTGCGCCTTGGCCATCTCGAGATTGTCGTCGCCGCCCTGCATCGCCTTGGCCGTGGCCTGATTCTCCTTGTCGGCCTTGGCCTGCTTGAGCATGGCGTCGGCTTCGATCTTGGCAGCCTCGGCCTTGAGGTTGGCCACCTCGAGTTCGGCGGCGGTCTTCTCGAGCTCGCGCTTGGCCAGCGCCTCGGGTGACTCCTGAGCGGCCTTCATCTGGGCGATGATGTCCGACTTGTGGAGCAGGCGGCTGTTCTCGAGCAGAGTCGAGTCAGGGATTGCGATGCCCAGCTCGCGCAAGGACAGAGCCTGCTGGAACTGGCTGTCCTCCAGCGTCTCGCGCACCGGTGTGGAAGTGACGACAACGTCGTACTCACCCAGCGTCAAGTCGTTGAGAAGGGCGTCAGGTTTCTCCTGCGTCGGGGCGGGCGCGTTGATCTCGATGGTCTCGGTCTCGCCAGTCATGCGGTCCTTGACCACGTTGATCACACGCGGGTCGGTGTAGAACTGCTGGACCAAGTCAAGGGCGTTGCGCGCCAGCATGTGGTCAGTGCGGTTCAGGCTGTCGGTGACCTTGGCCAAGTTGAACGAGCCACGGCTGGTGTTCATCGCCACCGCCTTGGCCGACACGTCCTCGCGGGCGTTGCCCGTCTGGTAATCGCTCACGCCGGAGATGGTCTTGATGTGCTCTTCGGCCTTGTAGGTCAGGCGGTCAAGGCCGGACGGCACTTGGTTCGGCTGAATCTTCTCCACCGACTTGGGATCGTCCAGCTCCATGACCAGACCGGTCTCAGCGCCGCGCTGCTCAAGCTCTTCGATGGACATGTTGCGCAGCGCGCCGGTCTTGACCTTCCAGCCTGAGTTGGCTGTGGTGTTGACGACGTGCAGCTCTTGGCTGGAGACCTTGTTGAGCAGCTCCTGAGGGCCGAGCAGGTTTTCAACCAGCCCGACAGTCTGGGCGTTGCGCAGGTACGGAAAGAACGGCACCACGGTGAAGTGCTTGTACGGCGACCAGTCATCGTGCAGCACAACGGTGTCAGCTGTGACGGTCCAGCGGATGCGGTTGACCAGCTTGGTCACCACCTCGAGCCTGTACATGTCGCGCACGGCGGCGATGCGGTCACGGGTCCAGTTGTCGGGAATTGCCCGCAGGTCGCCCGTGGCCATGTCGTAGAAGTGGCGCTGCTTGTCCAGCTTGCGGTGCTGGCGCTCGATCACGCGCACGGAGCGCTGCACGCTCGACTCGTCAACCACGCCGGTGTAGAACGAGCGGGATGCGTTGCGGTCGCCGAAGCGGTCGCGCATGTAGTCGATGCTGTCGTAGCCGTAGGGGAAGTACGAACCGGCGCGGTTGCGCAGGTAGTCGGCGTCGTCCTCGTTGTAGAGCACGGCGATCTCGTCGGCGGTCAACCACTTCGTGGTCATCACGTCGTTCCAAGTGTCGGGGTCGTACTCGGTCGCGTCCGGGTCGATCAAGACGTTCTTCGGGTTCAGGCGCGTGGCCCGCACGTCGCCCATCAGGTTGTCGTTGAAGTCCATGCGCAGGTCGTAGAACCCACGGCTCGTGATGATGCCGTCGGCGAAGACATCCGAGCGCAGCCAGTCGAGCTGGTTGTCCTGACTGATGTACTTGAACAACTTGGTCAGCACGTCGGACGTGCCGGACGGCGCGCCGCTGCGCGGCTGGAAGCTGATCTCGGAGCGGTTGTAAATCTGGTCGCCCATCACGTTGGAGATGGTGGACAGGATCTTGTTGATCGTCAGAGCCGGGCGCTTTTGCGCCTTGAGCAGGGCCAAGTCGGTCTCGTCCCACTGCATGCCTCTGAAAAAGCGCTCGCAGAGCTCGGCCTTCTTGACGAAGTCGCTGTGACCGGCGTCGCGCACCCACGCGTAGCGGTAGTACGTCTTCGTCGCCAATTCGGTGTTTACTGGCATTTTTTACTCCGTGGGGGGCAGGTTGAGTCGGACAGCCCGACCGGTACCCGGTGGCATTTTTTCCCCTGCATACATGCGAAGGGCATTGTACGGGCCAGTGGCCGCGACCGCCTCGGATGTAGCCCCGCCATGACTGTGCGGGTTGAAATCGTAGTTGTCGCTCACCTGTATGTTCCCGTTCTTGCCCTTCTTGTACCGGAACTGGCCAAGCGTGGTCTGCACGTTGCCATACGCGTCGCCAAGTGAGAAGACCGACGGCATCGTGGAGGACACGTGCTGGTTCTGATTGCGAAGACCTTGGGCGTGCTTGTAATAGTCCTCGTACGTGACAGCTCCTTCGGGAGCTCCCTTGGACTCAACCAGCTGGCGCATGAGGCGGCGCTCATCCGGCGTGAAGTTCTGCTCGGTGATCGGCTCGCGCCTGCCCTGCATCGACTCGATGAATGTGCGCCCAGCGGTGGGCAGCCGCTGGGTCAGCGGCTCAGGGACGCGCTGCACCACGGCGTCGATGAGGTAGTCGCGAAGTCCTGCCATGACCGGTCCTTTATGCCCAGACTCGTCTGGGGTTGGCTGGATTCGCAGAGAGCGGAGTGATGACTTCGCCCATGTCAGGCACCTTCGGGCTCGGGCGCTGGTTGCACCATTTTCAGGCCTTGCGCATCCAAGGCTGCCTGCCAGTCCTGACCGAAGTAAATCGTCTTGGGCCATGTGGCTGTGTTGACGACGGTGTACATCTCGCTGTTGTCGAACGGGCCAGAGGACATGAAGTTGGTGGCCGGTGCTTCGCCAGTAGGCGACAAGGCTGTGTTGAAGAAGCCGTCGCCCAAGTCCGCTTGGGCTGCCGCTTGGTCTTGGGCTGCGACGATGATTGTGGCAAAAGTGTAGTCGGTCATGATTTGTTTCCTTGAAGATGTTTTGCGTAATCCACGATCAGTTGCAGCTGCTCTGGAGTCATTGCGCTTTGCATGTGCAGGTAGATGCGACCGGTCTTGTCAATCTCCAAAAGATCAACATCCGGCACGCCCTCAATCCCAGATTCATGGGTGGTGTTTATTTCAGTCATGCGTATGCGCCCGTTTTTTGGTTTACATAGGCTTCTGTGCTCGACAACTCGCCAGCGGTCACTGCTTTGCCGACGATGATCATGCTGTAGATTTGGCCGTTGAATGGCAGAGTTGTGCCACCGCGACGCCCGATGTAAAGCGGGTAATTTCCGTAGTTGCCTGTACCTTGATTACCTGTGCTTTGCGCCACTTGAGCACCGTTGATTCGCAGGGTTGCCAGATCGCCTGAGATATCACCAAGTCCAGTAAGAACGCTGGTTATTGGGGCAATTTGTGTGGCACCTGAATTAGCACCTGAATTAACGGTTCCTTTAGAATAAAACGCCACGTTTCGTCCGTTTGTCCCATCTGGTGAATCAAACTGAAATGTGCCTGCATTAGCGTCACCGTTGACGCTTAATTCTAAAAACATACCTGTATTGGCATCACTCAACTTCCGCACCCCAGCAAACACGCTCATCTTGTCCGTGGCTGTAAAGCTGATTGAGTTGGTGCTCAGTGAGTCATCGACGCCATCGAACTTGAGGTACGGCAGAAAGCCTGTGGTGGCGTAGTCCGTGGC
>ERZ1034365.48-NODE-48-length-61097-cov-4.857162_pt1 | contig 61097 bp, 53 predicted proteins | sample MGYA00520615_ERZ1034365 | MGnify/ENA primary metagenome ERZ1034365 (study PRJEB33736, sample SAMEA104284505) | Azolla filiculoides | biome: Urban; feature: Water surface; material: Ditch water | place: Netherlands | collected 2015-10-28 | depth 0-0.1 m ...
GGTGATCATGACCGCCGCCAAGTTGGCGCTGTGTTGTTCGCACTTGGCTTGGAGGTCCGCCATGTCGACGTTGCCCTGCGCATCGCAAGCCGTCACCACCACTTGCATGCCTGCCATTTGTGCGCTTGCAGGGTTGGTGCCATGCGCACTAGAAGGAATCAGGCAGATGTTGCGATGGCCCTGACCCTTGGCTTCATGGAACGCTTTGATGACCAACAGACCTGCGTATTCACCTTGTGAGCCAGCGTTGGGCTGCAGGCTGATGCCCGCATAGCCGGTGGCTTGGCAGAGCCAGTCACGCAGTTGCTGATCGAGCAGGGCATAGCCCTTGAGTTGATCGGCCGGTGCAAAGGGGTGCACGTTGGCAAACTCGGGCCAGGTGATGGGAATCATCTCGCTGGTGGCATTGAGCTTCATGGTGCAAGAGCCCAGCGGAATCATGCTGCGATCGAGGGCCAAGTCTTTGTCGCTCAACTGGCGGATGTAGCGCAACATGCCAGTTTCAGAGTGATAACGATTGAACACGGGGTGCGTGAGGTATGCGCTGGTGCGGCGCAGACCAGTGGGAATGAGGCTGTCACGACCCTTTTCAAAAGGTGTCCAGTCGGGCAGGGCTTGGCCGCCTTCAGCAAAGCTAGACCATAGGGCTTCGATGTCGTCACGCGATGTGGTTTCGTCCAAAGACACGGCAATGCTGTCGGCTGTGAGCTTGCGCAGGTTCATACCTTTGAGCAAGGCTTTTTGCATGACGGCATCGGTTCGTGCGCCGGTGACCACTTGCAAAGTGTCAAAGGCAGACTTGTGTGCCAGTTTGCAGCCCAGTTGTTCTAAGCCCTCAGCCAAGATGGCGGTGAAGCTGGCCACACGTTGCGCAATGCGCTTCAAACCCACAGGACCGTGGTACACAGCGTACATGCTGGCCACCACGGCAGGCAAGACTTGAGCAGTGCAAATGTTGGAGGTGGCTTTTTCGCGGCGAATATGCTGTTCGCGTGTTTGCAAAGCCAAGCGATAAGCGGGGTTGCCATGCACGTCCACACTCACGCCCACCAAGCGGCCGGGCATGGAGCGTTTGAAGTCGTCGCGGCAGGCCAGGTAAGCCGCGTGGGGGCCACCAGCGCCCATGGGCATGCCAAAGCGTTGGGTGGTGCCCACCACAATGTCAGCACCCAATTCGCCGGGTGGTGTGACCAAGGTGAGGGCCAACAAATCGGCTGCAACGATGAAGGCGGCTTGCGCGGTGTGGGCCTGCGCGATGACATCTTTCAAATCGTGAATCATGCCGGCGGTGGAGGGGTACTGCGCCACGACTGCAAAGTAGTCGTGTTGTTTCATCAACTCTGGGACAAAGCCCACCAACACGGTCAAGCCCAATGGCGCAGCGCGAGTTTGAATCACTTCAATGGTTTGCGGATGGCAATCGCCGGCCACAAGGATGTTGTTGCTTTTCGATTTGACCGAGCGCTTGGCCAAGGTCATGGCTTCGGCAGCCGCCGTGGCTTCGTCCAACATCGAGGCGTTGGCAATGGGCATGGCGGTTAAATCGCAAACCATGGTTTGGAAGTTGACCAAGGCTTCCATGCGGCCTTGGCTAATCTCAGCTTGGTAGGGCGTGTAAGCCGTGTACCACGCTGGGTTTTCCAAAATGTTGCGAAGGATCACGCCGGGTGTGTGATTGCCGTAATAGCCTTGGCCAATGAAACTTTTGAGAATTTTGTTTTGTTGCGCCATGGCTTTGAGTTCGGCCAAGGCATTGGCCTCGGTGATGGGGGCCGGCAATTTCATGGCCTGGCTGCGTGCAATGGATGCGGGCACGATGCTGTCAATGAGGGCGCGCCTTGAGGCCTCGCCAATGACCGACAGCATGTGATGCTCATCTGTTTCACTGATGCCAATGTGGCGTGCAATGAACTCGCGCTCGTTTTCAAGATGGCTCAAGGGGGCAACAGATGACATCAACATGGTGGGGCCTTCAAACTCAAAGTTCGATCAAATGAAACAAATACTCAAAACTGATGTCAGTTCGATGCAGCAAAAGCGGTGTAGGCGGTTTCGTCCAATAAAGCATTCACTTGCGATGCATCGGACAGTTTCACTTTGAAGAACCAGCCGGCACCCAATGGATCGGTGTTGGCCAAAGAAGGATCGCCACGCAGGGCTTCATTCACTTCAGTAATTTGACCGCTGATGGGCATGTAAACATCGGCAGCAGCTTTGACAGACTCAACCACGCCAGCCACAGCCTTTTGTTCAAAGCTGCTACCGACTTCGGGCAACTCCACAAACACCACATCACCCAAGGCATCTTGCGCATGGTGCGTAATGCCCACAGTGGCCACATCGCCTTCAACCAAAATCCACTCGTGCTCTTCGGTGTACTTCAAACTCATTTTTATCTCCTGTTAAATAGGTTCAGTTAATTGGGGTCAGATCACAATTAATTATCGGGGTCAAATGATCGGGGTCAGATCACAATTGTTTTGCGATCTTTAGCCTCGGTAATAACGATTGGGGACAAAGGGCATGGCGCTGACTGTCATGGGCACCGCCTTGCCGCGCACCATGGCATTCACAACCGTGCCAATCGCAGCATTGGCAGCGTCCACATAGCCCATGGCCACGGGCACATTGGCGGTGGGGCCGAGTAAACCACTGGACACTTCACCAATCTTGACGCCTTGCAAGTTGTGCAGTTCCACGTGTTCGCGAACGGGCACACGCTCTTGCGCAATGAAGCCCGCACGTTTGCGGGTGAGGGGGTACGTGCCATCCAATTGGCCCAACACGATGTTGGCACCTGGGAATCCGCCAGCGCGTGCACCACCTGTTCGGCGAACTTTTTGAAGGGCCCAGTTGAGGCCTGCTTCGATGGGGGTGGTGGTGGTGTCGATGTCGTTGCCATACAGGCACAAACCAGCTTCAAGACGCAAAGAATTGCGAGCCCCCAAACCGATCGGTTTCACTTCTGCTTGCGCCAACAAAGCCCGCGCAAACGCATCAACTTGGTCGTTGCCGACAGAAATTTCAAAACCGTCTTCGCCTGTATAGCCAGAGCGTGTGATGAACAGATCCGCACCTTGCCAATCAAACGATGCACCGGTCATGAACACTAACTTTTCCACGCCTGGCACCATGCGTGACAAGGCATCCACCGCCTTAGGACCTTGCAAAGCCAAGAGCGCACGCTCGGGCATGGGAATGACTTGGCAGCGCGAACCAATGCGCGCTTGAATGTGCGCAATGTCATTGACTTTGCAAGCGCCGTTCACAATCACAAAAATATCGGTGCCGCGGTTGACAAACATCAAGTCGTCAATGATGGTGCCTTCATCGGTTAGTAGCAAACCATAGCGCTGCTTGCCCACTGGCAAGTCGATCACATCAACAGGCATCAAGGATTCAAACGCCGCCGCTGCATCGGGTCCGACCAAACGCAATTGGCCCATGTGAGACACATCAAACAAACCCGCTTCGGCGCGTGTGTGATGGTGCTCGGCCATCAAACCCATGGGGTATTGCACAGGCATGCTGTAACCTGCAAAAGGCACCATGCGAGCGCCAAGCTCGATGTGCAAAGCATTGAGAGGGGTGTTGAGCAAAGCGGTGTCAGCGGACAATTGAAATCTCCAAGGGCAAAGTAAAACCATGACCGAAATCATGGGTTGCCCTCGCTGTCCGCTTTACCTGAGCGATTCGCCGGTTGCGTCCTTCATGTGAAAGACCCACTGCGGGTTGCGCCTTCGGTGGAGGGTTCGACCGGATGGTCCGCCCTCTCTCTCCAGTGAGGATGCGCTGATAAACAAAGTTAACAGCGTTTGTCAGTCCTGGGTACCTGAGCGTTCAGAAATTTTGAGGTTTCCTGCGCCTTCGGTGGCAGCCTTTTGACAAGGCTGCGCTCTCCTGACGATTGAAATTATAAACAGGTCTTGAGAACCTGCCAGCACTTTTTACATGCCGGAGTAGTTAGGTCCGCCGCCACCTTCAGGCGTGACCCAGACGATGTTTTGCGTGGGATCTTTGATGTCGCAAGTTTTGCAATGGACACAATTTTGCGCATTGATTTGCAAGCGATCGGATTGGTCTTCGTTCTTGACGTATTCGTAAACACCTGCTGGGCAATAACGTGCCTCAGGGCCCGCATACCTGGCCAAGTTGATGCCCACTGGCACACTGGCGTCCTTCAAGGTGAGGTGCGCCGGTTGATTCTCTTCGTGGTTGGTGTTGCTGATGAACACACTCGACAAACGATCAAACGTGAGCTTGCCATCAGGCTTGGGATATTGAATGGGTTGGCATTCGGCCGCAGGCTTGAGGTAAGTGTGGTCGGCCGCTGCACGGCGAAGGGTCCATGGCACGTGGCCGCGCAACACAAATTGCTCCACACCTGTCATGAGGGTGCCCACCGTGCGGCCTTTTTTGAACCACTGCTTGAAGTTGCGGGCCTTGTTCAACTCGGTGTGCAGCCAGCTGTTTTCAAATGCTTCTGGGTAGGCGCTGAGTTCATCGTGCGAACGGCCCGCTTGTAATGCATCGTATGCGGCTTCTGCGGCCAGCATGCCCGTTTTAATCGCGGCATGGCTTCCTTTGATGCGGCTGGCATTGAGGTAACCGGCATCGCAACCGACCAGTGCGCCGCCTGGGAAAACGGTTTTGGGCAGCGATAACAGTCCGCCAGCCGTGATAGCACGTGCACCATAAGAAATACGTTTGGCCGGCGCAATGCCTTTGGCCTCGTCGCCTTCAAAGTACCAACGGATGTTGGGGTGTGTTTTAAAGCGCTGGAATTCTTCAAAAGGGCTGAGCCAAGGGTTGGTGTAATCCAAGCCCACCACAAAACCGACCACCACTTTGTTGTCTTCCATGTGATACAGGAAAGAGCCGCCGTAAGTGTTTTCGTCCAAGGGCCAGCCAGCACTGTGCAATGCCAAACCTGCTTGGTGACGTGCAGGGTCAATTTCCCAAAGTTCTTTGATGCCGATGCCGTAGCTTTGTGGATCTTTGCCGTCGTCTAATTTGAATTTAGAGATGACTTGCTTGCCCAAGTGGCCACGTGCGCCTTCGGCAAACACGGTGTACTTGGCGTGCAGTTCCATGCCTAACTGGAAGTTTTCAGTTGGCTCGCCATCTTTGCCGATGCCCATGTTGCCTGTGGCAACGCCTTTGACAGAGCCATCGTCGTTGTACAAAACTTCTGCCGCTGTAAAACCTGGAAAAATCTCAACGCCCAAAGCTTCGGCTTGTTCGCCTAACCAGCGGGTGAGGTTGCCCAAGCTGATGATGTAGTTGCCATCGTTGTGAAAGCAGGGGGGCAGCGCGAAGTTGGGGACGCGTGTGGCACCGTTTTCTGTGGTCATCAAGAAGATGTCTTCCGTGACCGGTTGATTCAAGGGGGCACCCATTTCTTTCCAATTGGGAAAGAGTTCAGTCAGCGCAATGGGGTCCATGATGGCGCCCGACAAAATGTGCGCGCCTGGCTCAGAACCTTTTTCTAACACCACGACAGAAACGTCATTGCCTTTTTCTTGCGCCAATTGTTTGAGGCGAATGGCTGTGGACAAACCTGCGGGGCCACCGCCCACCACCACCACGTCGTATTCCATGGATTCGCGGGGGCCGTGTGTGTTCAAAATCTCTTCGGGTGTCATGAGGGACTCACATCAAGTTGAAAGACAGGAAACCAAATTTGGGTGAATTGTTCATTTTAAGCATGGAAGAGGCAAAATCTGGCTCTAGAAGGTCACCAAAGTGATGACTTAGGCCAATGCAATTAGTTGAGATGAACGATGAAATTCGAAATACCTGAGATCAAGAAAAAAGTTCACGAAATGATCATCCCCATTCGTTGGGGCGACATGGACGCCATGGGGCATGTCAACAACACGGTTTATTTTAGGTATCTGGAAACCGTGCGCATTGATTACTTCCAATCCATTGGCTGCGAACCTAATCCGCAAGGGCAGGGGCCCGTCATCGTGAACGCCTTTTGCAACTTCTACAAACAGCTGGAATACCCTGGCAATGTGTTGGCCAAAATGTATGTGAGCGATCCTGCGCGCACCACGTTTGAAAGTTGGTGCACCTTGGAGTTGGTCGACAAGCCAGGGGTGATTTATGCAGCGGGTGGCGCCACCACCATTTGGGTGGATTTTCCGCTGCAAAAAGCGGTGACTTTGCCCGACAACATCCGGGCCTTGGTCACCCCTTAAGCCTTTACTTTTGCTTTGGCACCCGGCCCATCAGATAAAACTCTGGGTTGGGCATCATGTTGCTAAAGCTGGCCATGCGGTTGGACAGCCCAAAAAACGCGGTGATGGCCGCAATGTCCCAAATGTCTTCGTCGTCAAAACCGTGGGCGTGCAAAGGGGCAAAGTCGGCGTCCTCAATTTGGTCGCTGTGCAAGCACACCTTCATGGCGAAATCGAGCATGACGCGTTGTCGCGCTGAAATGTCGGCCTTGCGATAGTTCACCGCCACTTGGTCAGCAACCATCGGTTTTTTTTCATAAATTCTCAGAATGGCGCCGTGGGCCACCACGCAGTACAAGCAGTTGTTGGCGGCGCTGGTGGTGGTGACGATCATTTCGCGATCGCCTTTGGTCAAGTTGCTGGTGCGGCCCACAGACTCGGGCACCATCAGGGCGTCGTGGTATGCAAAAAAGGCGCGCCACTCAGCTGGCCTGCGAGCAAAAGCCAAGAAAACTTGGGGCACAAAGCCCGCTTTTTCTTGTATTTCCAAGATCTTCGTGCGAATGTCCTCAGGCACATCTTGGAGCTCGGGAGAGGGGTAGCGCGGTGTTTTGCGGGGGGTGTTGCCTGGGCCGGGCATGGTATTCCTTGTCAGTTTTCTGATTCTATTCACCCATTACACTACTCGTTTTTGAAGCTTTCCCCTTTAAGGAGAACCCTGTGAACAAGATTTTCCCCTCTGCGGCCGAGGCGCTGAAAGGCGTCGTGGCAGATGGTCAATTGCTGGCTGTGGGTGGCTTTGGCCTCTGCGGTATTCCGGAAGCATTGATCGATGCACTGCGCGACTCTGGTGCCAAAAACCTCACGGCCATTTCCAACAATGCCGGTGTGGACGGTTTTGGTTTGGGTAAGTTGCTTGAAACACGTCAAATTAAAAAAATGATTTCATCCTACGTGGGTGAGAACAAAGAATTCGAGCGTCAATTCTTGGCAGGCGAACTGGAATTGGAATTCACACCGCAAGGCACGTTGGCTGAGAAACTGCGTGCTGGTGGTGCTGGCATTCCAGCCTTCTTCACCAAAACGGGTGTGGGCACCGTGGTGGCCGATGGCAAAGAGTTGCGTGAGTTCGACGGCGAAACCTATGTCATGGAGCGCTCCTTGGTGCCTGACGTGTCCTTGGTCAAGGCTTGGCGCGCCGACAAATCTGGCAACTTGCAATTTCGCCTCACCGCCCGCAACTTCAACCCCGCTGTGGCCATGGCCGGCAAGGTGTGCATTGTGGAGGTGGAAGAGATTGTTGAAACTGGCGCCATGCTGCCCGATCAGGTGCACTTGCCAGGCATTTATGTGCATCGCTTGGTGCTCAACAAGCACCCCGAAAAACGCATTGAAAAACGCACCATCACCGAGAAAGCAGGAGTCTGAGCATGAGCTGGAATCAAGACCAAATGGCAGCGCGTGCTGCCCACGAACTGCAAGACGGCTTTTATGTGAACTTGGGCATTGGCATTCCCACCTTGGTGGCCAACCATGTGCCCAGCAACATTGAAGTGTGGCTGCAATCTGAAAACGGCATGCTGGGCATCGGCCCGTTCCCTAACGAAGATGAAGTCGACGCCGACCTGATCAATGCAGGCAAGCAGACCGTGACCACCATCAAGGGCTCGTCCATTTTTGGCAGCCACGACAGCTTCGCCATGATTCGTGGCGGCAAAATCAATTTGTCAATTTTGGGCGCCATGCAAGTGAGCGAAAAGGGTGACCTGGCCAACTGGATGATTCCAGGCAAGATGGTCAAGGGCATGGGCGGCGCCATGGACTTGGTGGCTGGCGTGAAGCGCGTCATCATTTTGATGGAACACGTGGCCAAGAAAAAAGACGGCACCGAAGATTTGAAAATCTTGCCCCAGTGCACGCTGCCTTTAACAGGCGTGGGCGTGGTCGATCGCATCATCACCGATTTGGCGGTGATGGATGTGGTGCCTGAAGGCTTGAAGGTTGTCGAGATGGCGCCAGGTGTGACTCAAGAAGTCTTGCAAAGCAAAACTGGCGTGAAGCTGATTTTCTAAACTCAATTAGAAAATTCTTCCAACAAAAAAGCCGCTTCTCAGCGGCTTTTTTGTTGGTGTCACATCGCTGGATGCGAATGACGTGATGAAGTTCAATCACTTCAAAATATCGCCCATGCACAAGTACTTCATCTCGAGGTACTCTTCCATGCCGTGGTGCGAGCCCTCGCGGCCCAAGCCCGATTGCTTCACGCCGCCAAAGGGCACGTGCTCCGTGGCGATGATGCCCACGTTGATGCCCACCATGCCGTATTCCAAACCTTCGCTGACGCGGAAGATGCGGCCCACGTCGCGGCTGTAGAAATAACTGGCCAAACCAAACTCGGTGTTGTTGGCTGCGTCAATGGCTTCTTGTTCGGTTTTGAATTTGAAGACCGGCGCGAAGGGGCCAAAGGTATCTTCACGTGCACACAGCATGTCTGAAGTGGCATTGCCAATGACCGTGGGTTCAAAGAACTGACCGCTCAGCGCATTGCCGCCGGTCAACACCACGCCACCTTTGGCTTTGGCATCTGCCACATGACGCGCTACTTTTTCCAAAGCAGCGGGTTCAATCAGCGGGCCTTGCACCACGCCTTCTTCAAAACCGTTGCCCACTTTCAACGCATTGACTTTGGCTGCAAACTTTTGGACGAACGTGTCGTATACAGACTCTTGTACGTAAATGCGATTGGCACACACGCAAGTTTGTCCAGCGTTGCGGTACTTGCTGGCCATGGCGCCTTCGACAGCGCTGTCGATGTCAGCATCGTCAAATACGATGAAGGGCGCATTGCCACCCAATTCGAGCGAGAGTTTCTTCACAGTAGGTGCCGATTGCGCCATCAAAATGCGGCCCACTTCGGTGCTGCCTGTAAAGCTGATGTGGCGCACGATGTCGCTAGAGCAGAACACCTTGCCAGCCGCAATGCTGTTGTCGGAATCGGCCGTGAGCAAGTTGATCACGCCAGCAGGAATGCCGGCACGAAGGGCCAGTTCACCGGCGGCCAATGCCGTGAGGGGGGTGAGTTCAGCGGGCTTGATGACCACGGTGCAACCGGCCGCCAATGCGGGCGCCACTTTGCGCGTGATCATGGCCAAGGGGAAATTCCAAGGCGTGATGGCAGCGCAAACACCAATGGGCTGCTTGATGACCATCAAGCGGCGCGTGTTGTCAAACTGGGGCAGGGTTTCGCCGTTGACGCGTTTGGCTTCTTCGGCATACCACTCAACAAAGCTGGCGCCGTACATCACTTCGCCCTTGGCTTCTGCAAAGGGTTTGCCTTGTTCGGCGGTCATGATGCGGCCCAAGTCTTCCACATTGGCCATCAACAAGTCGTACCATTTGCGCAGCAAAATACTGCGTTCTTTGCTGGTTTTGCCACGCCAGGCGGGCAGGGCGGCGTTGGCAGCTGCGATGGCCGCTTCGGCGTCTTGTGCGCCCAAATTGGCCACGTCAGCCAATTTTGCGCCCGTGGCGGGGTCGTTCACGTCAAAACGGCTGCTGCCTTTGACCCACTGACCGTTGACCAAAGCGTCGGTTTTGAGGAGGGTGGGGTCCTTCAACAGGGCCAAGGGGGAAGTTTTCATGTCCATGGGGGTCTCCTAAAGGTGTCGGGTGGCATTTCGCCGTGTCTGCAATCTTATAATGGAAAGTTACGCCCAAGGCTGCTTTTCCGCGCCCTGGTTGTCCTGTTCGCGTCTTCCAAGACGTAACTATAAAGATGCCCCTGCCATGAGCACACCTGTTATTTCTGTTGCTGACATTCGCAAAACCTTCCTCGACTTTTTTGCGTCCAAAGGCCATACCGTGGTGGCGTCCAGCCCCTTGGTTCCCGGCAACGACCCCACCTTGATGTTTACCAATTCGGGCATGGTGCAATTCAAGGATGTGTTCTTGGGCACCGACAAACGCAGCTATGTGCGTGCAGCTTCTGTGCAGGCTTGTTTGCGTGCTGGCGGCAAGCACAACGATTTGGAAAACGTGGGTTACACCGCACGTCACCACACCTTCTTTGAAATGTTGGGCAACTGGAGCTTTGGCGATTATTTCAAACGCGATAGCTTGAAGTGGGCCTTCGAGTTGCTCACACAAGTTTACAAATTGCCTGCAGAAAAACTCTGGGCCACGGTCTACATTGAAGACGATGAAGCCTACGACATCTGGACCAAAGAGATTGGCCTGCCACCCGAGCGCGTGGTGCGCATTGGTGACAACAAAGGCGGACGTTACATGTCCGACAATTTCTGGATGATGGCCGACACCGGTCCCTGCGGTCCTTGCTCTGAAATCTTTTATGACCACGGTCCTGAAGTAGCAGGCGGCCCTCCCGGTAGCCCGGAGCAAGACGGCGACCGTTACATTGAAATCTGGAACAACGTGTTCATGCAGTTCGACATGCAGCCCGATGGCAGCTTGAACAATTTGCCCGCACCTTGCGTCGACACTGGCATGGGCCTTGAGCGCTTGGCCGCCATTTTGCAGCACGTGCACAGCAACTACGAAATCGATATTTTCGATGCATTGATCAAAGCGGCATCGCGCGAAACAGGCTGTACCGATTTGCAAAACAAATCACTGCGCGTCATTGCCGATCACATTCGTGCAACTGCATTCTTGGTGAGCGATGGTGTGGTGCCCAGTAACGAAGGGCGCGGCTATGTGCAGCGCCGCATCGTGCGCCGCGCTATTCGTCACGGATACAAGCTGGGTCAAAAAACACCGTTCTTCCACAAGTTGGTGCCTGACCTTGTTCAGTTGATGGGCGCGGCCTATCCCAGCTTGGCTTCCCAAGAAAAACGCATTACCGACATCTTGAAGGCTGAAGAAGAGCGCTTCTTCGAAACCCTTGAAGTGGGCATGCAAATTTTGGATACGGCGCTTGAAGGTGGCGTCAAAGTATTGCCTGGTGACGTGGCTTTCAAATTGCACGACACCTATGGCTTCCCCTTGGACTTGTCGGCCGACGTTTGCCGCGAGCGCGATTTGAGCGTCGATGAAGCTGGCTTTGCAGCCGCCATGGAACGCCAGAAAGCACAAGCGCGTGCAGCCGGTAAATTCAAAATGGACCGTGCATTGGAGTACTCAGGCGCGGGCAACACCTTTGTCGGTTACGACGAACTGCAGGCCACCGCCAAAGTGTTGGCTTTGTATGTTGATGGCACACCTGCAACAGAACTCAAAGCAGGACAAAACGGCGTGGTGGTGCTCGACACCACCCCCTTCTATGCAGAGTCTGGCGGCCAAGTGGGCGATCAAGGTTTGTTGCAAACAGCTGGCGCTCAATTTGAAGTAGAAGACACGCTCAAAATTAAAGCGGATGTGTTTGGTCACCATGGTGTTTTGACACAAGGCAGCCTGAAGGTGGGCGACGCTGTGCAGGCACAGGTCAATACAGAAATGCGAACAGCCACGGTGCGCAATCACTCTGCCACCCACTTGATGCACAAAGCGTTGCGCGAAGTGTTGGGTGACCACGTGCAACAAAAAGGTTCCTTGGTGAATGCCGAGCGCACACGTTTTGACTTTGCACACAACGCACCCATTACCGATGAACAAATCTTGGCCATCGAAGCCAAAGTGAACCAAGAAATTTGGGCCAACCCCGCCACACAAGCGCGTGTGATGGACATTGAATCTGCACAGAAAACCGGCGCCATGATGTTGTTTGGCGAGAAGTACGGCGAAACCGTACGCGTGCTCGACATTGGCTCTAGCCGCGAGTTGTGCGGTGGCGTTCACGTGCACCGGACGGGCGACATTGGCTTGTTCAAAGTGGTGGCTGAAAGCGGTGTGGCGGCTGGCGTGCGACGCATTGAAGCTGTCACGGGCGGCAATGCCTTGGCCTACTTACAGTCTTTGGAAGCAACTGTTTCTAAGGCCGCAGGCAGCTTGAAAGCATCGCCTTCAGAATTGAACAGCCGCATTGCTCAGGTCTTGGACCAAGTGAAAGCCTTGGAAAAAGAAATGGCGGCGCTCAAAGGCAAATTGGCATCGTCACAAGGTGATGAACTCATGACACAAGCGGCGGAGGTGAAGGGCGTCAAAGTATTGGCGGCCTTGCTGCCAGGCGCTGATGCCAAAACATTGCGCGACACCTTGGACAAGTTGAAAGACAAACTGAAAACCGCTGCCATTGTGTTGGCTGCGGTGGACGGTGACAAAGTTCAATTGGCCGCAGGCGTGACCGCTGACACCACGGGCAAAGTGAAAGCCGGTGAGTTGGTGAACTTTGTGGCCCAGCAAGTGGGTGGCAAGGGTGGTGGTAAGCCCGACATGGCCATGGCCGGGGGCACGGATGCGACTAACCTCAATGCGGCATTGGCCAGCGTACAAGCTTGGGTCACCGAGCGTTTGTAATACTTCAAAGCCACTGACCCAATTTAGGTTAGACGCTTGAGATTGAAGAAAGCCCCGCAAGGGGCTTTCTTAATGGGTGACTCAATTGAATTTGAGAACTCTGCGGCTTTCAAACCTTCTTGTAACACCCGTCAGCGGATCCTTGAAAGCAATCGTCTTTGCAAGAAGTTGCAAAGGCGAGCTGAAATCATCGAGTTCATCCGCAGCGCGCTTGACCACCGGATAAAACTGATCGCCTACCAAGGGCAGACCCAGCGCGTTCATGTGCACACGCAATTGATGGCGCTGGCCTGTGATGGGTTTTAAAACATAACGCGCCAAGGCAGGCGTCGATGGAGTGATTGTTTGCATGGCTGAATCTCGGCCATCCAAGCGCTCAACACAGTCTATCCAAGTTTCGCTGTTGAAAGGTTCCCCCTCTTGTATTTCATCAGTGGCAAGTTCACACATTCTGAAAAACTGCGCATCTTCCACCATCATGCTTTTATGTGTCAGTGGAAATTCAAGCCTCAATGGTGAGGACTCAGGCACCCCCGCAATCGCCTCATATGTCTTCTCAACTTGCCGCAGTCTGAACAAGGCTTGATACGCATCGCGGTCTTGCGCGCGAACACTGAACAGCACAAGACCTGCAGTCTCTCGGTCAATGCGATGAATGGGCGAGAGCTCAGGCAAATTCAATTGCTGCTTCAGTTGCACCAACAAACTTTGTTGCACATATTGCCCGCCTGGTGTGACTGGCATGAAGTGCGGCTTGTCGGCCACCACCAAATGGTCGTCTTGAAAAATGATTTGTGCTCTGAAAGGCAAAGTGGGTTCGTCTGACACCTCACGAAAATAGAGCAAATGCGATTCACTCAATAAACCCTGAGCAGGTGCAATGGGTTGCCCCATGGCGTTCAGCACGCGGCCTGCATCAAATCGCTGCAGCCAGATTTCGCGCTGAATTGCTGGAAATCTTGCACACAAAAAATCAATGGCCGTCAGTAGCGTGTTGGGAGGCACGCCCACTTTGCTGGCGCTGACGCCATTGACGAGCAGTTTAGACGCGTTGGAAGACGACATCCCACACACCGTGCCCCAATTTCAAACCACGGTTTTCAAACTTGGTGAGCGGGCGGTAGTCTGGCTTTTGGGCGTAGCCACCGTTGGACGCATCTGCTGTGTTTTTCAGCAAAGGCTCTGCACTCAGCACTTCCAAAATTTGAACCGCATAAGGCTCCCAATCGGTGGCGCAGTGAATATAGGCGCCAGGCTTCAGGCGTGCGGCCAGTTTGGCGATGAGAGGCGTTTGGATGAGTCGGCGTTTGTTGTGACGCGATTTATGCCAAGGATCGGGAAAGAAGATGTGCACGCCGTCAATCGAAGACAAGGGCAACATGTTGTCGATCACTTCCACCGCATCGTGTTGCAAGATGCGAATGTTGTGAATGTCTTGCTCGCCAATGCGTTTGAGCAAAGCGCCTACACCGGGTTCGTGCACTTCACAACAGAGGAAGTGATCTTGCGGCCGAACCTTGGCAATGTGCGCAGTGGCCTCGCCCATGCCAAAGCCAATTTCTAAAATAACAGGTGCTGGCGCGGCCTCTTGGCCGTTCAGGGCAAAAGCCTTGGCCATGTTCAAAGGCTCGGGCGCGTATTGAATTAAATACTGGGGGCCCCACACTTCAAACGCTTTGGCTTGACCGGTGGTGGTGCGGCCCGCGCGCTTGACGTAGCTTTTGATATTTTTGGGAAACGCCACATCGGCAGGCGCTTGGTTGGGGGTGTCTGAAGTCATGCCCCGATTTTAGTGGCTTCGCGCAGGGCCCATTGCACGGTCCAAAATGCCAAAACAGCTGGCCGTTCTGCCAATGAATTCAACGGGGCAGAGCGTGTGTCCAGTCCCAACGTAGCGGCCGCCTGATTCATGGCCTGGCAAACAGCCGCCTCGGTGCTGAGGTCTAGCGCCTTGGCACCGTTTTGCTTGGAGAGTTTTTCGCCATTGGCGCCCAGCACCAAAGGCGTGTGCAAATATGCAGGCTGTGGCAGGCCCAAGGCCTCTTGCAGCAAGATTTGCCGGGCGGTGTTGTCGGTCAAGTCTTGGCCGCGCACCACATGGCTGATGCCTTGGGCAGCATCGTCCACCACCACGGCCAGTTGGTAGGCCCACAAGCCATCGGCGCGTTTGAGCACAATGTCGCCCACTGCGTCCAACACGTTTTGCGTTTGTGGCCCCAGTCGTCTGTCGGTCCAGCGCACCACAGGGCTGCCGCGCAAAGCACACCATTGCTGCACATTGAAGCGCCAAGCCCTGGCCGCTTTGCCATGCAAGCCGGTGCGGCAGGTGCCAGGGTAGACCGCTGTTTTGTGGCGCGCCATGTCCAAACCCAACAAGGCCTGGCTTTCTTCAATTTCTTTGCGCGAGCAGCCGCAGGGGTAGACCAAGCCCTTGGCTAGCAATTGATCAAGGGCGTGCTGGTACGCAGAGTTGCGTTGTGATTGGTACAGCACCTCACCATCCCACTGCAAACCGCATTGCTGCAGTTGATGAAGGATGACTTTCTCGGCACCTGAAATGCAGCGCGGACCATCGACATCTTCGATGCGCACCAGCCACTCACCCTTGTGCGCACGCGCATCGAGGTAACTGGCCAAGGCGGCGACCAAAGAGCCCGCGTGCAATTCACCGGTGGGTGAGGGCGCGAATCTGCCGCGAAACATGCCGACTTAAATGACGGCGAGGGCCAATTCCAAACCAGAAACAAAAGCGTCTTCAACGCGATGGCCTAAGCACCAGTCACCGCACAAGCCAATCCCTTGCTTCTTGCTGTGCATGTGAGTGGCACCCAAAGGCTGCAAGGTTTTGGCATAGCGCCAACGGTGCACATCGGCGTGTGCTGGTGTGGCGCGAATGCCTGTGATTTCCGAAAAGGCTTTGAGCAATTTGGCTTGCACGCGTTCGGGTGCATCTTCCAAATGTTCTTGCGACCAAGCGGCACTGGCTTGCACTGTCCAGCGCTCGACTTGATCGCGCCCTGGCTTGGAAGACTCGCGCGCCAGCCAAGCCACGCGGTGATGCACGCTGCGAGCGGCATTCCACTGGGGGCCGAGCGTGATGAGGCCGGGTTGAACGGCATTGGGGAATGCCACCATGAGGGTCCAGCAAGGCGCTACCTGAACCTTGTTCAAAGCGGCTGCCTGTTCCATTTTGATGCCAGAGTTGCGCAGCAAATCAATGGCCTGATCGGAGGGCACAGCCAGCAGTACTTGGTCAAAACCACTGAACACCGATTGCGCGCCCTCGGGCTCTTCGCTGTGCAATTGCCAAAGTTCGGGGTGCAAGGTGTCACGTTCAATTTTGAAGACTTTGGATTCAAAGTGAATGGTGTCGTTTTGCACCAAGGGTTGGGCCCAGGCTTTCACCAATGCGTTCATGCCGGGCGTGGCCACCCAATGTTTGTCTTGTGTGTTGCGAGCGGCCTCTACCACGCGGCCCATGGCATCCAATACACGAACCGCATTGGCACTCCAGGGTTTGCAAATGTTGGGCGTGGTGGCCAAGGCTTGCGCAAAGCGACCATCGCGCACCGTGAAGTATTGCGCGCCGTGGTCAAAGCTGCCAAAGCTGGAAGAGCGCGTCGAGAGACGTCCGCTGGCACCTTTGCTTTTTTCAAAGACTGTGACGCGGTGACCGGCTTGCATCAGGGTGCGCGCGCAGGTGATGCCTGCCATGCCCGCACCAATGATGGCGAAATTTTGAACAGGTTTTGTCTGGGTATTTGTTTTGGTCATGGGGCTACTCTACACGCGATGGTGGGGTTGGAGCAATGCTTGTTTGGTTCTGTCTTGATGCAACTGCGACAACCACCAACTTAAAGCATGCCCGAGGCTTTTGCCTTGCGGGTTGCGCCAAGCAAATTCCACTTGGCTGATGCGCTGCACACGGGTTACTTTTTTGGCCACCAAGCGGCCGCTGTCAAGGTAGGGCTTGGCCATGCTTTCGGGTAAGAAGCCGCCGCCTAAGCCTCGCAACTGCGCTTCTAACTTGCTGGGCATGTCGGGCACGGTGAACACATCTTGTCCTCCCAAGAGGCCAATGGTGACGCCTTCGCCGCGCTGCACCGAGTCGGCCACGGCCACGGCGCGGTGTTGCTGAAGCACCGCGTCAGTCAAGGGTTCTGCGGCCGTGGCCAAGGGATGGTGTGGTGCAACCGCGTAGACAAAATTCACTTGCCCCAAGGTCTCATGCAACAGCTCGGCATGGCTGGCAGGTGCGATGAACACACCGATGGCCAAATCTGCTTGGCCTGATTTGAGCGCCGCCAAAGTGCCTGACAATGTCTCGTAACGAATTCGCAAACGGGTGGGTGGATTGAGTGCCAAGAAGCCTTCGCACAACTCCATCACCACCGACCTGGCAATGATGCTGTCGACGGCCACCGTGAAGACCGACTCCCAGCCTGTGGCCACGCGCTTGACGCGGTTGGCCAAGGCGTCTACATCTTGCAACAAGCGCTTGGCTTCTCGCAGCAACTCTTTGCCAGCCTCGGTGGGCTTGGCTTGTCGGCTGCTGCGGTCAAACAACAGAACGTCAAGGGCGTCTTCAATTTGCCGAATGCGATAGGTGAGGGCGCTGGGTACCAAGCCACGTTGCCTGGCAGCAGCGGCAAAACTGCCTGTTTCCTCAACGGCCAGCAACATGCTGAGGGCATCGGGGGTGAGGAGATCGCGTGACGAAACGGCCATTTTTAATATTCAAATAATTTGAATGATAGCGACAAATTTTGATGATTTTATTGAAACCATTGCAATTTAAAGTTGACCCATCTGATTTTAAAGAAGTGAGGCAGTCAATGATCCAAATTCGCCGTTCCGCAGAACGTGGCTATGCCGACCATGGTTGGCTCAAATCATTTCACAGCTTTTCGTTTGCGGGCTATTACGACCCGGCCTTCATGGGCTGGGGTAATTTGCGCGTCATCAACGAAGACCGCATCGCACCAGGCACAGGTTTCGGCACCCACGGTCACAAGGACATGGAAATCATCAGCTATGTGTTGTCGGGCAACCTGGCGCACAAAGACAGCATGGGCAATGTGAAAGGCATCCCACCGGGCGACGTGCAGCGCATGAGCGCCGGCAAAGGCGTGATGCACAGCGAGTTCAATCATGCCGAAGGACAAGCCACCCATTTTTTCCAAATTTGGATTGAACCGAATGTGATGGGCATTGCGCCCAGTTACGAGCAAAAGACGGTGCCAGCCGCCGCCAAACGTGGCGCCTTGAAGGTGGTGGCTTCGCCCCAAGGTGAAGGCGATGCTGTGCAAATTTCTGCAGATGCCACTTTGTACGCAGGCTTGTTGGATGGCACAGAACAAGCGGCGCTGGTTTTGAACCCTGCGCGCAAAGCCTATGTTCACCTCATTCGCGGCGAACTGCAAGTGAATGGACAAGCATTGAAGGGGGGCGATGCCGCCCTCATTCAAGCTGAATCGAATCTTGAACTGACCCACGGCAAGGATGCCGAGGTCTTGGTTTTTGACTTGGCTTCTTAATTTTTGAAGTCGCTTTTTTTATTTTTTCAGGAGAAATCTCATGGCTAAAACAGTCGTTATTTATCACTCAGGTTATGGTCACACACAACGCGTGGCGCAATTTGTGGCACAAGGCGCCAATGCCGCTTTGATTGCCATCGATGCCGATGGCAACATCACCGATGCCGATTGGGAAACTTTGGATGCCGCCGACGCGATCATCTTTGGCTCACCCACTTACATGGGCATGGCGTCTTGGCAGTTCAAGAAATTTGCCGATGCCTCTTCCAAGCGTTGGTTTACCAGTGCCTGGAAAGACAAAGTGGCCGGTGGTTTCACCATTTCTGCCAGCCCCAGCGGCGACAAGCTTTCAACGCTTCAGTACTTCATCACTTTGGCCATGCAACAAGCCATGGTGTGGGTGGGTCAGCCTGCCATGAACGACGGCACCACCAACCGCATTGGTTCCAACTCTGGTGTGATGGCGCAAGTGGGTCCTACCAGCCCCGCAGAAGACATTCCACAAGGCGACTTGGACACAGCCAAGGCTTATGGTGAGCGTGTGGCAGCTGTGGCTTCTAAATTGCGCGGTTAATTCAAAGAAGCCCCTCAGTGGGCTTCACTGTTTCTAACGAGACATCGACGGCGCGGCGTTCGTCAAAGACAAAACAACCGCCGTCGTAATGTGAGCCATCGGTTTCTTCAAAATATTTCAAGATGCCACCCTCTAATTGATAGGTATGGGGGAGGCCGTTTTGTTGCATGAAGATGGCGGCTTTTTCACAGCGAATGCCACCTGTGCAAAAGCTGATGATGGTTTTGTCTTGCAGTTCTTCTTTGTGGGCCATGACCGCGTCGGGAAACTCCGTGAACTTGGTCAAGCGCCAGTCAATGGCACCCTTGAAGGTGCCTTCGTCCACTTCGTAATCATTGCGCGTGTCCAGAATGACCACAGGCCGGCCGTTGTCGTCAAAGCCTTGGTCCAGCCATCTTTTGGCGGTGGCAGGGGTGACCGCTGGCGCGCGGCCCTCGGCGGGGCGAATGGTGGGGTGGTTCATGCGAATGATCTCGCCTTTGACCTTGACCAACATTTTTTTGAAGGGGACGGTGTCCGACCAGCTTTCCTTGGGCGCAATGTCCGAAAACCTAGGATCTGCGTGCAGTTCAGCCACAAAACCGCGTACAGCCTCGGCCGGGCCTGCCAAGAATAAATTAATCCCTTCCTCAGCCAGCAAAATAGTGCCTTTCAGTGCGCGCGACAAGCAGCGTTCTAGGAGGATTGGGCGAAGTTCATGGGCATCCGGCAGTGGGACGAACTTGTAGCTTGAAATATTCAGAATATTGTTCACCCCTGTATTGTAGAAAACATCTGAAGCAGCTTCTACAATGGGTCTATGTTTGTTCATTTGCGCCTTCACACTGAGTTTTCCATTGTCGATTCCACCTGCCGCATTGACGATGTGGTGCAGGCAGCGGCAGACGATCAACAACCCGCTTTGGCCATCACAGACCTGAGCAATTTGTTTGGCGCCATCAAGTTTTACAAAGCCGCTCGCGGCAAGGGTGTTCAGCCCATTTTGGGGGCTGAAATCTTTTTAGAAGGCTTGGGTGCAGACCCGCTGGCTTTGTCGCGTGTCATGGTGCTGGTACAAAGCGCCCAAGGCTATTTGAATCTGTCCGAATTGTTGGCGCGTGCTTGGACACAAAACATGGTGAAAACCAATGCGGTGGTCAAGCTGGCATGGCTTCAAGAGCTGTCAGAAGGTCTCATCATGTTGTCGGGCGCACAAGCCGGACCAGTGGGGCAGGCCTTGGTGCAAGGCGATACGTCACGCGCTGCCGAAATTGCCTTGCAATTGGCGTCCATTTTTACGCATCGGTTCTATTTGGAAATTCAGCGGGCAGGTAGGCCAGAAGACAATGCGCACGTGGTTGCAGCCGTCAAGTTAGCCTCCCGTTTGAGCTTGCCCGTGGTGGCCACCCATCCTGTTCAATTTTTGACCGAAGACGATTACGAATCGCACGAAGCACGGGTGTGTATTTCTGAAGGCGAAATTCTGGGCAACCAGCGCCGTGTGCGCAAGTTCACCCGTGACCAGTACTTCAAGTCGTCGGTCGAAATGCAGGCGCTGTTTGCCGATGTGCCCAGTGCCTTGGCCAACTCGGTTGAAATTGCCAAGCGCTGCAATTTGTCTTTGGTCTTGGGCAAGCCGCAGCTGCCCAACTACCCCACACCGCTCACCGATGGCAAGCCCATGCCCATCGAGGACTATTTCCGCTTGTTGTCGGTTGAAGGCTTGGAAGAGCGCTTGGTGCATTTGTACCCCGATCCAGCCAAACGCGAGCCCGAGCGTGCGCGTTATGCCGAGCGTTTGGAGTTTGAGATCAACACCATCTTGAAGATGGGCTTTCCCGGTTACTTCCTCATTGTGGGTGACTTCATCAACTGGGCCAAAAAGAACGGCTGTCCTGTAGGGCCAGGTCGTGGTTCGGGTGCCGGTTCTTTGGTGGCGTATTCTTTGAAGATTACCGACCTCGATCCGCTGCAATACAACTTGTTGTTTGAGCGTTTCTTGAACCCTGAGCGGGTGTCCATGCCCGACTTCGACATTGACTTTTGCCAAACCAATCGCGACCGTGTGATTGACTACGTGAAAGACAAATACGGCCGCGATGCCGTCAGCCAAATTGCCACCTTCGGCACCATGGCAGCACGTGCTGCCATTCGTGACGTGGGCCGTGTGCTCGACATGAGCTACATGTTTTGCGACGGCATCAGCAAACTCATTCCCAACAAGCCAGGGCAGCACATCACCATCGATGGCGCCATCAAGGCCGAGCCTATTTTGGCCGAGCGTTTGGACAAAGAAGACGAAGTCAAAACCTTGTTGGCGCTGGCCCAAAAACTCGAAGGCATGACCCGCAACGTGGGCATGCATGCCGGCGGCGTTCTCATTGCACCTGGCAAGCTCACCGATTTTTGTCCGCTGTACCAGCAGCCTGGCAGTACCTCTGCTGTGAGCCAATACGACAAAGACGATGTGGAAGCCATTGGCTTGGTGAAGTTTGACTTCTTGGGTTTGGCCACATTGACCATTTTGGAGGTGGCGCGCGAGATGATCGTGAAGCGCCACAAAGGTCAAGAAAATTTCGCCTTTGAAAACATACCGCTTGACGATACCGCCACGTACAAGCTGTTCTCGGATGGCCGCACGGAGTCCGTGTTTCAGTTTGAAAGTCGCGGCATGCAGGGCATGTTGAAAGATGCGCGGCCTTCTCGTTTGGAAGACCTGATTGCGCTGAATGCCTTGTACCGTCCCGGCCCAATGGACTTGATTCCCAGTTTCGTGGCGCGTAAACACGGCCGCGAGGTGGTGGAGTATCCGCACCCCTTGGTCGAGAAAGTGCTGTCAGAAACCTACGGCATCATGGTGTATCAAGAGCAGGTGATGCAAACTGCGCAGGTCTTGGGCGGTTACAGCTTGGGCGGCGCTGACTTGCTGCGCCGGGCCATGGGTAAGAAAAAAGCCGAAGAGATGGCCGAGCATCGCGCCATTTTCCGAAAGGGCGCTGAGGCCAATGGTTTGTCGGAAACCAAGGCCGACGAAGTATTTGACTTGATGGAAAAGTTTGCCGGCTATGGTTTCAACAAATCACACGCCGCAGCTTATTCTTTGTTGGCGTATCACACGGGTTGGTTGAAGGTCCATTTCACGGCGGAGTTTTTCTGCGCCAACATGACCATCGAAATGGACGACACCGACAAGCTCAAAGTCTTGTTTGAAGATGCTCTGAAATTTGGCATGACCTTCGATCCACCCGATGTCAATCGCGGCACACACCGCTTTGAGCCGATGTCGGACAAAGTCATTCGCTATGGCTTGGGTGCTATCAAGGGCACTGGGCAGCAAGCCATCGAGGCCATTGTGAAAGCGCGCGAAGAGGGCGGCCCCTTCACCAGTTTGTATGATTTCTGCGTGCGTGTAGACCGCAGTCGTTTGAATAAACGCACCGTCGAAGCCTTGGTCAAGGCGGGCGCCTTTGACTCCTTGCAGCGCAATCGCGCGTCATTGGCCGCGTCCATTGACCGTGCCTTTGACTTCTCTACAGCCACCGCGGCCAACGCCAATCAGGGGGGCTTGTTTGACATGATGGGCGACGACGCCCACGGCTCCAGCACGCAAGAACCAGAGTTGGTGGATGTGTTGCCTTGGGGTGTTAAAGAGCAACTGACGAATGAGAAAACAGCCGTTGGTTTCTATTTGTCCGGCCATTTGTTTGATGCGGTAGAGCGTGAAGTGCGTTTGTTTGCCAAGCGCAAAATTGACGACTTGATTGACAGCCGTGAACCACAGTTGTTGGCCGGCATTGTGAGCGACCTTCGCATCATCAACGGCCAACGCGGCAAGTTGGCAATCTTTAAGCTGGACGACAAGAGCGCCGTCATGGAGGCCACAGCCGACGAGGCCATGATCAATGCCAATCGTCATCTGCTCAAAGACGATGAGTTGGTCATTGTGATGGCCAAGATGCAGGCTGATAGATTCTCTGGCGGTTATCGTTTGTCGATTCAACAAGTGTGGGATTTGCCTTCAGCCCGTTGTCGCTTCGGCAAGTTTTTGCGTGTGGCCGTCAATGGCCGTGCGCCAGAAGTAGCGCGTTTGGTGAAGGACTTTCCCCCACAGCGCGAGATAACAGAGCAGGGCGAGTTGCTCCGAGGTTTGCCGGTGCGCTTGAAACTAGAACGCCGTGATGACAAGGTGGCCGCAGCCGCCGAGTTGTTGCTTGGCGAGCAAGCCAAGTTTTTCCCAAGTGATGCAGCCCTCTCAAGCTGGATTGCCCAAGCCGACCAAGGCAAAGCAGAGATTGTTTACGAAATTTAATTGGGGTCAGATCAACATTAATTTCCAATTTAAGGGGCTAAAGGCTAAGGGGGCTTCCTCATACTGGAGTACCAGAAATCGTTCAGCCCCCTTAGCCTTTAGCCCCTTAAATCGATCAAATTAATGTTGATCTGACCCCAATTAAATTAATCTTTGGGGCGGAAGCTGATTTCTAGGACGGGGGGGACGCGGCCATCTTCATCGCGGGGAAGGGTGGCGGTTTTGTCGATGGCTTTGAGCACGGCATCGTCCCAGGCTTTGTTGCCGCTGCTGGACAACAGCTTGCGGCTGAGGATGGTGCCATCGGGTGAGGTGCGCACTTCGACCTCTGCTTTGGGGTTGCCTGCCACATCTTCTGTGAACGTGATGTTGGGTTTGATGCGCGCACGAATGCGGCCCGCATAGCTGGCCGAGGGGCCTGATGATTTCAAAGCAGTGCCTTTGGCGTTTTCGTCGCCCGATGCGCCGGCCATGCCTTGCATGCGTTTTAAGTTTTCATTGCGAAGTGCGGTAGCGCGCTTTTCATCGGCGGCGGATTTTTTGGCTTTCGCGGCTGCTTCTTCTTTTTTCAGCGCCTCTTCTTTTTTCTTCTTCTCGAGTTCTTTGGCCTTTTCTTTCTCTTTCTCTTTGGCCTTCTCCTTGGCCTTCTCTTTGTCTAATTTTTCTTTCTCAAGCTTCTCTTTCTCAAGCTTCTTTTTCTTTTCTATGTCAGCTGCTTTTTTCTCTTCAAGTTTCTTCTTCTCTTTTTCTTTTTTCAGCGCAATGTCCGCCGCTTCACGCTCGGCTTCAGCACTCACTTTGGGAGGTGCAGGCGCTGGCTTGGGTTCTGGCTTGGGTTCAATTTTTTGAATCGGTTCGGGTGCTTTAACGGGTTCGGGGGGCGTCGGCTCAGGTTCATTGGCGGCAGGCGCCGCTTCTGCCGGTACAGCCGACCACAACTCAGCCGATGCTGACAAGGTGTTGGGTTCGGTCTTCCAATGAATGCCCCACGTCAGCGCAGCCAAAAGCAACAAATGCATGAACAAAGCAAAGGACAACGAACGGCCAAAGCCACCTACGGGTGGTGGCGCAAATTCGTGATGGACAGAGGCGTTCATGCGTTCGGATGGGGGTCAGATGCGGTTCAGTTGACTGTGTTCAGGGCGCCAATTGCACAGACAGTCCGACGCGCTGAATGCCTGCACGTTGCAAGGTGTCCATCACCTTGACCACCATTTCGTATTTCACATTGCGATCTGCACTGATCACCACCGCAGAATTGGCTTGGCCTGTTTGCGCGACGCGCACATTGTTGGCCAAGCTGTCCAAATTGATCTTTTGCGTTTTGCTGTCATTCACCATTTCAAGGCTGTCGTCTTTCTGAACCACAATTTGGATGACTTGGTCAGGTTGTTTGGCAGCCTTGCCCACACTGGGCAAGTCCACCACACTAGGGGTGATCATGGGGGCAGTGACCATGAAAATAATGAGCAACACCAACATCACATCGATGAAGGGCACCATGTTGATTTCATTGATGGTGCGCCGGCCTCGGCCGCGAGAGGAAACAGCAGGCATGTGAGTGCTTCCTGTAAATTAGTGACCAGACGCAGAAAAGCCTGAGCCCGCAGGCGCTGTGCCCGATGCGCCTGTAGAGCCACCCAAACTCCTTTGAAGAATGTTGGAGAACTCTTCAATGAAGGTTTCTAGCTTGATGGCCACGCGATCGATGTCTCGCGCAAAACGGTTGTAGGCCACCACCGCAGGAATGGCAGAGAACAAACCAATGGCTGTGGCCACCAAGGCCTCGGCAATGCCAGGGGCCACGGTGGCCAAAGTGACTTGCTGCATGCTGGCCAAACCTGTAAAGGCGTGCATGATGCCCCACACCGTGCCAAACAAACCGACATACGGTGAGACGGAACCCACCGAGGCCAAGAAAGCCAATTGCGATTCGGCCACGTCCATCTCGCGTTGGAAGCTGGCACGCATGGCGCGTCGAGCGCCGTCCAGCAATGTGCCTGCATCTGAAATGCGGCGTTCGCGCAGTTTTTGGTATTCGCGCATGCCGCTTGCAAAAATGCGTTCCATGGGGCCAGCCAGTTTTGAATTTTGCACAGCAGCAGAAAACAAATCGTTCAGGCTGGTGCCAGACCAAAACTGTTGTTCAAACTGTTCATTCAAAGTTTGAATGCGCTTGATGGCCGTGAGCTTGCGCACAATGGCCGCCCAGCTGGCAATCGAGATGGCCATGAGAATTAGCATGACCAACTGCACCACAAAACTGGCATGCAACACGAGTTGGATGATGGACATGTCTTGGTTCATTGAAGTGCTTCCAAAATAGCGGCCGGAATACGGCCAGGTTTCATGGTTTGACTGTCGACCCATCCAATGCGGATGGTGCCTTCGGCCAATAATTTGCGTTCGCCATCAAGCGTCAGCCACGCCTGCTGGGCCAAGACCAAACTGGCGCGGCCGGCTTCAGCGGTACGTGCTGTAACTTCTAGCAGATCGTCCAAACGCGCGGGCGAAAAATATTTGATTTGCGTTTCACTCACCACAAACATGCCGCCGCTTTCTTCTTTCAAAGAATGCTGCTGAATGCCCAGTGAGCGCAACCACTCGGTGCGCGCTCGTTCAAAAAACTTCAGGTAGTTGGCGTAGAAAACGATGCCGCCGGCGTCGGTGTCTTCCCAGTAAATGCGAACAGGAAAAACAAAGCTAGATGTCATGCGCGTGCGCGGCCAGCCTGGCGGTCGGCTTGTACTTCATGGGGACGCAACTGTGGGGCCAAGCCTTCCAGCACGGCGTTGACATATTTGTGACCATCGGTGCCACCAAATTCTTTGGCCAGTTCGATGCATTCGTTCAAGCTAACGCGCCATGGCACGTCTAGGCAGTGCTTCATCTCAAATACGCCAATCCACATGGCGGCGCGCTCAATGGGGGAAATTTCGGCCATGCTGCGGTCGAGCAATGGCAAGATGAGTTTGTCCAACTCAAGTGCTTGCTCTGAACAGCCGTACAACAAAGCATCGTAGTGCGCAGAGTCGGCTTTGTGAAAACCCGACAAATCACGAGTGAACACATCAATGTCTGAGGCTTCATTTTTGCCAACAATGACCTGATACAGCGCTTGCAGCGCAAACTCGCGCGCACGACTGCGGGCAGACTTGCTGGCCGATTTGCCAGGTTTGCGGCCAGTGGCTTTGGCGCTGTTGGGGTGTACGTCGCCAGCGTCAGGTGCTTGCAGCTCGCTCATGCCAATTCCTCGTCGTCCAACTCGTCGTCACCAATGGACAGGTCTTCCATCAGCATGGCCATTTCAACGGCCACACGGGCAGCATCGCGGCCTTTTTCAGTTTGACGCGCAATGGCTTGCTCCAAGTTCTCGGTGGTGAGAATGGCATTGGCAATGGGCACGTTGTAATCGAGGGCAATGCGGCTAACGCCAGCGCCCGATTCATTGGCCACCAATTCAAAGTGATAAGTTTCGCCGCGAATGATGCAACCCAATGCCACCAAGGCGTCGTACTCACCGCGCTCGGCCATGGCTTGCAATGCGATGGGCACTTCCAATGCGCCTGGCACCAACACGTGGTCGATGTCGTGCACACCCAACTCTTCCAACTCACGAATGCAGGCCACGGCCAATGCATTGGTGATGCCTTCATTGAAGCGCGCTTGAACAATGCCAATGTGCAGTCCCAAGCCGTCTAACTCCTGATCAATACCTTTGTCTGCGCCTTGCATTTTTATTCCTTAGGGATGTAACCGGTGACTTCAACGCCATAGCCCGCCATGCTGGGCATGCGTCGGGGTTGGCCCATCAATTTCATTTTGTGAACGCCGCACTCGCGCACGATTTGTATGCCCACGCCGTAGGTGCGCAGATCCATTTTGCTTCTGTTGGGTGCTTGGGCTGAGCGCGCACGGCCTTCAAACTGGGCCAGCAACTGCTCGGCACTTTCGCCGCAGTTGAGCAACACCGCAACGCCTTGTCCTTGCTTGTTGATGAAGTCGAGGCTGTTTTCCAAACTCCATGAGTGCATGCTGCGACCCACTTCCAAAACATCAAACACCGACAAAGGCTCGTGCACGCGCACTGGCACTTCGGTGTCTGCAGACCATTTTCCTTTTACCAGTGCCAAGTGCAAGGACTGGCTGGGTTTGTCTTTGAACGCATGGACGGTGAACTCGCCGTGCGCTGTTTGCATCACGCGTGAACCCACTTTTTCAACCAGAGATTCTGTGCGATTGCGGTATTCGATCAGGTCGGCAATGGTGCCAATTTTCAAACCGTGTTCGGCGGCAAAAATTTGCAGATCCGGCAAGCGGGCCATGGTGCCGTCGTCCTTCATGATTTCGCAAATCACAGAAGAAGGGCTGCAACCGGCCATGGTGCCCAGGTCGCAACCGGCTTCGGTATGGCCTGCACGCATCAGCACGCCGCCATCGACGGCTTGCAAAGGAAACACGTGACCGGGTTGAACCAAATCAGTCACTTTGGCGTTGGCTGCCACGGCAGTCTTGACGGTCAAGGCACGATCGGCAGCAGATATGCCGGTGGTCACGCCTTCAGCGGCTTCGATGGAAACTGTAAAGGCGGTGCTGTACACGGTGCCATTGCTGGTTGCCATGGGCGGCAACTTGAGGTGCTCACAACGTTCACGAGTGAGCGTGAGGCAAATGAGACCTCGGCCATAGCGCGCCATGAAATTGATGGCCTCGGCTGTCACGTGGTCGGAGGCAATCAGTAAATCGCCTTCGTTTTCGCGGTCTTCGTCGTCCACCATGATGACAATGCGACCTGCACGCAGGTCAGCGACGATGTCTTCCACGGGAGAAATTTGCACAGGCGTCAAAGGACGGCCAGAATTCGTCGTCATGTCACTTCTTTCAAGAGTGCTTACCAGCCAGAAGGGCTGATGAAGCGGAGTTGGCGGAGGCATCGTTGCTGAGCATGCGCTCCACATAGCGTGCGATCAGATCGATCTCTAAATTGACAGCGCTGCCTTGTTGCAAGGTGCCAAGTGCTGTGTTGTCGACGGTGTGGGGAATGAGGTTGATGCTGAACTCGCATCCCGCATTTGAATCGTTCACTTTGTTCACGGTGAGGCTGACACCATTGACGGTGATGGAACCTTTGTAGGCGAGGTATTTGCCCAGGGCTGCGGGTGCCTGAATTCGCAGTTCCCAGCTTTCGCCTACTTGGGCAAAGTGCGTCACGTGGCCAATGCCGTCCACATGGCCCGACACAATGTGACCGCCCAATCGGTCGTGCGCGCGCAAGGCTTTTTCCAAATTGACTTTGCCAAGTTGGTTCAAGCCGCAAGTTTTGTTGAGCGACTCGGCAGAAATGTCGATGGTGAATTGGTGGGCAGCCAGGTCAAAGGAGGTGACGGTCATGCAGGCGCCGTTGATGGCAATGCTGTCGCCCAGGCCAACGTCGTCCAGGTAGCCCGTGGGCACCTCGAGAGTGAGTCGCTTGCCATGGCTTAAAGAGCTGCCCAGGTCGTGGAGGGCGGCGATACGCCCCACGCCGGTGATGATTCCGGTAAACATGGGCGTATTTTCGCAGGGATTGGGGTGGTTTAGTCCTGGACCCTGGCTAAAACCCGCAAATCTTTACCGATTAATTGCGTTTCTGTGAACCTCAGGGCGACACCCTGTGACAAGTCCTCCAGCGGCCCCCATTGCGCCATGCCTTGACCGATGCCCAACATTTGTGGTGCCAAGTACACCAAGAACTCATCGATGCAGGCTTCGCGGATGAGTGAGCCATTGAGTTTGTGGCCAGCTTCCACGTGCACCTCGTTCACTTCGCGGCGTGCCAAGTCTGTGAACAAGGCGTGCAAGTCAACCTTGCCATGTGGGTTGGGCATCACCGTGACATGTGCGCCTTGGGCTTCTAGCGCGGTTCGTTTTTGGGCATGGTCTACGGCGCAGTAAATCCATATTTGGCGGGGTGTTTTGGCGCCGGGCCCCGTGTGTTGAAACAGCTTGGCACCGAGAGGCGTTTCGAGTCGGCTGTCCACAATGACCAGATGCGGCATACGGGGCGGCGTTTCCAGTGCGGCGCATAGGCGCAGGTCCAACAGCGGATCGTCTTCAAGAACGGTGCCAATGCCTGTGAGGATGGCGCAAGCCCGTGCGCGCCAAGCGTGCCCGTCAGCGCGGGCTTCGGGGCCGGTGATCCATTGACTTTTGCCATTGGTGAGAGCTGTTTGCCCATCCAAAGATGCTGCAATTTTCATTCGCACCCAGGGTTTTTGGCGTGTCATTCGGCCAAGGAATCCTGGGTTCTGATCGGCAGCTTGTGCCGCACCATCGCCCACTTGCACTTCGATGCCAGCAGCTTGAAGTCGCTCAAAACCTTGACCCGCTACTTGAGGATTGGGGTCGGACAATGCCGCCACGACTTTGCCTAATTTGGCCTGAATCAGGGCATCGCAGCAGGGACCTGTGCGGCCCTGGTGCGCGCAGGGTTCTAAGCTGACATAGGCGGTTGCACCCACCACCGAATGGCCTTTGGCTGCTGCGTCTTGCAGGGCCATGATTTCGGCATGCGGGCCACCGGCGCGTTGGGTATGACCTTGCCCCAACACCTTGCCCCGCGCATCGACGATGACGCATCCGACGCGGGGATTGGGCGAGGTGATGCGCATCGCTTGCGCGGCCATGTTCAAGGCCTGTTGCATGTGAAGGCTTGGGAGCGGGGAGCTTGAGTAGGTGGCGTCCATGGTTGCAAGGATACGATAAGTTGAGTGCACTTAGCGTTCTACCCAAAGTGGGGTGCTGGCGCGTCGTTGAAGCCACGCCACTTGAGCACCCTGCGCCGAGTCGGACCAAGTCACTGAAATTTGCAGTTCTTGCAATTGTTCGGCAGGTCTGCCTTTGACGGGAATATGGTGAACCGTCCACGAGCGGACAAAGCCCAGGTTGGGATCGGTCGATAAGGGAAACAACGGGACATTTTGCAAAAACATCATTTGGCAACGTGGCGTGTGAAGGCCCCAGCACTCGGCCAAATCTTGCGCCAGGCCGCTGGCGATGTCCACATTGCGACTGTGCTGCGCTGCCGCCAAAGCCTCCAAACTTAAACGCATGGCGCTTGTCAACCCAAAGGCCATCAAGGCGCTGACCACCAAGGCTTCCAACACCGTGAAGCCCGCTGCCCTTGCGTGCCGCCAGGGCTTGTCATGGGGTGTCGACAAGGCACGCATCAAAAGCCAGCATTTTTCCAAGTGCCTGCGACGCGTTGGACCCGTGAATAGTCGATGCCTTTTGGCCAATCGAAATGGATTGCAGCGTGTGCATTGGCCGAACCCGTCAACCCATTTGGGCCATTGACCAGAGCCAGCTTCTGGGCCGGTGCAAGGTCTGCCTCGATGCCCAACTGGCCCGCAATGATGCCTGATTGCCAGCGCTGCATTTTGCTGGCTTGGCATTGGCTTTGATAAAACACAGTGCCCACCACTGTCGTGTTGTGGGCCAGGGACGGGCACTCAACGGCACAGGCTGTTTCTGAAAACACCAAGACCACGGGTGATGTGGAAGTACCCAGATGCTGGGTCCAAAGCTGCGGGTTGTCGATCCAATAGACCGTCCGCGTGGGTTGCGTCTCGGTACTTAACCCGTTGTGCATTTGAAGCGCCGACAAGGCTTTCAGTTGCAAGGGTGTGATCTGGCCAAACACCGATTGCCAAGCCCGCATGTCGCAATGGGGTGCGTCGACGGTCAGCACCTGTTCGTTCAGTACAAGCGCTGCTGAACTGACGCCCTCGAGCGTTGCCGAAATTGGCACATACACACTTTGTTGAACAGTGGCGCGACTGCCTGCACCTGGATGTGAAGGCTTCAATGTGGCATCCGCCATGATTTGAATGCGATGGGGTGCATGGCGCACATCGCGCAACAAGCGTACAAAAGATGGTGTGGCGTCTGTCCATTCGGGAAGGGGTAACCCGTCCAGTGGCCACAACATGCATTGCCATTGCGGGGGGGCTTTGTCGCTGGGGCAGTGGTTGGCCGTGGCAGTAGACCAAAGGCTCAGATCGGCGTCGAGGGCAGGGCGGGTATAGGCGCTTTCTATGAAAGCCAATGCTGTTTCAAGCAAAGCCTCTGAATTGACCAATGCCTGTGCAGCCTGCATTTGTTGCTGGCTTCGCACGCTGTCGGCATGGATCGATTGCAAGCACAGCCAGCCCCAAAGACTGGTGAGGATCAGCAGCACCGTGCTGGCCCAAAGTGTGGCTAAGCCGCGCTGTTGCATGTGGTGACATCGGGCCGCAAACGCGCATGCACATTGCGCATGCGCACATGGCGTTGCCAGGTGCTGGGTGTTGGTTCGTGGGGCGATTGGCTGGTTATTTGGAGCCAGAGTAAATCGCCGAGGCTGCCGTTGTTGTTGTCGCACGACCACTCGAAGTTCAGAGACAAAATTTGCAATGTGCGGCTATCGTTCAGGCTTGTCCACACCACGGGCTGACAAGCTGTTTGGGTTTGCAAGGCTGTGCCATTTAGGCGAAAACCACTGCATTCGTTGTTGTCACGTTGTGCGTTGTCGTTGCGATTGATGCTGAACAGTATTTGATGTGGACTGACCTGGAAATGTTGGGGTTGGCTGCGAAACTGTGCACGCCGAATGTCGTGCACCAAAGTGTCCATGAGGGCGCGGATGTCTTGTTGTGCAAGGCTGCGCTGTGCCGTGTGTCGATCACTTTGCCATTGCATGGCAGTCCAGGTGCTGGCAGCAGCGAGTATGCCCAAACCCATGGCCATGCCAATGAGCAGATTTACCATGTCCAACACCGCCCCAAATCTGTGAGGTCTGCTCGGTTGCTGGTGCGCCTTACACTGCCATCGGCCATGCGCAACAGGCTGATGGTGAGGCATGGCGTGTCGCGTGATTGCAAACCAATGGCCGTGGCGTGCAACTCGAAACTGTGTGCCGTGACCTGCTGCACCGACAGTGTGTAATGTCCGCTGTTGCTTGCTGTGTTGGGCCAAGCCAATTCGGCCAAACTGCTGGCGTATTGTGCGTGCATGCCTCGCCATTGAGTTTGACGCAAGTGCAATTGCATCAATGCATTTTGGGCATCTTGCCTTCGTGTGTGCTGCCAATGTTGTTCAAAACTGGGCAGGGCGATGCCCATCAAAATTCCCAGCAGCGCCATGCTGACCATCGATTCTATGAGGGTGAATCCTTGGATTGCATTGTGTGTAAGGGAGGCCATGACTGAAGCATCCATGATGTGCTGTCAGGTCAGCTTTCTTTCGCATGCAGACGTGGCAAATGCAAGTGGAAGGAAGCAAAAGGAAGCGGCCAGTCTTTCATGATCTGCGCATGATCTCTACGCCAGCTCGCGCCCCTGCCTGTCGAGGCGTTAGCCTGATGGACACATTGTTGGCACTTTTCTTGGTGGCCGTCTTGTGTGGTGTGGCGGCTGCATCTTTGCAACATGTGCAAACCAGTGTGCATCTCCAAAGCGCTGCCAAATCCTTGCACAGCGCGGTTCTAAGCGCAAGAATGCAAGCCCTGCGATTGGAGAGACGGGTCACCTTGTGTGCCGCAGCGCAGCTGAGCTCTTCTGCAAAAGACGATGCGCCCGTCCGCTGTCATCTGACCAGCGATGGCAGTTTCACAAATGCATGGCGTCAAGGCTGGTTAATGTTTGAGGACACCAACAACAATGGGACGTGGGATGAGGGTGAAACGCGACTGGCCCAACAAGCGCCGCTGCACAGGTCGGTGTCAGCCACTGGCAATGTCACCGTTAGTCACTTTGTATCGTTTGGTGCCAGTGGTCGCAGCTTGACTTTAAATGGTGCTTTTCAAGCAGGCACATTGACAGTTTGCGAACGGCAATCGCTCAACACATCGGGCTGGCACGTGGTGGTCAATGCAGTGGGCCGTCCGCGTCTGGAAAAAGCCTTGATTGAAGACTGTCCAAAATAATGCGTTTATTGCCGTCAAACAGCAAACGCGACGTTATTTGCTCACTTCATCCACCAGCAATTTGAAGTCGTCAATGTCTTCAAAGCTGCGGTACACGCTGGCAAATCGAACGTAGGCCACTTTGTCGAGTTTTTTCAGCTCGCGCATGACCAACTCGCCAATTTTGTTGGACGCAATTTCGCGTTGGGCCAAGTTGAGTAATTTTTCTTCAATGCGTTCAATGGCCGAGTCGACTTGTTCGGTGCTGACAGGACGTTTTCGCAGGGCCAAGTTCATGCTGGCGCGCAATTTGACGCGCTCGTACTCAATGCGGCGGCCATCTTTTTTAACGATGGCTGGGAAGCTCACTTCCGGCCGTTCGTAGGTGGTGAAACGCTTCTCGCACGCCGCGCATTGACGGCGGCGGCGAATCAGATCACCGTCTTCAGCCAGCCGCGTCTCCACCACTTGGGTGTCGGTGTGGCTGCAGAAGGGGCACTTCATTTGTAAACAGGGAAACGTGCAGTCAAGGCGTTGACCTTGGCGCGCACGGCTTCAATGTTGGCAGGATCGGTGGGGTTGTCGAGCACGTCGGCAATGAGGTGTGCCGTGATGCGTGCTTCTTCGTCCTTGAAACCGCGAGTGGTCATGGCCGGTGTCCCAATGCGCACGCCGCTGGTGACCATGGGTTTCTCGGGGTCGTTGGGAATCGAGTTTTTGTTGATGGTCATGTGTGCTTGACCCAAAGCAGCTTCGGCCACTTTGCCGGTAATGCCTTTGGAGCGCAGATCGACCAACATCACGTGGCTTTGTGTACCACCGCTCACAATGCGCAAGCCGCGCTGGGTGAGCACTTCAGCCACAATTTGCGCGTTTTTCACCACTTGTGCTTGGTAAGCCTTGAACTCGGGCGCCATGGCTTCTTTGAAAGCAACCGCTTTGGCCGCAATGACGTGCATGAGCGGACCGCCTTGCAGGCCAGGGAAGATGGCGCTGTTGATGGCTTTTTCGTGTTCTGCCTTCATCAAGATGATGCCGCCACGTGGGCCGCGCAAGCTCTTGTGCGTGGTGGACGTGACCACATCGGCGTGGGGCACAGGGTTGGGGTACACACCTGCGGCAATGAGGCCCGCGTAGTGGGCCATGTCGACCATGAAAATAGCGCCCACGTCTTTGGCCACTTTGGCAAAACGTGCAAAGTCAATGTGCAAGCTGTAGGCAGAGGCGCCGGCAATGATCAGTTTGGGTTTGGTTTCGTGCGCCTTCTTTTCCATGGCGTCGTAGTCGATGGCTTCGTTGGCATCGAGGCCGTAGCTCACCACGTTGAACCATTTGCCGCTCATGTTGAGGGGCATGCCGTGCGTGAGGTGACCGCCTTCAGCCAAGCTCATGCCCATGATGGTGTCGCCAGGCTTTAAAAATGCCAAGAAGACAGCTTCGTTGGCAGAGGCGCCGCAATGGGGTTGCACGTTGGCCGCTTCAGCGCCAAAGATTTGTTTGATGCGGTCGATGGCCAATTGTTCGGCAATGTCGACATATTCACAGCCACCGTAATAGCGCTTGCCTGGGTAACCTTCAGCGTATTTGTTGGTGAGCTGTGAGCCTTGGGCGGCCATGACAGCTGGCGAGGCGTAGTTTTCGCTGGCGATCAGCTCAATGTGATGCTCTTGGCGCGCATTCTCTGCCTGAATGGCAGCAAAAATTTCGGGATCGGTTTGTTCAATCAGAATGTTTCTTGAATACATGGCAGGCCTTCAAATGATGGTTCCTAGCGCCACTGGGAAGTTTAGATCCCAATGTCACGGGCTGCCCAGGCGAACGGCTGATACCTTGTGTCCCAGGTGTCGGGGCAAGGTGCACGCTCCCTAGTGGTTGTGAAGGGGGCAAGCCTCTTCTTGTCCACGTCAGAGGCTGTATGGCCATGCAAGCCCAAACCAGTCTCCTATCGCCAGTTGCGTACCCCTAGAGTGTAGCCGAGCCGATGGTGCCTTGTGATTCACCTGGGCTACTTAAAAGGGGCGACTTTGGCCTTGGCAGGTGGTTTGGGCAAGGCCTCCTTGAGGCGATTTTGTTCTGCCAGCACCCGTGCAATGTAGTCAGACTCTAGGGAAACCGATTCTTCACCCGCTTTAAAGAGCCGCAACCCCTCCTCGAGGCTGCCTGTCTGGTCGATGCACTCTTTCAAAATTTTGACGCCAATTCTTAAATTTGTTTTGGGATCAAAAATGGCCATGGCCCCCCCGTAAGGGGTGAATTGCTCTGCGTGTGTTTCGGGTAACACTTGCATCAAACCTTTGGCGCCGATCGGGCTGTTCGCAAACGGGTTGTAATTGGACTCCACCCCGATCACGGCCAAAATCAAGGTGGGGTCCAAAGCACTCCGGTTGGCCAAGTCGTAAACCTCCAAAACCAGGGCATTGAGTGGTTCGGGTGCAATCCGGTATTTGCTTTTAACAGCTTGGACCAATGCCAATTGATCCGCATCCAAGTCGGTGGATTTGGCTGCCAAGCTGCGCAACAAAACTTGCTGGCGCTCATCTTCAGCCGCTGTGATTTGCAGGCGTGTGTAAAGCCAAGATTGAATGCCTTGCACGGTTTGCAATCGAATCTCAGGCCTTGCCAAAGCCAGCATGCTGAGCAGCACCGCCAGCAAGCCCAATAGGGCGAAGCTGTGGTGTGAAATGTTCACAAACCCGCGTGCGATGTCTCCCACAAAGGTCTTGAGGCCGTGCCAAAAGCGCTCGGTCCAATGACTGGCAGATTCTTGAAATGTGTGTGTGCTCAAGGTTGGGCGGTGAGTGGCAGAAGTGAGAATTATAAAAAAAATCGAAAATAGATGCTTTTGGCATATTGCACACTGCCTTCCTCGGTGAAAATAGCTTCTTTATCTTTTTGTGTTGTGACTGTGACTCATTCCTCCCCCAAGACCCCCGATGTTCAAGCGCTTGATACCTTGACGGGTGGCGCTTTTGCTGCGCAAACATCCGGCGAACGTGCGGCCAAGTTGCGCGATTGGTTGTTGACTGAGCCTTCGCAAGAAGATTTGCAACACGTCTACAAAGAAATTTCAACGCGTGACAAAGGTGCTGCCAAAGTTTTGCGGGAAAAGTTGGATGAGTTAAAGCGCTCGCTCGGCCAAGATGTCTTGGCTTCAGAGTGGGCCGAGCGTGCCAACGCCATGCTGACCGCCAGTCGCTTGAACATTGCCGACGCCATGGCTTGGCAACGTGATGCGGCCAAAGCTGGCGCGCCCTTGTCGCGTGAGCCACTGGCCAGTTTGAAAACCCAGCTGGCTGAGAAAATCAAAGCGGTCGAGGATTTGCAGCACCAAGTGATGGTGCAGCGCGAAACAGCCGTGCTCTTGGCGCAGCGCATTGAGGTCTTGTCGACCAAGAGTTTGAAAGAAGCCGATTCAGCAAATGAAGCCTTGCAAGCCGATGTGGCAAATTGGCAGCAACAAGCCCATGACCTGACAGAAGAAGCTGCTTGGCAAAGTGTGGATTTGAAATTCCCGCCCCAGTTGGAGGCATCGCGCCATCAACTCAACAGCGTGTGGGAAGCCTTCGAAGCCGCTTTGTTTCAGGGCAAGGCCGCACGTGACGATGCCAATGAGGCCATGCCCTCTGTGCCTGTGTGGGCAGAAGAACTGCGTGTGGCGCGGGGCGGTCAACCACTCGTGGCCCCAGTGCCGGCAGTCGCGGCAGTCGCCCATGCCGAAGCCGCTGACGTGGCGGCTGACGCCGTCGCAGCCGAAGGCAAGCCTGCAAAAACACCCAAACAGAGCAACACCAAAATGGATCCCGCGCAGCGTTTGGCCTTGCGTGAAGCCGCCAGTCAAGTGGTCACAGGTGCCCTGACTTTGCTGGCAGCCGAGGCCAATGAGGCCCACTTGTTGGCCTTGCGTCAAGCGCTGAAAGAGCATGGCCGCAACATGGACACCAACATGGATTTAAAAGTCCATGAAGCCCTGATTGCTGCCGGCGATGCCGAGGGCTGGCAGCGTCACGTGGCCGACCAGTCGCGCATGGCATTGGTCTTGAAAGCAGAAGCGCTCTTCAAGAAAGTGCCTGTCAAGACAGAAGACCAGCCTGTAGAGGCCGTGGCGGCACAAGATGTTGCAGATGTTGATGCAACTGTGCCAGTAGCCGAAGAATCCAAAGAACCCAAAGAAGTGTTCCACCTCGAGCCCGTATTGGGTGGTCGCAAGATGCAAGAAGCCTTGCGACAGCTGCGTGAAGAGTGGAAGCAAGCCGATCAAGGTGGCTTGCCCAATCACGCTTTGTGGAAGCGCTTTGATGCCGCCTGCAACAATGCCTACAAAGTGGTTCAAACATGGCTCGACAAAATCAAACACGAAGCCACTGAGCACCGTGCACAACGCTTGGCCCTCATTGAAGAAGTCAAAAATTGGGGCGAGGCCAATGCGCAAAATGCCGATTGGCGCGCCCACCTTCGGGCCTTGCATCAGTTTGGCGATCGTTGGCGCAATGCCGGACATCTCAGTGAAAAAGCATTTGCAGAATTGCAGCCTCTTTGGAAGCAAGCGCTGCATGCTGCTGCCGCACCCCTTGAAGCTGCGCAAAAAGCCAGTACGGCGCGCCGTCAAGCCCTCATTGCCGAAGCCGAGCAGTTGGGGGCAGCACCTTTGCTGCGCGTTGATGCCGTCAAGGCTTTGCAGCACAACTGGCAAGCCGAAGCGCAAAGCGTGCCCATGGACCGCCGCATCGAGCAAAAAATGTGGGAGGCCTTCCGCAAGCCTTTGGATGAAGCTTTCAGTCGCAAAACCAATTCACGTGAACACGCGGCCTCTGCCCCGATGTCTGCGCACGATCGTTTGGTGCTCGATGCATCCAATGCCTTGAAGGCTGCCAATGCCTCTGGCGATGTACAAAAAATCAAGGCTGCCATGGCCGCTTTGGATGCGGCCATCAAAGGTCAAGCCAAGGCTGTGGCAGCAGAGGCCGCAGCACCTGTTGTTGCAGCCTCTGAAGAATCAAGCCCTCAAACAAGCCCTCAAACAAACCCTCAAACAACTGAGCCTGCAGCCGCCGAAGTCGTCGCAGTGGCAGCCCCAATTGCTGAAGAATCATCTGCACCAGCCGATGTCGCGCCCTCCGAAGAGTCCGCGGCAGCTAAACCTGTCGAAGCACCCAAACCCGCGCGTCCATTGGTCGCCATGCGCGGTGATGACCGTCCTGGTCAAAAGAAATCGGTGCCTGCACCAGCGGGTCGCCCTGGTGATCGACGCGATGGCAAAGGTGGTCCGCGTGGCGACAAGCCTGGCTTTGGTGACAAAACCGGTGGCCGTTTCGACCGTGGTGACCGTGCTGACAGAGGTGATCGATTTGAGCGTGAAGACCGCGGTCCACGTTTGAGCGATGCTGCTTTTAGAGCGCAGCGCGATGCCAAAGAACATGCCGAAATGGCGCTCAGAAAGTTGGCGGCCCAAGCCCACGGAGAGTCATTGACGCATCTGCTGACGGCATGGGAAAAGCGACAAGCCGATCTGGTACCTTCAGCACAAGAGTTGGGCCGCAACGTCAATGCGCCTGCACGTGCCGCTTGGTCTCAAGCGGTCAGTCAAGCGCCGGCTGCATCTGCCGGCGAAGCCATCTTGCGTTTGGAAATGGCGGCTGAAGTGCCTACGCCTGCTGAGAATTTGAACGAGCGCCGGGCACTGCAATTGCAGTTGCTCACACGCAAAAATCAACCGGGTCCGCAAGAGACTTGGGCGTTAGATGTCACCGCCGTGTTGTCTTCAGCGCACGATGCCAAGGTGGCGCGCCGTTTGCAAAACGCTTTGAAGAACTTGCTGCGTCGTTGATTTGAAAGGCCTGGCGGCCTTCAAGTCAGCAGCTTGATGCGTTCAACCTGTCCCGCAGCATGCCAACGCAAAACTTCTGCCCGAGGTTTTGCGTTTTGGACATCCCAGTCACTCAGCACAAGGCGTTTTAAATTGAGAGCGCCTGGCAATACATGGTCCGCGGGTCGGTGGGTGTGGCCATGCAGTAAGCAAGAGCACCCCGATTGTGTCAATGCTGTAGTGGCCCAGACAGGGTCTACATCGGCATACACCGCATCAGGATTGCGCTTGTGCTGTTGGCTTTGCGCGCGCAGCTGGCGGGCAATTTCTTCTCGTTCTGCCAAGGGCTTGGCTAAAAAAATGTGTTGCCAGTCGGGGTGTCTCACCATGCGCCTGAAGGCTTGGTAATCGACATCGTCCAGGCAGCCTTCATCGCCGTGTGACAACAACCAAGCTTGCGATGCAAAGCGCAAGATGGTGGGATCTTGCAAGTTGTGAACATGGCATGCGCTTAAAAAATCAGTGCCCACCAAGAAATCGCGGTTGCCTCGCATAAAGGCAACATGCCGTTGCTGTGCGCAGTCTTTTAAAACGGCAGCACATTGTTGCAAAAAGCTGTGCTGTGCGGCAGCATCATCGCCCACCCAAACTTCAAACAAATCGCCCAGCACAAATACCGCATCGGCCATGGTGCTATGCATGTAGCGCTGCCACACGTCAAATGTGGCAGGGTCTTTTTCCTGCAAGTGCAGGTCTGAAATGAAATCAACCGTGCGCCAGTTTTCAGGTGCTTCAAACACCGGAAACGGCAACACGCTTGTTGTCATGAAACAGGATCAACAGGCGGCGTGGGAATTAAAGCGCCACAGCCTTTTCAATGATCACAGCCTCTTTTGGCACGTCGTCATGGAAACCATTGCGACCTGTTTTAACGCCTTCGATGGCATCCACAATGTCGTTGCCAGACACAACATGGCCAAACACGGCGTAGCCCCAGCCTTGCAGGGATGGTGCTGTGTGGTTCAAGAACTCGTTGTCTGCCGTGTTGATGAAAAACTGGGCCGTGGCGGAGTGGGGCGCCTGTGTCCGCGCCATGGCCAAGGTGTACTTCTTGTTTTTCAAACCGTTATTGGCTTCGTTTTGAATGGCTGCATCTGAATGCTTTTGTTCCATGTTGGGTTCAAAGCCGCCGCCCTGAATCATGAAGCCAGGAATCACACGGTGAAAAATGGTGTTGTTGTAATGGCCCTTGTTCACGTAGTGCAAAAAGTTCTCAGCACTCAAAGGCGCTTTTTCAGCATCGAGTTCGATGAGGATGACGCCTTTGCCGGCGATGTGGAGTTCGACTTGAGGATTGCTCATTTTTATTGCACCAAAGTGATTGAAAGAATAGTGATGGGTGTTTTGGGAACGTCGGTTCTAAAAGGACCGCCCATGCCCGTTGGGGTGGTTCGGATTTTATTCACAACATCCATGCCGGCTGTGACTTTGCCAAAAACCGTATAACCAAAAAGTTGTAGGGCATTGAGTAAGTTTTCGCGCGGCACGTTTTCGTAGACCTGACCCCGGTACTCGAAACGCTTCACGGGGTCGCCATCAGGGATGGGCGTGGGATCTAAGAAGGCGTTGTCGACTGTGTTGATGAAAAATTGGGCTGTGGCCGAGTGCGGGTCGTTGGTCCGAGCCATCGCCAAATAGCCGGTTTGGTTTTTAAGGCCAGCCGTCATGGCTTGACGGCCCTCGTGCTGAATTGGGGCACGCATGCTTCGTTCTTTGTATTGCGCATCGTAGCCACCGCCTTGAATCATGAAGTTGGGAATGACGCGGTGAAAAATAGTGCCATCGTAATGTTTGTCTTTGACGTATTGCAGAAAGTTGGCCACGGTTTTAGGGGCCTTGTCGGGATAGAGTTCAATCAAAATGTCACCTTGATTGGTGGCAATCTTGAGCTTGGGCGCATCTTGTGTTTGGCCAATTGCAGGCATGCAAAGGGCCGCAGACAAAGCCAGAGTGCTGAAGAAATTCAAGCAGTGGCGGCGCAAAAGGTTTGTGGTCATGTCATCAACGCAAAGTGCGGGTGTTGGTAGAGGTGGTGGTTTCCGCAGAAGGTGGCGGCAATGGCAACTGGCCATTGCCGTTAGCGGCCATGCTCGCTTGACGGTAGGCTAGCTTCGCCAATGCCGTGTAAACGTCACCCAAGTTTTGCAAGGCAATTTTGTAATTTGGGCGAGCGTGAATGGCCGATTGCAAAGCCGCAACGGCTGCTTCCAACTGGCCTTGAGCTGCCAACAGCACGCCTAAATTGTTGTAGGGCTCGGGCAATTCAGGAAACTCTTGAATCAGGCCTTGCAGCATCGCGATGGCGTCTTGTGGCTTGCCCTGGCCGGCCAAAATTTGACTGGACATCAAGCGCCATTGAGGTGAGTCCGCGCTTTTGGGATTCTGTTGAGCAGCACTTTGAAGGCGTTGCTGTGCCACAGCCCATTGCTTGTTTTGAATCAATTCTTCAAGTTCGGCAGTCGCGTCTGCCCAAGCGGCACTGCAAAAAACGCAGAGCAGAAGCGGCAAAACGCGGGTGAGAACCCTTTGAATCGGCATATTGAGTGGCTTTAGGCGGTAAAAAGGCGTCACGGACTGCTCAAAAAGAGGCTTTGTCAGTGACTTATTTGGGCCTTATACTGGGGCAAATTGTAACGGAGACCTTGCGTCCAGGTCGTCCTTCTTACGTCAATGGGGCTGAGGCCCCTTTTTGCACCCAAACAACAAAAACAGTTATTCATGAGCTTGCGCATTTACAACACGCTCTCCCGTGCCATTGCCGATTTTTCGCCCCTTGAGGCGGGTCACGTTCGCATGTACGTTTGCGGCATGACCGTGTATGACCTCTGTCATGTGGGGCACGCGCGTTCCAATGTGGCCTTTGATGTGGTTCAGCGCTGGCTCAAAGCCAGTGGCTACAAGGTGACGCACATTCGCAACATCACCGACATTGACGACAAGATCATCAAGCGCGCCGTAGAGAATGGCGAAACCATTCGTGCGCTCACAGACCGCATGATCGAAGCCATGCACGCCGACTTTGACGCCCTGGGCATTGCCCGTCCCACAGCCGAGCCGCGCGCAACCGAATTTGTGCCGCAAATGCTCAGCATGATTGGTACCCTTGAAGAAAAGGGCCTGGCCTACCGCACCCCTCAAGGGGATGTGAACTATGCCGTGCGCAAGTTCCCAGGTTACGGCAAGCTCTCGGGCAAGTCACTCGACGAATTGCATGCCGGCGAACGAGTGGCCGTGCTCGATGGCAAAGACGACCCGCTCGACTTCGTGTTGTGGAAGGGCGCTAAAGCGTCTGAGCCCGCCGATGTGAAGTGGGACAGCGCCTTTGGCCCTGGCCGCCCGGGTTGGCACATTGAGTGCTCGGCCATGGCCTGCCAAATGCTGGGCAACAGCTTTGACATTCACGCCGGTGGTGCCGACTTGCAGTTCCCACACCACGAAAACGAAATTGCCCAAAGCGAAGGCGCCACAGGTCAGCAGTTTGCGCATTTTTGGATGCACAACGGCTTCATCAATGTGGACAACGAAAAGATGTCCAAAAGCTTGGGCAACTTCTTCACCATCCGTGATGTGCTCAAGGCGTTTGATGCCGAAACCGTGCGCTTCTTCTTGGTCCGCAGTCACTACCGCACGCCTTTGAATTATTCTGACGTGCATTTGAACGATGCGCGCGGTGGCTTGAAACGTCTGTACACAGCCTTGCAGGCCGTTGTACCTCACGATGTGCAAATTGATTGGGCCACCCCCTATGCCGCACGCTTCAAAGCGGCCATGGACGAAGACTTTGGCACGCCCGAAGCTGTGGCCGTGCTGTTCGATTTGGCGGGCGAGGTTAATCGCAGCAAGTCGGCAGAACAAGCCGGTTTGTTAAAAGCCTTGGGCGGCATTTTGGGTATTTTGCAAACCGATCCTGTGGCCTACTTGCAGGCGGGTGCTGGTTTGGACGAGGCGGCCATTCAGGCCCACATTCAAGCGCGTGCCGATGCCAAGGCCGCTAAAAACTTTGCAGAAGCCGATCGCATTCGCAAACTCTTGCTAGAGCAGGGCATTGTGCTCAAAGACTCTGCAGCAGGCACCACGTGGGAAGCGGCTCAATGAGCAAAGCTGACGAGGTCATGACGCCCGAATATTGGACAGCTGCCTGTGCGCACCTGTCTAAAAAAGACCGGGTCATGAAGCGCCTCATTCCCCAGTTTGGCGATGCTTGTTTGGTCTCGCGTGGCGATGCCTTTGTCACACTGGCGCGCAGCATCGTGGGTCAACAAATTTCAGTCAAGGCCGCGCAATCGGTTTGGAACAAGTTTGCCGCTTTGAGTAAAAAAATCACGCCAGCGGGCGTGCTCAAGCTCAAGGTAGATGACATGCGCGCAGCAGGCCTGTCCGCGCGCAAAGTAGAGTACCTGGTCGACCTGGCCTTGCACTTTCATGGCAAAACCGTGCATGTCAAAGAATGGCAAAGCATGGACGATGAAGCCATCATTGCCGAGTTGGTAGCCATTCGCGGCATTGGCCGGTGGACGGCCGAGATGTTTTTAATCTTCCACCTGATGCGTCCCAACATCTTGCCGCTCGACGATGTGGGCTTGATCAATGGCATCAGCAAGAACTATTTTTCAGGCGAACCCGTGAGTCGCAGCGATGCGCGCGAAGTGGCCCAAGCCTGGCAACCCTACAGTACTGTTGCAACTTGGTATATTTGGCGGTCGCTCGACCCGCTACCGGTTGAGTATTGAGATCGATAAAGGAGGCCCATTTTGGCCAAACGCACATTCCTAGACTTTGAGCAGCCCGTTGCGGAACTTGAAGGCAAAATTGAAGAACTTCGCTACGTGCAAAGCGAATCAGCCGTTGACATTTCCGAGGAAATTGACCAGCTCAGTAAAAAGAGCCACCAGCTGACCAAAGACATTTATTCGGACTTGACGTCTTGGCAAATTACCAAAATTGCCCGTCACCCCGAGCGTCCTTACACCATGGATTACATCCGTGAAATTTTCACAGACTTTGTGGAAATGCACGGTGACCGTCACTTTGCCGACGATCTTTCCATTGTGGGGGGCTTGGCCCGTTTCAATGGTTCGCCTTGCATGGTCTTGGGCCATCAAAAAGGTCGTGACACCAAAGAGCGTACACAGCGTAACTTTGGCATGAGCAAACCAGAGGGCTATCGCAAAGCTTTGCGCCTCATGAAGACTGCCGAAAAATTCAAACTGCCCGTTTTCACCTTTGTGGACACACCGGGCGCGTACCCCGGCATTGATGCCGAGGAGCGCAGCCAGTCTGAGGCCATTGGCCGCAACATCTTTGAAATGGCGCAACTCGAAGTGCCCATCATCACCACCATCATTGGTGAAGGTGGCTCGGGCGGTGCCTTGGCCATTTCCGTGGCCGACTCGGTGCTCATGCTGCAATACGCCGTGTACTCGGTCATCAGCCCTGAAGGTTGTGCATCCATTTTATGGAAAACCTCCGAAAAGGCCGAAGAAGCCGCAGAGGCTTTGGGCATCACGGCGCATCGTCTGAAGGCCCTCAACTTGGTCGACAAAATTGTGAACGAGCCTGTGGGTGGCGCTCACCGTGACCATGCGCAGATGGCGGCATTCCTCAAGCGCGCTTTGGGCGATGCATGGCGCCAAGTGACGGATTTGAAACCCAAAGAATTGGTCGAGCGTCGCTACGAGCGCTTGCAAAGCTATGGTCGTTTCACCGACACCAAGGCTAGCAAATAAGTCAGTCAACAAGCCAGCAACCACTTCAGTGAGAAGCGTCAGCTTGCTGCCGTCCAACTTTCAGCCTTCTTTGCCCTTGGCCGTTGCGTTCAGCGGCGGCGCCGACTCCACCGCCTTGCTGCTGGCCTGCGTTCAGCAGTGGCCGGGACAGGTGAGGGCCATTCACATACACCATGGCTTGCAAGCGGCTGCCGATCAATTTGCAAGCCATTGCCAGCGGTTATGTGATCAACTGCAAGTGCCATTGGTGCAATGCAAAGTCAATGCCCAACATGCTGCAGGGCAGAGCCCTGAGGATGCGGCCAGACGGGCACGTTACGCGGCACTGAGCGACGCAGTTCGCACGCATCCCAATTTGCAAGGTGTGGCGGCAATTGCTTTGGCCCAGCACGCAGACGACCAAGTCGAAACCTTGTTGCTGGCGCTGTCACGTGGGGCTGGAATGCCCGGCTTGGCCAGCATGCCAGCACAGTGGATGCGCGATGGCCTGCAGTGGCATCGTCCCTTGTTGAAAGTGCCGGGCTCCCATTTGCGTGAGTACCTTGTTGATGCGCAAGTGGCTTGGGTGGAAGACCCCACCAACCAAGATGAACAGTTCACCCGCAACCGCATTCGTGCGCAATTGCTGCCTGCTTTAGAGCGTTCATTCCCGCAGTTCAGAGACACCTTTGCACGCAGCGCTTCGCACGCCGCTGAGGCACAACAAATTTTGGACGAGGTGGCTGCAGCCGATTTGCAAGGCGTCTTGTCAGATGGCCTGCCCAGCATCAGGTCCTTGCAAGGCTTAAGTCCTGCAAGGCAGTCTTTGGTGCTGCGGCATTGGTTGAAAGTGCAGCACCAAACCACGCCCAGCACCGTTCAGTTGGCCGAGTTGCTGTCGCAAATTGCGGCGTGCACCACGCGTGGTCATCAAATGCATTTGAAGGTGGGGCGTGGTCATGTGCGTCGCGATGGACAGGTTTTGACCTGGGCGGCTGAGGACTAGCCTCTAAAAAACCCCTCAAATTCAGGGTTCTCCCGGGTACAATCATTGGGTTTTGCTGAAATTTCCCTTTTATAACTTTTAAAAATGGCACTGATCGTTCACAAATACGGCGGCACTTCCATGGGCTCTACAGAGCGCATTCGAAATGTGGCCAAACGCGTCGCCAAATGGGCACGGGCTGGCCACCAAATGGTGGTGGTGCCCAGCGCCATGAGCGGCGAAACCAATCGCTTGCTGGGCTTGGCCAAAGAACTGGCACCGGCCAAAACCAACTCGGCCTACGACCGCGAACTCGACATGTTGGCATCTACGGGCGAGCAAGCCTCGTCTGCATTGCTGGCCATTGCTTTGCAATCTGAAGGCATGCAGTCTGTGAGCTATGCTGGCTGGCAAGTGCCCATCAAAACCAACAGCGCGTTTACCAAGGCCCGCATTGAGTCCATTGACGACGTTCGCGTTCGCAAGGATTTGGCCGATGGTCGTGTGGTCATCGTGACCGGTTTCCAGGGTGTAGACCCCGATGGCAACATCACCACACTGGGACGTGGCGGTTCCGACACTTCTGCGGTGGCGGTGGCAGCGGCCATGAAGGCCGACGAGTGCTTAATCTATACCGACGTGGATGGGGTATACACCACCGATCCGCGCGTGGTGCCTGAGGCCCGCCGCCTCACCACCGTGAGCTTTGAAGAGATGCTGGAAATGGCATCACTCGGATCCAAAGTTTTGCAAATTCGCTCTGTTGAATTTGCTGGCAAATACAAAGTGCCTATGCGTGTGTTGTCTAGCTTCACACCTTGGGACATCGACATCAATGAAGAAGCCAAATCTGGCACGCTGATCACTTTTGAGGAAGACGAAAAAATGGAACAAGCCGTAGTCTCCGGCATTGCCTTTAACCGCGATGAAGCCAAAATTTCTGTGCTGGGCGTGCCCGACAAGCCCGGCATTGCGTATCAAATCTTGGGTGCAGTGGCCGATGCCAACATTGAGGTTGACGTGATCATTCAAAACTTGAGCAAAGATGGCAAGACCGATTTCAGTTTCACCGTGCACCGCAATGACTTTGCCCGCACCATGGATTTGCTGAAAGAAAAAGTAGTGCCTGCTTTGGGCGCCACCGAAGTTAGCGGCGATGCCAAGATTTGCAAAGTGTCCATCGTGGGCATTGGCATGCGCAGTCACGTGGGAATTGCCAGCAAGATGTTCCGCTCTTTGAGCGAAGAGGGCATCAACATTCAGATGATCTCCACGTCAGAAATTAAAACTTCGGTGGTGATCGACGAGAAATACATGGAATTGGCAGTTCGTGCCCTGCACAAGGCGTTTGACCTCGACCAAGCCTGATATAATTTTCGAGTGCTGGAAACGTGACCGAGTGGCCGAAGGTGCTCCCCTGCTAAGGGAGTATGGGGTGTAGAGCCTCATCGAGGGTTCGAATCCCTCCGTTTCCGCCAGCACAACCTAAAGCCTCGAAAGAGGTTTTGCAACAAGCCCCGTAAGGGGCTTTTTTGTTGTTTGCAACAAGGGGTTTATTTTTAAACCTGTTCGGCGACAATTGACGCACTGCTTTTTATAACGTCATGAAAATCAATACATTCTCCAAATTTTCCATCCTCTGTGGCTTCGCATTGGCAACACTGCTCACCACGCCAAGTTCTTTCGCTGCGAAACAACCTGCAACCAAGCACGTTGCCTCCAAAAAAGCAGCAGCTTCTAAAAAAGCAGTGGCTTCGGCCAACGCCATGCCGCCATTGCCTGCCCAAGAATCTTTGGCGCCAAACCCGCCTGCACTTGCCGCCAAGGCATGGCTCTTGATGGATTTTGATTCTGGCGAATTGCTGGCTGCGGCCAATGTGGATGAGCCACTGCCACCTGCATCGCTCACCAAGATGATGACAAGTTACATCGTTGAGCAAGCCTTGCGTTCTGGTAAGTTGAAACCAAGCGATATGGTCTCGGTCAGTCAAAACGCTTGGTGTCGCGGTACCAATACCGAGTCGTGCATGTACTTGCCGCTGAACAGTCAGGCCACGGTCATTGATATTTTGCGCGGCATCATTGTTCAGTCGGGTAACGATGCCTCCAAAGCCATTGCAGAGCACATGGCTGGCTCGGAGGAAGGCTTTGCCAAGTTGATGAACGAAGAAGCGCAGAAACTGGGCATGACGAAAACGAATTTCGTCAACCCCACAGGCCTTCCTGATCCCGCGCACAAATCTTCTGCCCGCGATCTGGCCATTTTGGCGCGCGCCATCATTCGCAACAGTGCCGACTATTACGCGATCTACGCGGAGCGTGAATTCAAGTACAACGGCATCAAGCAAGGCAATCGCAATGCACTGCTTTATACCGATCCAACGGTGGATGGCTTAAAGACGGGCCACACGCAAGAAGCGGGCTTTTGCTTGGTGACATCTTCGGTGCGCAATGGCATGCGTTTGATTACCGTGGTACTGAATGCCAGCAGTGCAAAGTCGCGGGCTGACGAAAGCAGAACCTTGTTAGGTTGGGGCTTTAGCAGTTTTGAAAAAGTAACGCCTATTCAGGCCGCTGCTGTGGTGGGTTCGGCCAAGGTAGGCTTTGGCAAAGCCGACGCAGTGGCTGCTGGTCTAGCTGCGCCCTGGATGTTGACGGTGCCTAAAGGTCAACAAATTCAGACTGCGGTGGAGATTAAGACAGGGCTTGAGGCGCCGTTGGCCAAAGGTGCAGTGGTCGGCAAAGTGGTCGCTACTTCTAATGGCAAGCCAATCGGTGAAATGCCGCTCGTGGCGCAGGCAGATGTTGAGCGGTCTGGCTTGTTACTGCGCGGTTGGCAGCATGTGACCAAGTTATTTGGAAAGTGAGTTGGATCTAAAGCCAGGGCTTATTTGCCCTGTCTGTGAAATTCGCTAGACCACGCTAAGCATCTGCGTTCCAAATTAATGCTGCTCTGACCCCAATTAAATTTTCTCATGGCCATCAAATATGGAACTGCTGGCAATGACAACCCTTTGCGGGGAACGTCTGGCAATGACTCGCTGTATGGGCTGGGGGGCGATGACCTTATTTTGTCTGAAGATGGCGAAGACTATGTTGAGGCGGGTGATGGGGATGATGAGGTCAATGGCTACGATGGGGAGGCGGGGTCCTACACCTACTACCCAGTCATTGGTTTAAAAACAATTCACGGCGGCAACGGCAACGACTTCATTGTGGGCGGCGCCGTTGGTGATGCCTTGTATGGCGATGATGGCAGTGATCAGATTTATGGCCGCAATGGCAACGATGTAATCAGTGGAGGCTTGGGCGCTGACTTCATGAGCGGCGGCGCTGGCGATGACACTTTTTATGTGTCTGATTTCCATGATGTGATTGATGACTTGGAAGGCAATGACACCGCATACGTCGCCACCAGTTTCGTCAAAATTCCAAGCACGATTGAGCGAGTGGTTTACACCGATGGTGCATTGGCGTTGCCTTACTGGATTGATGCATTGTTGCCAGACGATGGCGCAGGCAACGCATTTGATACCCTGCTGGGAAGTGGTCGCACCTACTTCTACACCTTTCCAACATCACTGCCCTCGTACGACACCAACGCCAGCCATGGCTTGGGTTTCAAGGCTTTCAGCAATGTGCAAATGGCAAGGACGGAAAGTGCACTGAGTGAGGTGTCTTCTGTGATCAATGTGCATTTTCAGAAAACCAACAATGCCGGTGTGTTGAACACCTTGGTATTTGCCAACAACGATCAGGTGTCTTCCGCAGGGTTTGGTAATTTTCCCAGCGCCTACATGATCGGCAGCGATTTGTATTTTGACAACTCAGATTTGAATGCCAGCTTTGCCGATCGAACGTATGGTGCATTAACGCTTGTCCACGAGATTGGCCACGGCTTGGGTTTGGAGCATCCTTTTTCACATGCGCAGGCCGGTGGCAGTGGGCTGGCCGATCCGCCCTACCTGACAGGTATGGAAGAAAGCACCACTTGGACCGTGATGAGCTACAACGACTCGTCGGCGCAATACTTTTTAAGCTTCAGCCCCCTCGACATTGCCGCGTTGCAATATGTGTACGGGCCTAGCAAAACGTCACGCACCGGCAACAACACCTATCAATTGTCTGCGGCTGAACCCAACTTCATTTGGGATGGCGCAGGGGTCGACACGGTGGATGCGTCAGGACTTAACCAAGGTGTCACTGTTTACCTCACGCCTGGGCACTGGGGACATGTGGGCAATGTCAAATCGAACAGCATCACGGCACCGGGCCAGGTCACTGTCAATTTTGGTTCCGCCATTGAAAACCTCACGGGGACATCTTTTGCAGACAAGTTGTACGGCAATGAGTTGGCCAATGCGCTGATAGGTGGCACAGGCAGCGATTGGCTAGAAGGTTGGGCTGGCCAAGACTATTTGGTAGGTGGTCTGGGCGACGACCAGTTGACGGGTGGACCAGGCATCGACACCGCGCAGTTTAGCGGCGCTTATGACAGCTACAAGCTCACCCTTTCGTCCAGTGCATTGGGTGTGAAAGACAAACGCAGCAATGCCGATGGCACCGATGTGCTGAGCAGTGTCGAGCGCCTCAAGTTTGCCGACAAAACAGTGGCCATGGACCTGGCGGGCAACGCCGGCGTGGTGGTTAAAGTGATTGGCGCCGTTCTGGGTGCAGATGCTGTCAAGTTACCCAACGTGGTGGGCATTGGCTTGCGCTATGTCGACAACGGCATGAGCTATGCCGATTTGGGTTTAACCGCCTTGAACGCCGTGGGCGCCTTCACACCCGATGCCATTGTGTCAACCCTGTGGCGCAACGTGGTGGGCTTGGCGGCATCTGACAAAGACAAAGCCCCGTACCTGAAAATGCTGGCAGAGGGCACCCAGCCGGGGGATCTGGTGATCTTGGCCGGCGACTTTTCAATGAACGTCAGCAAAATCGGGTTGATGGGCTTGTCGCAAACGGGCATTGAGTTCAGTTAGAGCGACTCTGCGACCCTGCATCTACCTAAAATTCCTTAAAATTAATGTTACTCTGACCCCAATTAAGTGACCCCAATTAAGTTGAACAAGGACAAGCTGCATGTGTGCCAAATTCTTGGCGTTGATGGCCCTCTTGGCGTTGCAGGCGTGCTCGCACATACAGCCTGTGGCGGCTTGGCAAAAAGGAACGCTGGCACTGCCTGAGATGAGCTTTGACGATGACTTGCTAGAGCGCGGTTACAAAGAACACATCTACAGCAGCAAAGAAGCATCGGCCGGTGGATCGGGTGTGGGCGGAGGTGGCTGTGGCTGCAACTAAAACCCCTTCACACAGCACAGAACTGGGCGCTGCACTGCTCAGTGCCGCCATGGCCTTGCCGTGCATCATGGGGGCGGCCCACGCCGAAAGTGCGCCAGAAAAAGGCACCCTCAGTTTCAAATTCCTCAACTACCAAGAGCGACAACAGCTTGGCAAAGATACCGCTGTAGGCGGTGCCCCTCTCAGTGGCTACTCTGGCGCCTCTGCCTTTGATGAGCGCATTCGCGTCAAAGCCAGTGCCACCAACATCATGTTGCCATTGAACGCTGAGTGGTCCATGTCAGGCACTCTCATTACTGACAGCATCTCGGGTGCATCGCCTGCGTATCACACGCAAGCTTTGTCGGGCATGAAAGATTTTCGGCGTGCAGTAGACACCTCGCTCACACGCTACTTGCCGAACGGCACCCTCACAGTGGGCATGAGTCATTCTGGTGAGAACGATTACGTGTCGCGAGCGGTGTCTGTTTTGACCACACAAGTGTCTGAAGATAAAAACACCACTTGGACTGCGGGTCTGGGTTTAAACCGCGACGCCATTCAACCCGCCAATTTCATTGTGACCCATGAACAAAAGAAGGGCGCAGACCTGTTGCTGGGTGTCACACAAGTGTTCAGCATGAATGACATTGTGCAAGTCAACCTAGGGCATTACAGCGGCCACGGGTACTTTTCCGATCCGTACAAAATTTACGATGAGCGCCCTAGAGATCGGCAGCATCAAACGTTTCAGGCCCGATGGAACCACCATGTGGCTGCGTGGGGCGGTACATCGCGCTTGGCTTATCGCTACTACACCGATACGTGGGGCATTCGCTCGCATACCCTCGATGCTGAATGGGTGCAGCGCTTGGGAAGTGATTGGCGTGTGGCGCCTTTGCTGCGTTTGTATTCACAAAATGCGGCGCGCTTTTATGTGGAAGTCGATCCGCGCATTGCGCCTTTTCCACCCAGTCCATTGCCCAGTGCTGTCCATTTTTCCGAAGACCAGCGACTCAGTGCCTTTGGTGCCATCACCATGGGTCTTAAAGTCACGCGCCAGTTGAATGTGGACACCTCAGTGGATGTGAAGGTGGAACAATACGGACAAAAAGCGGTTTGGAAATTCACAGGCGTAGGCAGTCAAGGGCTTGCGCCGTTTTATGCGCGCAGCATTCAAGTGGGCATCACGCACGCATTTTGATCATGCACGCTAGTTCAAGCTTGGCCGTTCAGCGCTATCCCTTCAGGGCCATGGGCAGTGCGTGTGAAGTGGTGCTGGTGGCCAGCAGTGCGCAGGATGCCCAGCGCCTGGCGCAAAGTGCCATTGATGAAGTGCTGCGCATTGAACGCAAATACTCGCGCTACACGGCCGATTCGATCGTTGCCAAGATCAACCAAAAAGCAGGTTTGAACGCGGTTGTGTGTGACGATGAAACATGGGCCTTGTTGCAATATGCGTCTAAGTTGCATGAACAAAGTAATGGCCTGTTTGACATCACATCGGGCGTGCTGCGAGCAGCTTGGAATTTCAAAGTGCCCGCCATACCTTCAGCAGAAATGCTAGACGAGCTGCGTGCCAAAGTAGGCTGGCAAAAGGTGGTCCTGAAAAATCAAAGCATTGCTTTGCCTATTGCAGGAATGGAAATTGACTTAGGCGGCTTTGGCAAAGAGTACGCAGCCGACAGGGCTGCACAAGTGCTGCAAACTCAAGGCGTGGCCAGTGGCTATGTGAACTTGGCAGGCGACATGCGATTCTTGGGGCCAAAACTGACGGGTGAGCCTTGGATGATTGGCATTCAAGACCCTCGCCACCCAGACCAGGTTGTGGCCACTTTGCCCATGGTGCAGGGTGGCTTGGCCACCAGTGGTGACTATGAGCGCTATTTCGAATTGAATGGCGAGCGCTATTGTCATGTGCTCAACCCCTTCACAGGATGGCCGGTGAAGTATTGGCGCACTGTGAGTGTGACGGCGCCTGCGGCTGTGGTGGCAGGCTGCACCAGCACCATGGCGATGCTGATGGAACAAGAGGGGCTGTCATTTTTGCAAGCCACAGGCTTTGATTTTTTGGCAATTGACCATGCAGGCAATGTGCACATGCGTCAGCAAGCCGCTTGACCCCCTTTGCATTGCGTCTTTGCCTGGCCCCATTAAACTGTCGCCTATGAAACTCAAATGGATTGCAGCTTTGCTGTTGGGTCTGCTGTTGCAGACCGGTCGTGTTCTGGCCGTAGAGGCTGGCAAGCCATTGCCTGTTTTGGATTTGGCAGAAGTGCAATCTGTCCCAGGGCAGTTTGTCTACATTGACTATTGGGCGTCGTGGTGTGGGCCTTGTCGGCAGTCTTTTCCTTGGATGAATGTTTTGCAGGCCAAGTTGGGTCCCAAGGGGCTCAAGGTGGTGGCAGTGAATGTGGATGCCAAGCGTGCAGATGCCGACAAGTTTTTGGCGCACACGCCAGCGCAGTTCACCATTGCTTACGACCCGCAGGGTTTGTCTGCCAAGCGCTTGGCCATCAAGACCATGCCCACTTCGATGTTGGTGAGTCCGGAGGGGCTGGTGCTGTTGGTTCATTCCGGTTTTAGAACGGAAGAGGCAGGGCAGTTGGAGGCTAAGATCTTAGGCGCCATGGTGCGGTAAGGCTTTGCTGAGCATGCAGCCTTTCACGCCAGGTGTCACGTTATGATGCCAAGCAAATTCTGGAGCGCTTCAAGTATGCAACAACTTGTCAGGTTCATGGGTTTGTTGTTCGCCGCTGTGCTGGCTTTGAGTTTGTCGGGCTGTGCCAGCCAAACGCGCAACATGGCGGAGAGCATCAACCCCCATGGTTCGCAATACAAAGAGGTGGTTTGCCAACGATCGTTTGAGTTGGCACCTTTTCACGATGACATCAAACTCACGCGTTCTATAGCAACTCCCACTTTGTTGTTGCTAAGTGGCGGCAGTTATTTGTTGCCCCTGTTGGGGGTGAACATGGGTTTGGATGCGCTGGATCATTTGGATGCATCGCATGTGTCGCAAGCTTGCGGTGGATTTGCGACGCCTTCTGAGAATATTTTGGAGAAGGTGGTGCTCGGTGCGGGCTTCAGTTTGTTCAGTGGCAATGTGCGCTTGGGGCCGAATTGAGCGAAGGTGTCCGGGCCGATTCAGTATGATGGTGCTTTTGAAGGAGTTTCGTTCATGCAATTCAACCAAAGACGTCAATTGATTCAGGGTTTGATGGGGGCTCTCGGTGTCACGGCCCTTGCATTGGCATCGTTCGGTGCTTCTGCGCAAAGCACGTGGCCCAGTAAGCCTGTCAAGGTCATTGTGCCTGCGCCTGCTGGCAGCTCTTTGGATGTCATTGTGCGCGGCATGTCTGAAACGCTCAAAACCCGCTGGGGTCAGCCCTTGGTGGTAGAGAACAAGCCCGGCGCTGGCGGCACCATTGGCATGGACGCTGTGGCCAAGTCATCACCCGATGGCCATACCTTGGGCATTGGCTTCAACGGACCCATTGCCTTCGGCCCTTTCATGTTCAAAAAAATGGCCTATGACCCTGCCAAAGATTTGATACCTGTCGTCTTAACCACCTCGCAACCTAACGTCCTGGCCGTGCCAGCCGCCCACCCTGCACAAAATTTCAAAGAGTTTGTGGCGTGGGCTAAAGCCCAAGGTGACAAGGTCAGCTACGCATCAGTGGGTCAGGGAAGCTCTTCTCACTTGTCCATGGAGTTGTTGAAAACAACGGCTGGTTTTGAAGCCACACATGTGCCTTTTACGGGCTCACCACCCGCGGCTTTGTCTGTGGCTCAAAATGAAACACAGGCCTTGTTGGCCGTTGAGCCTGCACTCTTGTCCTTGGTACAAGGGGGCCGTTTGAAATTGTTGGCAGTCACCAGCCCCCAACGCTTGCCGTCGCGTCCCGACTTGCCCACAGTGGCCGAAGCAGGCTTTACCGGATTTGATGCCTTGGCTTGGAATGGCTTGTTTGCACCTGCGGGCACACCTGTGGACGTGGTTCAGCGCATCAATGCCGATGTCAATGCCGCCATGGCCGACCCCGCATTTCGTCAAAACATGGCGAAGCAAGGTTTGATCATTGGTGGTGGCAGCGCTGCCAACTTCAAGTCCTTCATCGACAGCGAGTCTCGCAAATGGGGTGCCATCATCACCAAAGCCGGCATCAAAATCGACTGAACACTTTGAAGTCAAGCGCCTGCAGGTTTGCGCGTCTTTGAATGGCGCGGCCAAACCCTGTTGAGCGCTTAACCCTGGCCACATCAGGGCTTGGTGTTAACCCCAGTGAAGGCCTCTTTAGAATGCTCACATTACTGAATTCTAGACTTGGACTTCTCATGGCTCGCATTGAATGTCAATTAACCTGCTTCAACCGTTCACTGCTGTCGGCAGCTTGTTGGAGTTTGTTGGCGTGGTCTTCAGTGCAGGCGCAATCGCCTACTGCACCCCCGGTTGCCCCCGCCAATGGTTCAGCCCCGGTTGCCGGCGCCGCCACAGCGGCTTCACCCGTAGCAGCCCCGGCAGCCCCCGGTGCCCTGCGTCCCATGAAGGACATTCTGAAAGACGCCAAGTCCACCCCTGGCTTTTTCACTTTGCATCAACGGGATGAGAAGGTTTGGTTGGAAATCTTGCCATCGCAATTGGGCAAACCATTTTTCTTTTCATACAACGTGCCTCGCTCGATCGGTGAGCGCGGTTTGTACGGTAGCCAAATGGGTGGCTCCAAATTGGTGGCGTTTCAAAAAGTGGGCAACCAGGTTCAGCTGATTGCCAAGAACACACAGTTTTTCGCAAAAGAGGGCACGCCCCAAGCGCAGTTTGTGTCTGAGTCTTTCTCTGACAGTTTGATGAGCAGCGCAGCTGTGGTGTCTGCCCCGCATCCTGAAACCAAATCTATTTTGATTGAGGCCAACGCGCTGTTGTTCACGGACATTCCGGGTTATCAAACTCGCATCGAAGCAGCCTTTCGCATGCCCTTTGGGCTTGATGTCAGAAACACCTCGTTTAGCAGTCTCAAAAATACAAGCACCCTCACAGGCCTTGAGGTCAGAGCGCATTTTGCGGTGCCTAAGTTGCCTGCGCCACCGATGATGCCTTCGCCTGTGCCAACACCGCCTCCGCCCAGTGCCACGCCAGATCCTCGCAGCATGTTTGTGTCCTTCTATTACAGCTTCATGCCGTTGCCCGAACCTATGGCAACGCGCGTGGCCGATGAGCGTGTGGGCTTTTTTACAGTGCCTCGCACAGACTACACCACCGACCTCAACGTCAAATCCAAAACGCATTTGCTCAAACGTTGGCGCCTGGAAAAGAAGGACGCGAGTGCCGCTGTGTCCGAGCCCAAAGAACCCATCGTGTATTGGCTGGACAAGAACATTCCAGAAAAATACCGTGAGTCTGTGATGCTGGGCATTTTGGAATGGAACAAAGCCTTTGAACGTGCTGGTTTCAAGAATGCCATTGTTGCCAGGCAGCAGCAAGCGTCTGATGATTTCAACAACATGGACGCGCGCCATGCCTCGGTGCGTTGGTTCACAGGTGCCGATGTGGGCTTTGCCATTGGCCCGTCACAAGCCGATCCACGTACGGGTGAAATCTTGGACGCCGACATCGGCATGGCCGATGTGTTCACGCGCGGTGCACGCCGTTTGGTCATCGAAGATTTGGCGCGTGTGCGCGGAGCCGATGGCGAGTTGTGTGAGCATGCAGCAGATGCAGCACAAGAGTTGCATTACGCGCTCGATTTGCTGGAAGCCCGTGGTGTGGAATTGGACAGCCCACAAGCAGAAGCCTTGGCCAAAGCATATTTGAAAGACGTCATCATGCACGAGGTGGGTCACACCTTGGGCTTGCGCCACAATTTCCGTGCGTCAACGGTATATGACTTGAAGCAAATTCAAGATCCCAATTTCACCAAAGTCAATGGTGTCACGGCATCGGTCATGGATTACACGCCCTACAACATCGCAGTCAAGGGCGAGAAACAAGGTGAGTACGTCATGTCCACCCTAGGCCCTTACGATTACTGGGCCATTGAGTTTGGCTACAAACAGTTTGACGCCGGCCAAGAAGCGCAAGGCTTGGCGCAAATTTTGGCCAAGGCCGGTCAACGTGAGCTGCAATTTGACACCGATGAAGACGCAGGCTACGGCAGCACGGGCGGCATCGACCCCTTGGTGAACCGCTTTGATTTGGGTGCCGATCCGCTGGCGTACTACAAACAGCGCATGAAGCTGTCACGCGAGTTGTGGGACCGTTTGCAAAATATGAACTTGGCCACAGGCGAGAGTTACGAACGCCTCACACGCAGCTTCCGCAGTGGTTTCAGTCAATTGGCGCGTGTGGCGCCTTTGGCCGCCAAGTACATTGGCGGCGTGCACACACGCCGCGAGCGTGCGGGTAGCAACAAGCCTTTGTTTGAGCCCGTGAGTGCCGCTCAGCAAAGAGAGGCTTTGAGCTTGGTGACCAAAGATTTCTTTGGGACTGACAGCTTCAAGTTCAAGCCAGAACTGATTGCCCGTTTGGCTACAGACCGTTTGGACAGGGGGGGCACAGACAGTGGCTTGCAAACTTCTGTCGCCTCTTTGGTGGCCGGTGTGCAAAGAGGCATCCTTGACCATATTTACTCTCCCTCTGTCGCTGCTCGATTGGCTGAAGTCAGCATGAAGGTCAACGATCCCAAAGACAGTTTGGGCTTGGCCGATGTTTACGATGCAGTGCAAGACGCCATATGGTCGGAAGCCAAATCGGGTCAAGAAACCAACTTGATGCGACGCAATTTGCAGCGCGAACAGTTGCGCCGCATGACCGATGTATTGGTGAAGCCTGCCGGGCCATGGCCTGCAGATGCGCGCAGCATCTTGCGTGAAAATGCACGCCAGTTGGCCAATGCCTTAGAGAAGGCTTTGGCCAAACCAGGTTTGTCTAAAACCACGCGCGCCCATTACGCCGACGCACTCGATGCCCTCAATGCCACCCTGAAAGCCTCGGTACAACGCGCAGCGCCTTGAGCTTGCTTCAAAGAATGCTGCTACGTTGAATGTCTGTTTGCACCAACAACATGGCAGGTGCACCACTGGTGGCGGTGTAAACGCTGTAATAGATGCCGGCACTGTCCATCACCTCACCGGTGGTGTTCAGGGTCCAGCCGGTGGTGCTCACCTTGTCATCGCCGCTGCCGGTCACGGCCACTTGGTGGTAGTTCATCAGCGTTGAATTGATGCCCGTTGAACTGAATGTTGTTTTATTCCAGCCGCCTGCGCCCTGGCTGTTCAGGGCGCTTAAGTTGGCCCAGTTGCTGCCCGCCATGTCGAGTACATCGGCCACACGGATGGTCAATTCGTTGGCGCCAGTGTTGGTGAGCAAATCAATGCGTTCAATGCTGTTGATTCGGCTGCTGCCTTCAATGTTGCCAACGGATGAATTGCCGATCAACGACAGATTCAAATTAAGGGTGCCCGTGCCGCCCAAGCGCAAGGTGTCAATGGCCCCACCCCCATCGATCTTGGCCAATTGGGTGGTGTTGCCGCCTGCGCCAAACTTACTTTGAAGCGCCGTGATGGTGCTTTGGTTCAAAACGAAGGTGTCTTTGCCCATGCCACCCAACAGCACGTCTGCACCGTTGGAGGTGAAGGTGTCATTGCCCGTTCCTGCTGAATTGCTGCCGCCCGCCAATGTTTGAGCGCCGGCAGAGGTGAGGGTGTCGTTGGCGCTGGTGCCTGTGTTGTCAACCGCACTGCCGGCGGCAAACGCGCCCGTCTTGCTGCCAAAGATGATGTAGGAGCGACCTGTTAGAACACTGCTGTGAGCTGCGTCATACCCATGTGCACCCACAATCAAATCGGCCAAGCCATCGCCGTTCACATCACCTGCAGCACCGACTGAATAGCCGCTCAAATCTTGTGCGCCTTGTCCAATGATGGCAAAGCCGCCCGTGTTGTTGAGAACATCACTCAGGTTGACATTGGTGGTGGTCGATTTGCCATAGACCACGAAGCTTCGGCCCGCGCTAGCGCCGCCATCAACTGAACCAAAAGGTGCGCCCAAAATAATGTCAGCCAAACCATCACCGTTGATATCACCGGCGCTGCTCACGCTGTGACCACTTTGCTCGACGGCCGTTGTGGACAGAATGGCAAAGCCACCAGTGCCTGCAGCAATTTGCCCTAAATCGATGGTGGCATTGGCGGTGTTTCGACCGAAGATGACATAGGTCTTGCCGCTCTCTGGGTTGGCATTGCCGGTGCCAGCAATGACGGCACCAATCAGAATGTCGCCCAAGCCATCGCCATTGATGTCGCCGCCGCTGCTCACCGACACACCGCTCATGTCTTGGCCGTTTTCTCCCAAAATCACAAAGCCGCCTGAGTTGTTTTTGATGTTGGTCAAATCAACGGCGGTGTTGCCTGTTTTGCCCAAGATGACGTATGTGGCACCGGCTTGAGTGCCTGCGGTGTCGTTGAAATAGGCACTCACCAGCAAGTCGGCTTTGCCGTCGCCATTGAAGTCACCCGCACTGCTGACCGAGGTCCCGCTTTCTTCGCCGGCTTGCCAACCCGAAATGACAAAGCCCGGCACAGTGCCGCCCACATTCCCTAGCGAGATGGTTTGCAAGGCGGATAAAGCCGAGCTGCCATACACCACATAGGTGTTGCCAGTGTTACCCGACAGTCCGCTGACTGTTTGAAAATGCGCACTGATGATCATGTCGATCCAGCCGTCACCGTTCACGTCACCTGCGCTACTCACTGAAAAACCTGCCGTATCAAAGGTGCTGGTGATGCTGAGCGCATCAGGCGTCGTGGCCAAAGCAGAGATGTCTTTTTGGTATTCAGCCAAGCTGCCTGTCGTAGAGTTGGCCTTGCCATAGACCAAGAAGGCACCGCCTGGATTGGAACTGGCGGCATCTTGTGGCATGCCAATCAACAGATCGGCCAGACCATCGTTGTTCATGTCGCCTACACCCGCTACAGAAAAGCCCAGCCAACCCTTGTTGACGCTGTAGGTGTAATAGTGACCATTGACCTGGCCTGTGCCGCTGTAACCCTTGGGCACCAGGCTGGTGTTCAGTCCACCTTCATACAGCACGACACCACCACCTTGTGTGCGCAAGGCGGTGTCGGTAAAGGTGTTGAGCGGTGCGCCCATCACCACGTCGCCATAACCATCGCCGTTGAAGTCGCCGGCCAAGCTGACCGCAAAACCAAAGTACGAACCCGTGTTGGGTGCCTCAATGGCATAGCCGCCAATGTTGTTGGCAATGTCGTCCAAGTAGATGGCGTTTTTGAAGGTGTTGACGTTGAGGGTGGGGGAGGTGCCGGCAACGCCTGCATTGTTTTTGGCATCTGTGTAGCTGCCAGCTGGCACGGTAATGCTGGCAGCAACCAAAGGTGTGTCTGCAAAGGGTGTGTAAACAGCTGTGCGCGTCAGACCCGTTCCAGAAATAGCACTGAGCGTGCCCTGTGTCACCACCACATCGCCGGTGGTACCATTCCATGCAAAACTGCTGCCAGGGTCTTCACTGAAGGTGAAGGTGATGTTGGCGGTTTGACCCATGCCTAAGGTCGACACGTTTGAGGTGATGGTCACAGTCGGCACAACAGTGTCGTAGTTGATTGAGATGACCCCGCTGGCCGACCCCAGATTGGCCGCTGCATCTTGGTAGCTGTTGTTTTTGACCGAGACTGTGCTTGTGCCATAAGTAACATTGGCTGGCGGCGTGAAAATAAAGCCCCTCGAAACGCCCACTTGTTGGCTGGGGTGAGGGACCAAAGTGCCCGCGCCAGTAAAAGTTAAATCGCCAATGCTGCCATCCCAAGAGAAGCTGGTTCCTGGGTCTTCACTGAAGGTGAAATAGACCGTTGTGGTTTGGTTTGCAATCAGATTGTTACTGTTTGCATAACCTGAAACGGTGGGTGCACGCGTGTCAATGCTGAGGCTGGGCGTGGTACCCGCCGTGCCCAAATTGCCTGCTGTGTCTTGATAGCTAAGTGCCGTAACAGTGATACTGGCATTGCCACTTGCCAAATTGGCAGTGGGTGTAAACACTGCGGTACGTGTGAGCCCTGTGCCGCTGATGGCACCCAGTGTGCCGCCCGTCACGGCCACATCGCCCGTTGTGCCATTCCATGCAAAACTGCTGCCTGGGTCTTCACTGAAGGTGAAGGTGATGTTAGCGGTACCGCCCGCTTTGACGGCAGAGACATTGGACGTGATGGCCACAGACGGGGCCACCGTGTCAATGCTGATGGCTGGTGATGTGCCTGCGCTGCCATTGTTACCCGGCAAGTCTTGGTAGCTGTTGGCCGTCACCGTGATGCTGGCATTGCTGTTGGCTGTGTTGG
>ERZ1034365.49-NODE-49-length-60128-cov-3.655176_pt1 | contig 60128 bp, 60 predicted proteins | sample MGYA00520615_ERZ1034365 | MGnify/ENA primary metagenome ERZ1034365 (study PRJEB33736, sample SAMEA104284505) | Azolla filiculoides | biome: Urban; feature: Water surface; material: Ditch water | place: Netherlands | collected 2015-10-28 | depth 0-0.1 m ...
CAAGCTCATGTCTTGCTTGAATACATCGTATACAGCATCCCACCATTCGCCGATGTCTGTGTTCCAGTGTCGGTAGCTGTCCAGTATCTCATCGCGTACCCTAGCTGGTAGGGCATCGAACCTTTCACGTGGTGTCATTTGACTCTCCAGTACTTTTTGGTTGTGTCGAGAACAACTTCCTTGGGCGGGATGGGGGCCACTGCATCACCAAACGTAGGCTTCCACCCGAAGCGTCGCCATGTAGACTGCACGTCAGCCCCAGAGGTCCATTTGAAGTTTGGATGGTCAGCAGGGACGATAGGTCGTGTGATCTTGGCTGTCATGTCTTTGCTCCTTCAAGTGCTTTGGCTGCTTCAAGAATGGCATCGCCATCGGTTCGACCTTGCACCTTGTAGCCACCCAATTGATGCATTGATTGTGGTGTTAATCCAAGGTGACCCATTACTGGAATTCCGCTATTTACAAGCTTTTTAACTGTTTCGATATGTGCGCCTTCTAGCTTTACCGCCATCGCACCTGATTCCTTGAAAAAGCGAATCGATGTTTGCAAAGCTAATTCGGGGGACTCTTCGTAGGATCCAAAGGGCAGATCTGCCACAACCATTGCGCGCTTTGAGCCGCGCACAACTGCGCGGGCTAGTGGGATTAGCTCATCAACTGTTACTGGGATTGTGTTCTCTTCGCCCAAGAAGTTATTGCCTGCGCTATCGCCCACTAATAGGACTGGGATGCCGGCTTCGTCGAAGATCTCGGCGGTCATGGATTCGTAGGAAGTGAGCATCGCCCACTTTTCACCGCGCTCTTTGGCAGCGGCAAGATCCAAGATTGTGATGCGTCGGTGCAGCGCACCACCGTATAAAGATTCCATTGCTTCCTCTCCTCGAAGCCACGTTGGTGGTCCCCGGGTACATCGTTAAGGGTACCCCCGTTACACTTGAAAAATGAAGTTGCGCGTGGCGCTAGCCCAAATCAACCCAACGGTTGGTGACCTTGCGGGCAATGCTGCTTTGATCGCAGACTCCGTTGCCAAGGCACAGGCAGATGGTGCCAATCTGATTGTTTTCCCCGAAATGATTGTCACGGGTTATCCGGTTGAAGACTTAGCGCTTCGTCCATCTTTTCAGGCAGCGAGCATCCGTTCAGTTCAGGAAATAGCGGCCAGCATTACCGGTGACATTGTGGCCGTTGTTGGATATTTGGACCAAGGTCCAAAAAACGCTGTTGCCATCATTCACAACGGAAAAATTGCAGCGACCTATGTAAAGCGCCATCTACCTAATTACGGCGTCTTCGATGAGTTCCGAAACTTTGTGCCAGGGGATCAAAGCTTGGTTGTTCGAATTCATGGGGTAGATGTCGCTGTTGCGATCTGTGAAGACATTTGGCACTCATTAGATTCGATTGCAACCAGAACCCCAGGGCTCTTAGTGGTTCCTAATGGTTCTCCCTTTGAACGCAATAAGGATGATGTGCGATTAGGGCTCGTGCAAAAGCGGGCTAAGGAAATTGGGGCACCAGTTGCATACGTCAACATGACCGGCGGCCAAGATGATTTGGTTTTTGATGGCGACACAATCGTGGTTGGCAAAGATGGATCTGTTATTGCCCGTACCGCACAATTTGATGATCAATTAATTGTTGTTGATATTGATTGCGCCGAAGGCACATCACGTCCAGATGTAGTTATCTCTGAAGAGCCAACGGCTCATGCAACATCTGCTAACTCTTCAATCGCTGCACCACTTTCAGATGAAGCTGAAATGTGGCAGGCACTTGTTATGGGCCTTCGTGACTATGTAGGTAAAAACGGATTTAGATCTGTTGTCCTGGGGCTTTCCGGTGGAATTGATTCTGCGTTAGTTGCTGCAATTGCAATTGATGCATTGGGTGCAAAGCGGGTCAATGGTGTTGCAATGCCAAGCAAGTATTCATCAGGCCATTCGGTAGAAGATGCACAAGCGCTGGCAGATGCCACTGGCATTCACTTCAGAATCACACCGATCGCGCCGATGGTTGATGCCTACATGGATAACTTGGTTTTAAAGGGTTTAGCTGAAGAAAACTTGCAGGCACGTGTTCGCGGAACAACGTTGATGGGAATTTCAAACCAAGAAGGCCACCTTGTCTTAGCAACCGGAAACAAGAGTGAGCTAGCTGTTGGTTATTCAACTCTGTATGGCGATGCCGTGGGCGGCTTTGCTCCGATCAAGGATATTTATAAGACCGATGTGTGGGCGCTGTCGCGCTATCGAAATGCGCTGGCGTTAGAGCGCGGGGAAGTAGCACCAATCCCAGAGCGCTCAATTACTAAAGAGCCAAGTGCTGAACTTCGCCCAGATCAAAAGGATTCAGATTCATTGCCCGACTATCCATTGTTGGATCAAGTACTGCGCGCTTATGTTGATGAGGATCATGGCTACGAAGCCCTTCTTGCCGAAGGTTTTGATCCTGACTTAGTTCGCCGAGTAATTTCATTGGTTGATAAGGCTGAATACAAACGTCGCCAATATCCTCCTGGCACCAAGGTTTCCATCCGCGCATTCGGAAAAGATCGACGCCTGCCAATGACTTCACGCTGGAATGAGCAGTAATCTGCAAATCATTTGCAACTCGCTTAAATAATGCATTTCAGTAGAATTTAGGCATGCAATCAATCATTACCTGGTTATTTACACGAAACCGTGTGGTTGATTTTTGCCTGTCAGCATCTTGTAGCTGCTAATTCATTTTCTTTTTCGCAACCAAATTTCATTTTTAACTAAAACTAATTTTCAGGGGGAATCATGGCAATTTATAACAACATCACAGAAGTTTTTGGAAATACACCACTAGTACGCATCAACAAGATCACTGATGGTGCTGCAGGAAACGTTTACGCAAAGCTCGAGTTCTACAACCCAACTTCATCGATCAAGGATCGCTTGGGTATTGCGATGATCGATGCCGCTGAAGCAAGTGGTGCGCTTAAGCCAGGTGGAACAATTGTTGAAGCAACATCAGGAAACACAGGAATTGCAGTTGCGATGGTTGCAGCAGCTCGTGGATACAAAGCGATCATGACAATGCCTGAATCAGTTTCAAAGGAGCGTCGCAAGCTGATCCGTGCATACGGTGCAGAACTTGTATTAACTCCTGCTGCCGAAGGAATGAAGGGTGCAGTTGCTGCCGCTGAAAAGCTTGGCGAGTCAGGTGCGGTTCTAGTTCGCCAGTTTGAAAATGAAGCAGGGCCATTTATTCACCACTCAACAACAGGTCCAGAAATTTGGCGTGATCTCGATGGAAAGGTTGATGCATTTGTTTCAGGAATTGGAACAGGTGGAACAATTACCGGTACAGGTCGCTACCTAAAGGAGCAGAATCCAGATATCAAGGTATTTGGTGTTGAACCAGCTGCATCACCAATTTTGAATGGTGGTGCTCCAGGGCCACACCCAATTCAAGGAATCGGACCTAACTTCATTCCTAACATTTTGGATCGCACCGTTTATGACGAGATCTTGGATGCGACTGCTGAGGATGCAATTAAGTACGCACGTCGCGCAGGAGCAGAAGAAGGAATCCTTGCTGGAATTTCATCAGGAGCCACGCTGTGGGCTGCATCTGAGATTGCAAAGCGTCCAGAGTTTGCAGGTAAGAACATCGTTGTAATCGTTGCCTCAAATGGTGAGCGTTACCTATCAACAGTTCTGTACGAAGATTTGGTTGATTAATTAATGCCAATCCTCAGCCGCATCATTGAAGATCTCGATAACGCAATCAGCCACGATCCAGCTGCTCGTAATCGTTTAGAGGTCGCTTTGGCATACCCAGGTGTGCACGCAGTCTGGGGGCATCGAATCTCTCATTTCTTGTGGAACAAGGGTTTGAAATTAATCGCTCGTATTCATTCAAACTTAGTTCGCTCTACAACCGGAATTGAAATTCATCCAGCAGCAACGATTGGACGTCGTTTTTTCATTGACCACGGCATGGGGGTTGTCATCGGTGCAACAACAATCATCGGTAATGATGTGATGTTGTATCACGATGTAACTCTTGGAGCTCGAGGCATTGAGACCGGAAAGCGCCACCCAACCATTGCCGACAATGTGATCATTGGTGCCGGTGCGCGCGTGCTCGGAAATGTGACCGTGGGCGAGGGATCGCGCATCAGCGCTAACGCAGTTATTACTAGTGATTTAGCTCCAAAAACCCTGCTAGATCGAGCGGATTTCTTCGTAATCTAGAGCTAGTTAACATGGCCGTAACCTGCATTTGTAAGAATGCCGACCATGTCAGCAGATACAAGTAAGCAGCAAGAGTTCGTTCTTCGCACCCTTGAAGAACGCAATATTCGCTTCGTCCGTTTGTGGTTTACAGATGTATTGGGCTTCTTAAAATCTGTAGCGATTGCTCCTGCCGAATTAGAAAACGCCTTTGAAGAAGGAATCGGTTTTGATGGTTCTGCGATCGAAGGATTCGCTCGCGTAACAGAATCAGATATGTTGGCAAAACCAGATCCTGCAACATTTTCAATTTTGCCATGGCGTACTGAAGCACCAGGTGCTGCTCGCATGTTCTGCGATATCACTATGCCTGACGGCTCTGCATCTCCTGCTGATCCTCGCAATGTTTTGCGTCGCACCTTAGATAAAGCAGCAAAGTTGGGATACACCTGTTACACACACCCAGAAATTGAGTTCTTCCTATTTAAGAATCGTCCAGAAACCGATGTTGCACCTGTACCGGTAGATCAAGGTGGCTACTTTGATCACACACCTGCAGTTGTTGGCCATGACTTCCGTCGTCAAGCAATTACCTTGCTTGAAGCGATGGGAATTAGCGTTGAGTTTTCACATCATGAGGGCGCACCAGGCCAGCAAGAAATTGATCTTCGTTACGCAGATGCTCTAACGACTGCCGACAACATCATGACCTTCCGTCACGTAATTAAGGAAGTTGCTTTAGATCAGGGCTTCCATGCCTCTTTTATGCCAAAACCATTTACAGATCATCCAGGAAGCGGAATGCACACACACGTTTCTTTGTTCAAGGGTGAAGAGAATGCTTTCTACGATCCAAACTCTGAATTCAATTTGTCTGCAGTCGGACGTTCATTTATTGCCGGTTTAATTAAGCACGCACCAGAAATTACAGCGATCACAAATCAGTGGGTGAACTCTTATAAGCGTTTACATGGCGGGGGAGAAGCTCCTGCTTTTGCTAACTGGGGTCAGAGCGATCGCGGAGCATTAGTGCGCGTTCCTATGTACAAGCCAAAGAAGGAAAACTCGACTCGTATCGAATTCCGTTCACCAGATACCGCTTGTAATCCATATCTTGCATACGCAGTGATGTTGGCAGCAGGACTTAAGGGCGTCGAAGAGAAGTACATTCTTAGCGATTCACAGGATGCCGTTGCTTTGCCTTCAAATCTCAATGAAGCAATCACTGCAATGGAAAAGAGCGAGTTAGTTCGTGAGACCTTAGGTGAGCATGTATTTGAGTATGTGCTTCGCAATAAGCGTGCTGAATGGCTTGATTACAGTCGCCAAGTCAGTGCCTTCGAACTCAATCGCTATTTGCCCGTCCTTTAATACTCGCGTTACCCTTAGCAGGTGAACTTCCCGAAGCAGGTACCTTCGAAGATGCCGGTGCATCGCTATCAGCCATTTCATCCGGTTGATCTAGTAGATCGCACCTGGCCAGGCAAGCGTATGACGAAGGCTCCACAGTGGTCTTCAGTTGATCTTCGTGATGGCAATCAAGCACTTATTGACCCAATGGATACCCCACGCAAGTTGGCGATGTTTAAGTTGCTTGTTGAAATGGGATACAAAGAAATTGAAGTTGGTTTCCCAAGTGCAAGTCAGACAGATTTTGATTTTGTGCGAAAGATTATTGATGAGGATTTAATTCCTGATGATGTAATCATTCAAGTTTTAACTCAGGCTCGCGAGCCGTTGATCCGTCGTACTTTTGAAGCGGTCAAGGGTTCAAAACAGGCGATCATTCACCTTTACAACTCAACATCAACATTGCAACGTCGCGTTGTATTTGGTCTTGATAAAGAAGGTATCAAGAAGATCGCAACAGATGCCGCTCAGTTGTGTCTTGATTTAGTTCCAACTGTTCCTGAAACAAAGATTTCATTTGAATACTCACCTGAGTCATACACAGGTACAGAGCTTGAGTTTGCAGTTGAAGTTTGCAACGCTGTTAACCGTGTTTGGAAGCCGACACCGCAATGGAAGACGATCATGAATCTTCCTGCCACAGTTGAGCTAACTACGCCCAATGTTTACGCAGATTCAATTGAATGGATGTGCCGCAACCTAGAAAATCGTGAAAGTGTGATTGTTTCACTGCACCCTCACAACGATCGCGGTACAGGTGTTGCAGCCGCCGAACTTGGTTTCTTGGCAGGTGCTGACCGTATTGAAGGAACTTTGTTTGGAAATGGTGAGCGCACCGGAAATGTTTGCCTCGTAACGCTTGGCATGAACATGGTCTCGCATGGCATTGATCCACATATTGATTTCTCAAACATAGATGAGGTTCGTCGCACAGTTGAGTATGCAAACCAACTTCGCGTTCCAGAACGTCATCCGTATGGTGGAGATCTTGTATTTACTGCGTTTTCAGGTTCGCATCAAGATGCAATTAAAAAGGGATTTGAGCATCTAGAGCGCGATGCAAAGGCAGCGGGCAAGGAAGTTCGAGATTTCACGTGGGCAGTTCCTTACTTACCAATCGATCCACTTGACATTGGACGTTCATACGAAGCTGTTATCCGTGTGAATTCTCAATCAGGTAAGGGCGGCGTTGCTTACTTGATGAAGAATGAACATCATCTTGATCTGCCTCGACGTTTGCAGATTGAGTTCTCAAAGGTTGTTCAAGCAAAAACAGATACTGAAGGCGGAGAAATTAACGCTGATGATCTGTGGAATGTATTTGAAGATGAGTACCTTCCAACCGATGGGGCACCGTGGGGTCGCTTCCGTCTTAAGGGTTTGTCACAAACATCAACTCTTGGTGAAGATGTTCATCTAACTGTTTCTTTGACAGATCGTGGAGAACTTCACGAACTTAAGGGTCAAGGCAATGGACCAATCGCAGCGTTCTGCAATATTTTGCAGGCCTATGGTGTTGATGTTCGAGTTCTTGATTACTTCGAGCATGCACTATCTGCCGGAGGCGACGCGTCAGCTGCTGCATATCTTGAATGCGCAATTGATGGAGATGTCTTCTGGGGCGTTGGAATTGATCCAAACACGACTACAGCATCACTAAAGGCTGTCGTGTCTGCGATAAATCGCGCAATTCGCTAACCACACGCACTACCTTTACCCGTATGAGTTTGTATCGGGATGAGGCCATTGTCCTGCGCACCCAAAAACTGGGAGAAGCAGACCGCATCATCACCATGCTTACTCGTGATCATGGACGCATTCGTGGAGTCGCCAAGGGAGTACGTCGCACTAAATCTAAGTTTGGTGCACGTTTAGAACCTGGAAGCCATGTTGATATTCAGCTGTACACGGGAAAAACCTTTGACACCGTAACTCAGGTGGAAGCGTTGATGAATTATGGCGAAGCGCTAACCGAGGATTACCAGCGCTGGACTGTTGCCGCTGCGATTCTAGAAGCGGCTGAGCGGTTCACAAGTCAGGAAAATGAACCTGCTTTACAAGAGTTTCAATTAGTTGTTGGCGGAATGAAAGCGCTTGCCGAAAATCGATATGAACCATTATTGATCCTTGATGCTTTCTTACTTCGTTCATTAGCTGTAGCTGGTTACGCACCATCAATGACAATCTGCTCTAGGTGTGAAAAGCCAGGACCACATCGCTACTTTTCATTAGTCGGTGGCGGTTCAGTGTGCGCAGATTGCAGACCATCTGCCTGTGCAACACCAGCACCTGAAACACTAGAACTAATGGGAGCGCTGCTGAGCAGTGATTGGGAGATTGCAACAGCTAGCGATGGAAAGTTCCGTCGCGAGGCTAGTGGTTTGATCGCCGCTTACTTACAATGGCACCTTGAACGTGGCTTGCGTTCATTGCCGATGGTGGAGCGGGTATGACAATCAAGATTCCAAATCACGTTGCGATTGTGATGGATGGCAATGGCCGTTGGGCAAAGAATCGCGGCCTACAACGCACTGCAGGCCATGAGGCAGGAGAAGCTGCGCTCTTTGATGTTGTCGAAGGCGCAATCGAATTTGGTGTTAAAGAAATTAGCGCCTACGCATTCTCAACTGAAAACTGGAGACGTTCTCCTGATGAAGTTAAGTTCTTGATGGGCTTTAACCGTGATGTCATTCGCAGACGCCGTGACCAGATGAATGAGATGGGTGTTCGAATTCGTTGGGTTGGTCGCCCAAAGCGTTTGTGGAGCAGCGTAATCAAAGAGCTTGAAGAAGCAGAAGAGTTAACAAAGAAGAACAAGGTCTTAACTTTAAATATGTGCGTTAATTACGGTGGACGTTCTGAAATCGTAGATGCGGCAGCTGAACTTGCTCGTGATGTTAAGCGCGGGAAAATCAAGGCTGATGCGATTACCGAAAAGGTATTTGCAAAGTACTTAGATAGCCCACAAATGAGCGATGTAGATCTATTTTTACGCTCTTCGGGGGAGCAGCGCACAAGCAACTTCTTGCCGTGGCAAAGTGTTTATGCTGAACTAGTTTTTATGGATGTGTTGTGGCCTGATGTCACACGAAAAACATTGTGGAAAGCGATCGAGGAGTACTCGGCAAGAGATAGAAGATTCGGAAAAGCGTAAACTTCTAGCACTTTGAGCAGAGACCAAAGATCTCTGCTGTATGTCCTACATCCCTAAAGCCGTGTTCGGCAGCCATTGTTTTAGCCCATTTTTCAATTGCGCCACCTTCAATTTCAATGGTGTCACCACAGCTCTTGCACACCAAGTGATGGTGATGGTTTTCTCCACACAAACGATAAATAGCTTCACCATCATCACGGCGTAATACATCAACAATCTTGTCATTAACTAAGCTTTGCAGGGATCGATAAACGGTTGTTAAACCGATCTTTTCACCTTCGCGCTGCATCAGTTTGTACACCTCTTGTGCGCTAGCAAACCCGCCAGCACGTTCAAGTGTGCTCAGAACGCGAGGATTAGATCTACTCACCGATGTTTCCAACAATCAACCACATCGCAACAACGCCAGCGATAGTTGCAAGCATTGTTAAACGAGATGGATGGCGCGAATGGGCTTCTGGCAAAATGTGAGAAGTAGCTAGGTAAATAACAAATCCTGAAAACGCTGCTAAATACAAAGCCATAGATTGATCAGAGAATGCAATGTAACTTCCAAGAGATGCCCCACCAATTCTCATCAAGGCATCCACACCAAGCAACATGAATGAAGTTTTGGTCCAATGACCGCTTTTAATTAATAAAGAAACAGTGTTCAGGCCATCGCTAAATGCATGAGCCAAGATCGCGATAAAGACGGCGTAGCCCAACGCATCACTGACTTTGAAGGCAAGTCCAAGGGCTAGGCCATCTAAGAAAACATGGCCAGCCATAGCGAGCGCACCCAAGGTGCCCGCAAGATTGATTGAATGTTCGTGGTCGTGACCGTAATCGCTATGTGCTGGTTCATGTGAACCAAAGAGCTGCTCTGCAAAGTGAAGGGTTAAGAAACCAATTACAAGTGCAATTGAAACGACAGGAACTCCGCCGAATATTGATGTATTCATTTCAAATACTTCAGGTAATAAATCAAAGGCAACTAATCCCAGTAGAAGACCTGCTGATAAACCAAGGACTAGGTGCAGGCGATCGCGGACTTTAATCGCGATAAATCCACCGGTGGTCGTGGCAAGAGCGGTTAGGGCGGCGAGGGCGATGGCTGTATTCATGCCAGAAAAGTACCACAAATGAAAATGATTTTCATTTCCATAATCCGCCCGATACGCTCAGCCCATGCTCGCAATCGCCAGATTTTCCGTTCCGCTCGCAGATGCCGCCCATTTTGAAGCACATCTCAATACCGCCCTTGAGGCATTTTCTGGCTGTGCCGGTTTTGTCAGCGGGGAGTTCGGGCAAAACCTTGATGACCAAAGTTTGTGGTCACTCGTGACTCATTGGGAGAACGTCGGCTCATATCGCAGAGCGTTGAGCAATAACACTGTGAAGATGAATGCAATTCCGATTCTGGCCCAAGCTATCGATGAGCCAGGTGCATATGAAAAGCCGTACAGCGAGTAAAATAATCTCACGGAAGTAACACCAGTTGCTTTTCGCCGACAGCCAGCCGGATGGAGACAAATTTATGGCAACGGACCGTTTAGAAAATATCGTAGGACTAGCAAAGCGTCGCGGGTTTGTTTACCCATCATCTGAAATTTATGGTGGGCTTCGCGCATCATGGGATTACGGCCCACTAGGTGTTGAGCTTAAGAACAACGTGAAGCGCCAATGGTGGAAGTCCATGGTTATGGGACGCGAAGATGTTGTCGGCCTTGATTCATGTGTGATCCTGGCAAAGGAAGTGTGGGAAGCATCAGGCCACGTTGCAACATTTAGCGATCCACTTACTGAGTGCACCGCTTGTCACAAGCGTTACCGCGCAGATCACCTTGAAGAAGCGTACGAGGCAAAGCACAAGAAGAAGCCAGAGTCGCTAACAGATATTAACTGTCCTGCTTGTGGAAACAAGGGGCAGTTCACAACACCTAAGCAGTTCAGTGGATTGCTAAAGACCTTCCTTGGACCAGTAGAAGATGAATCAGGTCTTGCTTACTTGCGACCAGAAACTGCGCAGGGAATCTTCATTAACTTTGATCAGGTAATGACAACATCACGTAAGAAGCCACCATTTGGTATCGGCCAAATTGGAAAATCTTTCCGTAATGAAATTACACCCGGAAACTTTATTTTCCGTACGCGCGAGTTTGAGCAGATGGAGATGGAGTTCTTCGTTGTTCCAGGTAGCGATGAGGAATGGCACCAGTACTGGATCGATACACGTATGGCTTGGTATGTAGATCTTGGAATTAATCCAGAGCGTCTTCGTATCTACGATCACCCAAAGGAAAAGTTGTCGCACTATTCAAAGCGCACAGCAGATATCGAATACAAGTTTGAATTTGCTGGCACCGAATGGGGCGAGCTTGAAGGTATTGCAAACCGCACAGATTTCGATCTGAAGGCTCACTCTGCAGCATCAGGTAAGGATCTTTCTTACTTTGATCAGGAAAAGGGCGAGCGTTGGACTCCTTATGTAATTGAACCAGCAGCAGGTGTAGATCGCTGCACACTTACATTCTTGATGGATGCATTTACTGAAGATGAAGCTCCAAACAGCAAGGGCGAGATGGAAAAGCGCGCAGTACTCAAGCTTGATCACCGCCTAGCGCCAATCAAGGCGGCTGTTCTTCCATTGTCACGCAATGCTGATTTGTCACCTAAGGCTCGTGATCTTGCAACACAGCTTCGCAAGAACTGGAATATTGATTTTGATGATGCAGGCGCAATTGGTCGTCGCTACCGTCGTCAAGATGAGATCGGTACTCCATATTGCATCACCGTTGACTTCGAAACTCTTGAAGATAATGCGGTAACAATTCGCGATCGCGACACAATGGCGCAAGAGCGCATCGGCCTGGATCAGGTCGAGGCATGGTTAGCACCTCGTTTACTAGGTTGCTAAAGCCACTCTTACTTCCACTAGCAAGCGGTGATCATTACATTGATCCACCGGTTGTTCTTGCACCCATGGCCGGAATTACCAACGCTCCATTTCGCACGCTTTGTCGCGAACAAGGTGCAGGTTTATTTGTTTCTGAAATGGTTACCGCACGAGCATTAATTGAACGTCGTCCAGAAACTTTGCGAATGATTGTTCCTGGAAAGGATGAGTGGCCTAGATCTGTTCAGTTGTACAGCGTTGACCCAACAACAATGCGTGCAGCAGTAACAATGATTGGTAAAGAAAATCTTGCCGATCACATTGATATGAACTTTGGCTGCCCGGTACCAAAGGTAACTCGCAAAGGTGGGGGAGCTGCTCTTCCATTTAAGCGAAAGCTATTTAGCAACATTGTTGGTGCAGCTGTTGAGGCAGCCAAACCTTTTGGAATTCCAGTTACTGTGAAAATGCGCATTGGTATTGATAGCGATCACGAAACTTATTTAGAGGCGGCTAAATCAGCTGCTGACTTAGGTGTCGCATGGGTTGCATTACACGCGCGTACCGCATCTCAGATGTATGAAGGAAAGGCGGATTGGTCTGCAATTGCACGCTTAGTGGAGCACTTAAAGCCAACAGGAGTACCGGTTTTGGGTAATGGTGATATTTGGTCTGGTGCCGATGCGGTATCGATGGTCGAACAAAGTGGCTGTGCCGGAGTCGTCGTAGGACGAGGCTGCTTAGGAAGACCGTGGTTGTTTGCCGATCTTGTCTCTGCCCTTAAAGAGGAAGACAAGCAAATAACACCAACATTGCATGAGGTGCGAGAAGTTATGTTCCGCCATGCAAACTTAATTGTTGAGTACTTAGAGTCAGAAGATCGCGGCATGCGTGACATCAGAAAACATATGGCTTGGTACCTGAAGGGCTTCCGAGTTCCGCGCGAGATTAGACATGACCTAGGAATGGTTTCTTCGCTTCAAGAGATGCGCAATTTATTGGATCAATTAGAAGATCAGCCCTACCCAACTGAAATCGGTGATAAGCCACGTGGACGTACATCTCATGGTCGTCCGACTACATTGCCTGATGGATGGCTCAATGACCCGGATGAACTAGTTCATGTAGAACTAGAGGATGCGTTTTCAGGCGGCTAAATGTTTTTATTTAGATGGATTCGTCGAACAATCACAGTGATTTTGATTCTCGCTTTGATTGGTCCTGCCTATGGAATTTCTCAAGTCTGGCGCGCAGCAAATAATCCTGTTGTTCGCAATGCTGATGTAATCGTGGTTTTAGGAACAGCGCAGTTGAATGGAAAACCAGGCGAAGCCCTTGAAGCACGACTTGTCGAAGCTAAGAGAATCTTTGATCTGGGTTATGCCCCTTCAATTATTACCGTTGGTGCAGGCGCACCCGGAGATCGTACGACTGAAGCGGCTTCAGGTAAGTACTGGTTACGCACCCATGGAATACCTACACGTAAAGTTACGGCGATCGAAGAAGGTCGCGATACCTTGGTGAGCACCAAAGCCTATGCAGCGGTGATGAAAAAACGTTATGTCAGTGATGTCATCATCGTTACCGATCCATTCCATTGCGCTCGTGCTATAACTATGGCTAATGATCAAGGTGTTCTCGCAACTTGTTCTCCGGTTCAGACCGGTCCCAACACCCTTGAAAACAGCGGTTATAAGTACTTAATTCGCGAGGCTGGGGCGTATTTGGCCTACATAACCGTTGGACGACGCGGCATTCAAGTAAGTGATCACTTACCAGGTGCTGACATAGTTACTAAGGTTCTTCCGTGACCTATTCAGCACATGATCAAGAGCGCTTTCTTGATGAACCTGCAAAGCGTCCGGGACGTACAGAGTTCATGCGCGATCGTGCTCGTGTCATTCATTCAGCATCGCTACGACGATTAGCTGCAAAAACTCAAGTCGCGGTTCCTTGGGAAAATGATTTTCAACGTACCCGTCTCTCACACTCTCTAGAGTGCGCACAGATTGGTCGCGAACTTGGTGAATCACTTGGCGCAGATCCAGATCTACAAGACACCGCATGTTTATCTCACGATCTTGGGCATCCACCTTTTGGCCACAACGGCGAAGAAGCGTTAGCTGAAATTGCTAAAGATCACGGTGGCTTCGAAGGAAATGCTCAAAGCTTTAGATTGTTAGTTCGACTAGAAGCAAAGACTGTAGATGCAAATGGAAAGAGCATCGGCCTTAACTTAACCCGCGCTTCACTAGATGGTGCAACAAAGTATCCGTGGCCACGATCCGAGAATCCACGCAAATTTGGTGTTTACGATGATGATGTTGAGATTTTTACTTGGATGCGAAAAGGTGCACCAGCAGGTAAGAAGTGCATCGAAGCACAAATCATGGATTGGTCTGATGATTGCGCTTATTCGGTACATGATTTAGAGGATGCAATTTTTGCCGGACAGGTTTCAGTTAAAAACTTTGATAATGATTTTGGTGATCTTTATAAGGTGATGACCACTGATTACAAGAGTGATGCAACGGAACAAGAGGCGTTAGATGCACTTGCCCGCATGTCAGCACTTTCTGCATGGCCTCACTATTACGATGGCAGCCATCGCAGCCTTGCTCGACTAAAGGATTCAACTAGCCAACTAATTGGTCGTTTTGTTTTAGCCGCTGAGGTTGAAACTCGTAAAGTGCATGGCAATGGCCCACTTTCACGGTACAGCGCCGATCTTGAAATTCCTCGCGAACAAAAGATAGAAGTTGATTTTCTAAAGGCGATCGCAGGTCACTACTTAATCAATGCCGCTCATTCACAAGATCGCTATGCAAAGCAACAGATCATCATCGCCGAGCTAGTTGAGATGTTGCTCGACAGGCCAGTCGAACTTGATTCTTACTTTCAGAAGCCTTGGAATGAGGCGGCAGATGATGTGGCCAAAATGCGCGTGATAATTGACCAGGTTGCAGCCCTAACTGACCCTGGTGCTTACGCCCTGCATGCACGCCTACTTGCTAATCGGTAAGGTACGAACATGAGCGGTCGCATTAGAGATGAGGATGTTGCATACATCCGCGATCGCGCTCCCATCGACGAAGTCGTTGCTGATTACGTTCAATTAAAAAGTGCGGGCGGGGGACAGAAAAAAGGTCTTTGCCCATTCCATGATGAAAAATCACCTTCATTCCATGTGACGCCAAGCAAGGGTTACTTTCATTGCTTCGGTTGCCAAACAGGCGGAGATGTAATCGCCTTCTTAATGAAGATTGATCACCTTACCTTTACCGAAACAATCGAACGCCTTGCCGATCGCATTGGTTACACGCTTCGTTACGATGAAAACTCATCGGGACCTGTTGTTACTTCAAGTACTCGCAATCGCTTGATCGCAGCACATGTTGAAGCCGCAAAGTTTTATCAAGATTTACTCAACACCTCACCATCTGCAGCACATGGCCGCGATCTACTGACAAAGCGTGGCTTTGATAAAGCCGCTTGCCAGCAATTTGGTGTGGGTTACTCACCCGATGAGTGGGATGGCCTTACTAAGCACCTGCGCGCACTTGGTTACACAATCGATGAGCTTGAGTTAGCAGGACTTTCAAAGATGGGTCAACGTGGTCCAATCGATAAGTTCCGCAATCGTTTGATGTGGCCGATCAAGGATATTTCAGGTGACATTGTCGGTTTTGGCGCACGAAAGCTTGCAAGCGATGAAGAGGATCAGGGGCCAAAGTATTTAAATACTTCAGAAACCCCGATTTACAAGAAGAGCCAAGTTTTATACGGGCTTGATGTAGCAAAGAAAGAGATTGCAAAGAAGCGACAAGCGGTAATCGTTGAAGGCTACACAGATGTAATGGCCGCTCATTTAGCTGGAATTACAACAGCGGTTGCAACCTGCGGAACCGCATTTGGTACAGACCATATTCGCATTTTGCGCCGACTGCTCATGGATGATGATTCATTCCGCGGAGAAGTTATCTTCACCTTTGATGGAGATGCAGCGGGACAAAAAGCAGCCCTTCGCGCATTTAGCGAGGATCAGAAGTTTGTCACCCAAACATTTGTTGCCGTTGAACCAGATGGCTTAGATCCATGTGAACTGCGCCAAGAAAAGGGAGATCTTGCCCTTCGCGATTTGATTGCGCGACGTGTCCCACTGTTTGAGTTTGCAATCCGCGCAGAGCTTGCACATCACAAACTGGATACACCCGAAGGTCGTGTTAATGCATTAAACGCTGCAGCGCCTGTCGTTGCACAGATTAGAGATAAGTCATTGCGACCTGAGTACACCCGTTTACTTGCTGGTTGGTTGGGTGTTGAAGTTGAACTTGTAACTCGTGCCGTAGCACAAGGCGTAAAGGCCATGCCACAAACACAATCAGCCCCAGAAGAAACTACAGCAGCGCCAAACTTTCGACCAGATCCCAACGAAGCACGATTAATTTTAGAACGTGAAGTATTGAAGGCACGTTTGCAAGAGCCTCAGCTCTTTGCAGGTGACCTGTGGAGTGCAATTGAAGGTGGTGCATTTACCCATCCGGCATACATCGCAATGCGCACCGCTATTGATGTCAACGAAAAATTATCACCAGAATCGATCACCGATGAAAATCTACGTGCGCTATTTACCGAATTAACAGTTGAGCCAATTCGCGCCGATGGAAAACCAACTCAGGTGTATGTGGCCAGCATTGTTGCTCGATTGCGAGAGGTCGCTATTTCCCGATCCATCGCTGAATTGAAATCATCTCTTCAACGCCTCAACCCCGTCGAAAATGAGATCGAGTACAACGCCGCTTTTGCCCAGTTAGTGGCCTTGGAATCTGCCCGCCGTTCTCTGCATGATTTGGCGCTCGGCAGCCTGTGAGTCTGGGCAGCCTCTAATTTTTGCCCTTCAGCGTGTGTGCGCTAGAGTTTGCGCTTGCACGCGTAATCCCTGATAGCTCAACGGCAGAGCAGTCGACTGTTAATCGACAGGTTCTTGGTTCGAATCCAAGTCAGGGAGCATATGAAAATCTCTCGCAGATCAGCGCTTCGAATGGCCCTAGTTGGCGCCATTACTACCCTTACCGGCTCACACGCCGTGGCTGCAAACAATCAAATTGTTAAGTTGGCCAAGGTGAAGGTTGGCGGGACCTACTCATTCCAACTCAGTAACGGCGCTCCAGCGATTCTCTTTCGCACAAAGACCGGAGTTTTTGCCTATCAAACTATTTGCACTCACCAAGGTGGCATGACCAAGTACCTGGCGGCAAAGAAGCTGTTGGTCTGTTCAGTTCACAACGCATCATTTGATCCACTGAAAAAGGGTGCTGTGGTAACTGGTCCTGCTACAAATCCACTTCCTTCAATCAAGGTTGCAGTTAAGAGCGGCTGGATCGTTTTGGCCTAAATGTAAGGCAAATGTAATCGCACCGAAATAATTAAGGGATAAGGTTTTCACATGGCACTATTTCAACTTAACGTAGCTCTTCCAGATCGTCCCGGTTCATTGGGGCTCTTAGCATCTGCAATCGGTGCAGCTGGGGGAGACATTCGTGCGCTCGCAGTTGTAAAGGCTGAAGATGGCCGCGGATACGATGACATCACTGTTGCGGTTCCAGGTAATGACCCAACTGATCTGCTCAATGTGCTTGGTGCAATCGGCGGAGTTGAAGTTCTTTCAATCAACCCGCTGTAATTATTTTCGGGAAATAACCTCTGCGCCTTGACTTGGTAGCGAGGTAAAGAATCGTGGCGCTTTAAATTTCTTATCTGCAAAAGCTTTTTCAATCGCCTTGATAGTTTCGGTTGTTCGTGACGCTTCAATCAGTGCGATCGCGCTTCCACCAAAACCTCCACCGACCATACGAGAGCCAAGGGCTCCTGCCGAAAGCGAAGCATCTACAGCGGTATCTAGTTCTGGACAAGAGACTGTGTAATCATCTCGTAGTGATGCATGGGATTGGTTAATCAGTTCGCCAACCTTTGCAAAGTTAGCTTGGCTCAGTGCTTCTACGCAATCCAAAACACGTTGCATTTCGCTAACCGCGTGACGAGCACGGATGTATTCAACAGAAGTAAGCGATTCCTTTGCTGCATCAAGCTGAGCCATTGTTAATTCGCGCATTGATTTAATGCCCAGTTTGGTTGCTACAGACTCACATGATGCTCGGCGCTCGGCATATCCACCATCGGTCAACGCATGATGTGCCTGTGTGTCGATAATCAATAGTTCAAGTCCGCTAGAAGCTACATCAAAAGGGATATTTCTAGTCGTTAGATCACGGCAATCTAGAAGTAAGGCAGAGCCATTTGTCGCCATTAATGAAACGGATTGATCCATGATTCCGCAAGGAACACCAACATATTGATTTTCAGCCTTCTGAGTTAAGCGAGCTAAATCTTCGAGGCTATATCCCATATCAAAGAGATGATTAACCGCAGTTGCAACTGAGCACTCCAACGCTGCAGATGAGGATAAGCCAGCACCCAGTGGAACATGGCCATCGATCATTAAATCAACACCACTGGTGACTCCCATGGACCACAAGACACCAAGGGCGTAACGCTCCCATTCGCCCTTTAGACCAGGTTTAACATTATTAATATCCACGGTAACTATTTTGTTGCGACGCTGTGCAGATGCAATGCGCACAATTGAATCATCGCGCTTGCGAATAGCAGCCGTTGTGCGGTCCTTAATTGCAAAGGGCAACACAAAACCTTCGCTGTAATCGATGTGTTCACCTATTAAATTTACGCGACCAGGTGCAGCAGCGATTAAATCTGGCTCTTCACCAAAGGTTTCCAAGAATTTTTCTTCAACTGAACTCATGATTATCCAAAGGATTTCAAGGTATCTGAAACCATTGTTGTTAAATCACGAGTTGGTGACCAATCAAGCTTAGATTTTGCCTTTGAAATATCGGCAATCAAAACTGCAGGATCACCGGCACGTCGAGGCGAATCAATATATGGAATATCGGTACCCGTGGCGGCACTTGCTGCAGCCACTACTTCGCGCACTGAGTAGCCAGAACCACTTCCGAGGTTGTAAATCTCATGACCTGCGCTACCTAATGAATTAAGAGCTTTGATATGCGCGTCAATTAAATCAATTACATGAACATAATCGCGTACACATGTGCCATCTGATGTAGGCCAATCTGTTCCAAAGATTTTGACTGGGTTATCCGCGGTGCTGCGTAAAACATTGGGAATCAAATGTGTCTCAGGGTTGTGACGTTCCGCCAACCACCCACGTTGTGCTTTTAAGGCACCGGCAACATTGAAGTAGCGCAATGATGCTGCAGAAATTCCGCGAGCTGCTGCTTCGGCGGTGATCATGTGATCAATGGCCAGCTTTGTAGCTCCGTATGGATTTGTGGGAGAAGTTTCAGAGGTTTCAAGAATTGGAACAACCTTTGGTTCACCATACGTTGCAGCAGATGATGAAAAGACAATTTTAGTAATTGACTGCTTGTGCATCTCATCTAGCAAAATGCGAGTTCCATCAACATTAACTGAATGATAGAGATCAGGCTTTTCTACCGATTCGCCAACGAGTGATTTTCCAGCAAAGTGCATGACCGCATTGCAGCCTTGTAGGGCATCTGCAACCTCTGAAGGATTTAGAAGCGAACCTTGGATGAAACGCACACCCGCCGGCACCGTGTCAGCATGACCCATGCTGCAATCATCCAAAATGGATATTTCGTAACCTTGTGAAAGCAAGATTTCAACGGCGGTTGATCCGATGTATCCAGTTCCGCCCGTTACTAATACGCGCATTACAGAACAACCTCACGTAACTGTGCGGCCGATTGCTCAGGACGCATATCCATAATGAAGGCACCCATGGCAGATTCTGATCCTGCTAAATACTTAAGCTTTCCAGGAGCGCGACGCACACTGGTGATTTGCCAATGAAGTCTCATTACATCGCGACCAACGCGCACAGGTGCTTGATGCCAGGCTGCGATGTATGCCATTTCAATACCAAATACCCCGTCAAGACGTCGTGTAACTTCGAGAGCAATCTCCGGAAACGCATCACGATCAGCATCTGTTAACCCGGTTAAGTCAGCGACTGGATTAAGAGGCGTGATATGAATTTCAAATGGGTAACGAGCTGCGTAAGGAACATAGGCGATCCAGCGATCATTCTTCGCAATGATGCGTTCGTCGTCGCGAATTTCACGCGCAAGGATTTCATCAAACAAAATCTTTCCGGTTTGCTCTTTATATTTATTGGCAGCTGCCAGCATCTTTTCTACACGTGGGGGAATATATGAATATGCATAAATCTGGCCATGTGGATGTGAAAGTGTTACACCGATTTCTTCGCCACGATTTTCAAAGGGAGCAATGTGCTCGATAAAACTCTCTTGTGAAAGCTCAGTAGTGCGATCAATCCATGCCTCAAGCAAAGTACGAACACGTTGAGGTGTTAAATCTTTAAATGCATTTCCGTGCTCTGCTGTAAAGCAAATAACTTCACACTTTCCTGCCGCAGTACCTAAATCGGTATCTGGACCAACCATGTCGGGAAGCGCCCAGTCGCCAACAGGTGGACGCAAGGATGGTGATCGGTTATCAAAGACAACGACCTCAAAATCTGATTCTGGAATTTCAGTGAGTAGCTCTCCTGTTGTGGGACACAGAGGGCACAACTCTTTAGGAGGTAAAAAGATTCGACCTTGGCGGTGGGCTGCCATTGCTACCCATTCGTTTACCAAAGGATCTAAGCGAAGCTCGCCGATTCCTGGTTGCTCTTCTTGAGGGCGTGCATCTTCAATAGTGCGAGCCTGGCCAGCGGTGTCGTAGTAACGAATTGTGCGGCCATCCGCCATAAGGCGATCATTTCTGATGACGCCTGCATTTAGTTTTTTACTCTCGCCCATAGTGTCGTTACTCTACCTTTGTGAGTAAGCAATCGGCACTATTGAGCGCCCCATCTTCATCACTGCTGCTCGAAGTGGTTCAGGGCGCCCTGGTAATTCAACATTGGGGGGCTCCTCTTGCAGGCGATCTCACATCAATTCAATCCGCGATCACTCCATCAGTAGCAAACAGCTCATGGGATATACCTCAGTTCCCTGGAATCATGCGCGAAAGTTCGCGAGGATTCTTAGGTCGTCCCACCATTTCAGGACATCGAAATGGAAAGGCTTGGTCAACAAAGTTCGAGGTAACTAACTTTCATCACCTTGCAAATCATGTTGCTGTTACCTTTACAGATTTTCATGCTCAACTAGAGGTAGTTATCACCTTCGATTTAGATGCGCATGGAGTTTTGCAGCAAAAAGCAACTGTCAAAAATCTTGGAGAAACCGATTACTCGCTTAATGAGTTCATCCACTGGCTGCCGCTTCCAAAGGAAGCAACTCAAACCTTAGATTTTGCCGGACGTTGGTCAAATGAGCGTAATCCGCAACGCAAAGATATTGCGACAGGTACTTGGATTCGCGAATCCCGCGAAGGTCGTAGCGGCCATAATTTTTCAATTGCAGATATCGCATTAACAGCACAGACAAGTTTTCAATCTGGAGATGCATGGGCGACAAGTATTGCCTGGAGCGGAAACTCACTGTACTTGGTTGAAAAACTATTTGATGGTTCGCAAGCAATCGGTGCAGGGGAGCTTTTACTACCTGGCGAAATAATTTTGAGCCCAGGTGAAAGTTACATCGCACCCGCCTTGCTTTCTGTTTACTCTTCACAAGGATTAGATGGCATCAGCTCTTCGTATCACCAATATCTTCGCGCGCGAGATGTTCATCCAAAGCGTCCACGCCCGCTGACCCTCAACATGTGGGAAGCGCTGTATTTTGACCACAACGAAGAAAAAATCAAAGCTCTTATCGATGTTGCAGCTGAAGTTGGTATTGAGCGAGTAGTTCTAGATGATGGTTGGTTCCATGCACGCCGAGATGATCGTGCGGGCCTTGGAGATTGGGTTATCGACCCAGCGGTGTGGCCACAAGGTTTGTCTCCGATCATTGAATACATCAATGACAAGGGAATTGAGTTCGGCCTTTGGTTTGAAGGCGAAATGGTAAATCCAGATTCAGATCTTTATCGCGCACATCCAGAATGGATTTTGCATGAAGGAGATCGCGTTCCTCCGCTGTGGCGTCATCAATTAGTTCTGGATTTAGGGCATGAAGGTGCTTACAACCACGTACTTGAACAAACATCTGCAGTTTTAGGTGCACACAACATTGCCTACATAAAGTGGGATCACAACCGAGTTCTAGTTGATGCAGGACATCTCGGATCCGCAGGTGTTCATCGCCAGACTCAAGCCATCTATAAATTATTTGCGGAATTAAAGAAGCGTCACCCAGGACTTGAAATTGAATCATGTGCCTCAGGCGGAGCACGTGTTGATCTTGGAGTAATTGATTTAGTTGATCGTTTCTGGACTAGCGATAACAACGATGCGCTAGAGCGCCAAACAATTCAGCGCTGGACAGCGCAAGTTATTGCACCAGAACTACTCGGCACGCACATCGGACCAACTCATGGCCATCAAACAGGTCGCACACTAGAACTTTCAATGCGTGCAACAACCGCGTTATTCGGTCATGCTGGTATCGAATGGAATATCACTGAAGCAACCGCAGATGAACGTAAACAATTAGCCACTTGGGCCAAGTATTACAAGGACAACCGCGCCCACTTACATTCAGGCAAAATGGTTCGGGGTGATTATCCCGAATCACACGCCTATTTACATGGTGTAACTTCACATGATTTATCTAGGGCGATCTTTGCTTATGTCCAGTTAACTCCAACAGTTGCAATTCATCCATCGGCACTGAAGTTCCCGGGGTTAGATCCAGCAGCGACATATTCAGTCAAAGCGGTTTATCCGGCAGGTAAGCCCCGATTTATGTTGATCACTCCGCCTGAATGGATGAGCGGAGTTTCTATCTCTGGCTCAGCTCTTGCATCTATTGGAGTTACTGCGCCAATTCTTGCTCCAGCTAACGCTTTCTTGATTGAGATTACAAAGCTTTAATCAACCCAGTTAAGGGTTTTTTCAACAGCTTTTTTCCAACCTGCATAACCAGTTGCACGTTGTTCTGCGGTGCTTGTTGCACTCCAGCGACGAGACTGCTGCCATTGCTTCTTCACTTCATCTGTTGAACTCCAGAAACCAACTGCAAGGCCTGCGGCGTACGCAGCACCAAGAGCGGTTGTCTCACCAATTAATGGGCGCGTGATATCGATTCCCATAACATCTGCCTGCATCTGCATGCATAAAGAGTTTGCAGTGATTCCGCCATCCACCTTCATCTCTTTCATCGGTACTCCACTATCGGCAACCATTGCATCCATAACATCTCGGGTTTGATAGCAAATTGCTTCAAGTGCAGCACGTGCCAGATGTGCTTTAGTTGCAGCGCGAGTTAATCCAACAATTACCCCGCGTGCATCACTTCGCCAATAGGGGGCAAACAATCCAGAAAAAGCTGGAACAAAGTAAATACCTGCTGTGTCTGCAACAGAAGATGCCAAACTTTCAGTTTCAGCAGCATTTGTGATAATTCCAAGCTGATCTCGAAGCCATTGAATTGCAGATCCTGTAACTGCAACTGAACCTTCGAGCGCGTAATGAGCGGGTTGATCCCCAAGCTTGAAACAAACAGTTGTGAGCAAGCCGTTATTTGAGCGAACAATATCTGTACCAGTATTGAGCAGCGCAAAGTTTCCTGTGCCGTATGTAGTCTTTGATTCTCCTCGATCAAAACACACCTGTCCGACCATTGCAGCTTGTTGATCACCCAAAATTCCAGCGATCGGTACCGCAGTTCCAAATGGTCCATGTGGATCTGTCATCGCATACTTTTCTGATGAAGATTTGATAACTGGAAGTGCAGAACGCGAGACACCAAAAATCTTTAGAAGTTCATCATCCCAATCAAGGGTTTCAAGATTCATTAATAGGGTACGGCTTGCATTTGTTACATCCGTTGCATGCACGCCGCCGCGTACTCCACCTGACAGATTCCATAAAAGCCAAGAATCGATGGTTCCAAAGCGTGCAGTAGGAGAGCTAGCTGCTGGAACATTCTTGAGGAACCAACTCATCTTGCTTCCAGCAAAGTACGGAGCAATCGTCAGCCCTGTTTTGTGGCGAATGCTTTTCTTGTTCTCTTCATTGAGAGATGCCAAGAAATCAGTTGTTCGAGTGTCCTGCCACACGATCGCATTGGACAACGGTTGACCCGTTTCAACATCCCAGACAACGGTGGTTTCACGTTGATTGGTGAGTCCAATTGCTGCTAAATCTGAGCCCAGAATGTTGGCTTGCTTGAGCGCACCTGTAATTACCTCTTGAACTCGCTCCCAAATCTCGGCGGCATCATGTTCGACCCATCCTGCTTGCGGAAGAATTTGGCGGTGCTCTAATTGATGTTGACCTACAACTTGGCCAGAATGATCAAAGATCATGAATCGAGTACTACTGGTTCCTTGATCCAAGCTGCCGATGTAAGCCACGATGCACAAAACCTCTCGCTGTAAGTTAGGCTTAGCGTACTCAGTCAGTACGGAGATGCAACGCTTATGTTCTTGTCACAACTTGGTCCAGACCAGCGTGACTCTGCCATCTCACAATTAGCCTCAGACCAGTTCGACATTCTCGTCATTGGCGGGGGAGTAACGGGCGTAGGAGCGGCTTTAGATGCTGCATCACGTGGTCTCAAGGTTGCACTTATTGAGGCTCAAGATATTGCTGCTGGAACATCCAGCCGTTCAAGCAAGTTGATTCACGGTGGACTTCGTTATCTTGAACAATACGATTTTAAATTAGTTCGAGAAGCTCTGCATGAACGCGAGTTAATGGTTTCAACTTTATGCCCTCATCTTGTTAAGCCTGTTGGCTTCCTGTTTCCACTTACTGAAAAGTTTAAAGAACGCACTTATGTTGGAGCAGGTTTGGCTCTATACGATGCACTGCGGGGATTTCAACGCGCGCTACCTTGGCACAAGCATTTAAGCCAAAAACAGATAAATGAGATCGCGCCCTCGCTTCGCCATGACATTGTTACCGGTGCGATTAAGTACTTTGATGCCCAGGTAGATGATGCCCGCCACACAATGTCGGTAGCACGAACCGCCGTGCGCCATGGTGCAATCATTGCAACTCGAGTCACTGCTGAGTCTTTGATTCGTGAAGGAAAAAAGGTTGTCGGGGTAAATGCTCGGGATCTTGAATCCGGGAAAAAGATTGCAATTAAAGCCGGCGCTACAGTGATGTGTGCAGGTATCTGGAGCGATGAGCTACATGAGAACTTTGATTTAACACCTGGCTACGGCGTAACTATGAGCAAAGGTGTTCACATTGTTTTGCCAGGCTCTGCAATTAAATCTGATGCCGGAATTATTTTAAAGACACCCGTCTCAGTTCTCTTCTTAATTCCATGGGGAGATAAGTGGATTGTTGGAACAACGGATACGCCATACGAAGGCGATCGCGCTGAACCTTTTGCAACTCGAGAAGATGTCCAATACATCTTGGATCAGGCAAACAGAGTTCTAGAGCCACAATTAAAGGCCGAGGAAATCATTGGCGTTTATGCTGGATTGCGTCCGCTAGTTGCAAATAAAAAGAGTGCAACAACTACCAAGCTTTCTCGTGAACATACGGTGGATCGTCCCGCTGCAGGTTTTGTCTCAATTGCTGGCGGAAAGTACACGACTTATCGCGTGATGGGTAAGGATGCGATTGATCGCGCGGTTATTGAACTTCGTCGCCTGACACAAGATTCGGTCACAGAAAAACTTCCATTAGTTGGAGCAGATGGCTACTTTGCCCTGGAACAACAAAAGGAACGAATCGCAGCGGAATCAGCTTTGGATATAGCAACAGTTACCCACTTGCTGAATCGATACGGCTCGCTCATCAGCGAGATTCTAGAAATAATTGCAGAACAACCTAAGTTAGCTAAAAAGCTAGATGCAGATCTTCCGTATATCAAAGCTGAAATTGTCTATGCAGCAAGTCACGAGGGAGCGCGCACAGTCGATGATGTGATTTCCCGTCGCACCCGCTTAGCTTTTGAAGCACACGAGCATGGGGTTCATTTGGCTGATGAGGTTGCCTCATTAATTGCTCCTGTGCTTGGTTGGAGCGCAAAAGATAAGAAACAATCAGTTTCAGATTACGAAGCTTTAGTAGAACGTGAGTTAGAAGCTTTAGATCAACTGCTCGAGGTTAATTCTTAATCTGCCCACGGCAACCATCGGTGGTTGGTTTCTTAGTTGCAGTAGGGGATGGTGTTGGTTTAGGGGTTGGTGTTGGACCTTGAGCAACTGTAAAACTCACTGGAAATGTTGAATCAGCATGGGTGCCTGAAACATCTTGATATAAAACCTTTCCGATGTAACTGCCTGCTGGAACACCCTTAATCGCTAAAGTCCAAACGCCACTAGTTTCACGCAAAATAGTTTGAGTTGGTTTTGGATTTGGGACATTGGATTTATCAAAAACCAATTTAACTCCACCCGTTACAACAGGCGAACCATTGGGGCGATTAACTGTCACTTTAAAGGTGACTAATTTATTAGTGGTCGTCGCCGACTGATCCAGCACCGCCATGGTGGATGGCTCTTGCGAAGGCATTAAATCCATAAGGTTTGGAGTCCATGATCCCTTTGCTAAATCCAGGAATGCATAAGGGGTTCCGCGAAAGATATTGAGATCTAAGCGAGAACCCGGGACGCCATACTTTGGTGCAATTCCACATGATGTGTACTGCCAAACCGTCCACTGCGAATCACAGTTTGCGCCGGTCCAAGAGTGCACATAACAGCCAATAGCTTTTAGTCCAGGTTGATTGATTGGATTTGCTGGGTCGATTGCATATTGAGCAAGCCACAGTGGGTACTGGGCTAACTCTGCAGATCTCGACATTGAACTTTCCAAGAAGTTTGCATACGAGTAAAGAATTGGTGTTCGCCCAGTTTTTTCCTTTACCGATGCTAAAAATGTTGTTGCCCACAAAGTAACCGCACTCCGAGTTGCGTACTTTTGGCATGCACCTGATGTTGAGAGCCGCACACACTTATTTTCCAGATCAAGCGCGTAAGGAAGATCTTTACCTCCATAGCCACCTAATGAGGCTAATCTCCAAACAACCTTTTGCGCCTGAGCAAGTGCATCTTTTTTTATCTCTTCAGCATCGGTGACATCAGGTAAAACCGCGTAATGATAAAAACCTGTGTATATACCTGCAGCTTGCGCAGCGTTGTGATCCATCGCTGCATATTTAACAGCTAGCTGATCTGCAGTGTCTCGAGTATCTGAAGCTTTAATGAAAACAAAGCGCAATCCGGCTGCATACATCTTTGCAAAATCAATTTGTGCATCATTGGGGTGTTGCCAGCGACTGATATCTGCGCCGTGGATGCGCCCGCCAGGACCTAGTAAATCTATAAATTGCGCAGGATCAACATTGGAAATTTCTGGAAGTTGTTTAATTTCTATTCCGCGAATTGGTGAATAAATACTCTTTCCAGAAATGACTGCAATGGCTCGGTAGCGCACCTTAGCTTCGAGGGCTGTTGCAAGTGCAGTGACTCTCCAAGTTCCAACCTTGGATACTTTGGTTGAAAAACGGGTAGTAGTCCAAGAACCATTTGTATCTACCTGGATCTTGACTGTGGTTCCGGATTTGGTTGGCTTTAAATTTCCATACAGAGTTACAAGCACTTCGGAGGCGCTTGGTGTTTGTCGTAAATTCATGCTCAAAGCTGAGCTAACTGCCGAAGCGGGAGAGATAAAAAGAGACAGTAATAAAGATGCCGCTAATGCAGATGCCCGTAACTTCATCGTTCTACGATCTCTAAATCAATTCCGAGAACAGCTGAAATTGTTGCCAGCAAATCCGCCTTCAAATTCGGGCGCGTTTCTGAGTATTCATGCGAGGTCGCAAACTTGCGGCTGTCAGAAAAATCTAGAGTTAGGACATTTCCATTGAGATCACTGAGACGGGCATCAAAGTAGGCGATCCAGGCGATGCGGTTCTTCGCCTCGAGGGCATCCAAAACCTCATTCCAACGCGATCTGATCTGCTCTAGCTCCATAAGGGCCAAGGTTACCTTTGCAGGAATAAATATGTGACGAGCTAGTGTCGAGGCGCGCCAATCCATTTGAAGTATTCGCCAACTAGCTGAACGCGCATGTTTTTGCCACGATCTGGTTGCACATTCAAGATCTGCGCGATTCTAGAGACAATCTGTTCAACTGACTTTTCACTGACAAATCTGACTCTACTTATCTCAGCATTTGTTAAGCCATCAGCAACAAGTCTCAAAGTTTGAATCTGGGTGTCAGTCAACTGTGACATCAAGTTCTGCAGCGCCTTTTCATGCAAAGTTACAGTTCCATTGACCCATGTGACAGGAGATTCTGCGGCGAGCTCTCTGGATTCGGAAATGATTTCACATAGCGCAGCAACGTTATTCATAGATTTTTTAATAACTATTTTGCTGCCATGAGGTACCTGGGATTGATTTTCTCCCAGAAGTCGCAAATCCGCACACGCAACCAACATGACGATTCCAATCGTTGGTGACTCTTTTCGAATCGCTCTTGCGATCTCTATTGAATGCTCATCTGACAGATGCATATCAATGAGCAAGACATTTGGTTGCATGCTTCTTAGCAATGAAATCGCCGATGATTCTTTTCTAGCCTCACCGATCACATTTGTTCCATGAAGCTTCAATGCCGCGCCTAAAGTTGATAACTCAAAGGCATCGTCCATGACGATTAAGACTCGATCGCTCACACCTCAAAGTTACGCTTAGTAACAAAATACGGTAAGTATCGCGAGAGTGAGTTGAGAGATATCACCAGGTAGGGGATTCCCGACACGCTAAAAATTAAATTAGTTGAGCGATAACTCTCGGGATCTGCTCAACAATTACTTCAGCATTAATTGGCCCACCATTGGATGCAGCATGTGCAGCTCGTGCGTGAATCAATGCACCTGTTGCGGCAACAAAGGCTAAATGGTTGTAATCATTAAGAATTTCAACGGTATTGGTCGCCACGAGGGCGCCAATGATTCCCGCTAATACATCACCCGTTCCAGCAGTTGCCAGCCACGGCGTTGCAACAGGAAGTTGAATCAAGAAAGAATCATTAGCGACATATGTAGTGGAGCCTTTTAGTAAAACTGTTACTCCAAGGGTTTCTGCTGCAGATTGAACCCACTTCTTTGGGTCACCTTCAATTGCTTCAGGAGTTACCTGAACACCTCGGGCGATCATCAACTTCGAAAGCTCTCCGCTATGAGGAGTTATCAATGTTGGTTGCTCAAGTGAGCCTGCCAGATGCAATGCCCCAGCATCTAAAACGGTTGGCACAGATTGCATCGTTGTTAATTTGAACCAACGATGACGAAGCCACGTAGTTAAATCTGAATACTTTTTCGCTTCAATGCCACTACCGACGAGCCAAGCGGTTACTTTGCCTGGTTGAACGACAACCGATGGTGTTGAGTGCAGGACAAGATGTGCAAGACCAGATGAGCTATGAAAGCGGATCATGCCTAATCCAGTTGCTGATGCGGCCGAGGTTGTGAGCACCGCGGCACCCGGGAATCGCGCAGAACCAGTAATGACACCTAGAACACCTCGACTGTATTTATGGTCTAAATCAGAAGGTGTGATGATGCACTTTGCTGCATCTTTAACGGTCCATTTCTTAACAGTTCTGGTCATAATTTAAGCCTATCTCTTTTAATTTGCGGGCACACACAGGGCAACCCATACTTAGGCGTCGTCTTACTTAACACAGGGGGAAATCATGGATGGAAAGTGCCCAGTTGCACATGGTGCAATCACTCACGGAGCTGAGACAAATACCTACGTGTATCCAAACGCCCTCAACCTAGACATTTTGCATCAACATGATCGAAAGACAAATCCACTTGGAGAAGATTTTGATTATCGTGAAGCGGTCAAGACTCTTGATGTCGCTTCTTTGAAAAAGGATCTGCATCAATTTATGACGCAGACACAGGAATGGTGGCCAGCAGACTGGGGTCACTACGGCGGATTAATGATTCGTATGGCGTGGCACTCTGCAGGTACATACCGAGTCGCAGATGGACGTGGCGGCGCAGGAACCGGCAGCTTTAGATTCTCACCACTAAATTCATGGCCAGATAACGGCAACCTGGATAAGGCGCGACGTTTGTTGTGGCCGATTAAGCAAAAGTACGGAAACAAATTGAGTTGGGCCGATCTATTTATCTTGGCCGGAACAATCGCTTACGAGAGCATGGGGCTTAAGACCTTTGGTTTCGCCTTCGGACGTGAAGATGTGTGGCACCCAGAAAAAGATATTTACTGGGGACCAGAAGCAGAATTAATGATGGCAAGTGATGAGCGATATGCAGACACCACAAATGCTGCATCTCTTGAAAACCCGTTAGCCGCAGTGCAGATGGGATTAATTTATGTAAACCCTGAAGGAATCAATGGAGTTTCAAATCCTTTGTTGACCGCTCAACATGTTCGCGAAACTTTTGCACGCATGGCGATGAATGATGAAGAGACCGTTGCCTTAACTGCAGGTGGTCACACTGTAGGTAAAGCACATGGAAATGGTGATGCTTCTCTACTAGGTGCATCTCCAGAGGCGGCAGATATCTTTGAACAAGGTTTGGGGTGGAACAACCACTCAAAGCGCGGCGTTGGTCGCAATACGGTGACTAGCGGAATTGAAGGCGCTTGGACTAGTGAGCCAACAAAGTGGGATGCCGGTTATTTTGAGATGCTCTTTAAGCATGAATGGGCACTTGTTAAGTCACCAGCTGGTGCGCATCAATGGGAGCCAACAAATATTGTAGAAGCAGATAAGCCAGTAGATGTTGAAGACTCATCAATTCGTTATAACCCAATGATGACTGATGCAGATATGGCGATGATCAAAGATCCAATCTATTTAGAAATTTCAAAGAAGTTTCACGAAAATCCAGCCTTGCTCGATGATGCATTTGCACGGGCATGGTTCAAGTTAACCCACCGCGATATGGGTCCAAAGGTTCGCTACATCGGTCCCGATGTTCCTCAAGAAGATTTGATTTGGCAGGATCCAATTCCTGCAGGCACAACTTCTTACGATGTTGCAGCAGTAAAAGCAAAGATTGAAGCTACTGGTCTGACTGTTTCAGAGTTAGTTGCTACTGCATGGGATAGCGCACGTACTTTCCGTGGGTCAGATCTTCGTGGTGGTGCAAATGGTTCTCGAATTCGTTTAGAGCCTGCTCGCAATTGGGAGGGTAATGAACCTGCACGTTTGAACAAGGTTCTGGCTGTTCTTGAACCAATCGCAAAGGAAACCGGCGCAAGCATCGCCGATGTAATTGTTTTAGCTGGAAACATTGGAGTTGAAAAAGCAGCAGCTGCAGCTGGTGTAAAGATTGCAGTTCCATTTGCTCCGGGTCGTGGAGATGCAACCCAAGAGCAGACCGATGTAAATAGCTACAAGGTTCTAGAACCAATTCACGATGGTTTCCGCAACTGGGTTAAGCAGGTTTACGCGGTATCTCCAGAAGAGTTACTACTAGATCGTGCACAGTTGATGGGCTTAACCGCTCCAGAAATGACGGTACTGATGGGTGGAATGCGCGTATTAGGAACTAACCATTCAGGCACGTCTCATGGAGTCTTTACAAAGAATGTTGGCGCACTTACAACTGACTTCTTTGTAAACCTGACAGATATGAAATATGTGTGGGAGCCAGCAGGGGAGAACCTTTACAACATCCGTGATCGAAAGACCGGAGCTGTTGATTGGACCGCTACTCGCGTGGATCTAGTCTTTGGATCTAATTCGATACTTCGTTCGTACTCTGAGGTCTATGCCCAAAACGACAACAAGGAAAAGTTTGTTAAAGACTTTGTTGCTGCATGGACAAAGGTGATGAACGCAGATCGCTTCGATCTGAAGTAATTTTCTTTACTGAAGTGGGGCGGGTCGGGCTCGAACCGACGACGACGGAATTATGAGTTCCGGGCTCTAACCAACTGAGCTACCGCCCCTTAAGGTTGCGAACTTTACTGCAAATTCTTGTTGCGCTGGAATCCTCTGCGACCCCAGAACTCCCACATCCCCATCACAGACAGCACAAGCGCAAAACCAAATAAGAGATCTTCTAATGGTGCTGCAGCGATCCTAATTCCGATTATTGCATCAGGGTCGTACATAACGATCGCCTTGCCATCACTTCGGTTATGGGTCAACCACCAATTGGTTAAAAGTTGGAAGGGCAAAATGATCATGTATGAAAGCCAGAACGCCAGGCGCGTCAAAAGCGAGTTCTTGAAAAGAAAGAGATCAACCATGATTGATATGCCGAACGCTGCAATTGCAATATCGCTATAAACCATTACATCTCATCCTTTCCGAACTCTTTTTCGCGCAGGTGAGGTTTAACTGTTGTCACGCCTTCAATGGTCAAAATTGCTGCCATTGGAACAACTATGAAAAATAAGAACTCCTCAAGCGGAATATCAAAAGGACCATAAATCCCTAGCATCCGATCACGATTGAAGAACCAATGACCCTGTGCGATTGCATATGCATCCCATATTAAAAATAGGGCGCTGATTGGCAGGATGCTCAGTAGGGCTCGCTTCCAACGACGAATCACACTGGTCTTGAGAAAAAACTCAAGCCAAAAAGAGCCGCAAACCGTGAAGGCAAGCATCGCCATGTAGCCAAATTTTTGCACATCAGATCCTCTCACAATTGGCTTTGGTAGGGTTGTCGAAAACGGGGGAGACATGCAGGAAAACGCGGTAAGGCTGTTTAACAAGGTGCGAAACTTCTCGAGCGCCTCTGTTGCTGTCGCCATTTTTCTCTCAGTACTGTTTTCAGGATTGCTGGGTAAAGAGTCGATGGGTTGGCAAGTTGCACTTGCAATTTTCGCGCTTGCACTAGGAATTCCTCACGGGGCGTTAGATCACCTGATTACCTTGCCCAAGAATGAACCAAAGAAGATGGCATTGTTTGTCCTCATCTATGTTGCGGTAGCGGTCGTTGCTGTGATCGGCATTTTGAAGTTCAACATAATTGGTTTCATTGTTGTTTTACTCATGAGCGCAGTGCATTTTGGAATTGGTGATGCCGCATTTATAAATGAAATAGATAAGCGCTCAGCATCTAAAGTAAAACTTCTTCGATTCTTTTATATCCCAGCAGCTGGCTTTACACCTGTATTTATTCCTCTTGTTAATTCTGCAAGTACCGATGCCCTTGCAAAGGTGAACTCATCATTAATCAATTGGCATCAGGGTCTTGATGAAGAAATTTTGGTAGCTGTTACTTCTTTTGCTGTGATTTCAATTGTGTCCTTGCTAATTACCCGCAGAATTCGAGAAGCAATTGATCTGATGTTATTACTGGCACTTGCACTACTTACCCCACCACTAATCGCCTTTGCTGTGTACTTCGGTTGCTGGCATGCGATGCGCCATACAGCCAGACTTACTTTGTCATTGCCACTAACTAAGCAAAATCTCAGTGAAGGAAAGTTGAGTAAAGCCTTTTTGAACGCTGTGATTCCTGGCTTACCTGCACTAGTGGGAACCTTCGCAGTAGCTGGGGGATTAGCGATTAGTGGTAAAGATTTTACGGATGAGTTCTTCTGGATGGCACTTGTGGTTGTGTGGGCGCTCACTGTTCCTCATATGGCGGTTACCGCGAAATTGGATAGAGCGGCATTAACCTAATCGCATGAAGTTAAAGTCATTATGTGTCGCAATATTCTTATTGGGCACAACTATTACTCCTGCCAATGCTGCTCCAATTTACTTATTCCCAGTAGCCGATTGCGCAGCAAATTACGCCAGAGCACATCATGATTATGCGGCAACAGATATTTTGACTAAAGCTGGTTGTAAATTCATTGCACCAATCGATGGAGTTGTAGATGAAGTAAACCGCACCGATTTGTGGAGCGGTAAAACTAATCTTGGTATTGATCGCGGTGGTTTATATGTTTCAATCATCGGAACAGATGGAGTTCGATATTACGGATCACATCTACGTTCAATTCCAGCAAGCATTCAACCTGGAGTCACAGTAAAAGCTGGCCGAATTCTTGGAGCCATTGGTTCAACTGGCAGTGCACGCGGAACCGCGCCACATCTTCACTTTGGAATTTCTTGGCCAACGCCTGCCGATATTTGGTGGGTACGTCGCGGTGAAGTATTGCCGTGGAAGTATCTAGATGCTTGGAAAGCTGGAAAAGATTTATCTCCGGTTAAAGAGGTTAATGCGCGTAAATTGAAGGTTGGAGAGATTCCTCCACTTCCTAAAAAGTGAAATAAAAAACCCCGCCAGTTACCCGGCGGGGTTTTTTAATAGTTAGTGTTGATTAGGCAGGGTTTACTGCATCAGCCTGAGGACCCTTTGGACCCTGTACGACCTCAAATGAAACTGCCTGACCCTCTTCAAGGGACTTGTAACCGTTACCCTGGATTGCTGAGTAGTGAACGAAAACATCTTGTCCGCCGCCATCAACCGCAATGAAACCGAAACCCTTTTCAGAGTTGAACCACTTAACTGTGCCTGTTGCCATGTATTTATTTTCCTTCGATATGTGGGTGATTCGAGAAATCCTCGATTCACGGTCTTCCTCTTGCTCCAGCGATACCGATTATGCAAAACATGAAACGGGTACTGATTAAGCGTCCGACTGAGGTCAACTGTACCGCCTACCGCCCCGTATGCCTAAAGGCGGAGTAGACAGTTTTAGGCTCACTGGTGTCTAATTGAGGTGTTCGACAAGCAAGTTTGGTCGCAAATGCCGCTGGGGAAGGTCGCATTTGGCGCACCTTGCTAGGAGAACCATGGAACGTTTAACCACGCCTTCAAACCGTCAGCAGGTTCGGGGTTTCTTAACTATTCATTCAGCGCCATCAGCGCTGCGCCACCATATTGATTGGGCGATCCAAGGGGTGCTTGGAAACTGGATAAAGCTGTCATGGATATCTCAACCACTAATGCCAGGAACATTTCGCACTCAATTGGAGTTTCGTTCCGAACAAGGCGCAGCAGCAAAGATCGCATCGGTTCTACGAAGCTGGCATTACCTCAACTTCGAAGTCATTGAAGGAAGTGAAACTGGGGGAGAGTTATTTAGATTCACCCCAGAACTTGGAATTCATCGATCGGTCGTGGATCAATCCGGAGCTGTACTTATAAATGAAAATCAGTTGACCTCATTGCTAGCGTCAACATTTGACGAGGATTCAATCCGCGAAGGAATTGCAGCGATAATGGGAAGTTCTTGGGAATTAGAGTTAGAACGGTTCAGGAGTGTTGACCTTCAAGAACTACCGCGACTTCACGCCATCTAGTGGCTAAGATATAAATATGACTCAACTCAACGAAAGCCCAATCATCACAGTCGAACGCCGCAAAGCGGTAACGATCATCATCGCCGCTGTAATTATCTCGCTCGCATTAGGTGGCGGATTAATGAAGGTCGGTTCGGGATTTGCTTCTCGTAGCAGTGATGGAATTACCGTCACAGGATCAGCAAAGACAACTGCAACTGCAGATAACGCAGTATGGGTTCTCAATGTAAGTCTTTCATCACCAACAGTTGCAACAGCTGTTAAGAAGGTGGATGCAGATGTCGCAGCATTATCTGAGTATTTAACTAAAGGTGGAATCTCTGCAGATGGTTTAACTCTTGGCGCAGTTTCAACCTTTGCGAATGAGGAGTACAGCAACGGAAACGCAACGGGACGAATTCTTTCCTACCGTGCATCTCGCGAAGTAACAGTGCGCTCCAAGGATGTTCAGTTAATTTCAAAGCTAAGCCAAGGAATTGGCTCACTACTTGCAACTGGAATTAATGCCAACAACTATGGTCCTCAGTACTACATTTCAAATCTTCCAGAGCTTCGCCCACAATTAATGGCAGAGGCTATGAAGGATGCAAAGGTTCGAGCAGAAGCACTTACCAAGGCTGTCGGTGGAAACATCGGCGCACTAGTAAATGTAAAGGCTGGCCCAATTCAAATCACAACACCTGATTCAACTATGACAGCTGATTACGGTGCATATGACACATCAACAATTGAAAAGACAGTTACGGCTACTGTTTCAGTAACCTTCAAGTCTTAAAGCGGAATATTGCCGTGTGATCCACGGCGGTGAGGTGCGTTAGCAATTGATTTTGCTAGCGCACTTCGTGTTTGTGTCGGTGTGATCATTTCATCTACCGCACCTATCTCAATCGCCTTTGCGACGCCGCCAGAAACCTTCTCATGCTCAGCCGCAAGTTCTATCTCCATGGATTCACGTTGTTCAGCTGGGATGTCTGCAAGTAAACGACGGTGAAGTACGCGAACTGCTGCAACTGCACCCATCACTGAAACTTCAGCATCAGGCCAAGCAAATACACGAGTTGCACCTAATGACTTTGAATTCATTGCTACGTAGGCACCACCATATGCGCGGCGGGTAATCAGAGTTACGCGAGGCACCACTGATTCACCAAAGGCGTGCAATAACTTTGCACCGCGACGAACAGCACCTTCCCACTCTTGACCTGCACCCGGCAAAAAGCCTTGAACATCTGCAATCACAATCAGTGGAATTCCAAAGGCATCACATGTGCGAACAAAGCGAGCAGCTTTTTCACCTGCAGCAGCATCCAAGACGCCTGCAATGTGCGCAGGGTTATTTGCAAGCACTCCTACAGTAGCCCCACCTAAGCGTCCAACAATTGTTGTCATATTAGGAGCCCACATCGAAAGTAATTCAATGTGCTCGGCATCTTTATCAAGGATTGCATCGATCAATGGATGCACCTCATATGTGCGCACCTTTGATTCTGGAACAAATCTAGCAAGATCAATATCTTCAACTTCAGGATTCATAAAACCTTGGTTAGCAAAGAGCGCGGTTAGGTCGCGAATATTTTCGATAGCTTCATCTTCGCTTGCTGCAATTACATGTGCCAGACCGCTGTTCTTCTTGTGCGCTTCAGGCCCGCCAAGTAAAGCCATATCAATATCTTCACCAGTAACGCTTTTTACAACATCAGGACCTGTTACAAAGATGCGACCTTCAGGTGCAAGCACAACAACATCTGTAAGGGCAGGTCCGTATGCGCCACCACCGGCGGTTGGCCCAAGCACCAATGACAATTGAGGAATTCGACCACTGGCAGAGATCATCGATTGAAAAACTTCACCAAAGGCATCAAGGGAGGCAACGCCATCACTCAAACGTGCGCCACCACTATGCCAGATTCCGATAATTGGTAACTGTGCACCCATTGCAGCTTTATAAGCAGTAACAATTACCTTCGAACCATCAATACCCAGTGCGCCACTCTTGATAGTTGCATCTGATGCAAAGATGACAACCTTGCATCCCTTTACTGTCGCAGTGACTGCGAGCATTCCGCACTCTGTCCGCGGAACTAGAAATTCAAATTTTCCATCATCAACCAAGCGCTCAATTCGTGAAATTGGGTCGCGTGGGTCATGCGATGTGGGCGACATTTAGATGCTCTTAAAAACCAATACGACGTTATGTCCACCAAAGCCAAATGAGTCATTGAGGGCGGCGATGTCTCCGGCAGGAAGTGCGCGTGGCTTGTCACGAACAACATCCACGGTGACTGCTGGATCTAAATCATCAATATTAATTGTTGGGGGAGCCATGCGATCTTGCATCGTCTTAACGATAAACACAGATTCAATTGCACCAGCACCACCAAGTAAATGGCCTGTCATTGATTTGGTTGCAGAAACAGCGACATGGTCTGCATCATTTCCAAGCGCTGCACGCAATGCATTAGCTTCGGCAACATCTCCTGCTGGAGTCGATGTTGCGTGTGCATTTAAGTGAACGATGTCTGCAGTAGTTAAATCAGCATCCTTCAACGCAAACTTAACTGCACGCTGAACGCCGGCTCCTGAAGGGTCCGGAGCAGCGATGTGATAACCATCCGATGACAAACCTTGTCCTGCAATCTCGCAGTAAATCTTGGCACCGCGAGCTTTTGCGTGCTCGTACTCTTCAAGAACAAGAATTCCGCCACCTTCGCCAAGTACAAAGCCATCTCGATTGAGATCGTATGGGCGAGATGCACGAGCAGGATCATCATTGCGAGTAGAAAGCGCTTTCATCGCAGCGAAAGCTGCCATTGGCAAGGCGTGACACGCTGCCTCAACGCCGCCACTAACGACAATATCTGCACGATTGTTTCGAATCATGTCGAAGGCATACCCAATAGCTTCAGCACCAGATGCACATGCGCTCACCGGAGTATGAACACCTGCTTGCGCCTGTAATTCGAGTCCAATATTTGCTGCAGGACCGTTTGGCATCAACATCGGAACTGTATGAGGGCTCACTAATCGTGAACCTTTTGCATTCAAAATATCGTATTGCTCAAGCAGGGTCGTAACTCCGCCGATTCCTGATGCGACCACAACTCCAAGGCGCTCTTTATCTACCTCGGGTGATCCAGCATCTTTCCACGCTTCACGTGAAGCGATTAATCCAAATTGCTCTGAACGATCCAGGCGTCTGATTTCGACGCGCTCCATCTGTTCACTTGGCTCTACCGCAACTCGCGCAGCGAAGGTCACTGGAATTGTTTGCGCCCAATCCTCAGTCAAAGAGCGCACACCACTTTTGCCGGCCAATAAGCCTGCCCAAGTAGTTGCTACATCTCCACCAAGAGGAGTGGTTGCACCAAGTCCAGTGACAACAACGCGACGACGAGTCATTTAATTAAAACTTACTTTGATGCGTTAACGATGAAATTAACTGCGTCTCCAACAGTCACAAGATCTGTCACGCTCTCATCAGGAATCTTTACGCCAAAACGCTCTTCAGCTGCAACAACAACCTCAACCATGCTGAGTGAATCAACATCTAGATCATCTGTGAAGTTCTTATCCATTTCAACTGATGCAGCAGGAATGCCAGCTACCTCTTCAACGATTTCCTTAAGTCCTGCAAGTACATCTGCTTGTGCAAGTGCCATTGTCGTATTTCCTCTTCTTTGTCGATCGGTGTCGTGCAAGGTGTTTATTGTGTATCAACTCTCCGCTTACTTACGAGTATCGCTCGCCGTAAGTGGGCTAAATCTCAGAAATTCTTAGGGCCTAGGCGGGAGTTCAACTACCTGCCCCGCATAAACCAAACCTGCGCCGTATCCAATGAGCAGCGCTAATTTTCCATGCATTTCGGGATGCTCTTCGAGCAAGCGATCCATCGCAAGTGGAATAGAAGCCGCTGATGTATTTCCATTTGTGCGAATGTCATCAGCGATTAAAACGGAATCAGGCAGCTTCATTTCCTTTGCCATGGTTTCGATAATTCGGATATTTGCCTGATGTGGAATAAATGCGCCAAGTTCATCGACGGTAACGCCCGCCGCCTCAAGTGCTTTTAAGCCAACTTTGCTCATCGAATACACAGCCCAGCGGAAAACTGTTTGACCTTGCTGAGAAATATTTGGCCAACCTAATTCGCTAACACCTTTATCTGGATTTTTCTTAAAATCCAAAAATGATGGGGTTAACATAATTGCATCGCGAGAATCAGCATCTGATCCCCAAATAGTTTGTGCAATACGTGGCTGATCACTTTGTCCAATGATCACCGCACCTGCTCCATCTGCGAAGATGAATGCGGTGGCGCGATCATCAGGATCTGTGTAATCCGACAACTTTTCTACTCCGATCACCAAAACATTCTTAGATGTTCCAGATCGAACCAAATCGCTACCCATGCCAACGCCATAACAAAATCCAGCACAGGCAGCGCTAATATCAAATGCCGCTGCCTTTGGATTTCCAAGTTCATTGATTAACTCTGTGGCAGCACTTGGTGCCTGAAATGGATATGAAATCGAGGAAAGAATTACGGTATCTATATCTTTAATAGTTAACTTTGCACGCTCTAACGCCATCTCGCATGCTGCTTTTGCCATTGAAATAACCGTCTCATCATCGCCTGCAAATCTGCGGGTTTCGATACCGGTGCGTTGTTGAATCCACTCATCAGTGGAATCGATACGGTCAACAATTTCAGAGTTTGGGACTACGCGATGAGGGCGATACGTTCCAACAGACAAAATTCTGCTGTGGCCTACTGGTGCGACTTTGATGCTCATGCGTGCCTTCCTGCGAACTCTCGTGCTGCCGTTAAATCATCAGCGCTTTTGATGGCAAAGGTTTCTATCTCAGCTGCCGCACGCTTCAGCAAGCCAACCAGAGTTCCAGCTGGTGGAAGTTCAATGACACCCGTAATGCCAAGTGATTTCATCTGCTCCATACATAAATCCCAGCGAACAGGGTTGGCGATTTGATTAACAATGCGATTAAGAACTTCTGCGCCATCGGTTACAACCTGGCCATCTTTATTTGAAACAACTTGAATCGATACGGGATGTGTGGAGATCGTTGAGGCAAGATTTCGAAGTGGTTCAACCGCAGGTGTCATAAAGGAGGTATGAAATGCACCTGCTACTGCAAGTGCGCGAACTCGGGCACCAGCGGGCGGGTTTTCACCAAGTGTTGCCAAAGCCTGCAAATCACCTGCGGCAACAATTTGCCCGGCTCCATTGTCATTTGCAGGCACCAAATTTAAGGCTGCAATCGCTGATAAAACTTCAGCGCGATCTCCACCAAGGACGGCAGACATTCCAGCTGGTTGTGCAGAGGCAGCTTTAGCCATTTCAATTCCACGAGCACGTACCAGTTTCAACGCATCGCTTTCGCTGATCGCACCCGATAGGGCAGCAGAGGCTAACTCGCCAACGGAATGTCCAGATGTCACCGCGAAGTTCTTAACTCCCAAAGCGTGTGCACCCAATAGAGAAGCGGCAACAATTAATGGCTGTGCATTTGCAGTGTCTTTGATTTCATCTGCATCTGCAGTGGTGCCAAGTCGAAGCAGGTCTAATCCAATGGCATCTGACCATGAGGCAAGTAAGTCTCTGAGTGCAGGATCTGCGATCCAGCTGCTGAGCATTCCTGGAGTTTGTGATCCCTGACCTGGGGCGATGATTGCAAGCACAAAGAGATGTTAGTGCGAAAAGTTGCTTACTATCTAGTACGCGACACAAGCCAAACAAGCACGCTGTGTTTTGGCACCAGAACCTTTGCCGATGGAGCAGCAATAACTGGTTCATAATTGCTTGTGTTTTTAGAAGCATCAAAGATGCATCTAAATGTTTCGCCCCAACTGCTATCTGGCAGAGTAAATGTAGTTTCCTCCGGTGATGAATTAAGCATCAGTAGCAAACCCTTATTTGGATCTGCCTCGACAAACACTGTGATGCTGCGCTTTTCTTCATCGCGCCAGTGATCATCGCTCATTTCGTTACCACCAAGTGAGAACCAAGCAATATCTTTTCGATTCGTACCCTTGTCTAAAGCACCCGTAAAGAATTCGGATGCGACATCTGCTAAATAAGTTTCGCGAATCTGAGACAGAGATTGCATAGCCGCCAAAGTGTCTGCTTGCATTTCATTTAATTGCCACGGAAGCGCCCAGCCTCCGCCATAACTTTGTGCGCTATCAAGAGGCTGATCGATGGGCAGTGAGTACCCATTATTAGATCCTCTTTGTGAGCGACTGACTTCATCACCCATATTAAGCATCGGAACACCTGAAGAGAGCATTAATGTTGCGAGCAAAGATTTCTTTAAGCGATGTCGAATTTCATTAACCTGCAGATCATCGGTTTCACCTTCATGACCGACATTCCATGATCTATTGGAATCACTGCCATCCTTGTTTTCCTCAAGATTAGCTTCATTGTGTTTATGGCTATAAGTAACCATGTCATGAATCGTGAAACCATCATGTGCTGCAACAAAGTTAATCGACGAGGTTGGTCCTCGATAATGGAAGATTCGGCTAGAACCACTAATGCTGGATGCAATATCCGAGACGCCCTCACCATAACCACGCGCTAAGTCGCCCAACCAGAACTGGCGCACAGAATCGCGATAAGCATCGTTCCATTCGCGCCATGGGTGTGGAAAATCGCCAAGTGAGTAGCGTGAAATATCCCAAGGTTCGGCGATCATCTTGAAATTACGAAGAACTGAATCAGCGCCAATGGCAGCCATCAGAGATGAGTTAAAGGCGCTATTGCTGGTGTAAAGGGCTGTAGTTAAATCAAATCTGAAGCCATCAATTCCAATAACTTCAATCCACCAACGAAGTGAATCTACGATTTGTCGGACATTGTGTGGCTTGCTTGCGGCAAATGTATTTCCGCAACCAGTTACATCGACATAGTTTCCATTTGAATCCTGTCGATAGTAACCATGGTTATCAATGCCCTTGTAGGACAAGGTTGGTCCGCCAACTCCACCTTCGGCTGTGTGGTTGTAAACAACATCCATGATTACTTCAATTCCTGCTTGGTGAAGTTGATCAACGGCCCATTGAAGTTCAGAAATCGGATCAGCGGTGGCCGCATATTCACGATGAGGTGCGGTAAACAAAAGCGAGTTGTAGCCCCAGTGATTTTTCCTACCACGACCATAAATCACTGGCTCAGTTATCGATTGCGCAATTGGTAATAATTCAAGTGCGGTGATGCCGATCGACTTTAAATGCGCAATTGTTGATGGATGCCCAAGTGCCTTATAAGTTCCACGTTCATGTTCTGGAATCTCATTATTAAATGCGGTTAATCCCTTTACATGCGCTTCGTAAATTACAGTTTTAGCCCAAGGAACTAGCGGGCGACTAATTTCGCGAACACCAGCAGCTGTAACGATCGAATAAGGAACTTTGCCTGCGCTGTCTCGTGGATCGCGTTGGCTTAAATCTCCATTACCGACAGCATCATCAGAAACATGTCCGTAAATTTCAGGACAGTATTGGACATCTCCATCGATCGCATGTGCGTATGGATCAAGTAAAAGTTTGGCGGCGTTAAATCGAACCCCATGTTCTGGAAGCCAGGGACCATAAACACGATAGCCATATCGCTGCCCTGGTCGGACTCCAGCTAAATACCCATGCCAGATCGGTCCATTGCGGTGGGACATTGCAAAGCGGGTCTCAACCATCTTGCCGTTGACCTCATTAAAGAGGCATAACTCAACCGCATCGGCGGCGTTGCTCCAGATGGCGAAGTTGGTTCCGCCATCTGTGACGGTAGAGCCAAGGGTTCGGGGATCGGCTGGAAGCATGCGGTTATCCTGCCCTGAACAGGCGTAAAAAGAGCGCTTATTTGCTGTGATTAGGTAGCCAATTGGGTTACTCACCAGTAACATTTCGCTTATGAAAATTGCCGTATGCGTAAAGCAGGTTCCAGATTCATGGGCCGAGAAGAAGATGGTCAATGGAGTTCTCGATCGCGAGAATGTTGATGCAGTTCTTAATGATCTTGATGAATACGCAGTTGAAGAAGCGCTTCGTATCGCAGAAGCACATGGCGGTAATGAGGAAGGCGGCAGCAACACCGTCACTGTAATTTCAATGGGACCAGAGCGCGCAACTGAGGCGGTTCGAAAAGCACTTTCAATGGGTGCAAATGATGCAATCTTGGTAACTGATCCAAAGCTAGCTGGCGCAGATGCGCTCGCAACTTCTGCGGTGCTTGCTGCTGTTATTGCCCAAGGCGGGTATGAGTTGGTTATTTGTGGAACTGAATCAACTGATGCACGTATGAGTGTTGTGCCAGCGATGCTGGCGGAACGACTTGGCGCTGCACAACTTACCTTTGCTTCAAAGGTCACTGTTGATCCTGCATCAAGCAAGGTTTCAATAACTCGTGTAACAGAAGCCGGCGTTGATGAGATGCATGGACAATTTCCTGTTGTTGTCTCCGTTGTAGAAAAGATTAACGAACCTCGTTACCCATCATTCAAGGGAATCATGGCTGCGAAGAAGAAGACAATCGAAAGCAAAGATTTAGCTGGCGTTGGTGTCGCAGCAGAAGGTGCCTGGTCACTTGTTGCAGATGCAACTCCACGCCCACCTCGTGCTGCAGGTGTCAAAGTTACAGATGATGGTTCTGGTGGAACTCAACTGGTTTCATTCCTAGCAGAGAAGAAGTTGATATGAGCAACGTATTGATTCTCGCTGACTTCGTCGGCTCAAAAGCAACAAAGACTAATGCTGAATTAGCAACGGCTGGCGCTCGGATTGGCGAAGTAACAGCAGTAGTGCTTGCCCCTGCTGGTCAAGGTGCGGCATATGCATCAACATTAAATCGCGGACCAATCGCAAAGATTGTTGTTGTTGAGTCTGATGCCTTTGCGACTAATGGAGTTGCTGCAGTTGCTGATGTACTTGCGCAAGTTATAGCTGCGCAATCACCGGCTGCCGTTTTGATCGCATCACATGCATTTGGCAAAGAGGTTGCCGCTCGCACCGCAGTAAAGTGCAATTCAGGAATCATCACCGATGCGGTTGATATTTCTGCAGATGTAACTGCTACTCAACTTGTCTTTGGTGGCTCAACAACGGTTCACTCTAAGGTTTCACACGGAACGCCTATCATCACAGTGCGTCCAAACTCTATTGATGCGAACACAGCTGACTCAGCTGCAGTAGTTGAAACCTTGTCATTACAAGTTTCGGAGGCATCAAAGAAGGCGACAGTGACTTCCTCGCAACCTCCTGTTCAAGGTGGCCGCCCAGAACTTACCGAAGCTAACATTGTTGTTTCAGGTGGTCGTGGAACAAATGGAGATTTCGCAGCCGTTGAAGGCTTTGCGGATTCACTGGGTGCAGCAGTTGGTGCATCACGCGCAGCAACCGATGCTGGTTGGTATCCGCATTCATATCAAGTTGGCCAAACAGGAAAAACTGTTAGCCCGCAGCTTTATGTAGCATGTGGAATCTCAGGTGCGATTCAACATCGTGCCGGAATGCAGACCAGTAAGAGCATCGTCGTCGTCAACAAGGATCCTGAAGCGCCGCTCTTTGAAATTGCAGATTTTGGCGTAATTGGAGATCTATTTGCCGTGCTGCCTCAGGCAACGGAAGGCGTAAAAGCCCACAAGTCATAGACTTAGGCCTATGCCTTCGATCTACGTAGACCATGCTGCAACGACACCAATGTCGCCTGCCGCCATCTCTGCTATTTCGCAGCAAATGCAACAACTTGGAAATCCTTCAAGTCTGCATTCTCATGGACGCGCTGCTCGCAAAGCTTTAGAGGATGCACGCGAACTCATTGCAGAACAAGTTCATTGCCTACCGTCTGAAGTAATTTTTACCGCATCTGGAACAGAAGCAAACAATATTGCGCTCAAGGGTTTGTTCTGGAATGGAAAGAAGAGTGGCAAGCAGGTTGTTGTTATATCGGAAATTGAACATCATGCGATTTTGGATCCGGCACACTGGCTGAACACACATGAAGGTGCAGAAGTAATCACAATTCCGGTATCCAATAGTGGTGTGATCGATCTTCAGGTTTTGCGTGACACAGTTTCAGCTCGTGGTTCTGAGATTGCTGTCATTTCAATAATGCATTCCAATAATGAAACGGGCGTACTGCAACCAATCAAAGAGGTAGTAGAAATTGCGGGGGACATACCTGTACATACCGACGCAGTGCAAAGTTTTAAAAAGGTGCCAGTTTCTTACAAAGAATTAGGAGTTACAGCTCTAACTCTCAGTGCTCACAAAATTGGCGGTCCTTTAGGAATCGGTGCTTTGATTTTGCGTCGAGCATTTGAGATTCCTGCACTGTTGCATGGTGGGGGACAAGAGCGTGAAATTAGAAGTGGAACCTTGAACGCACCGAGCATCGTCGCCTTTGCGCAAGCAGCTCACGAGAAATATCCAAGCGAAGCTGTTTCACAGCTACGAGATTCATTTATTGCCGGCGTTAAAAACGCGGTTCCAGATGCATATATAAATGGAGAAATATCCGCTCGCTTGCCCGGCATCGTGAATGTGACTTTCCCCGGAACCCAAAGCGATACCTTGCTATTGCTGCTAGATAGCGCCCATGTTTCTGCCTCAACTGGTTCTGCATGCAGCGCCGGTGTACATGAAGCAAGTCATGTTCTGCTTGCCATGGGACACAATGAAGTTAGCGCACAGTCTTCACTTCGCTTTTCATTTGGTTCAACGTCAACACAAGCTGATGTTGATTATGTTTTGTCGGTGTTGCCCGATGTAATTAGCCGAGGACGGGCGGCAAACAACCTATGAAATTAATTGCAGCAATGAGCGGTGGAGTTGATTCTGCGGTAGCTGCTGCCCGCGCAGTTGAAGCTGGGCATGAAGTAATCGGAGTTCACCTGGCCCTTGCCGCAAACCCACAAAAGTATCGATCAGGTGCTCGTGGTTGTTGCACAATCGAAGATTCACATGATGCCCGACGTGCTGCAGATGTCATCGGTATTCCTTTCTACATCTGGGATATGGCTGAAGAGTTTCATGATGGTGTGGTTGAGGATTTCTTAGCTGAATATTCTGCAGGCCGTACACCTAATCCATGTTTACGATGCAATGAGAAAATTAAGTTTGCTGCTGTTTTGGATCGCGCACGTGCGATGGGTTTTGATGGAGTCGTCACCGGACATTACGCGCGTACACAAATTTCAGATTCAGGAAAAACTCTGCATCGCGCAGTAGATCATTCCAAGGATCAGTCTTACGTTTTATCAGTTTTAACGGTCGAACAAATTGCTGGTGCAATATTTCCATTAGGAGACACCACCAAAGTTGATATTCGCGCAGAAGCAGAACGTCGCGGCTTAGCTGTTGCTCAAAAGCCAGATAGTCATGACATTTGTTTTGTGCCATCAGGAGATAACGCTGGTTGGTTGCGAGATCGTTTGGGAAGTGAAGTAGGGCCAATCGTGGATCAAGATGGAAACAAGATTGGTGAGCACAAAGGCGCCTATACATACACAATCGGACAGCGAAAAGGTTTAGGTCTAACTGTTCCAACCGCCGATGGTTCTCCACGATTTGTTCTAAAGATCGAACCGGTTTCGAACACAGTTGTGGTTGGCGCGCGCGAAGATCTGGCTATTTCAACAATGCGCGGTGAACGACCAGTGTGGTGTGGGCCTGCTGTAACCGCTGAGCCACAACGTGGATTTGTGCAGGTTCGTGCACATGGCTCCGCTCTTCCATGTACCTATTTCTTTGATGGCACATTGCTTGTAGCTGAACTAGATGAGCCACTACTAGGCCTAGCAACAGGTCAGGCGATGGTTATTTACGATGGCGATCGCGTAGTTGGATCGGCCACCATTTGCGAGACGCAATGACAAATAACGCCCGCCATCGCATGACGGAATTGATCAATGAAATACGTGATCACCAGTTCAAGTATTACGTTTTAGATCAACCAACGATCACAGATGCACAGTTTGATGATTTACTTAAAGAGCTTCAAAATTTAGAAGACAAAAATCCTGAATTACGTGAAGCAGATTCTCCAACCCAACATGTAGGCGGAGGATTTTCAACTCAATTCGAACAGCGCGATCACATTGAAAAGATGATGAGCCTTGATAATGTGTTTGATTTAGAGGAACTAGCAACTTGGTTTGATCGCGTCGAAAAAGAGATCGCCGAACCTTCCTATCTTTGTGAGGTCAAGGTAGATGGCCTTGCAATTAACTTGACCTACGAAAATGGAGTTCTGACTCGAGGCCTTACTCGTGGCAATGGAGTAACAGGCGAAGATGTGACATTGAATGTAAAGACAATTAAGAATCTGCCACATCAGTTAGTTGGGAAAAAGATTCCAGCGTTAATCGAAATCCGCGGAGAGGTTTTCTTTCCTATTGCCGCCTTCAATGAGTTAAACGAATCCCTTGAAGAAGCTGGCAAGCAGTTATTTGCTAATCCACGAAATGGTGCGGCTGGCTCACTTCGGCAAAAGGATCCACGTGTTACAGCCTCACGCCCATTATCCGTTGTTGTGCATGGAGTTGGCGCGAAAGAGGGGATTGCATTTGATTCCCAAAGCGGTGCCTATGCAGTTTTGAAAACTCTTGGGCTACCTACAAGTGATCGCTTTAAGGTGTGTGGCACTCGTAAAGAGGTCGAAAAATTCATTCAGTACTACGCGGATCATCGCCATGATGTTGAGCATGAAATTGATGGAGTAGTAATAAAGGTTGATTCGCTATCGCAGCAACAGCAATTGGGCTTTACCTCACGTGCTCCCAAGTGGGCAATTGCCTATAAGTACCCACCCGAAGAGGTAACGACAAAACTATTGGATATCAAAGTAAGTGTTGGCCGAACAGGCCGCGTTACCCCTTTTGCTTTTATGGAACCGGTAAAGGTTGCCGGATCGACAGTTACTAATGCAACCTTGCATAACGCTGAAGAAATTGTTCGCAAGGGCGTTTTAATCGGAGACACAGTTGTGATTCGAAAAGCAGGAGATGTCATCCCTGAAGTTTTAGGTCCTGTGGTCGAGAAGCGAAGTGGAAAAGAAAAAGTATTTGTGATGCCAACGCAATGTCCTGAATGTGGATCGCCATTGCGCGCAATGAGTGAAGGCGATGTTGATATTCGTTGTCCAAATACTCAGAGTTGTCCAGCGCAATTGAGAGAACGTATTTATTACATCGGCTCTCGCGCAGCCTTAGATATTGATGTCTTGGGGTATGAAGCGGCGGTTGCTCTTTTAGATGCCAAAATCATTACCGATGAATCTGATCTGTTTGATCTAACGGCCAAGAAGTTATCGACTTCCGAATTCTTTACCAAGAAAGATGGAACTCCAGCTGCAAATGTTGAAAAGTTGTTGGCCGCACTTGAAGAGGCTAAGACTCGACCATTGTGGCGCACCTTAGTTGCACTTTCTATTCGCCACGTTGGACCAACTGCAGCACAAGGCTTATCGGCTTCCCTTGGTTCTATTCAGGCTATCTCAAATGCAACTGCTTCAGAGCTCGCAGATGTTGATGGCGTTGGTCAGATCATTGCCGATTCGATTGTTGAATGGTTTTCAATCGACTGGCACAAAGCGATTATCAAAAAGTGGGACGCTGCAGGTGTTCGCATGATTAATGAACCAACGCAAGCGCTTCCACAGACTTTGGCAGGGCTAACATTTGTTGTGACCGGCGGACTTGAATCATTTTCGCGAGATGGAATCAGCGAAACTATTGCTGCCCATGGCGGCAAAGCCTCATCATCGGTTTCTAAGAAAACTGATTATGTTTTAGTCGGAAGCGACCCGGGATCCAAGTTAGCAAAGGCTCAAGAGCTAGGTGTTCCTGTGATTGATGAGGCTAAGTTCAAAGAGCTTCTTGCAGGTAAGTAGTAGTATTACAGCCATGATTAATCTTGCCGAAGAGATGCACCGCGAGCTTCCAGCCTCTCCAATTTATTTTGGGGTAATTGCCTTTGCGGTATTTGGATTACTTCTTTACTTAGTACTTCGCCTAGACCGAGACTAATTTGTCCCGAGTAGGTATTTACGGAGGAACATTTGACCCAATTCATTTGGGTCATTTGCATGTAATTACCCAGCTCATTGAAAAAGGTCTTGTTGACCAACTATTAGTAATTCCAGCAGGCGAACCACTTTTGCGCGAACACGCACCCATTGCGACGGCGCAACAACGTCGCACTATGTGCCAGATAGCTCTTTCAGATCTAAAGCCTGATGTAGCTTCCAAAGTTCAGGTCAATCCAATTGAAATCCTGCGCATGGGACCGAGTTATGCGATCGATACCGTTGAAGCTGTAAAGCAAAACTATCCCGAGGACACAATTGTTCTGGTCATTGGTCAAGATGCCGCTGACAAGCTTGATAAATGGCATCGCATCAATGAACTTCGCACCATGGTCGAGTTTGTAGTTATTGGCCGTCCTGGTTATCAGGGCGATGGAATCGATATCGGCGCACTTGATGTTGCGGCAACCACAATTCGAGAAGGTTTGAGCGCAGATGTATCGTCATCGGTGGCCTCATTTATACGAGAGAATAACCTCTATGACAATTAGCAGCAGAACCTTAGAGATCACCCAAGTTGCAGCAAAAGCGGCAATCGACAAAATTGCAGTAGATGTTGTGGCACTTGATCTTTCAGATCAACTGGTCCTTAGCGAAGTTTTCTTGATTGTCACCGGACAAAATGAAGCACAGGTAGATTCGATTGCCGATGAGGTTGAGCGTCAGCTGTCAGCGATCGGAGATAAGCCGATACGTCGCGAGCACGGTGCACAATGGATTTTGCTTGATTACTCAGATTTAGTTGTACATGTTCAGAGCGCAGAACTCCGCAAGTACTACATGCTTGATCGTTTGTGGAATGACTGCCCTTCAATTGAATTGGATGCGGTGAAAGAGGCAGCCGTTAATGGCCGCTAATCGAATAGTTTTATGGCGTCACGGCCAAACCGATTGGAATGTTGTAAACCGCTTTCAGGGTCACTCTGACATTGCGTTAAATGAAGTTGGAGAATTTCAAGCAAAGCATGCTGCGCAAATTTTGGCGGGCATGAATCCAACTGCGATTATTTCAAGCGATCTTGGTCGTGCGCGCAAAACCGCACAAGCACTTGCAGATATCACAGGGCTATCAGTCGATATTGATGAGGATCTTCGCGAAACTAATGGTGGTTTATGGGAAGGTAAAACTGGTGCAGAAAATCGCGCCGAGGATTTCAATAACTTTATTCGCTGGATCGATGGCGAAGACAACCCGGCAGGCACAATCGGAGAACGTCGCAGCGAAGTTGCAGATCGCGCTGTTCGAGCAATTAAAAAAGCATTAGGTGACAAAACAGATCAATTACTTGTGGTTACTACTCACGGTGGCACAGCTCGTTGCATCCTTGGTTCTTTGCTTCAACTTCCAATGTCTCATTGGGGCGTAATCGGCGGGCTATCAAATGCATCGTGGTCGATCTTGGAACGAAATCCTCGTCAGTGGAGTTTGGTTGAACACAACGCTGGTTCTATTCCAGAGCCGGTATATGGTGAAGAAAGCGGTGCAACTTCGGCTTAAGGCTCACCGCGCAAATGCGGTAAGGTCTGCACTCGCACAAAAATCGGGGCTATAGCGCAGCTGGTAGCGCACCTGCATGGCATGCAGGGGGTCAGGGGTTCAAATCCCCTTAGCTCCACGTATGAATAACAACGTGAATGAAGAGCGCGAGCACGCGGCATACGACTTTGCCTACGTGCAGGAAAAGTGGCTGCCCGTTTGGGATGAACTACAGCCATTTAAATCTGGCCGTGCCGATGATCCTCGCGAGAAAAAATATGTACTGGACATGTTCCCGTACCCATCAGGTGATCTTCACATGGGTCATGCCGAGGCGTATGCACTTGGCGATGTAATCGCACGTTACTGGGCGCAAAAAGGTTTCAACGTTATGCACCCGATCGGCTGGGATGCTTTTGGTCTTCCTGCTGAAAATGCAGCGATCAAGCGAAACTCTGATCCTCGCATTTGGACCTACGAAAACATCGCGGTGCAAAAGGCATCAATGCGACGTTATGCATGTTCATTTGACTGGGATCGAGTATTTAACACATGCGACCCTGAGTACTACAAATGGAATCAATGGTTGTTTTTAAAGTTTTACGAGCGCGGCCTGGCTTACCGTAAAGATTCAGCGGTTAACTGGTGCCCAGGCTGCCAAACTGTTTTAGCAAATGAGCAGGTTGTTGCTGGACTTTGCGAGCGATGTGATTCAACTGTAACTAAGAAGAAGTTGAACCAGTGGTACTTCAAGATCACTGATTACGCAGATCGTTTGCTTGATGACATGCAACAGCTAGAAGGTCACTGGCCTGACAAAGTGTTAACGATGCAGCGCAACTGGATCGGTCGCTCAACAGGTGCAAATGTAAAGTTTGCAATCGAAGGACGCGATGAGCCAGTAACTATCTACACAACACGTCCAGACACATTATTTGGCGCAACCTTCATGGTTGTTGCAGTCGATAGCGAATTAGCCGCCGAGCTTGTTCAAGGAACTGGTGTTGAAGCTGAGTTTGCAAAGTATTTAGAAACTATCAAGGCAGCAAGTGATATCGATCGTCTTGCCACAGATCGACCAAAGAGCGGTGTATTCCTTAATCGGTATGCAATTAACCCTGTAAATGGTGAAAAACTACCTATCTGGGCAAGTGATTATGTATTGGCAGATTATGGAACCGGCGCAATCATGGCTGTTCCGGCACATGATCAACGCGATCTAGATTTCGCACGCGCAATGAAGTTACCTGTGCGCGTCGTTGTAGAAACCGGCGAAGAGGATCCAAACTCAACTGGTGTAGCAACGGTGGGCGATGGAAAACTCGTTAACTCCGATTCCTTGAATGGGCTTTCAAAAGCAGATGCGATCGCTGCGATCAATAAGAAGCTAGAGGCAGAGGGCAAGGGAGTTGCAGCTCGCAACTATCGTTTGCGCGACTGGCTCGTGTCTCGTCAACGTTATTGGGGCACACCAATACCTATTATTCATTGCCCATCGTGCGGTGAAGTTCCAGTTCCGGCCGATCAACTGCCGCTGACCTTGCCTGATGCTGAAGGTTTAGATTTAAAGCCAAAGGGAACATCACCACTTGGTGCTGCAACTGATTGGGTAAATGTGAAGTGCCCTAAGTGTTCAGGAGACGCAAAGCGCGATACAGACACGATGGACACATTTGTTGACTCATCTTGGTACTACCTACGTTATGCAGATCCAACTAATGCAACTGAACCTTTCTCTAAGAAAGATGTAGATACTTGGTTGCCAGTTGATCAATATGTTGGCGGAGTAACTCACGCAATCTTGCACCTTCTTTATAGCCGTTTCTTTACAAAGGTTTTGAACGATATGGGAATGGTTGATTTCAACGAACCATTTACCCGTCTACTTAACCAAGGCATGGTTGTTATGGATGGCTCTGCTATGTCTAAGAGCCGCGGTAATTTGGTTCGCCTTTCTGATGAATTAGAAAATCACGGCGTCGATGCAATTCGTTTATCGATGGTTTTCGCAGGACCACCAGAAGATGATGTTGATTGGTCTGATGTTTCTCCATCAGGTTCAGTTAAGTTCTTAACTCGTGCATGGAGACTATCTGGTGATGTAACAAGCCCAGCTGGCGTTGATTTCAGCACCGGCGATTTGGCATTACGTAAGGCAACTCATAAAGCGCTACACGATGCAGGTTTTGCAGTTGAATCCTTCCGATTCAATGTTGCGGTAGCCCGCGTTATGGAGCTAGTAAATGCAACACGTAAGGCGATTGATTCTGGTTGCGGAGCAGCAGATCCTGCGGTTCGTGAAGCTGTTGAAGCAATTGCGATCATGCTTTCACTTGTTGCACCATTTACAGCTGAAGAGATGTGGGAGCGCCTTGGTCACACGCCATGTGTTGCACTTGCTGGATGGCCTGCTGTTGATGAGAAGTTACTTGTTGCCGACGCGGTGACCGCTGTCATTCAAATTAATGGCAAGATCAAGGATCGTATTGATATTGCGCCTTCTATTTCAGATGCCGATCTTGAAGCCGCGGCCCTTGCACTTCCAAGCATCGTTGAAGCTTTGTCAGGTGCAACGGTTGCAAAGGTAATTACACGTGCGCCAAAGCTAGTAAATATCGTTATCAACAACTAAACCTGATTAGACCCAGGGGCTTAGCCCCTAAATTCACAATTGCGCAATGGAACAGTTGCGTGCAGCCTTTGAATCGATCAGTAATTGGTGGTTTGACCTTCACTATTCACAAAACCAAAAGAGGGCTCTATTAATTATCGGGGTTTTCCTATTGTTGATTTCTTTGCTTGTTGTTTTCCGTGGCAACAGCCAAGCAAGTGCAACACCAGAAATTCTCCCCATCACAGTAGTTGAGCCCGAAATCTTCGTGGATGTGACTGGGGCAGTTAATAAGCCAGGTGTCTATTCACTTACCGGAAAATCTCGAGTCATTGATGCGATTAAGGCTGCAGGGGATAGTGCACCGGGTGCAGATTTAAGCACCATTAATCTTGCGCGGATATTAAATGATGGTGAACAAATTTATGTTGATTCAACTGTTGTAAACAGCGCAGGGGTGAGAGTCTCTAAATCTGTACATACCGGGCCAATCAACATTAATCGTGCGACCGCTCATCAATTAGATGCACTCGATGGAATTGGACCCGTAATTGCGCAGCGGATAGTGGATTATCGAAAGGTAAATGGCTCTTTTGTTTCGATAGATGATCTCCAAAAGGTAAGCGGAATAGGTGCGGCCAAATTCGCACAAATCAAAGCAAAAGTCAGGATTTAATTGATTACAGGGCGTTAGCCCTGGGAGCCGCATTATGGTGTGGCGCATTGTTGCAAAGCGCGGTTTCAAGTTGGCGCGTTTGTATCGGAGCCCTTGTTCTTATTCCCTTGTGTTTCAAGAAATCTCGCTTATTAGTTGTGATTGTTGCGATTTTGATCGGCGCAACAGCGATGTCGATTAGGCAGTCTTCTTTAGAACGTTCAGAAATTGTTCATCACTTTAACACTTCAATTGAATTTACCGCTCAAATCATTACCGACCCAATGGCAACTAGCACCGGTAAGTTCTCATTTACCGCACGAATGTTGAATTTCACGACGGGTAAAAACTCTTACCGGTTACGCGTTCCCGTGCGAGTAATTGCGCGCACATCTTTAGATGCACTTCCGGGTCAGATGATTTCTGGTCGCGCGCGTGTCATTGAAAGCTCAGAGTCTCGTGTTGCAGCGTTGCTGTTAGTTGATACCGAAGTAAGTGTTGAAACCCGGCCATCTAGGTGGGCGGCAGCACTTGGTTCTATCAGAGCTGGATTGCGGAATCACTCAGGTGATGGTGATGCAGGTGCCTTAATACCAGGAATGGTTTTAGGTGATACCGCTAAGCAAGGCCCTGATTTCAAAGATGCCATGAAGCGATCAGGACTTACGCATTTAGTTGCGGTCAGCGGTGCCAACTTTGCAATCGTTTCGAGTTTTGTCTTGTGGTGCATGCAGTTTTTCATCAAGCGCACGAAGTATCGAATGTTGGCAACAGCGATTGCACTTACTTGCTTTATTGCTTTGGTAAGACCATCCCCATCTGTTTTGCGCGCTGCAGCGATGGCTGCGGTTTTACTCTCAGCGCAAGCAAGTAAACGCCGTACAGATTCACTTCCTGCCTTAGGTTTTGCGATCGCAGTTGTGGTGATTGGTGATCCATGGCAGGCGCAAGATGCAGGGTTTGCGCTATCGGTTTTAGCTACAGCAGGATTGTTGTTGTTGGCTCCTGTAATTGAAGAAAGGTTGCCTACCCACAAAAAGTTAGCAGGGGCTTTAGCGCCTCCGATAGCTGCGATGCTCTTTTGTTCGCCAATTTTGGTTGCATTGTCAGGGTATTTGTCACCGATGAGTATTGTTGCAAATCTGCTTGCTGCGCCCTTAGTTGCACCGATAACAATCTTTGGATTTATAGCAGCCTTAGTTTCTCCTGTTGCACCCGCACTTACGGTGTTCTTGATTTTCTGTATTCGCATCCCCGCTTCCTTAATCGCTTCAATAGCCCGTCACATTGCCGAGTTTCCTGTCTTAACAATTCATAACGGCGTAATTGGATTCCTGATTGTTGCCTTGATAATTACCGTTTTATGGCTTTTCAAGAAGAGCTGGAAGAAAACTTCATCTGTGCTACTAGTAGCGATACTTTCATTGACTTGGCTTCAACGTTGGCCGGCAGGGGACTGGCAGATTGCAAACTGCGATGTTGGCCAAGGCGATTCAATGGTGATCAACCTTCATCATGGGCGCGCAATAGTTATAGATGTCGGGCCAGACCCTGTTGCCGAAGATAAATGCTTGCGCGCTTTGGGAGTTCGCGAAGTTCCCTTATTGATCCTTTCTCATTTTCACGCAGATCATGTCGGAGGCTTATCTGGTTTAGTTAAATCACGCGAAGTTAAACAAACATGGATTAGCAATAACTTAGAACCATTATTGGAAAGTTCTCATTCGCTTCAGCTTCTGCGCAAGAGTCAGGTAATCACGGTACAAAAAGGAATGCGAGCAATCCTTGAAGGCATAACCTTTGAGGTGCTGTGGCCCGAAGCAATCGTTCGAAGTTTCACAGAAATGCCAGGTGAAGGTTCAACAATCAATAATTCAAGCATTGCGCTGACTATCTCCAGCCAAGATTGGAGCATCTTTACCGCTGGAGATTTAGAGCCCCCAGCCCAACATGAAATCTTAGGAAGTGTGCGCAGGGTAGATATCTACAAGGTTTGTCATCATGGTTCGAGGTACCAGGACTCTGAATTAATGAAATCCCTTTCAGCCCAGATCGCTGTAATAAGCGTGGGGGCCAAGAACTCATACGGCCACCCCGCTGCGGAAACTATCGCCTCTTTGACTAGACTCGGCACTCAAGTAGTTCGAACAGATAGAGATGGAGCGCTGGCGATATCTGCCAAAGCACATCACTTACGGGTTCGAAAAAGTAAGGGAACGATTAGGTTGTTCTATTGGAGCTAGGAGGATTGCAATGAATGCGTTGTACTTAATCCTCGGCTCAGAAACCGCGCTTGCCGATCGCGCACTTGCTAAATTGAATACACAGCTAAAAGAGGAAAAGTGCGAGATCACTACCTTGTTTGCCGCCGACACAATTGTTGGCGATATTGCTGATGCGCTTGCGCCCTCACTATTTTCTGAACGTCGCGCATTAATTATTCGCGATCTTCAAGATCTGCCTGAAGATAATCGGGATGAGATCACTCGCTATATCGAACAACCAGATCCAACAACCACCGTTATCTTTGTTCACAAAGGTGGAGTCAAAGGCAAGGCGCTCTTAGATGCGATTAAAAAGGCGAAGCCCGAACTAATTGCATGTGATCCATTAAAGAAAGAAGCAGAAAAGGAAGAGTTTGTTAAATCTCTTTTCTTGGATTTAGGACGCAAGGCATCCACTGGTGCGGTCTCTGCTCTAGTTGGCGCACTTGGAAATGATCTTCGTGAGTTACAGGGCGCAGTCGGACAGATTGCAGCAGATGCGCCATCCGGATTAATTGATGAAGCGATGGTTGATAAGTATCATCAAGGTCGAGTTGAGACCACAGGTTTTGATGTTGCTGATGCAACTCTTGATGGAAATTTATCGGCCGCACTAATTTCGCTGCGCAGTGCACTTGAAACCGGAACCGATCCAGTCATGATTACTAGTGCGATCGCTTCTTCATTGCGTTCATTGGCAAAGGTGGCAGGCGCAAACCGTAATCAAAAATCATTTGAACTTGCCGGTCAGCTTGGAATGGCTCCATGGCAGATTGATAAGGCCCGTCGCCAGCTCAACCGCTGGAGCCCAGCCCAAATCGCCGATGCCGTGGGCGCGATCGCCCTGGCAGATGCTGAAGTAAAGGGAGCGGCCAGTGACCCCATTTATGCGCTTGAAAAGGCTGTGACCAGGATCGTCTCATCGCAATTTGACCGCTAAGCACACGCTTGCGTACGCTTACCCTCTGCCCGACGGGCTCGATTAGCCCAAGGCTTAGAACATGAACTGGAGTAACACGTGTACGCAATCGTTAAAGCTGGCGGACGCCAGGAGAAGGTCGCAGTTGGCGACACAGTAATCGTTGATCGTATCGACGCTGCTGCTGGCTCAACTGTTTCATTCCCTGCCGTACTAGTAGTAGATGGTGCAGCAGTTACGACAGATCCAAAGGTTTTGTCTGGCGTTAAGGTAACTGGAGAAGTTATCGAAGAGCTAAAGGGACCAAAGATCGACATCTTGCGTTACAAGAACAAGACAGGTCACCGTCGTCGCCAGGGATTCCGTGCGCAACTGACTCGTGTAAAAATTACCGCCATCAACGGCGCGAAGTAAGGGAGACGAAGTAAATGGCAAGTAAGAAGGGTGTCTCCTCGACACGAAACGGTCGCGATTCCAATCCACAGTACCTTGGTATCAAGCGTTTCGGCGGACAAGAAGTTAATGCAGGCGAAATTCTAGTTCGTCAGCGCGGAACACATTTTCACCCAGGCAAGAACGTAGGTCGCGGTAAGGATGACACACTGTTTGCACTAGCTGCAGGCGTTGTTGAATTCGGTCGCGCTCGCGGTCGTCGCGTAGTGAATGTGGCTCCGGTAGCTTAATTTTAGGTTTCTTGTAAAAGAGCGAGCCGTAATCATGCGGCTCGCTTTTTTATTGCAGTCAATTATTTTCTTCGGCAAGGAAAGGGAGTTAACCAATGACATCATTTGTTGATCGTGTAACTCTCTACGCCGCTGCCGGAAAAGGTGGCGATGGTTGCGTCTCTGTTAAGCGCGAAAAATTTAAGCCACTTGGCGGTCCAGATGGCGGTAACGGTGGTCGCGGTGGAGATGTAATTCTGATCGTTGATCCAAGCGTTACAACACTTCTAGATTTCCACCATTCACCACATCGCAAAGCAACATCAGGACACCAGGGCTATGGCGATCGTAAAGATGGCCACCAGGGCGAGGATTTAATCCTTGGCGTTCCTAATGGAACCGTTATTTATGATTCTCATGGCGAGCAAATTGCAGATTTGATTGGCAATGGCACAACCTTTATCGCTGCACAAGGTGGTTTTGGTGGTCTTGGAAACCTTGCTTTGTCTTCATCAAAGCGTCGTGCACCAGGTTTTGCATTACTTGGCGAACCAGGTGAAGAGCGCACATTAACTCTTGAATTAAAGAGTGTTGCAGATATTGCATTAGTTGGATTTCCAAGTGCAGGAAAGTCGTCCTTGATCGCCGCGGTTTCGGCTGCGCGTCCAAAGATTGCTGATTATCCATTCACAACTTTGGTTCCAAACCTTGGTGTTGTTCAAGCCGGAGAAACTCGTTTCACAGTTGCAGATGTTCCAGGACTAATCCCAGGTGCATCGCAAGGTAAGGGCCTTGGCCTTGAATTTTTGCGCCACGTAGAACGATGCGTTGCGTTAGTCCATGTACTTGATTGCGGAACATTAGAAACAGATCGCAACCCAGTTGCAGATCTTGAAGCGATCGAAAATGAACTTGCACTTTACGGTGGTCTTGAAGATCGAATTCGTATCGTTGCTTTGAACAAGATCGACTTGCCAGATGGAAAAGCAATGGCTGAGATGGTTGAACAAGAGCTACGCGATAAGGGCTACGAGGTTTACTCCGTTTCTGCTGCTTCTCGTGAAGGCCTTCAAGATTTGATTTATGCAATGGGCCGCTTAGTTCACAAAAATCGTGTTGAAGCTGGAGTCCCAGAGCGAACTCGAATTATTTTGCGTCCAGTTGCAGTTGATGATTCAGGATTTACAGTGCGCGCAAATGGCGATGAGTCATTCACAATTCGCGGCAAGAAGGTTGAACGCTGGGTTCGCCAAACTAACTTTAAGAACGCTGAAGCTATTGGTTACCTTGCAGATCGCCTTGCTCAACTTGGTGTTGAGAAAGAGTTGTACAAGCAGGGTGCGGTTGCTGGAAGTGAAGTTCGAATTGGCGATGGAGATACAGAAGTTATCTTTGATTGGGAGCCAACGATCGAAGCTGGAGCAGAACAACTTGCCGGCCACCTTCACCGTCGTGGCGAAGACTCACGTCTTGAAACCACATGGAACATGCCTGAGCGCGTAGAAGATGTCCTTAGCGATGAAGAAATCGCACAGCAGTGGGAATACAACGTAGTTGACCCGCATACACCTAAACTTTCAGCACCGATTGTTAAAGAAGCCGAAGAGGATGGAGATGACAAGTGAGCCGAGAGCAGATCACCTCTGCAAAGCGCATCGTCATCAAGATTGGCTCCTCCTCTCTAACGGGTAAAGCCGGTTCAGCACTTGATGCTCAAGCAGTAAACAAACTTGTCGATGTTGTTGCTGCCTGTAAAAAACGAGGCGCTGAAGTTGTGGTTGTTTCTTCAGGTGCAATCGCCGCAGGTCTAGCACCACTTGGTTTAACAACTCGCCCTAAAGATCTTGCAACACAGCAAGCAGCGGCATCTGTTGGTCAAGGGCTTTTGGTCGCTCAGTACACACAAAGCTTTGCTCGCCATTCAATTACTGCATCGCAGGTGTTGTTAACCACTGAAGATGTTGTGCGACGTTCGCATTACCAAAATGCACAACGCACTTTGTATCGTTTGCTGCAATTAGGTGTTGTTCCAATTATTAATGAAAATGACTCAGTAGGAACACAAGAAATTCGCTTCGGTGATAACGATCGCCTTGCAGCTCTTGTCGCCTTGCTCATTGGTGCAGATCTTTTGGTTTTAGTCTCAGATATCGATGCTTTGTATGACGCACCTCCATCACAAGCAGGTGCGCAAAAGATTCATGAAGTCTCATCAGTTGCAGATATAGAAGGTGTGACTTTAGGCGGTGCAGGTGCTGCAGGAGTTGGCAGTGGGGGAATGGTCACCAAGGTTGAGGCTGCGCGCATCGCAACATCTGCTGGAATTCCAATGCTTCTGACTTCTCTTGAAGATTCAGATAAGTCACTTGCCGGTGAAAAGTTTGGAACCCATTTCCATGCTCAAGCAAGCAAGAC